>Ga0326727_10010535_pt1 | contig 21989 bp, 21 predicted proteins | sample MB2enrmetagenome_FD_207643 | JGI IMG/M metagenome (GOLD analysis project Ga0326727, IMG submission 207643) | Lab enriched peat soil microbial communities from McLean, Ithaca, NY, United States - MB29MY | ecosystem: Environmental > Terrestrial > Soil > Wetlands > Peat | place: USA: New York...
GAATCTGTCATGATCCCGCTGCGCGGGATCGCGGAATGAATGCGACACACCTTGGGAAGAACTCCATGCCCCACGAGGGCGAAGAGATGACTCGGTACGACCCGCACCAAACGGGTGCGCATTGACATACGCGCTTTCAGAGATGACAGATTTTGGATGAAGCGCGCGGTGGGTCGATGCTGGGAACCTTTCACGTTTTCTCAGGGCGAATTTATAAGGTGGGAATCATCCGGTTTGTGGATGTGCCGGCGGAAGTGTCTCGGGAGATTGCCGGGGCCGCCGCGAATGTGGCGGTGCAGGGAACGGTGGAAGGAGTGCCGTTGCGGACGACGCTGGTGCCGCGGGGACGGGGATGCCACCGGCTGGCGATTCACGGGGAGATACGGAAGAAATTGCGGGTGGATGCGGGAGCGGTCGTGGAGGTGGCGCTGGAACGCGATGAGGAGTCGCGAGAACCGGCGGTGCCACCGGCACTGGCGATGGCGTTGCGGCTGGCCCCGCGGGCGCAGGCGGAGTTTCGCGGGGTGACGACGGCGCTGCGGCGTGAGATTGTGCGGTTTGTTACGGACGTGAAGCAGGAGGCGACGCGGGAGCGGCGAGCACGAACGATGGTGCGGAGGCTGGAGGAGCGGGCGGAGAAGAAAGCTAGACGACGGCGGACATCGCGGCGATGATTTGACAGACCACTTGCTGGTGCGGTGACATTTCCTCGACACAAAGAACCAAGGGAAAAAAGTGCAAGAGTGAAAGTGTGTAAGAGTGAAAGCGCGAGAGCGCGCGGGCGGTGCGGCGGTTTGTGTGGGGAACCGGAGCGATCATGGGCCGGGTCGGATTTATAGCGGACGGGGAGATTGGCGGACGAAGAGTAAGAAGGAGAGACGATAACACAGAGTTCACAGAGATAAGAACACAGAGAGCACAGAGGAAGGAGACGAGAAAGGGGAAGAAGAAAGAGCGGAGAGGGAAATGAAAAGCTGCGGAGGGATCCCTCGACTCCGTGGCCCGACGCGCCAAAATGCAGCGCATAAGAGAAAATCAGGCCGCTGCGCTCGGGATGACAATCTGTGGGTAGGGCGCACGGAAGAAAAGGCGCGCCGCTTCTTTCGAGGCTCCTCTGGCAACTCTGGACAAGCAGAGCAGGCGGGATGGCGGATTAGCAGAGAGGTGACGCGCCTACGGCGCTGGAGGAGCGGTTGGGAGGCGGGGCTGACATCGCAAAAGCGGCGCCAAGGCGCCGCAGTCCAAGGGGTACGAAAGTGTGTGTAGAGGGGTATTGACTGATACGAATGGTCTATTGTGCGGGGCAGGGGCGGTGAGTAGTCTCGGCGGAGCAGGAACCTGCGATTGGAAGGGGAACGCCAATGACGATCGCTCTGGCCCTCGACGCACGAACAGAATTGCGAAGACGGATTCGCGCGAGCCACATGGCGGACGCGCTGACGGGAATGTGCGCGGACCTTTGCATGGAACAGGTGGAGCCGGAAGAGGCCTTGCAGCGGATCCAGGAGAAGGCGCTGGAGCGGTTGGTGAGCTTGCTGGACACGAGGATTCTGTCGGACGCGGGAGCGATGGATGATTGCCTGGAATTGATCGCGGAAGAGTCTGCGCGGATCGCGTGCGAGGCGCTGGAAAAGGGAATGGCGCGGTTGCGGGAAGGGCTGGCGCTGCTGGAGAGTATGGAGGGCGAGGAAGAATTGGAAGGCTTCGCGGGACAGTTTGCCGGTGGAAGCGTGAATTGAGGGAAGTTATCGGTTGGCAGTTTTGAGTTTTAAGTAAGGCAAGAGGGTGGGGGGATTGCGGATTGGGTGGAGCGGCAGAGAGGGTGCCACGATCCCTCCACTCCGCAACGGCAAGATGCGCCGTTGCTCCGGTCGGGATGACAAAGTGAGCTAGGCCGCAAACGACGTGGGCTCCCGGCCGGGATGACAGAGTGAGCGTGCGGCACTCCAAAAGAGGCAAGACGCAAAGATTGTGGGGACAAGGGGCGCAGCAGTGCTGCGCCTCTACCAAAACAAGAGGAACCCAAGAAGTGGGAAATAATCGAGTTAGCGGGCCCAGCCGGGATTGCCGCCGGCTTTGCGGAGTTCGTCTTCCATGTCGGCGAGCTGCTGATTGAGGGAGTCGATTTCTTTTTTCTTGGCGTCGATTTTGCCCTGGTTTTCGTTGATGTCGGAACGATTGTTCTGCTGCATCAAGGCCTGCTGCGGGTCGCTGTAATACTGGACCTGATTTTTGTCGAGTTCGCGCTGAAGAACGTCTAATTCCTTTTCCGCCTTAGCCAAATTTTCGTGAGCTTTCTGGAAGCGCTTGCGCCAGTAGGCCTCGGGGTTTTTGTCCTTGTCCTCGGCGGCGCCGGCGGAGGTGTCGGTGGCGGCGGCTTGCGAGGTATCGCCGGATGGCTTGGTTTCTGACGCGGGAGCAGGCTGGGGGGCGGAAGGCATGTCGTCGTTGGTATAAACCTTTTTGGGGGGCGGGGCGTTTTTTTGCTGTGCGCGGGCTTTGCGGGCGGCGTCGGCGACGGGATCGGCGGGCTGGTCCTGCTGCGCGAGGGCGGGGAGGGCAGCGCACGTGGCGAGAGCGAAAAAAGCGGCGAGCCGCAAGAGTGTGGTGGAGCGCATATGCATTACCTCCAACGGAACAAGCAAAAGGCTCGGGACCCGCTGGGAGCTCCCAAGACGAGACAAGATAGCCTGAACATATTGTAGCGCGATTGTGGGAGCAGAGAGTGAGGGCTGCACTTAAGGATTACGGGGAGGGGGGATATCAGCGATCGGATATCAGCGAACAGGAAGCAAGCAAGAAAGAAGGAAGGAAAGAAAGAAAGAAGGAAAGAAGGAAAGAAGGAAAGAAGGAAAGAAGGAAAGAAGGAAAGAAGGAAAGAAGGACGGTAACACAGAGGTCACAGAGGCCGGAACACAGAGAACACAGAGAAAGGCAATGCAGAAAAGAGAAGAGCGGAGAAGAGCGAAGGAGGGATTCATCGCACAAAGAACGTGCGATGGAAAACCGTACCTCACTTCGCGGACTTCGTTCGGAATGACGGGGAGCGGAGTTGGCGAGAGGCTACAGGAAGAGGTGTTGGAGGAGGCGAGGGAGGGCGAAGACGACGAAGAAAGCGGCGATGCCGAGGAAGGAGCCGAGTGGGAATTGGTATTGGGAGGCGATGATGAGGCGGAGCGAGTTGGGATTGCCGTGGCCCAGACCGCGGCGGGCGGCGCGCGCGGCGAGATCGCGTTTCCAGCCGGCGAGATAGAAAACGACGACGCAGCCGATGCCAACGATGCTGCCCAGGAGGGTGCCGAAGAGAATGGTGAGAAAGGCTCCACGGAGGCCGAGGAAGGCACCAATCATGGCCATCATTTTGACGTCGCCCATGCCCATACCATCGCGCTTGCGAACGAGTTTGTAGAGGACGGCGGCGGCCAGGAGGAGGAGGCTGCCGAAAGCGGCGCCGAGGAGGGAGTCAATGACTCCCGCGACGCCTTGCGGGAGTTTGTTGGGCAAGCGGAACCAGAGGCCATAGATACCCAGGAAGGAACTGGGGAAAATGCGCGTGGCAAAGGCCAAGCCGAGGCCCAGGCCGAAGAAGGTAACAGAGTCGGGGAGGAGGCGAACGAGGAGGTCGGTGACGATGAGAATTATGAGGAGGCAGCCGAAGAAGAGCCACTTGAAGGTGGGCAGAGTGATGCCGAAGGCATAGTAGGTGAGGACGAAGTAGGCGCCGGTGAGGGACTCGATGATGGGGTACATGGGAGAAATGGGCAGGCCGCAATGGCGGCATTTGCGGCGGAGGAGGAACCAACTGAGGATGGGGATGTTGTCGTAGGGTTTGATGGGGGTTGCACAACGCGGGCAGCGGGAGGCGGGGCGGACAATGGACACGCCTTCCGGAATGCGCGTGATGCAGACATTCAGGAAGCTGCCAATGACGATGCCGAAGAGGAAAAAGAAGAAGGGAATCATCAAGAAAGACTGTGCCATAGGAGAAGAAAGGGTTGAAAGTTGAAAGTTTAGAGTTGAGAGGGAACAGTCAATAGCGGGGAGAGGTTATCAGCGATCAGGAGGCGGAAGAAGTAAAGGAGGTAAAGGAAGTAAAGGACGTGAAGCAGGGGAAGGCCTCACCCCTGAAGGGGTGAGCTACAGGGTGAGGAGAGTTTTACGCTGGAAGTTTTGGGTTTAAAGATTCGGAGGAAGAAGACTTACACAGAGTTCACAGAATTCACAGGGTTCGCAGAGAAGAGGAGAGCGGAGTGCGAGAGGGGAAGCGGGGTAAACTTGAGGTATGGCGATGGGATGGTATGAGCATTGGATACGACGGTATGAGCACCGGCGGTGGACGACCGATGACAACCGGATGGTGCGGCCGTTTGAGTGGGGATTGGAGCACCTCATGGAAGTGACTAGTGGCGAGTGGCTAGTGGCGAGAGAGGAAGGAGAAAGAAGCTTACAGCCGTTAGCCGACAGCCGACAGCAAGAAGAAGTGGCGAGTGACGACCCCGACCAGGTCGGGGCGGGGCGGCGAGTGGCGAGTGGAAGAGAAGAGGAAACAAAAAAAGAGGAGGCGCGGGCGTTTTTGCGGGAGTATGCGCGGGAGGCTACGGCGAAGAGCGAGGAGTGGTATGCGGCGGAAGAGGTGCGGGACTACCGGCTGGATGGGGAGAATGTGCTGACGTTTACGAGCACGGTGAAGTCGGCTTGCCCGGAGAACAATACGGTGCATGGGCAGTTTTTCCCGGGGAAGAAGATTGGGCCGGCGGTGCTAATTTTGCCGAACTGGAATGCGAAGTGGCACGGGCAGGCGGCGCTGTGTCACTGGCTGCAGCGCATGGGGATTTCGGCGCTGAGGATGAGTTTGCCGTACCACGACCGGCGAATGGCGAAGGGGCATGAGCGCGCGGACCAGTTGGTGGGGCCGAATGTTGGATTGACGCTGCAGGCGAACCGGCAGGCGGTGAAAGATGCGCGGGCGTGTTTGAGTTGGTTGGAACAGCGCGGCTATGACCGGCTGGGGATATTGGGGACGAGCATCGGGTCGTCGGTGGGATACATCGCGCTGGTGCATGACAAGCGGGTGCGGGCGGGAGGATTTTTTCATGTGTCCACGTATTTTGCGGACGTGGTAAGCCAGGGCATGACGACGAATCATGTGTGGGAAGGGCTGCGGCACGAGGTGAGCGTGGAGGAGTTGCGGGAGTTTTGGATGCCGATCAGTCCAATGCCGTATGTGGAGCGAGGGATGGGGGCGCGGCGGAATACGTTCATGGTGTACGGGAAGTACGATCCGACGTTTTTGCCGGAGTTCACGCAGGAGATGCTAGGGGCGCTGCGGAGGAATGGGGCGGAGCCGCGGACGCTGGAATTGCCGGTGGGACATTATTCGCTGGAATTGGCGCCGTTCAGTTATGTGGCGGGGTGGAGGATGTTTACTTATTTTTTGGAGGCACTGGGGTGAGGGGGAGGGAGTTATCAGTTTTCAGTTGTAAGTTTGAAGTTTCGGAGCGGAAGAAGAGAAGAGGGACGGTAACACAGAGATCACAGAGGTAGGAACACAGAGGTCACAGAGTTAAGAAAGAAAAAGGATAACGCGGGGCGCACAGAGGGAAGAGGAAGCCAAGACCAAGGCACATACTCCGCGCCTGGGGCACCCGGGCGAGTGTGCCACGATTCCTCCACTACGCGGCCCGACGCGCCAAAATGCGGCGCGAAGAAAAAGTCGGGTCCCGCTCTGCGGGATCGGAATGACAATTCAGGTGACGGGGAGGGGTTGTGCCGCGATCCCTCGACTGCGCGGCCCGACGCGCCAAAAGGCGGCGCGGAAGAGAAAACCGGGCCGCTCCGCTTGGGATGACAAAACGAGAAAACACGAAGAGAAGGAGTCTCGCCGAGGGAAGAGAAACCCAAGACCCAGGCACACAGTCCGTGCCTGGGGCACCCGGCTGAGTACGCTGAGGTTCGCAGAGAGAAGTATTCACCACAGAGGGTACAGAGAGCACAGAGAAAAGCTGACGAAGTGTTATGAGGGGCTCTGGTCGGAAGCGGTGGGGACGAGGGCGAGGAAGGCTTGTTTGTATTTATCGGGGAATTGTTTGACCTGGCCGGCGCGCGTGCAGGCGACGTGGATGGTGTGGCCGGTGGCGAGGAGTTTTTGGCCGGGCTGGCGGAAGACTTCGTAGCCGAATTTCAGGGTGCGGGTTTTGGCTTCGAGGATGCGGGTGCGAACGGTGAGGAGTTCGTCGTAGCGGGCGGGATGATGGTAGCGGCAATGGACGTCAGCGACGACCATGTAGGTGTCGTCCTGGATTTCCAACTGTTTGTAGTCGAAACCGAGGGCGCGCATGAGTTCGACGCGGCCGACTTCAAACCAGATGAGGAAATTAGAGTGGTAGACGATCCCCATTTGATCGGTTTCGGCGTAGCGGACGCGGATGGTGACATCGTGATGAGTGAGCATGGATGTTTTGATCGAGCACGACTAGTATGCCGGAAACTTGGCGCGAGAGAAAATGGCTGACAGCCGCCAGTCTACAGCCATTAGCCTGCAGCCTACAGCCAAGAGCCTACAGCCGAGGGCCTGTGGCTGCTAGTCGCTTGTGAGCAATTAGGCTCTTACAGATTTCTGCAGGGCTGGGTTGGGTGCTGCGTCCCTTTGCACTGTTTTTCGGAGAGCATGAAGCATTCTTAGAAGTTCCGAAACTTCGGCGAGGCAACCTGTGGCTACGTCTTGGGGAATATAGCCTAGATCGCGACTGAGAAGGAGAAGATACTCAGTTTCGGATAGAGAGCCCTCGGCTATGTTCAGAAAATGGGCATAGTCGCCCGGGGTGGCTCGTTTGGAGCCTTCTGCAATATTCGTGGGAACGGAGGAAGCGGCGCGGCGGAGTTGGGTGGTCAGCCCGTAGCGTTCGGTGAAGGGAAAAGAGTCCGTGCAGCGGTAGAGTGCAAGCACCAGTTCGTGGCTGCGCCGCCAGACTCCAAGCTTGCTGTAATGTTGCATAGTTCACGCTTAATTATATTCATTAGTATGTATTTATACGGCCGCGTTGTCCAGTGGTCTGCTTTTGGCTGTCGGCTGTGGACTGTAGGCTAACGGCTCAGGGCTTGCTGGGGTCGGAGGGCCAGACGGGTTTGCGTTTTTCGAGGAAGGAGGCGAGGCCTTCGCGGAAGTCGGGGCTGCAGCGCATGCGGGCGTTTTCGAGAATAGCGCGCTCGAGGTCGTGATCGAGGCTGGCAACCTCGGCGGAGATGAGCAGGTGTTTCGCACGGGTAACACTGGCGGGGCTGGCGGCGATGAGGGTGGCGGCGAGTTCGCGGGCGCGGTCCATGAGCAATTCGGGGGCGACGAGTTCGTTGACGAGGCCAAGCTCCTTGGCTTCGGCGGCTGCGACGAGGCGGCCGGTGAGGAGAAGATCGCGGGCGCGCTTTTCGCCGATCTGGCGGGTGAGGAAGACGGAAACGATGGCGGGAAGGAAACCGATTCTGACCTCGGTGTAGCCGAATTGGGCTTCGGGAACGGCGAGGGTGAAATCGCAAAGCGTGGCGATGCCGCAACCGCCGGCCAGGGCGTGACCGTTCACGGCGGCGATGAGCGGCTTGGGATAACTCCAGAGACGGCGAAAGAATTTGGCGATGCGGCGGGAGTCTTCCTGATTTTCGGCGGGGGATTGCCGGGCGATGCTTTGGAGCATGTCCAGATCCATGCCGGCGCAGAAAGCCGTGCCGGCGCCGGTGAGGATGACGACGCGAACGTGGGATTTTTCGAGGTCGTCGAGGGCGGTCTGGATTTCGGCGATCATGGGCGTGGAAATGGCGTTGCGCTTTTCGGGGCGGTTGAGGGTGATGGTGGCTAGAGGGCCATCGGTTTCGAGGAGGAGGGTTTCGTAGGGCATGGTGGGGGCTCGACAGGAAGAGTTTAGAGTTAAAAGTTGAAAGTTGAAAGAAAAGAGAAAGGCGAAGAATTACGCAGAAAACACCCCGACTGGGTCGGGGTAGACGCCGAGCACAGAGTTCGCAGAGAAGAAAAGAAGGGCCGAGGTGTTCGATCGTAAGAGCCCACCCGCCCCGCCGGAGGCGGGCGAAGGATGGGGCACCCTCAAGTTCATTGGGCCGGTGGCGCAAGCGCATGAACCCAAGAGCACAGTCAGGAGTGACTGTGCCACATTAGTTGGGAGGGGGTTCGTGGGAGTAGGTGGTGCGGATTTGGTGGGAGAGGTGCAGGAGGCGGGTGAGGCGGGCGGGGTCGATGGGGGGAGTGGCGCCGGCTTTGGCCAGGGCGAAGAGGACGGATTCGGTGGGGATGTTGCCGACGAGAGCGTCGCCGGCGAAAGGGCAACCGCCGAGTCCGGTAAGGGCGGAATCGAAACGGCGGCAACCGGCTTGGTAGGCGGCGAGGATTTTTTCTTCGGCATGGTCGGGGCGGGAATGGAGATGGACGCCGAGTTCGATGCCTGCGACGTGATCTTTGACTTGAGAGAAGAGCTCGCGGACTAGATCGGGCGAGGCCGTGCCGACGGTATCGGCGAGCGAGACGGTGTTGACGCGGATGTCCTTGAGCCAGTCGAGAGTGTCCTGGACGAGTTCGGGGCCCCAGGGCTCGTCGTAGGGATTGCCGAAGGCCATGGAAATGTAAATGACAAGATTTTTGTTGGCGGCTTTGGTTTCGCGCTTGAGAATTTCGACGAGGGAACGGGATTCGGCGCGGGTCATGTTGGCGTTGGCGCGGCGGAAATAGGCGGAGATGGAATAGGGATAGCCGATGGTGGAGATGCCGGGAGTGGAAAGAGCACGGCGGAGTCCTTTTTCGTTGACGACGATGCCGATGATTTCGGGTGGGAGCGTGTTGGGGGGGAGAGTGGAGAGGAGTTGGGACATGACTTGTTCGCTGTCGGCCATTTGCTGGACGTGCTTGGGGGAGACGAAGCTGACGGCGTCGAGGTGTTGGAAGCCGGCGGCGATGAGTTCGCGGAGGTAGGCGGCTTTTGTTTCCGTGGGAATGAGGCCGGGAAGGCCTTGCCAGGCGTCGCGGGGACATTCGATGAGGGTGATGGGGTCCATGAGGGAAGTAAGAAAGAGAGAAAGAGAGAAAGAGGGACTATAACACAGAGGTCACAGAGGGAAGAACACAGAGGGCACAGAGAAAGAGAAGAAGTGTGAAAGAGTGAAAGAGTGAAAGAGTGAAAGAGTGAAAGAGTGAAAGAGTGAAAGAGTAGATCCCTCCACTCCGCGCGGGCTGAAAGGCGCCCGCCTCCGATCGGGATGACAAAACAAGATGAGACAAACCTGAGAAAAGACAAATGTGAGAAAAGGCAAGCCCAAGGCTCACCCTCACAAAACGAGGGTGGGCACCTGGGCATGGCGTCCTGCGAGACAGAGGCTAGAGTTCTTTGTAGAGGCTTTCGGAGACGATGGTGCGAATCTTGTCCAGGTCCTTTAGCCAATCCTGGTAATCCTTATCTGCACGCATTTTTGCATCGGCCTCCGCGTACGCCGCCAGGCTGGGGTATTCGATGGCGACAACGATGGCTCCGGCATCGGGACCCGCGAGCGTTGCCCGCCAGACGCGTATCTGCGGCGTAAGACCGATCTTCCTCTGGATCTCCTTGCCCTTTTCCAACAACTGGAGATAGGCAGGAACATTATCGGTCTTGATGACGACGACACGCAGGACGGTGGACCTTTGCGCAAAAGCAGCGCTGGACATTCCGAGAATCAAAACTAACACCACGAACATAAACGCAGTTTTCCTTAGCACAGTTGAGCATCTCCTTTTCAATCCGATTTAGAAAAATGACCTGAGGGGAATTTTGGCCGAATCACACGCTTGGGAGGAGAAGTCAGGCGGGCTTCCTCTCAGAGATGTGAGTGGGGTGACTATACCGAGTTCTGGGGAGGAGTCAAGGAATTACGGAGGGTGCGGAAGACGAAGAAAAGGAATTCACAGAGGGCACAGAGAGGAGGAACCCAAGACCCAGGCACACACTCCGTGCCTGGGGCACCCGGCAGATGGAAGAGGGATTCATCGCACAAAAAACGTGCGATGGAAAATCGTACGTCCACTGCGCGGCCCGACGCGCCAAAAGGCGGCGCGAAAGAGAAAATCGGGTCCCGCTCTGCGGGATCGGAATGACGAATTCAAGTGATGGGAAGGGTTTGTGCCGCGATCCCTCCGCTGCGTGCCGCAAACGGCGCGGCACTCCGGTCGGGATGACAATGTCGCGTGCCGCAGAAAACGCGGCACTCCGGTCCCTTCGAGGCTCCCCTCGAAGATCGGGGCAGGCAGGGCAGGCGGGATGACAAATTCGGGCGGGGCCGCGCAGTGGGGGAACACGGCCTCACCCTGAAGGGGTGAGCTACAGGGGCGGGGATGCGGCGGTGGTATGATGCGGGTGGATTCACAGGAGGGTGCGATGAGATTGGTAATGCGGAGTTTTGTGATTTTGGTGGTGTGCGGGTTGCTTGCGGGGACGGGGGCGATGGCGGCGGAGACGGCGCCGTTGCGGGTGGCGATTGTGGGGTTGGTGCACGGTCATGCGTGGGGATTTTTGACGAGTTCGGCGAAGCGGGCGGATATCAAGATTGTGGGAATCAGCGAGCCGGACCGCAAGCTGTTCGATCAGTATGCGTCGAAATTTGGGCTGGATTCGGGGTTGTATCACGCGGATGTAGAAGAGATGTTGACCACGACGAAACCGCAAGCGGTGCTGGTTTATACCAACACGTTCGAGCACCGGAAGATTGTGGAGCTGTGCGCGAAGCACCACATTTCCGTGATGATGGAAAAGCCCTTAGCGGTGAGCCGGGAAGACGCGTTGGCGATTGAGAAGGCGGCACACGAGGGAAAGATTCAGGTGCTGGTGAACTACTTCATCGATTGGGTGCCGAGCACGCACGCGCTGTTTGATGTGGTGCACGCGGGCGAGATTGGAGATGTGCGGAAGATCGTGGCGCACTTCGGGCATCAAGGGCCGAAAGAGATTGGCGTGGGGCCGGAGTTTCTGGGCTGGCTGACGGAACCGAAGCTGAATGGGGGCGGGGCGCTGTACGACTTCGGGTGCTACGGAGCGGACCTGACGACGTGGCTGATGGATGGGCAGAGGCCGCTGACGGTTACGGCGATCACGCAGCAGATCAAGCCGGACGTTTATCCGAAGGTGGATGACGAGGCCACGATCGTGCTGACGTATCCGAAGGCGCAGGCGATTCTGCAGGCTTCGTGGAATTGGGCGTTCGGGCGCGAGGATACGGAAGTGTACGGAAAGACAGGGTATGTGATTACCGCGGGGCGGGATGAGTTGAGAGAGAGACGCGCGGGTGAGAAGGAAGAGCAGAAGGTGACGGCGAAGAAAGTGGCGGCACCTTACGATGACGAGTTGACGTACCTGCGAGCGGTGGTCGTGGATGGGGCGAAGCCGGATGGATTGTCGTCACTGGAGACGAATGTGATCGTGGCGGAGATTATGGATGCGGCGCGGGAATCGGCAGCGGCGGGGAAGACGGTGAGGATGAAGCCGTAAAGAAGCCTACAGCCGTTAGCTGACAGCTAACAGCAAGACTCAGAGCAAAGCGAGGAGAGACGGTAACACAGAGGTCACAGAGATAGGAACACTGAGGGCACAGAGAACGGCAAAGAGGAAGAGTTAAAGAGTGTAAGAGTGGGAGAGGAGATTTGGAGTGAGGATCATGGGGAAAAGGATGAGGGCGCCGAAAGCTTCGGGAGAAATGCCGGAAGAGCTGCTGCTGACTATACGGGGATTTCAGGAGAGCCGGGTGATGCTGACCGGCATTGAGCTGAACATCTTTGCGGCGATTGGCGATGGGGCGACGGCTGGGCAGGCGGCCGCCAAGATCGGGACGGACGCGCGGGCGACGGAGATGCTGCTGAATGCTCTGGTGGCGATGGGGATGTTGACGAAGCGCGGGGGGATGTTCCGCGATACGCCGGTGACGGCGCGGTATTTCGGCGGGAAATCGCCGGACGATGCTCGCGCAGCGATGATGCATACCGTGCATCTTTGGGAGCGCTGGTCGACGCTGACGGAATGCGTGCGCGCGGGAACTTCGGTGACACGGCGGGAGGCTGCTGGGCCGAGGGATGATTGGACGGAAGCGTTTATTGCCGCGATGCACCACCACGCACGAGCGCGGGCGCCGCGTGTGGTTGAAGCTGTAGGCATTCAGGGCGCGCGGAGAATGCTGGACGTGGGCGGAGGATCAGGCGCGTATTCCATAGCGTTTGCGCAAGCCAACGAGAAGCTTCAGGTGGAATTGCTGGACTTGCCGGAGGTGCTGCCAATCGCGCAGCGGCACATCGAAGAGGCGGGCCTGGGCGCGCGAATCAAGACGCGGGCGGGGGATCTTCGCACAGATCTGGTAGGCCAGGGATTCGATGTGATTCTCGTTTCCGCGATTTGTCACATGCTTGGGCCGGAGGGAAATCGTGATTTGCTGAAGCGCTGCTATGAGGCGCTGGCGCCGAAGGGGCGCGTGGTCATCAGCGATTTCATTCTGGAAGCAGACAAGACAGCGCCAAAGCACGCGGCGCTGTTTGCGTTGAATATGCTGGTAGGAACGCGAGAGGGCAGCAGTTACAGCGAGAGCGAGTATAGCGCGTGGCTGCATGAGGCGGGATTCCGGAATGTTAAGCGCGTGCGATTGCCGGGGCCGGCAGATTTGATGCTGGGGACGCGCTAGGCGCGAAGCGAGAAAAGCGGGCGGGATGGATTCAGCGAGGAATGACCGCGCTCTATTATTGTGCAGCACATAGGGTAGTGCCCGTCCGATCGCGCCTGACGTGGCCGAGCAATCAAGCCGCGATCCCTCGACTACGGTCTGTAGACGGCGCAGACCTCCGCTCGGGATGACAATACCGCCCGCGCCTTACTGAGATGGCTGGAGTAGTTCGCGATCCATGGATTGGCGAGGATAGAATTCTGGGCTGAACCATTATTTATTTGGATTTTTTGCTGCCTTTTTCGGCGATTTGGAAAAACAAGAAAAGAAAAAAGAGAAGCATGCCGAGGATTCCCAGGAGGCCGAGGGCCTTGTAGTAGGGGATGCTGCGGCTGAGGATGGATTCGAGGTCTTTGTGGAGGAGGAAGGATTCGTAGAGGCTGTAGAGCATGCCTAGGATGAGGCCCAGGATGCAGATGGCGAAGGCGAAGAACATGGAGATGAGTAGGAGGCGGGAGGGTGAGGTCATGGGTGCTCAAGGAAGAGTTTAGCGGGAAGGGTGGGGAGTTGTCAGTGGTAAGTTTTGAGGGAAGAGGTTGAAAGTTCAAAGTTGAAAGTTGAAAGGGAGGAAAAAACTAAGAAGCCTGCGAGGGGGGAGAGTTGCAGCGAACGGGACATCGTGCGCCTATCAAGCAACGAAGCTGATATGGCTCACTGGGAGGGTTCCACCTTTTCGCGCAGACCGTGGAGCATCCTGGCCAGTTCGGCTACGTCTTTAAGAACAACAGACGACTGTGGAAAGGTGATGTAACCGAGATCTCGACTGACCATGAGGAGGTATTCCGTTTCGGCCAGCGAAGCCTCGGCGATGTTCAGGAATCGCGCGTAGTCATGTCTGCCAGTGCGCTTGGAGCCTTCCGCGATGTTGGTAGGGACAGACAGGGCCGCCCTTCGCAATTGAGACAATAAACCGTACCGCTCAGCGACCGGAAATCCGACAGACAAACGGTAGATGGACAGGACCAGAGCGTGCCCGTGCTGCCAGACTTTCGGCTCTGTAAATCGTTGCATTGTCGTAATCTAATTGAACAGTATTAGAACGTAACTTTCGACTTTTAACTTTCGACTTTCAACGGGTCATCAGGTTTGGAGGACGCCGGTTTTGAAGGGGGCAATTTCGGAGTTGAGGGAGGCGGCGTTGAGGGCCCAGATGAGGGCGTCGCGGGTTTGGGCGGGGTCGATGATGGCGTCGAGCCAGAGGCGCGCGGCGGCGTAGCGGGGATCGGTTTGGTGTTCGTAGGTGGCTTTGATGGAGTCGAGGAGTTCTTTTTTCGCGGCTTCGTCCAGCTTTTTGCCTTCGCGTTCTAATTGCTTGAATTTGATTTCGGCCAGGGTGTTGGCGGCGGCGTCACCGCTCATGACGGCGAATTTGGCGGTAGGCCAGGCGAACATGAAGCGGGGATCGTAGGCTTTGCCGCACATGGCGTAATTGCCGGCGCCGAAGCTCCCGCCGAGAATCACGGTGATTTTGGGGACGACGCTGTTGGCAACGGCGTTGACCATTTTGGCGCCGGCGCGGATGATGCCGCTCCATTCGGCGTCCTTGCCGACCATGAAGCCGTTGACGTCGTGCAGAAAAATGAGCGGGATGCGGTTCTGATTGCAATCGAGGATGAAGCGCGCGGCTTTTTCGGCGGATTCGGTGTAGATGACGCCGCCGAATTCGATGCGCTTTTGATCGGAATGGGGCGCGTGGGTGGTGACGTGTTTTTTCTGGTTGGCGACGATGCCGACGGCCCAGCCACCCATGCGGGCATAGCCGCAGATGAGCGTTTCGCCATATTCGGCGCGGTATTCCTCGAATTCGCTGGCGTCCACGAGGCGAGCGATGATCTCGCGCATGTCGTACTGCTTGCCGGGAAGATCAGAGAAGATGCCGTAGACTTCGTCGGGAGAATAGAGCGGCTCGTGGGGACGCGCGTGGCTGAAGATGGACGGATTGGGCGCGCCCATTTTGTCAACCAGGGCGCGGATGCGCTTGATGCAGGATTCGTCGTCGGGTTCGCGGAAGTCCACGGTGCCGCTGATTTGCGCGTGCATTTTGGCGCCCCCGAGTTCTTCGGCGGTGGATTTTTGGCCGATGGCGGCTTGCACCAGCGCCGGGCCGGCGAGGAATAGGCCGGAGCCTTCGGTCATCAGGATGTGATCGCACATGACGGGGAGATAAGCGCCGCCGGCTACGCACATGCCCATGATGGCGGTGAGTTGCGGGATGCCGAGGGCGCTCATGACGGCGTTATTGCGGAAGACGCGTCCGAAATCGTCGGTATCGGGGAAGACATCTTCCTGGAGAGGGAGAAAGACGCCGGCGGAATCGACGAGATAGATGGTGGGGATGCGATTGTCCATGGCGATGTTTTGCGCACGGATGACCTTCTTGGCGGTCATGGGGAAGAAGGCGCCGGCCTTGACGGTGGCATCGTTGGCGATGAGCATGAACATGCGGCCGGAAACGCGGCCGAGGCCGGTGATGGCGCCTGCGGCGGGGGCGCCTCCCCATTCTTCGTACATTTCGTAGGCGGCGTAGAGACTGAGCTCGAAAAAGGGCGTGCCGGGATCGATGAGAGCGGCGATGCGTTCGCGGGCGGTGAGGCGATTTTTCTTGTGCTGGGACTCGATGGCTTTGGGGCCACCACCCTGGAGGATTTGCTCCTCTTCGTTTTTGTAGGTAGTGAGGAGTTCGACGAGGCGAGAGGAGTTTTTCTGGAAGTCGGGGGATTGGGTGTTGATGGAGGATTTCAAGACGGGCACAGGGAGACCTCGGATGGGAATTGGAGACAGATCAGTATAGGGGGAAGGAGAGGGATTCGAAGAGAAGAATTTTCACCACAGAGGGCACGGAGAACACAGAGAAAGAAGGAAAAGTCTTACCACAGAGGTAACAGAGGGCCGCAGAGGGAACGGAGAGAACGAGGACCACCACGTCGGCCGAGACGGAAAAGGCGAAAGTCACGGGAGAACAAGAAGGGAGATGGGGAACACAAGGGAGGGGAGCGGGGGTCACAGAAGGCAGAGGTTGGAAGTTAGAAGATAGAGGTTGGAAAGAAGCAGAGGAAGTAAAGGAGGTGAAGGAAGCAAAGGAAGTGAATGAGGTGAAGGAAGCAGAGGAAGCGAAGGAAAAGAAGAAAGAGCGAGAGAGGCGGAAGGAAGAAAGAAGAAGGTAAAAAGGGAAAGGCAAAATGAGAGGGAGGAAGAGTTGGTGATTGGAAGAGGACAAGCTAAGAAAAGAGTGGGGTACACTCGAAGGATGGACATCCCTTTGTTGGATCTGGCGTTGGCGCGGGAGATTGAGCTGGCGGAGGGCGAGGCAGCAGTGGCTTGCGCGAAGATGAGGAAGGCGCTGCAGGCGGAATCCGATAGCGCGGTGGAAGCGATTGCGGGCGGGTATGCGGTGTATTGCGGGGCGAATTCGCCGGTGACGCAGGCGGTCGGGTTGGGATTACACGGGCCGGTGAGTCAAGAAGATTTTGACCGGCTGGAAGAGTTTTATTTTTCGAGGAACGAGGCGGTGCGGGTGGAGACGTGTCCGATGGCGGACGCCACGCTGCTGGAACACTACAAAGAGCGGGGGTACCACGTCAGCGAATTCTCGAATGTGATGGTGAGGGGGATTGCGGGTGACGAGCGGTGGAAAACGCCGGATGGGGTGGAGGTGCGGAAGGCGGCGACGGGGGAGATGGATTTGTGGACGCTGACGGTGGCGCAGGGGTTCGCGGAATATTTTCCGGTGACGGCGGAGATGCTGAACGTGATGAAGATGTTCGCGCTGGGGAAGAATTCGGAGTGCTACTTGGCGCGGGTGGATGGGCGCGTGGCGGGCGGGGCGACGCTGGCTCTGCGAGGTACTGTGGCGGGATTGTTTGGGGCGAGCACATTGCCGGATTTCCGGAGGCGCGGTGTGCAGACGGCGCTGCTGCAAGCACGATTGCAGCGGGCGGTGGAGGCGGGATGCACGATGGCGGTCAGCCTGGCACAGCCGGGGAGCGTGTCGCAGAGGAATATCATGCGGCAAGGGTTTCGGGTTTTGTATACGCGGGTGAAGTTTGAGAGGGAGGCAAGGAAGTAGAAGAGGAAGAGAAGAGGGACGGCAACACAGAGTTCACAGAGATAGGAACACAGAGGGCACAGAGGGAAGAGAAGAAAGAGAGAGGAAGGAAGGAAGAAAGAAAGAAGGAAAGGGGAACCCAAGAACACGGTCAGGAGTGACTGTGCTAAAGGCAGCTGAGCTAAGGGTTTGGGGCTGGCGCGGATAAGGAGTGCGGGGACTAGCTGGGCTGGGCCAGGCGGGAGTGGATGAAGGCGATGATGTCTTGGGTGGAGGTGCCGGGGAGGAAGACGGCGGCGATGCCGGATTGCTTAAGGGCGGGAATGTCAGCTTCGGGGATGATGCCGCCGACGAGAACGGTGACATCGTGCATGCCCTTTTCGTGGAGAAGCTTCATGAGCTGGGGGCAGAGGGTGTTGTGGGCGCCGGAGAGAATGGAGAGGCCGACGACATCGACATCTTCCTGGACGGCGGCGGAGGCGATCATCTCGGGGGTTTGGCGGAGGCCGGTGTAGATGACCTCCATGCCGGCGTCACGCAGGGCGCGGGCGATGATTTTGGCGCCGCGGTCGTGGCCATCGAGGCCGGGCTTGGCGATTAAGACGCGAATTTTCTTTTCAGGCATTTCTCTGTGACCTCTGCGCTCTTGTCTCTGTGATCTCTGTGTTACCGTTCCACCCTAGATGATATACCGGCGGACGCCTTCTTTGAGAATCGCAACATTGAAATTAATCAATAGACCGATACGGTGATGGGAGAGGCGAAGATAGGTGAGGATCGTGGCCTCGTGAACGAGGGCGATGGCTTCGACGGACTTGAGTTCGACGACGATCTCGTCCTCCACCAGCAGATCGAGGCGGAAACCACATTCGAGTTTTGTGCCCTTGTAGACGACTGGAATGGGCCGCTCTGAGGCGACGTTCAGGCCGCGAAGCGTTAGCTCCTGGATTAAACAATTGCGATAGGTGGATTCCAGAAGGCCCGGGCCCAGCTGGCGATGAACTTCAATCGCTGCGCCGACGATCTCGTGCGTTAATTCATTAGTGGTCATAAGAATGAAGAGTAAGAGGGACTATAACACAGAGGTCACAGAGATAGGAACACAGAGGGCACAGAGGTAAGAGAAGAGAGAAAAAAGACAGAGAGACGGTAACACAGAGGCCACAGAGATAAGAGAAGAGGGAAAGAGAAGAGCGAAAGAGAAAGAGAGACTCTGAACTCAAAGCTTAGAACTAAAAACTTAGAACTGATTCACGTGATGGGGACTTCTTCGTGGGAGCCGAAGACGAGGCGGAGGGAGTCGCAGATTTCGCCCAGGGTGGCGTAGGATTTTACGGCGTCGTAGATGAAAGGCATTAGATTGGCGCTGCCTGCGGCAGCTTTGCGGAGGGCGTTGAGCCGGCGATAGACTTCGGCGGAGGAGCGATCGGCGCGGAGCTTGGCAAGGCGCGCGGCCTGGCGGCGGGCCACGGTTTCGTCGATTTGCAGGATTTCGAGGGGCTTCTCCGGAGTGACGTAGTCGTTCACGCCGACGATGATCTTTTCTTTCTTATCCACGGACATTTGATAGCGGTAGCTGGCTTCGGCGATTTCGCGCTGCGGGTAGCTCTTTTCAATTGCGGCGACCATGCCGCCCATGGAATCGATGCGGCGGATATAGTCCCAGGCGCCTTGCTCGACTTCGTTGGTGAGGGTTTCGAGGAAATAGGAGCCGCCGAGGGGATCGACGGTGTTGGTGACGCCGGTTTCGTGGGCGATGATTTGCTGGGTGCGCAGGGCGAGAGTGGCGGCGAATTCGGTGGGGAGGGCCCAGGCTTCGTCGAGGGAATTGGTGTGCAGGGATTGCGTGCCACCAAGAACTCCGGCGAGGGCCTGGATGGCGGTGCGGACGACGTTGTTCATAGGCTGCTGCGCGGTGAGAGAGCAGCCGGCGGTTTGCGTGTGGAAGCGCAAGGCGAGACAGCGCGGGTTGGTGGATTTGTAGCGCTCGGACATCGCTTTGCACCAGATGCGGCGAGCGGCGCGGTACTTGGCGATTTCCTCGAAGAAATCGTTGTGGGCGTTGAAGAAGAAAGAGAGTTGAGGGACGAACTCGTCCACGGGAAGGCCGCGGCGGATGGCCCATTCAACGTATTCCATGCCGTCGCGGAGGGTGAAGGCGAGTTCCTGGATGGCGGTGGAACCGGCCTCGCGGATGTGATAGCCGCTGATGGAGATGACATTGAATTTGGGGGTGTGCTTCATACCGAACTCGAAGGTGTCGATCACCAAGCGCATGGAGGGTTCGGGCGGGTAGATGTATTCCTTTTGCGCGATGTACTCCTTGAGGATGTCGTTCTGGAGCGTGCCGGAGATTTTCTTCCAGTCGGCGCCCTGGTTTTCGGCGACGGCGAGGTACATGGCCCAGATGACCGCGGCGGGGGAATTGATGGTCATGGAGGTGGTGACATCGGCAAGAGGGATCTGGTCGAAGAGGACTTCCATGTCGGCGAGAGAGGAGATGGCGACGCCGCATTTGCCGACTTCGCCTTCGGCGAGGGCGTGATCGGAATCGTAGCCCATGAGGGTGGGGAGATCGAATGCGGTGGAGAGGCCGGTTTGACCATGGGCGAGGAGATAACGGAAGCGCTGGTTGGTGTCTTCGGCGGCGCCAAAGCCGGCGAACTGGCGCATGGTCCAGAGGCGTCCGCGATACATGGTGGGGTGAATGCCGCGGGTGTAGGGAGGCTCGCCGGGTGAGGAGAGATCACGAGCGGGATCCCAGTCAGAGAGGTCGGCTGCGGTGTAGAGGCGGCGGATGGGATGGCCGGAGACGGTGGTGAATTGGGATTGGCGCTCGGGGGATTCGCGGGGGGGAGCAGACATGGGGAAGAGTTTACAGTTTTCGGATTTGAGTTGCCAGTTGAAGAGAGGAGGGATATCGGTGATCAGATATCAGTGCTCAGGAGGCGAGGGATTGAGTTGTCAGTCTTAAGTTTTCAGTTTTAAGTTTCGGAGAAGAGAAAAATATAACGTCGAGACGAGGCCGGGGGAAGCGCCGGGCGAGTGGATTTGCGGGGGAAGAGTGGAGAAGAAAGAGAGAAGATAGCGCAGAGCACGCAGAGATTCGCAGGGAAGCGTGGAGGAGAGTGGAGAAGAGGGACGGTAACACAGAGTTCACAGAGGAAAGAACACAGAGGGCACAGAGGGAAGAGGAGGAGAAGAGAAGACAGAGGCGGAACACAGATGTGACAGATGGGCCACCAACGGTGCCGGGGGATACGGCGGTGATGGAGAGGGTGCAGAATGCTCGGACGACGGGTGAGGGAGGAATTAGAATTTTGGGGCGGGGTTGTGACCGCAAAAGCGGCGGCCCTTCGAAGCTCAGGGCAAGCAGGGTAAACAAGCCGCCGCACTCCAAGGTGGCCGAGGAGCTAAGGGGTGGCGGGGCGGCGGAAGGGCTCCCACTGCAGGTAGGTGAGGGAGCGCCAGAGCCACTCGAGGGGACCAAAGTAAAAATAGCGGAGCCAGAGAGGGGAGAGGAGGAGTTGGAAGGTCCAGATGGCGAGGACGATGGCGAACTGGCCCACGCGTTCGACCTTTCCGAACAAGCCGAAACCGTGGCCGTAAAAGAGAGTGGTGCAAACCAGGGTGTGGAAGATGTAGTTGGAGAACGCCATGCGGCCAACGGCGGCGAGGCGGCGCGTAGCCGGAAGGAAGAGGGAGGACTTGCAGGCGAGCATGATCACGCCTACCCAGCCGAGGCCGACGAATAGGCTGGCGACGTAGTTGAGCTGAATCCCGGTGATGAAGGCATCGGGAAAGGCCCAACCCGCGGCGATTTGATGATGGACGCTGTAGTAGGTGATGGGGAGGCCGACAAACACGGCCACGGCAATCATCGTGGCATAGAGCCGAGCGGGCCGTTTGGCGCCAAAGATGCCGAGTTTGAAAAGGGCGATGCCGATAAGCATGAGGCCGGCTTCACGCCAAAAGGAAAAGGTCAAAAAGTAGAGCGTTTTCATGCGCACGGTTTCCGGAGCGCGAAGGCGCATCTGGCCGAGCCATTCGCCGCGATAGGTGGCGAGTTCGTCGGAAACCTGGGCGGGAGTAGGCTGCCAGATTTGCTCGCGCTCCATGCGTACCTTGTCCGGCGGCCATTGCTGCAAGGAATAGTGGTAGCCGACGAGGAGAAGGGGTGTGACAGCGAAGATGAGGCAGCCAAGAATGAGCAGAGTTCTTGGCTGGCGTTTGCGGAAGAGGAAAATGAGCAGGCCGCACATGCCGTAATCGTAGAGAATGTCGCCGTCCCAGAGCAGAAAGCCGTGAAGAAGGCCAAAGAGAATGAGCCAGCCCATGCGGCGGTAGTGGAGCGGAGCGGGAGGCCGGCCGGTGGCTTCGACGTGGCCGGTCATCAGAAAGATGCCTGCGCCGAAGAGCATGGAGAAAATGGACATGAATTTAAAATCGGCAAAGAGGTAACAGGCGAGCCAGACCGCGTAGTTGACGCCATGCAGATCGCCGTAGGCGGTGGGATTAAAGTAGGCGGCGCCGACCATGGAGAACGACTGAATGTTCATGGCGAGGATGCCGAGGAGGGCGAAGCCACGGAGCACGTCGATGGAGACGATACGTTCCTTGTCGGCTACGGGTTGGGCGAGAGGTTCGTTCGACAGCGCGGGGGTACTCATGGATTGGCGCGGGCGGCCATCCTCAACCGTTGGGAATTTACCACAACGAAGGAGAAGCGGCATGGTGTAAGGAGAGGTGTGGAGAATGCGGATATGCGCAGAGAAGCGGACCGGGGGCATTTAACACAGAGGGCACGTAGGAAGAGCGGAGAGAAGAAAAAGAAAGAGGGACGGTAACACAGAGTTCACAGAGATAGGAACACAGAGGGCACAGAGTTAAGAGAAGAGAAATCCAAGAACCGGTCTTAAGACCGGCCACTACAAACCCAAGAAAACCCCAAAAACCCAAGACCCAGGCACAGACTCCGTGCCTGGGGCACCCGGCAAAGAGCAGAGTAGGGAAGAGTGGAAAAGCAGATCCCTCGACTACGCGGCCCGACGCGCCAGAAAGCGGCGCGGAAGAGAAAGTCGGGCGCTCCGCTCGGGATGAAGATATGAAAGCGCGACCCTTACTTACAGCGCTAAGCTGTCGGTAGGAAGACCGGAAAGAAAGGAGTCGCGCATGGGAGAGTATATCGCGTTTGATGCCCACAAGCGGTACACCTGGG
>Ga0326727_10010539_pt1 | contig 21983 bp, 19 predicted proteins | sample MB2enrmetagenome_FD_207643 | JGI IMG/M metagenome (GOLD analysis project Ga0326727, IMG submission 207643) | Lab enriched peat soil microbial communities from McLean, Ithaca, NY, United States - MB29MY | ecosystem: Environmental > Terrestrial > Soil > Wetlands > Peat | place: USA: New York...
GGAAAATTCGAGAAGGATCATGGTGAACTCCTGATTTTGGCCATGGCAGCATACACCGGACCGCCGAGGGGAGCCGATCGGTTCCTCGGAGGCTTTGGCGATGGCTTGGTTGAGCGATCGCCCGAGCCGTGGTAGCATTCGAAAGCAAAAATCGAGTCTGACCCCAGTGTCACGAAGCACTCAATTATATTTACGGACAATTGAATATGATTATTCTTTCAAGGGAACAGGTTCGCGATTTTCTTATGGATGAGCTGTCTTGTTTGCGGAGTTACAATACATTTCGAACGGATAACGGAAAAAATCTCGTCATGGGATTGGCTGCGAATTATAATAAAGAAAAAATATTCTCTTTTGTCACGTCGTTGCGCAATTCGGGTTATGCGGACGACGTCGTGTTGTTAACGACATGCTTGGATGAAGAAACAATTTCATTTTTGAAATACTGGAACGTAATACCGGTAAAATGTTGGCAAAGTCTATTTTCATACCTGCACATGCAGTCATTCCGGCATATTGCCTATTATGATTATCTATCAAATCTTCCGCCGGAAGGTTGTTACAAAAGAATATTTTTGACAGATGTCAGGGATGTCGTATTTCAAGAAAATCCATTTGACGTGATTCCAGAAGACAATATTACATTTTTCCTGGAGGATAGACATCTATCTATTGGGAGTTGTCCGTGGAATTCTCAGTGGGTTCGTACGGGCTTTGGCGAGGAGGAGCTCACAAAAATTGCGGACAAGCCCATCTCGTGCAGTGGGACGGTGATGGGGACGTCATCCAGCATCATGGAATACCTCCTTCAAATGCTTATCTTGTCCACCTTTTTGCGGGAAGAAGCTTTGGGTGAAATAAGCATGGATCAAGCTGTCCACAATGTCCTAATTTATAGACAATTGATATCTGATCAGCGTATAGCAGAAAATGGTGATGGCGTTCTTACGCTTGCGCATCTTCTTGGTCCGTCTCCTGTATTGATATCAGAAGATAAATTCACGGCAATATTAGGAAGAGAGCCGGTTTTTGTCGACAATAGTGGTATCGTGTATTATTCAACGAGAAAATTCGCCGTCGTTCATCAGTATGATCGGGTTGTCGAGCTTTCCGAAATCATCCGGAATCGGTGGAGAGCCGAGGGCATGCTCCAGGAGCGGGAGCAAATTCCGAGTCACAGTGAATTGTCCAAATAGGACCCGTGCAGATATTCTATCCAGAGATGTTTCTCTCAACCGTTCTCATCCATCCGCAGATGGCCCAAGATGGTGCTTCGCACCGAAGGACATCGCGCGGCAGTCCTTCCCACCCTGATTTCGGAGATACGGACATCTGCGATCATCCGTGATTTTCTTTCTTGCGTATCAGTCATCGCCCTTGACGCGATCATCGGAAATGTCGACATGTCCGCAAAAGTTGTGAATGCGAGGGTCGAATGAAACGGCGCCGGTTTGTTGCACTTCTCGGTGGCGCGGCTTTGGCCCCGTTCACCGCGCTGCCGGTGTCTGCGGACTCGTCCGACGGTTGCGGTGTTCCGTTGGCGCGCGGTGACGGCTGGCCTGTCGCCGCGTCCAATGAGGATCCGCTCGTCGACCGTGCCGCGCTGTGCAGGATGGCAGATCGGCTTGCCGCCTCGAGCGATGTCAATGTTCATGCCGTGCTGGTCGTGCGCGGCGGCAAGCTGGTGTTCGAGCGGTATTTCAGGGGGGGCGACGAGATTGACGGTCGTCCGGTCGGGCAGGTTACCTTCGACGCCGATACATTGAACAATGTGAAATCGGTTTCGAAGAGCGTCGCATCGCTGGTGGTGGGGATTGCGATGGATCGCGGGCTGATCAGCAGCATCAACGAACCCATCTTCAGCTTCTTTCCCGAGTTGTCAGACTTGCGTACGCCGGAAAAGGACGGCATCCAGTTGGTGCATGCGCTCACCATGTCGATGGGGCTGCAGTGGGTGGAGGCGGTCCCGGACAATGACGGCAACAACGACGAGGAGCGTATGCACAGAGCGCCGGATCCCTGCCGTTACGTTCTCGGTCTGGCGGCGACCGCCCCGGCGGGACAGGAGTTCCACTACAACACCGGCGCGCTCACGCTGGTGTCGGCCATCATCCGCAAGGTGACCGGCCGCCCCCTCGATGAATTTGCGCGCGAGACGTTGTTCGAGCCGATGGGAATCACCGGCGAGGAGTGGATAAGGGTCAAGGGCGATACCGATGCCGGAGGGGGATTGCGCTTGCGGCCGCGCGATATGGCAAAAATCGGCCAGCTTGTCCTTGCGGGCGGCCGCTGGAACGACCGCCAGATCGTGTCCAAAGGTTGGATCGAGACCGCGACGGCACCGAAGATCGAGGGCACGGGCGGTCTGTTTTATGGATACCTTTGGTGGCTTGGCCGCTCCCTGCTCAATGGGCGTGAGGTCCACTGGGTTGGCGCGCTTGGTCGAGGCGGGCAGTCGATCCGCATCGTCCCCGAGCTCGATCTCGTCGTCGTGGTGACGGCGGGATACTACCAGGACTACAGTCCGCGCGCGTTCCAAGTGCAGTCCGGCATTTTCAGGGACGTCTTGCGGGGGATTTCACCTCCCGTCTGACCAGGAATTGCCGTTATGGTTAATTCATGCCGGATCAATGTATTTGTTCCGCGGACTATTCCAACTTGCGATGAGTTTGACTTATCAAAAGTTGGGATTAGAAAGGAACATCGGCAGTATTGATAATTTTATGTTAAATATGTTTCGTGGTCAATGCTTCTGATAACCTGGAGAGATCATTCGTATCATTGATGCGGCATTCGGAGTCCATTGAGCGTTCGATAGTGGCGCGGCCGACCCTGGTTAGTAACCAAGCAGAACGCCGGTATAAGTCACTCCGGCCCCAATGTGCTTATCTTGCGATCTCAATACTCGGCTCGTGGCCGACCGGGAACGACACCGATCTCGCGATAAAGCACTTCTCGGCGGCATCATGATGCAGGCGACGGGCCATATCCAAGTCGGTGCCGGCCACCACTTTCACTGTCGGGCGCAAGGTCACGCTTTCGAACTGGCCGGCCCCATCCGGCTGTTCGACCATTACTCCCGAGGCATCGTCATGGTAATCGAGGACGATGATGCCAGCCTGCGCACACAAGTGCAGATACCAGAGCTGATGACATGCCGCCAAGGACGCCACCAGTAACTCCTCCGGGTTCCATTTCGCCGGGTCACCTCTGAACGCGGGATCAGAGGAACCGGAGATGGTGGGTTTTCCCAGAGCGCGGATGTCGTGGGACCGGGAAAACGCGCGATAGGACGACGTTCCTGACCCCTCGTTGCCGGTCCAATCCAGTTGGACCGAATAGTTATGACGCTTGTTCTCCATGCCTTGCTCCCACAACCGGACCCCGACCGCCAGGGGCCACGCACAGGATATGAGTGTTCTACTAAAAGATGTGTATCCTGGCAAACGGCATTGATATGATTGTGATAACCTGTTGCTCCACTGCCCAAGCAAAAGCAGACTCGAGCGGGCCAGCGTCAGAAGGACCAACGTTCGTTTCGACGGCATATGATACCGGCAGGCCAATGAATTGACCTGCCGTAAGTCGCTCGCCGGGTGCGGGCATCCGCCCGCTTGGCCGCCGCCTCAATGGCGGCCAAGGACCGGCGAACGAGTCAAATCAAAGGTTCGCCGGTATGACAGAACGATACGATTAGTACCAAGTCTCGATGAGAGGGACTCATCGAGACCTGGTTGGGCCATTGAGAGCGTGATGCCGATTTAAGTCATCACGCTCCAGGTTCTTCGCTCTGCAGGATATGGGGCGGTCCCTGGACCTCATGGCGAGGAGTGTCTTGGTGGCAAGGAAGCTTTTGCCAGCCGGTCTTTTTTTCGGTACAATGAAGTCATCATGCTTTGCCGCTTCACCACGACCCGTCTCGATACCACCAAGACTCCCGCCGGGGTCTTCGGGGGCGTGCGCGGCTGAGATCAGCGACAGAGCAAACCCCAAGGCCCCGCCGGTGACGGTTCGGGGCTTTTTCTTTGGAAATTGACCTTAAGCGTCTCCGGCCTGACAGCAGGAGACGACATGAGGTCCCAGGAAAATTCGGGAACGTTGCTCGAGATGCCCGTTGGCAAGCCCTTGAGCAGTCTGTCCAATGAAGAGCTTCGCCAGGTCCATGCCCGCGCCAGCCAGCGGCACCAGTCTTACGTGAAGGCCGGACGCCGGCTGGACATGACGCGCGGCAAGCCGTCGGCCGAACAGCTGGCGTTGTCCCAGCCCATGCTGGCCCTTCCCGGCGAGAACGACTGGCGATCCGAGGACGGGCTGGATTGCCGCAACTATGGCGGTCCCTTGACCGGGCTGGCCGAGGCCCGGCGGCTGCTGGCGCCATTGGCGCAGGTGGCGCCGGATCAGGTGCTGGTGGGGGGCAATGCCAGCTTGGCCGTCATGCATGACTGCCTGGCCTTCGCGCTGCTGCATGGCGTGCCGGGCGGCGACGCCCCCTGGTCGCGTCAGGAGGACGTGGCGTTCCTTTGTCCATCCCCGGGCTATGACCGTCATTTCGGCCTGTGCGAGGGGTTGGGGGTGCGGATGATCCCGGTGGCGCTGACCGGCCAGGGACCCGACATGGATCAGGTGGAACGGCTGGTGGCCTCCGATCCGGCCATCAAGGGCATGTGGTGTGTTCCCAAATACAGCAACCCGACCGGCGAGACCTACAGTGCCGAAACGGTCGAGCGGTTGGCCGCAATGCCGACGGCCGCGGCCGATTTCCGCCTGTTCTGGGACAACGCCTATGGCGTCCACGACCTGACCGAGACCAGTGCCGCGCTGCCGTCGATCCTCGAGCGTGCGGCCGCCCACGGCCGGGCGGACCGCCCCTTCGTCTTCGCCTCGACCTCGAAGATGACCTTTGCCGGCGCCGGTCTTGCCCTGTTCGCCGGGTCGGCGGTCAATCTGCGCTGGCTGACCTTGTGCCTGGCGCGCCGGACCATCGGGCCGGACAAGCTGAACCAGCTGCGTCATGTCCGCTGGCTGCGGGATTTCGATGGACTGCTGGCCTTGATGGCGCGCCATCGCCAACTGCTGGCGCCGAAGTTCGCCCTGGTCCGCGAGATCCTGGCCCGGGACTTGGACGGCCTGGGCATCGCCACCTGGACCGACCCCAAGGGCGGTTACTTCATCAGCCTGGATGTGATGGACGGATGTGCCCAACGCACCGTCGCCATCGCCGCCGAGGCCGGATTGACCCTGGTGCCGGCCGGCCAGACCTTCCCCTATGGTCAGGATCCCAACGACCGCAACATTCGCCTGGCGCCGTCGTTCCCCGGTCTGGAGGACTTGCGCGTCATCACCGAATGCGTGGCCAATTCGACCATCCTGGCGGCGACGGACGCCTTGCTGCGCCAGCGCGGATTGTAAACACGGGACCGGGAGGGCGGCGGCGGGCGATCCGTGCTATGGGGTCGCCGCCACCCCTTCGTGGGACAGCAGCCACCGCTTCCGGTCCAGGCCGCCACCATAGCCGGTCAGAGATCCATCGGTGCCGACCACCCGGTGGCAGGGAACCACGATGCCGATGGGATTGGCTCCGTTGGCGGCCCCGACGGCGCGGACCGCCCGGGGATGGCCGATGGCCGCGGCCAAGGCCTGGTAGCTGACGGTCCGGCCCGCCGGAATGGCGCGCAATGCCGACCACACGCGCCGCTGGAACGTGGTTCCTCCGGTTGCGATAGCCAGAGTGTCGATGGATTCGACGTGGCCTGCGAAGTAGGCGGACAATGCCTCCCTTGTCGCCGTCGGCGAACGGCCCTGCACAAGGTGGACGGTGCGCGGATATTGGCGCCGAAACAGGCGATGCAGGCGGTCGATACGGTCCTGCCAGTCGATTGCCCTGAGACGGAGAGCGCTATCGGTCACGACCAGCAGGGTGCCGATCGGGGTTTCCTGCCGGTCCAGGATCCAGGGCAAAGCGTCAGGGGACATGGGGCAGTTTGCTCTTGCAGTCAGACCGGGCGGGGGGTCCGAGAGCCGCCCCGCCCGGTTACCGTACGCTGTTTGCCCCGGCTCGGGAATGGTCCCGGCCGGGGTTCGAGGTCAATGGCCCTGCCTGGGCGCAGACTCCAGGATGTCGGCGGGCAGTCCCAGGGTGCGACCGGGATAGCCCGCCGCGTCGAAATAGCGGGTGGAGCCGACCACCTGGGACAGGACGGCGGTCACCCGGCCGGCGGCATCGGCGTCGGAGCGCACCAGGACCGATTTCGATTTCGGCATGGCGCCGCCCGGCAGCGCCTCGGTCAGAACGCGGCCGACCAGCTTGCCCTTGTCCTCGATTTTCAGGCGCAGCAGTCGGGCGATGGTCTTGCCGATGTCGGCATTGCTGGCCGGTGCCGGATCCTCGAAGTTTTTCCGGAAGCTGGGGCCGGCGGCGCCCATGATGTTGCGGGTATCGGCGCGCGAGAAGCTGCCGTGCATCCCCTGGCCCTGCTGCAACCCGGTATCGGCTACTTCGACGCCGCAGGTGGTGGGGTCGGCGCAACCCAGCGCGAAGGTGCGGAAATTGACGGCGATGGCCGGCATTGGCGTCACCGCCGTGCCCTTGAGGGCGATGGCCGACAGCGACAGGGTGCCGGGAATGGAGCCCAGGGCGTCGTCGACGAACAGGCCGCTGACATAGTCCTCGGCCGCCAGCACGGCGACCACGCGGGCTGCCAGATCCTTGTCGCCGCTGGGCAGATAGACCAGGTCGGATCCGCCATTGGCCGCCACCACGACCGAGGGGTGGGCCGGGTCGGCGCCGATCAGCCCGTTGCCCTTGCTGGGGAAGGCGCCGTCGGCGACGGCCGCGCCCTTGGCGTCGGGATCGAACAGCGGCAGGCCAAGCCCATGGGCGATGTCGATGGCGACGAACCCGGGCGGCAACAGGTCGGCGGTGACGTCCTTGTAGGTCCCCTTGGCTGCGAAGGAGGTGGCGCTTTCCTTGGAGATGGTCGAGAAGCCGTGGTCCGAGGTGATGATGATGTCGGTGTCGGCGTCCAGGCCCTGCTCCTTGAGGGCGGCTTCCAGTTCGGCCAGGTTGTCGTCGGCGTTCTTGATGGAGGCCAGCGAGGTGGGGCCGTTGATGCCCGGTATCAGCCGGCCCAGGCTGTCGCCCTGGTTGTGCTGAGACCCGTCGGGGTCGCGCGACCAGAAGACCAGGACGAAGGGCGTGTTGCGTTCCTTGAACATTGGCAGGACGGCCTTGGCCGCCGCATCGGCAAAGAATTTCTGCTGGGCGACGTTGGCGATGGTCGTGCCGGGCGTGACGTTGTTACCCGCCTTGCCGTTGTCGCCGCGGGTCGGCGCCTGGGTTGGCAGACCGGCGGCGGACAGCCGCGCGGTCAGGGCGTCGGACAGCGGAATGCCGCCGGCCCGTCCGGTGGAATCGTCCAACACGATGGTGTGCTCGCCAGTCCGCTCGGTATGGTCGAAAATCAGGGCCGGTCCCAGTTTGCCGATGGTGGCGGTGGAATAGCCGGCCTGGCGGGCCGCCTTCAGGATGGTTTCCTCGTTCAGGTAGTCGCCGGAGAAATGCTCGTCGACGTCGCCCAGGACCGGGTCGCTTTCCAGGAAGGGTGTCAGGCTGTCGCCGGCGCCGGGAACCGGGAAGGCGGCATAGATGGTGTTGCTGAAGTCACCGGTATCGCCCAGCATGTGGCCGGTCGCCATGCCCGAGGCATTGGCCGTGGTGAAGGTGGGAAACAGGGAATGGGTGTTGGCGAAGTGGACACCCCGCGCCATCAAGGCCGTCATCGCCGGTGCCGTGCGGTCGTTGACCATGCCGGGACGCAGCCCGTCGGCAACGAACAGGATGACGTTGTGGGGCTTGTCCTGCGCCAGGGCAGGGGACGCCAGGGTGCCGAGGACGGCTGCCGCAGCAAGCAGTGAGCGCATGTGACGACTCCTTCGTGAAGACCCGGCTGCCTAACACGAAATGTCCAGCCCGAATGTGTTGTTTTCGTGACAAACGGAAGCTCCCTGGCGGCTTGGCAAGGCCTGCCACCGTCGTATAGTCTCTCTGCACAACGGGGAGGGATCATGACGGACGGCAAGACCCAGGCATTGTTCGCCTTGAAGGGCCAGTTTGGGCCCATCGGCAAGGACCGCATCGCCATGCTGGAGGCGGTGGCGGTGCATGGCAGCATCACCCAGGCCGCCAAGGCGTTGGGGTTCAGCTACAAGGCGGTCTGGGACGGTATCAACGCCATCAACAATCTGATGCCGCGTCCGGCCATCGTCACCCAGACCGGGGGACGGGGCGGCGGCGGTGCCGAACTGACCGAGGACGGACGATATCTGATTGCCGCCTTCCGCAAGCTGGAAGAAAAACTGTCGCGGATTTCCCAGTCCATCGCCGAGGAGGGATTGGACCATCATTCGGATCTGCTGTTTTGGAGTGTCGCCATGAAGACCAGCGCCCGCAATGCCTTTCGCTGCCAGGTGACCGACATGCGCTGGGCGCCGGTCAATGTGGAAGTGACCCTTGCGGTTTCCCCCGAAAACGCCATTGTCGCGGTGATCACCCGCGACAGCGCCACCGAACTGGGACTGACGATCGGGCGCGATGCCATCGCCCTGGTCAAATCGTCCTTCGTCATGCTGGCGGGTGGCGATACCTTTCCCAGGGTGTCGGCGCGCAATCGGATCTGGGGAACGGTGGTCGAGCGGATCGACGGTGGCGTCAACAGCGAGATCGTGCTCGACATCGGCCAGGGCAAGACGATGACGGCCGTGATCACCCGGGACAGCGCCGAAGAGATGGCGCTGTCGATCGGCGATCGCGCCTGTGCCCTGTTCAAGGCCTCTCACGTCATTCTGGCGGTGGATTAATACCAACTTGCGATGAGTTTGACTCATCGCAAGTTGGGTGGCCCATTGAGGGCCCGCTCGGCGCCTGAGGGGCGCTGATCGGTTCCGATCAGCGCAGCTTGGTATAACGACCTCGGTAGGACGGGCGTCCCGTGGCTGTCGTCTCCGCGACAGCCTGCCCGGTCAGGCGGGGACGCCGGCGCTACGACGCTGATACAACCGCTCAATCCAACGCAAGCGGCCGACTACTCCTTCCGGTTGACGAACCGCTCCAGCCAGTGGATGTCGTAATCGCCATTGATGAAGTCGGGCTCGGCGATCAGCCGATTCTGCAAGGGAATGGTGGTCTTGACCCCTTCGATGACGAATTCGCCCAGGGCGCGGCGCAGGCGCATCAGGCATTCGTTGCGGCTGTTGCCGTGGACGATCAGCTTGGCGATCATGCTGTCGTAGTTCGGTGGCACCCGGTAGCCCGAATACAGTCCCGAATCGACGCGAACGCCCAGGCCGCCCGGCGTGTGGAAGCCGCCGATGGTGCCTGGTGACGGCGTGAAGGTGTCCGGATCCTCGGCATTGATGCGGCATTCGATGGCGTGGCCGGAAAAGCGCACGTCATCCTGGGTGTAGCCCAGCGGCGCCCCGGCGGCGATGCGGATCTGCTCGCGCACGATGTCGATACCGGAAATGGCCTCGGTGATCGGGTGTTCCACCTGAAGGCGGGTGTTCATCTCGATGAAATAGAACTCGCCGTTCTCGTAGAGGAATTCCAGGGTCCCGGCATTGCGATAGCCCAGCTTGCGGACCGCCTCGCAGGCGATCCGGCCAATCCTTTGGCGGGCGTCGGCATTCAAGGCCGGCGAGGGGGCCTCCTCCAGAACCTTCTGGTGCTTGCGTTGCAACGAGCAATCGCGTTCGCCTAAGTGCACCACATTGCCGAAATTGTCGGCCAGTATCTGGATCTCGATATGACGGGGCTTCTGGAGATACTTCTCCATATAGACCTCGTCATTGCCGAAGGCCGCCTTGGCCTCGCGGCGCGCCATGCGGAAGGCTTCCAGCAGGTCTTCCTGCGTGTCGGCATTCTTCATGCCTTTGCCGCCACCACCGGCGGTGGCCTTGATCAACACCGGATAGCCGATGGACTGGGCAAAGCGCAGGGCATCCTCTTCGGTCGGCACCGGTCCGTCCGAGCCGGGGACGCAGGGGATTCCCGCGCCCTTGGCGGCCCGCTTGGCCGTGATCTTGTCGCCCATCATGCGGATATGGTCGGCCGACGGCCCGATGAAGGTGATGCCGTGCTCTTCGACCATCTGGGCAAAGTCGGCGTTCTCGGACAGGAAGCCATAGCCGGGATGGATGGCGTCGGCATTGGTGATGGTCGCTGCCGCGATGATCGCGGTCTTGTTGAGATAGCTGTCGCGCGCCGGCGGCGGGCCGATACAGACCGCCTCGTCGGCCAGACGCACATGCATGGCGTCCTGGTCGACGGTGGAATGGACAGCCACGGTCTTGATCCCCATCTCGCGGCAGGCGCGATGGATGCGGAGTGCGATTTCGCCCCGGTTGGCGATGAGTATTTTCTCGAACATTTTTACCCGATGATCAGCAGCGGCTGGCCGAATTCGACGGGCTGACCGCTTTCGACCAGAATCGCTTCGATTTTGCCGCTCTTGGGGGCGCGAATGCTGTTGAAGGTCTTCATTGCTTCGATCAGCAGCACCGTCTGACCTTCGGCGACGCTGTCGCCGACATTGATGAAGCGGGGGGCTTCGGGTTCGGGAGACAGGTAAGCGACGCCCACCATCGGCGACTTCACCGCGCCCGGATGGTTGGCCGGATCGTCACTGGCCGGCGCGGCGGCGGGGGGGGCGGCCGCGGCGACGGCCGGGGCGGCAAAGGTGGCAAGCTGCTGGGGGGCGGTGCAGGTCCGCGCAACGCGAAGTCTCAGTCCCTGCGACTCATATTCGATCTCGCTCAGGTTGGTCTCATTCAACAGGGCGGCCAACGAGCGGATCATGTCGCTGTCGATGGGAGTCTTAGCCATTATTCCTCTTCGCTTTCGGGAGGGGGGACAGGGGGGCGACCAAAAGGCTTCATGGACCGGCTGCCCGGATGGTTCAATCCGGGGCCGTCCGATAGCAGAAGTCTCGGTGTCATGGGCGCACCACGCCACGTCGCCAGAAAATCATGGTGGCCGTTATAGCATGGGTGGCGTCTTGTGCAACGGTGTTGGCCGTTGAAAGCTGGGGGCGGGCGGCACATACTGCCCCTCGACTTCGGCCTACTCCCTGTGAGCAAAAGTGGACTCCCCATGCTTGTGACAATCAATGGCGAGGCGCGGACGCTGGTCGCCGCCGTCTCCTTGGATACGTTGCTGAACGACCTGGGCCTTGACCGGGCCAAGGTTGCCGTCGAACGCAATCTGGAAATCGTGCCCCGCTCGGCCTATGACCGGACCCAGGTTGCCGAGGGCGACCGTCTGGAAATCGTGCATTTCATCGGTGGTGGCGCACCGGACGCGGCCCTAGCGGCCGACGATCCGCTGGTTGTCGCGGGACGGCGCTTTTCCTCGCGCCTGCTGGTCGGCACCGGGAAATACAAGGACTTTGTCGAGACCGCCGCCGCCATCAAGGCATCGGGCGCCGAAATCGTCACGGTCGCGGTGCGTCGGGTCAACCTGACCGATCCCGGCAAACCGATGCTGGTGGATTATGTCAGCCCCAAGGACTATGTGTTCCTGCCCAACACCGCCGGCTGTTTCACCGCCGACGATGCCGTCAGGACCTTGCGGCTGGCCCGCGAGGCCGGTGGCTGGAACCTGGTCAAGCTTGAGGTGCTGGGCGATCAGAAAAGTCTCTACCCCGACGTGGTGGAAACCCTGAAGGCGGCCGAAACATTGATCCGCGAAGGCTTCCAGGTGATGGTCTACACCACCGACGATCCAATCATGGCCAAGCGGCTGGAAGAGATGGGTTGTTGCGCCATCATGCCTCTGGGAGCACCCATCGGATCCGGACTGGGCATCCAGAACCCCGTTAACATCCGCCTGATCGTCGAACAGTCCAAGGTGCCGGTCCTGGTCGATGCCGGCGTTGGAACTGCGTCGGACGCGGCCATCGCCATGGAACTGGGCTGTGATGGCGTGCTGATGAACACCGCCATCGCCGAAGCGAAAGACCCGATCGCCATGGCCCGCGCCATGCGGCTGGCCGTCGAGGCCGGACGGCTGTCCTACCTGGCGGGGCGCATGCCCAAGAAGCGCTACGCCGATCCTTCCAGCCCCCTGGCCGGGCTGATCTGATCCGCGGTCGCCGGGTTCGTCATTGGGCGGGTCCGGCGACCGCCTCTTGCCCGACGATCGAAGGGCCGCCATTGACATGCGATATCGCTTCGATGGCGTTTTGTCTTTTTTCCCGCGGCGAAGCATCCTTTGGCAGCCTTAGAAAATCAGGCTCGATCACCACGTTTTCGCCACTTTTCCCGCCTCGATAAGTGTTTGATTTTGTTCAGTGTTTAAAAAAATTTCGAGCGGGGGGAAATTTTCACTTTTCATCGCTGAAAAAAAGCGTAAATAGCGGTTTTAGACGTACCGCGCACGTGCCTCTGGCCCGAAGTTGGTTAAGCAACGACGTCAAGGCGTTCTTCTGCTGATTGCCGACAAATCGGCACCCCGGAGGAAATGGCTATGCCGGCTGCTTTTCGTTGCTCTACCGACCCGATCGGCTTTCTGCCCGCTGTTGCTGGCGGGCAAGATCAAGGGATGGTTCCATCGCCCGTCCCTTTTTGTCGGGACAGTATGTAGACGGTCGCTAGAGGCCCCTGGCCTCTGTAAGGCGATCGTCTAAGTCGTCCCGCGGTTCCGTCTCGGTCCCGCACACTCCACCCCATGTTTTGATCCTTCGCGTACAGGAGTATGCGATGACCGATAAGATTGTTCGTTTTCTGGCCGAGCAACGGCCGGAGACCCCCTGCCTCGTTGTCGATCTCGACGTCATTGCAGGGAACTATGACGCCCTGCGACGATTCCTGCCGGTGGCCAAGGTGTTCTATGCCGTCAAGGCAAACCCGGCCAAGGAGGTTATTTCCCTTCTGGTCGAGTTGGGATCCTGCTTCGACACGGCGTCCCGTCCGGAAATCGAGCAGGTTTTGGCCGCCGGCGCCACGCCGGACCGTATTTCCTTCGGCAACACCATCAAGAAGCAGCGGGATATCGCCTGGGCCTATGAGCAGGGCGTGCGCCTGTTCGCTTTCGATTCGGAAGCGGAACTGGAGAAGCTGGCCCAGTCGGCGCCAGGCGCCAAGGTGTTCTGCCGTCTGTTGATGACCTGCGAAGGCGCCGAATGGCCGCTGTCGCGCAAGTTCGGCTGCGATGCCGACATGGCCCGCGACCTGTTGATTCGCGCCCGCGACCTGGGCCTGGAGCCTTATGGTATCTCGTTCCATGTGGGATCTCAGCAGACCCGGCTGGATCAATGGGACATCGCGGTCGGCAAGACCGCCATGCTGTTCACGGCGCTGAACGAAGCCGGCATCGAGCTGAAGATGATCAATCTGGGTGGCGGTTTGCCGGCGCGCTACCGTGACGAAGTGGCACCCGTCGACGATTACGCCAATGCCATCATGAACGCCATGACCCGTCATTTCGGCAACAACCTGCCGACCATGATCGTCGAGCCCGGCCGCTCCCTGGTGGGCGATTCCGGGATCATCGAGGCCGAGGTCGTGCTGATCTCGAAGAAGTCCTATGACGAGGACGTGCGCTGGGTCTATCTGGACATCGGCAAGTTCGGCGGCCTGGCCGAGACCATGGACGAGTCGATCAAGTACCGTCTGCAGGCGCCGGGCAGCGGTCCGAAGGGTCCGGTGGTGCTGGCCGGTCCCACCTGCGATTCCGCCGATATTCTTTACGAGAAGTTCCAGTACCAGATGCCGCTGGAACTGAAGGTCGGCGACCGCGTGCGGATCCTTGCCACCGGGGCCTACACCACCAGCTATTCGGCGGTGAACTTCAACGGCTTCGCGCCGCTGAAGGCCTACTACGTCCGGTAAAAGCGGGCGTCTCTGCAGAGTGGGTACCGGCGTCTCTGCCGGTACTTCGGCGAAGCCGAAAGAGGGTAATTCCGCCGCTATGCGGCGCAGACAGGCGGGGACGCCTGTTCCACCCTCGAATGCCCGGACAGGGGCGTCGCCGGTTCCCGGCAAAACGACGGGTCCTTCAGACCCGTCGTTACTGTCCTTGACCTCAGCTCTTCGGCTTGCGGGCCTGGTCGATCATCTGCTTCAGGGCCTGCTGGTTCATGGCGCCGGGGGTGACCTGGTCTCCGATGATGAACCCGGGCGTTCCGGAGATGTCGAGGACGTGCGCCAGCTGAATGTTGTTCTTCAGTACGGTGTCGATCTTGTCGTCCTCCATGTCCTTCTTCAGGCGTTCGACATTCAGGCCGGCTTCCGCCGCGGTTTTCATGATGGTGGCTTCGTTCATCGGTCCCTTCATCTTCATCAGGGCGCGATGGAATTCTTCATATTTCTTCTGGTTGCGGGCGGCCAGGGCGGCGCGGGCAGCGGTCACCGAATCCGGCCCCAGGATGGGGAATTCCTTCATGACCAAGCGGACCTTGCCGTCGGACTTGACGGTATCGAACACCAGATCGGACATGGCCTTGCAATAGGAACAGCGGTAGTCGAAGAACTCCACCACCGTGACGTCGCCCTTGGGATTGCCGATGACCGGGGATTCCGGATCTTCGAAAATGTCGGCGTGCCGTTCGACGATGGCGCGCTTGGACGAGGCCTCGGCCGCCAGTTCTTCCTTCTGGCGCAGCGCCTCGATGGCGTCGGTAATCACCGTCGGGTTTTCCATGATGTAGTCATGGACCAGTTTCTTGACCGCATCCTGCTGCTTTTGGGTCAGCGGCTGGTCTTCCTGGGCGTGCGCCGCGGAAAGCGGAACCGCCAGCGAGCCGGCGATCAACAGGGCGGCGGTCAGGGAACGGAACAACATGTATCTAACCTTCGGTTGGGGCCCGGTAAGCCCTTGGTGTCGGATCAGGGCGGCATCATGCTGCAGACAGCGCCCGGGGGCAAGGGTGCCGCTGCCATGGTTCAACGGCGGGTCATCCCCGCCCCTTGTTCTTGGCGCGCTCCTGCATCTGTTCGGCCTGAGCGCGGACGTCCTGCATGCGGATCTCGGTCGGAGTACCCTTCTTCAGGCCCTTCAGCGCCTTCTCGGCATCGTGCAGGGCTTCGCTCCAGCGTCCCACCAGCAGGGCGTATTCGGCCATCGACGCCGCGGCCATGATGTCGTCGCCACCGCGCCCATAGGCGGTGGCCAGCAGCCGCCAGCCATTGGCATTGTCCTGCTCGTGGCGGGTGACGTAGGTCAGCTGTTCCTTGGCGTCGGCCAACTGCGAATTGTCTTCCTGCTCCAGTTCGACCTGACCCAGCTCTTCGCGCAGCAGCGCATTGTCGGGCAGATATTTGACCGCCAGCTTGTATTCCGGAATGGCTTCCGGGATGCGGCCGTTCTCGAACATCATCTGGCCCTTCAGTTCGTGGAAATAGGGATCCTGCGGGCGTTCGGCGATCAGGCCGTCGATCAGCGGGACGGCATGGTCCAGGTCGGGCTTGCGATAGTAGGCGATGGCCCTGGCGTAGCGTGCCTCAAGGCTGGTGTCGTCGTCCTTGTAGCGGAAGAGGGTGGTGACCGGCGGCTCCATGAACGCGATCAGCTTGGCTTTCATGCGCTTGTGCGGCTCGACATAGGACGGCGGAACCGGGACATCCGACCAGGGCGAGGTTTCGACATGGTGGCGTACTTCGTCGACGCGATCGCGGGTCAGCGGGTGAGTGCGTACGTAAGGATCCTGGCGATTCGACACCAGCAGTTCCTGGTCGCCCAGCATTTCCATGAATTCCAGGAAACCGCGGGCCGACATATGCAGGTTGTCGAGGAAGGTCAGAGCCGCGGTGTCGGCCGATCCTTCGATGGCCCGGCTGAACGCCAGGTAACTGCGTTCGGCCATGTCGTTGCCACCCATCATGATGGCCGAGCCGACATCACCGCGCCGCGCTGCCACGGCGGCGGCGGCGCCCAGGATCATCGAGGCGATGGTCGTGTAGCCGGCGTTTTCCATTTCGCCGCGTCCCTTGACCAGATGGCCGCCGGCGATATGGCCGCATTCGTGGGCGATAACGCCCACCAGCTGGCCGGCATGCTCGGTTTTGACGATCAATCCGGTGTTGATGAACAGATTCAACCCCTCCGCGACGAAGGCGTTGATCTGATTGTCTTTTACCAGATGGATCTCGACCGCCGAAGGTTCCACGCCGGCCTGCTGGAACAGTGGCGTGGCGTACATGCGGATGGTATTTTCGATTTCAGCGTCCCGGATGAATTCCATGGTCTGTGCCGAGGCGACGCAGGGAACCAGAGAGGCGAGGAAGAGGGCTGCCAGAGTGGAAAAACGTGTCTTGAACAAGGTGAACTCTCCGCTCGGCGCCTGGGAACTTGGCGGACAACAAGGCTGTCGGCGTCGTGCCTGGGCGCATCGTGGCGATACGCTACCACGGCTTCGGGGTCCAGGGGGTGCGGATTCTTGCGGTGCCGGCCCTGCGCAGCCGCCGTGTTGCGGCGCCGGCGGCGGCGGGGTCTAGGCGATGGCCCTGAAAGTTGCCCGGCGGGGCCAGATCCCGCCTTTCATCGTCATGGATGTGATGCGGGCCGCCGCCCAGCGAGCCTCGGCCGGTCACGATGTCTTGCACCTGGAAGTGGGGCAGCCATCGACCGGCGCGCCCCCGGCGGCCATCGCCGCGGCGGAAAAAGCCATGCGCAGCGATCCCCTGGGGTACACTTTGGCCTTCGGCCTGGAATCTCTGCGCGAACGTATCGCCCAGTACTATCGCACGGATTATGGCACCGTTGTCGATCCCGCCCGTATCATGGTCACCACCGGATCGTCCGGCGCCTTCGTCCTGGCCTTCATGGCCGCCTTCGAGGCCGGTGACCGCGTCGCCCTGGCCAGTCCCGGATATCCGGCCTATCGCAACATCCTGTCGGCTCTGTCGGTCGACCCCGTGCTTCTGCCGGTGGGACCCGAAAGTCATTTCCAGCCGACCCTGGCCCTGCTGGAGGGGCTGGACCGGCCGATCGACGGACTGATCGTCGCCAGCCCCTCCAATCCGACCGGCAGCATGGTGTCGCCCGAGGGCATGGACCAGATCGTCGCCTGGTGCGTGACCCATGGCGTTCGTCTGATTTCTGATGAAATCTATCACGGCCTGACTTATGGCCAGCAGGCCTCCACCGCTGCCGGCCGGCCGGGCGCGATCGCCATCAACAGCTTTTCGAAGTATTTTTCGATGACCGGCTGGCGGTTGGGCTGGATGGTGCTGCCCGAAGACCTGCTGCGATCGGTCGAGTGCCTGGCACAGAACCTGTTCATCTCGCCGCCGACGTTGTCACAGCATGCGGCCACCGCCGTTTTCGACTGTCGGGACGTGCTGGAAGCCAATGTCGCGCGCTATGCCCGCAACCGGGAAATTCTGCTGGAGGCTTTGCCCAAAGCCGGCTTCGAACACCTGGCTCCGGCGGACGGAGCGTTCTATCTTTACGCCGACGTCTCGCGCTGGACCGACGACAGCGCGGGCTTTTGCCGGCGCATGCTGGAAGAGACGGGGGTGGCCTGCACGCCAGGCATCGACTTCGACCCGTTTGTCGGGCGGCACCATCTGAGGCTGTCGTTCGCCGGTTCGACGGCCGACATGGCGGAGGCGGCGCGGCGCCTGGCCGCTTGGCGAAAGTAGGGAACGGTTGGCGGCGCCGCAAGGGCGCCGGGGGGCGCCGCCGGATGCCAGATCTTAGCGCGCTTCGATGGAATCGAGGAAGGTGAAGACCGATTCGCCGGCGTAGTAGCGCTGCTGCAGAGCCCGACGATCGAACCCCAAATCCTTGGTGGTCGACCGGTACAGACTCATCAGCCGAGTCTCGATATCGCTGCACCACAGGGTGAAGCCTGCATCTTCAAGAGGGTAGGGCATTCTCGTTCTCAAAAAGCTTGGGAAAAAGCCGCCGGATCACTCCGGAATGGGCCCTCATCTCTTGGCAGATTTAGGGTCCGAAGACAAGGAAAACGTTTGCCTGGCGCCCTGCGCCGTCGCTCGGGCCCTGACCGGACAGCCGGTCGAGCAGCGGTCCCCGTGTCGGTTCAACGCCTTGGCGATGTCGATGAGCGCCCCGTCATTGCACGCGGGAAAAGAAGCGGGTCAGGCGCAGACCGGCCGGCCAGGTCCAGATCGGCTGCTTGGCCTTGGCCAGGTCCCATGACCCCAGGACAGCGTCGACCCGTCCCACCAGATTTTCGATCGGGACGTATCCCACCCCGCCGGCTATCGGCGGAATCCGGCTGTCGGCGGAATTGTCCCGATTGTCGCCCATGACGAAGATGTGATCCGGCGGCACTTCGTAGACCGGGGTGTTGTCCAGGGGACCCAAGGCGGTCAGCTTGAAGATGGGGTGCTGCGCGCCACCGGGCAGAGTTTCGATGAAACGGGCGGCGGGACGCAGGCGGCCGTCGGAATCCTCGGCCTCGGCCATGCCGTCGGGTGCGACCGGCAGAATATCGCCATTGATCACCAGCCGGGCGTCCTTCATCTGGATCCGGTCGCCGGGCAGGCCGATGACTCGCTTGACATAGGTCTGGTCGGGGTCGCGGGGCAGGCGGAATACCACGACGTCGCCCCGTTTCGGCAGGTGTTCCAGCAAGCGATGATCCGAGGCCGGGCCGACCGGGACCGGCAGGGAATAGCGGCTGTAGCCATAAGGATATTTTGTGGTGACCAGCTCGTCGCCGATCAGCAGGGTCGGCTCCATGGAACTGGAGGGGACATAGTAGGGTTCGGCGGCGACGGTCTTGGCGGCCAGGACGATGGCCAGCGTGACGGCGATGTCACGGACGGTCAACAACAGTTGGCGGCCACGGCTGGCGGGCTCTGGGGCCTTGGTTACGGTCATCGGTGCGAACTCCCTGGGGTGCCGAACCCGCCGGACCTCAAAGGTCGCGTGCGGCGCCGGATAGGATTGACGTGAGAAGATGGCCTTTTTCGGGCAGGTGGATCAGCGGGGCCGCCCCAGCAACTCCTGCGCCTTGGCAGCCTCTTTGCGCCGCAAAGGATCGGCCAGGGCGATCAGGCCGTGGCTGGCCAGATAACCGTCCGGTCCCCAGGCCTTTTCCGAGGTGAAGGCGGCGACATAGTCGGTCAATCCCTTGGTGGTGTGCAGATGATCCGCCTTGACGTAAAGGAACAGGGGACGGGACAAGGGATAGGCGCCGCTGAAGATGTTGTCGTAGGTGGCGGTCTGGCCTTCGAAGGTGGCGGCCTGGATGCGGTCGCCGTTCTGATCCAGGTAGTTGAAGGGCAAGATGGCCACCGCGTGCGGCTCCATCAGCAGCTTCTGCAAGGTAATCGTGTAGTTCTGCGAGACGTCCACGAACACCCCGTCCTCGCGGACCGAACCACAGATCCGGGCCTGCTGGTCGGCCGGCACCGCGGCGATGTCGGGAAACGCCTTGCAGGCCTGGTCCATGACCAGATCCACCAGGCTGTCGCGGGTCCCATGGTTGGGCGCCGGGCCGAACAGCAGGATCGGCAGGGCGGGCAGGGCGGGGTCGATGTCGTTCCAGCGGCGATAAGGGTTGGGCACCCAGCGCCCGCCGATCGGCACGGTCTTGGCAATGGCCAGGAACAGGGAGCGGCGGCTGAGAGACAGGACCGGGTCCTTCCTGGCATTGACGATCACCAGGCCGTCATAGCCGATGGTGATCTCGATCGGCGCCGGGACGCCATGGTCGGCGCAATTGGCCGTTTCGCTGGGTCGGATACGCCGCGACGCCAGGGCTATGTCGGGGCTTTCGGCATCAAGGCTGGCGCAGAACAGCTTGAACCCGCCGCCGGTACCGGTGCTCTCGACGACCGGGGCACGAAAGCCGGCGGTCTTCCCGAACGCTTCCGCCACCGCCGTGGCGAAGGGATAGATGGTCGAAGAACCGACGATGCGGATTTGGTCCTTCGCCGCCGCCGGACTGGCCAGCAGGACGGGGACCACAATGGCCAGGAGGACCTTTCCGGTCGCCGCCCATGCCCTGGAAGACAGTCCCACCCGCATCTTCGCCGCTCTCCCTATCCCTTTTGGTCAAAGCCGACGCTCCGGGCCGAACTTTGACGCTAATCTAGCAGCTGTCCACGGGCAGACAATTCAATTTGCCGGCATGGCCGCAGATGGGCGCAAGGACCGGGCATCATGCCGGCCAAGGTCGGCGTCCCGCTCGATGCATGTCAGCATCTCCTTCCTTACTCTCTTGTCCCTCCCGGCTTTAGTGATAGAACTGTGACAAACTGCAACGGGGATCCCGTATGTTCATGCGCTTGTTCCGCTCTCTGATGCCCAAGGAAGAGCGGTTTGTTGAGATGTTCATCGCCCATAGCGCCCTGATCGTGGCCGCTGCGGACGCCCTGGCCGCCATGATGGCGCCCGACCAGCAGGACCGGCCATCGTGCGGCCGGGAGGTCTGCGACAACGAATCGAAGGCCGACGAAATCAGCCGCCAGACCCTGATCTCGTTGCATCGCGCCTTTTTGACACCATTCGACCGGTCGGACATCCTGGCCTTGACCAATGCCTTGGACGATGCCATCGACCACATCGAAGAGGTGGTGCTGCACGCCGCCCTCTACGAGGTCAGCGATTTTGACGACCATATGCGCCGCATTACCGGCCAGATCCAGCGGGCTGCCCGCGAGGTGGCCGAGGTGATGCCGCTTCTGCATAACATTTCCGGCAACGCCGATCGCATCAAGGCCCTGTGCGACTCCGTCTCGGCAATCGAAAGCGAGGCGGACGAGGCCCTGCGCGAGGCGTTGTCCGATCTGATCGAACGGCGTCCCGACACCATCACCTTTTTCGGCCGCAAGGAAGTTTATGAACTTCTGGAGGCGGCGACCGACTGCCTCGATGACGTGACCGACGTCATCGAGGGGCTGGTGCTGGATCACGTCTGACGATGGAGGGCATGACGCTGGGTCTGCCGGCGCTGATGGTCATCATCATCATTGCGCTGGGCTTCGATTTCATCAACGGCCTGCATGACGCGGCCAACTCCATCGCCACCGTCGTCTCTACCCGGGTCCTGCCGCCGCGTATCGCGGTGGCCTGGGCCGCCGGCTTCAATTTCATCGCCTTCCTGTTCTTCGGCTTGCATGTGGCCAGGACCATCGGGACCGGCATCGTGGCGCCATCGGTCATCGATCCGTGGGTGGTGTTCGCCGCCCTGATCGGGGCCATCGCCTGGAATCTGCTGACCTGGTGGCTGGGCCTGCCATCGTCGTCCTCCCATGCCCTGATCGGCGGCCTGGCCGGCGCCGGGGTCGCCAAGGCCGGCCTGTCGGCCATCGTTCTCGACGGGTTCCTCAAGACCTCGGCCGCCATCGTGCTGTCCCCCGCGGCCGGCTTCTTTCTGGCGCTGCTGATCATGCTGGCGGTCACCTGGATCTTTCGCAAGAGGGCCCCCTTCGCTGTCGACCGGTTGTTTCGCAAGGTCCAACTGGTGTCGGCATCGCTCTATTCGCTGGGGCACGGCGGCAATGACGCCCAGAAGACCATGGGGATCATCTCGGTCCTGCTGTTTTCGCAAGGGCTGCTGGGCAGCGACTTCTATATTCCCCTGTGGGTCGTGCTGGCCTCGCAGGCGGCCATGGGACTGGGCACCCTGGCCGGCGGTTGGCGGATCGTCCGCACCATGGGGTCGAAGATCACCGACCTGAAGCCGCTGCAGGGCTGTTGCGCCGAGACCGCCGGGTCCATCTCGCTGTTCATTCCGGTGTCCACCACCCACACCATCACCGGGGCCATCGTCGGCGTCGGTGCCGCCCGGCGGGCGTCCGCGGTGCGCTGGGGGCTGGCCGGCAATATCGTCTGGGCCTGGATCTTCACCATCCCGGCGTCGGCTACCGTCGGCTATGGGGTGTTCGCCGCTTTGCGGGTCTGTTTGCGCTGATCGTCGCCGATCGGCGTTATCCCAATTCTCGGTGAGTCCTTCTCATCGAGACTGGGGATTAGGGCGCCGCTTCAATTGAATGGTTGTCTTCCTGCAGGT
>Ga0326727_10010540_pt1 | contig 21982 bp, 18 predicted proteins | sample MB2enrmetagenome_FD_207643 | JGI IMG/M metagenome (GOLD analysis project Ga0326727, IMG submission 207643) | Lab enriched peat soil microbial communities from McLean, Ithaca, NY, United States - MB29MY | ecosystem: Environmental > Terrestrial > Soil > Wetlands > Peat | place: USA: New York...
AAGTGGGAGCGAAGCTGGAAAGCCCGTTCTTCCAGCTCGCGAACCACATCCACACGATTCGCATGTTATGCTGCTTTGCGTTTTCAATCGCCGCGTCCGCGATGCTGAAGTCGTACTTGCCCTCCTCGGGCTCGACCCACGACCAGGACATGCCCGTTATGATGGTGTTCGCGTGAATCTTGTCCGCCAACATCGGCCAGACTCTCGTCTTCATGTCCTCCAAATTGGATGACTCCGTATTAGCGAGTTCTCCCACCAGCATGAGAAAAGGTTTGCCGTCGACGATCATTTGCGTGGTCGGCCCCCGCTTCTCCAGATGAGGGAGAGCTGTCGTGGCCGGTTGAGTCTTGTTTTGTGAGCACGCTGTCGTAATCGCCAGCGCGAAGATCCCCAAACAGCAAAGAACCGTTCGTTGTTTCATTATTATCACCTTAGAAGAGGATGTTCCACGGCAGGAGATTGTATCACCATGACGCGCTGAGCGTGTCTCTCTCAGCCGCACCTTGTTGCTATTTCCAGGTGGTTTGGCGCGGCCTCCTTCAGCGCCAAGCCACCGGCTGTTCAGGTTGGACGACATAAGGCTTTTCCCGCCTTTTTCAGATTGGCCGGATAGCGCATCATCCGCAGGGCTTCGAACCATTGTTCGCGGATGAGCTTGAGATAGGGCTCCCACATGTCCGAGCAGACGGAGCAGATGGTGGCAATGACCTCCTTGCCCATGGCGGTGAAGAATCCCTGGAAGGATTCGATGGTTCTTTCTTTGCCCACCCAGAGCAGTCGGGTGACGCCCCGATCGATCTGGTAGACCAGAGTGAGGTACTTGTGGCCTTGGTGTACTGGATTTCATCGACGCCGATGGCGTCGATCTAGCCGCGTTGCGCGCGCCGTTCTTGCCGAAGAAGAAGATGCAACGTGGTTCAAAATGTCCGGGGCCATCCATTGGGATGGCCCACAGATGTTGTTACAGGTTGTACGGCGACGATTACGAACTCTTACGCAACTTCAAATTCGTAGAGGCTAACGCTAAAGGGCGGAACCTGCACGGACTCAGGAACTCCGCTCTGCGCAGTCTCAACGATTTTGACAGCAGGCTCCTTGCCGACTTCATTGGTTGAGTTGAAACTGGGCGGCGCAATCTGATAAAGCTCGCCCTGCCCGCGCAGCTTGACGCCGCTGATCTTCGGCGTAAAGCCGTTGCCCTCTTCCGTCGGGTTGACCACCGAAATGAGGAACTTCTTGCGGTCGCTGGAGAACGCCGCGAGAACATCCAGCGGATAGGTCGGGCTTCCAGTGGGCTTAACACCCCTGTCGACATACGCCGTGCCGGGCATCAGCGGCTGGGGCGAATTCCCGTCGACCGCAACCGGAAGAGCGTTGAGAAAATGGTTCTGCAACAGCTTGAACACCACACCCTCAGGCGCCATACCCACGCCATCGCCGGCGCTGTCGGTCAACACGCGCAGTCCTCCGGTCGCACAACTCGCCGCCACCTTATGGGAGTGACGGAACAGTTCGTGCAGGCAAAGTGCGTAAGAGAGCGGCGTCAGCATTCCGGTCGGCCGCATGGGGCCTCCGCCGCCATTTCCCGCCATCGAGCGGTTACGATTGCCCCATTCATCGAAGATGAACTTGATGTCCTTGTCTTTCAACGAAGGCATCTTCTCGACATACTTGTCCCACGCATCAAAAAAGCCGCCGATGCGGTTGGCTATCCTGCGGGCTTTGAACTGCAGCGGGTCCTTCACATCCACAAAGGACTGCTTCTCAGCGTCGAATATCAACTCAGGATATGCGTAGGTATGTTCGGAGAGAAAATCGACGTTGTCGGCGCAGTTGGCGAGCAACCAACTGTCCCAGTCATCCAAACTGCCGAACTCATAGGGCAGCTTTGCAGTAATAGGCGGCTCCCAAATGCTCGGGAAGAAGTCACCCTTCTTCTCCGCGGCGCCGATGGACTTCTCGCAGATGCTGGCCCCGCCCAAGACCACCTTGATCTTCGGGTCCACTGCCTTCATGGCCTCGACGATGTTGTTATACTTCACCCAGTACTGGTTCAGCGACATGTGGCCATACTGCCAGGGGCCGTACATCTCGTTGCCGATCGTCCAGCAGCGGATATTGAAGGGCTCGGGACTGCCGTTCTCCGCGCGCATTTTGCCCATGCGGGTGTTGACGGAGCTATTGCAATATTCAACCTGCTCGGCCGCCTCGCGCGCCGATCCGAATCCGCTGTCGATCGCCAGATCGGGCTCGGCTCCGACCAACCGGTCGAGGGCGATGAAGTCATGCAGGCCCACGTCGTTCGACTCGATCCCGTCGGACCACATCGCCTGCAGACGCGGCGGGCGCTTGTCACGATCGCCAAGACCGTCGCGCCAGTCGTAAGCGGAGACAAAGTTGCCGCCGGGCCATTTGAACATTTTGAAGCCTTCCTCTTTGAAGAGGCGGATCATGCCGGGGTGGAATCCCTGGACGTTATCGGCAGGCATCAGCGAAGCAGTCCCAATATGGAATGTGCCGCTGCCGGTACCCACGACTTCCAGGCGCGCATCAGTCGAGTCGGTCGTCGGCGTGAACTTGAACGGGAATTTCTTGTACTCGCTCGTAAGAGCGGGAATCGTGACGAATTGAGAGTCGCTGGCGCCAGATCCCCAGACCAGACGGACCACAACCTTCGCGCCGGGATCGCCGGCAAGATAAACACGGCCTTCGTAAGCCTTGCCGTTCACCACGCGCAATCTGGTCTGCTGAATGCCGCGGGGGGCGGAGCCGTCAAGCTTGACTCGCGGGCTGTGCTTGCCAACGAACGGCCGCACGGTGTCCATTTCGACAGTTCCTTCCGGTCCCACCGGCCTGAACGGCTCGCCACGGAAGCGGAGCATAGAAGAGGAATTCGCTGGCGCCGGCTGGGCACTGACAACCGGCCCGGCAAACTTTCTATCGCTCAGCATCTCGGCCCACACACTCGTGGTCGCCGGCTCCATGTATCCGCCGAAAATCATCGGATTGATTGGCTTGCCGCTCCTGGCTGCATTGATCGCAACCTGGATGTTTCCTGCGGGAGCAGCGAACGCCTTCCTCCCTTGCTTCAACATGGCGGCGCCTGCCACCGAAGCTCTTAGAAGCTCACGTCGGTTCATTGGCATGTTGTCTCTCCTTGTCCTCGTTAAGCGCCATCGACGAAAGCGTAGGTTTTCATTCTTGATCGCGTACACCAGTCTATCGCGTCCGTTCTCTCCGAGGAGGGTGGCCGGCTAACGATTCTCAACCGCCTCAGCACCTTTCCTTACGTTGCCAAACCCTGAGGCTGCGCCGCCGGCCGTGGGTCGGGAGGAACCTCGGGGCGGCACACGCGCATGGGGTGCGCTACGATTTTGGGTGAACAGTGCTATGGAGAAGAATGCGATACTGAAAGTTCTCACCTTCCTCGTCACCGTGCTGCCGGCTGTACCGCTGTGGGGTGCGTCGTACTACACGGTCCGTCTGGACGATTCCAAGGTGGTATATCCTTCGGGCAGGTACGTCGTGGCGGACATCGAAGGTCGCGCCCGCGCCATCGACGCTGGAGACCGAAGATGAAGCTCGGCGTTGCGATAGCGACAGCGGATGCTCTTCCGAGCGCGTTCGTGGTTTTTCGCGATGATCTTTGCCGCTCCATTGGCCGGTGCGCCGAGATCGGATTCCACGGCGTCGAGTTGGCCCTGCTCGATGCTTCGCAGGCCGATATCCCGCGCATCGACGAGCGTCTGCGCGCCACCGGTTTGGAGATCCCCTGCATATCCTCGGGCCAGGTCTTCGCCGCGGACCGCCTCTATTTCACTCACCCCGACTCCGCGGTCCGCCAGGCGGCTGTCGAGCGAATCATCGGCATGATCCGTCTCGCCGCCCACTTCGGCGCCAAGGTAAATACTGGCCGCGTGCGCGGCTTCATACACGAAGCCGAGACCGCCGAGACGGCAACGGCGCGCTACCTGGACTGCCTCTGCCGTTGCGCCGACGTGGCGGAGCCGCTGGGAGTGGAACTGATTATCGAACCGGTCAACCGCTATGAGGTGAACTTTATCAACAACTGCGCGGAAGGCATCGAAATCATCGAGCGCTGCGGACGCAAATGCCTGAAACTGATGCCCGACCTTTTCCATATGAACATCGAAGACGCCAGTTTTCGCGAAGCGTTCGAAGCCGGCCGCGAGTACATCAGCTACGTGCACGTTGCCGACAGCAACCGCCTCGCCCCGGGCTGGGGCCACATGCCATTCGATGAGATCTTCCAGATCCTTTCGGATATCGGCTACGACGGCTACATCACCGCGGAGATTCTGCCGAAGCCCGATCCCTACAGCGCCGCCGCGCAGGCCGCACGCTTTCTGTTGCCGAGAATCCACAAACCAGCGCCGCCACTGCCTGCCGTCTGAGTGGTCTCCGCATGAGAAATATCTCGGACCAACGTGAGCTCCCGTCCAATTCTGCAACAGCCACCCGCGCTGCGGTAAACTGAGGGGTCCAGTCCCCGGACACGAACCCCTATGATGCAACGTTCGGCAAGATCCAAAGCCAAACGCTTTCCGTCAATCGGTTTTATGACATTGAGGGCCGCATCCAATTTTGAAGATGCGAGTCCGCAAGATCGAATTTGGGCCGGTCGAAGAGGCGGATGTCGCATACCGGCCGTGTTTCCGCGGGCCACAACGTCCCGTGCCCGCGGATAAGCGAGAGTCACGTGATTCTGAGGAGAAATCCGGAGCGTATTCATGAAGCGACTTCTTTTTAGTCTTGCGATCGCAGCGTCGCTGGCTAACGCGGCGTTGCAGGAGCCCATCCGCGTGGATGGCGGTCTGATTACCGGGACCCCCGCTTGGGGCTGGGGCGTCCGGCTGTATCGCGGCATACCCTACGCCGCACCTCCGGTGGGTAAGCTTCGTTGGCGCCCGCCGCAACCGATCGTGCCCTGGAAGGGTGTGCTGGCGGCCGACCACTTTTCGGCGGCCTGCGTGCAGTTACCCCGGGACCAGAACAACATCGGATGGCGCGACGGCATGGTGCCGGTCAGCGAAGATTGCCTGTACATCAACGTCTGGACGCCGGCCAAGTCGGTGCAAGACAAGCTGCCCGTGATGGTTTGGATCCATGGCGGCGGTTTCCGCGAGGGTTCCGGAGCGGAGACCGCCTGGGCAGGTGACAACCTAGCCAAAAAGGGCGTGATCTACGTCAATTTCAATTACCGGCTGAACGTGTTCGGGTTTCTGGCGCATCCCGATCTGACCAGGGAATCGGAGCACCATTCCTCCGGCAACTATGCTTTTCTGGACCAGGTCGCAGCGCTGCGCTGGGTTCAGAAGAACATCGCGCAGTTCGGCGGGGACCCGGATAACGTTACCATCTTCGGGCAGTCCGCGGGCGGCGCCAGCGTGGGGGTCCAAATGGTCAGCCCGCTCTCGAAAGGGCTGTTCAAGCGTGCCGTTGGCCAGAGCGGTGGTGTGAACCGCGGAATTCCTCTTGCAGAGGCCGAGAAGATGGGAGTGAAATTTGCGGAGTCTCTGGGAGCGCATTCGATTGCCGAGCTGCGCGCCAAACCAGCCAGTGAAGTGGTGAAAGCGCAGACCGGCATGCCGAGTGCCGTGGTGGACGGATGGGTTCTCCCGGAGGATCCCGTAAGCATTTTCCAACACGGACGTCAGAACGATGTGCCGCTGATTTGCGGCTCAACCGCAGATGACGGGCCGGGCCCCGGGCCGCCCAAGAAAGCCGCCGAAGTCCCTGCTTACGCGAAAGCCAACTTTGGGGATCTTGCCGATGAATACATGAAGGTGTTCCCGGCGACGACCGACGCGCTGGCTAAGAAAGCCGAGCACGACGTCCGCCGCGACCGTTCCTTGTACGGCGCCAGATTGTGGGTGAATCTCGCGGCCGCCACCGGACACAACAAAGTGTTCTGGTACCTGTTCTCGCACCCCGCGCCGGTTCCTCCCGATTCGCATTACGACGGCAAGGCTCCCAGCGAAGTCGGAGCCTACCACGGCGTGGATAACAACTATATTTTTGACAATCTGCGCGCCAAAGACTGGCCGTGGACCGACGTGGATCAGAAGCTCGCGAAGATTGTCTCTGGCATGTGGGTTCAGTTCGTCAAGACCGGTGATCCGAACGGGCCGGGACTGCCGAATTGGGAACCCTATAACCCCAGGAACCCGATGTTACTGAACATAACTGCAACCCCAAAGATGGCGCTGGAACCATACAAAACGGAAACCGATTTCTTCGAGAAGGCCGCGGCGAGGGGCCGCAGGGGAGCCTCTTAGGAGAGCACGGGCAATGGCATTTGGAGCGGTTGCGGCAAAGATCTATGACGCAACCGCACATGGCCATGGACGCGATTGGCGGGTCGGGATCGGACATGTCGGCGACAGTATGTCGGTCGTCGAGGCGCTCGTAGTGCTCTACAACCGGCACATGAGGATTGACCCGCGCAATCCGCAAATGGAAGGTGAAGACCGCTTTGTGCTTTCCAAAGGCCGCGCGGGGCCCGCTTTGTACGCCGTCCTGGCGGACCTTGGTCATTCTGACAAGTCTCTTCTCGATACTATGAACGGGCCGGACACGCGCCTTCCGAGCCACTGCGATATGGTCCGAACGCCCGGCATTGACATGACACCGGCTCACTGGGTCAAGGCATTTCGTGCGCGGTCGGGATTGCGATCGGATCGCTGCCACGGCACCATACGAGACGCCTCACCTTACCATTTCTGGCCTCGTGATGCGGCACGGATTCGGCTGCCGCTCGCTCGTGCTTGATGCGCCGGAGGAGTTCTTCCGCAGTCTCGTACGCTCGCCCCGCGCGACGCGCAAGCTGCGCTTCCGTTCTTGAGCTGTCACGCGGACATACCAGAGAGAGCCCAGTGGACCCAGACGTTCGGGTTCATCTTCTCCAGCATTTCCGTCTGAGCGTTCGATTCTACCTCTAATCAGGCCGACTCCCAGGCCCTGTGTCGGGCCAACCGCAGCTCGCGGTTTTGGGCAAGCGTTATCAGTTCATATCGGCAATATCCAGCCAGCCCAGGACCCGCGCCCGGCCCCACACGCCCGTCGGCGCGTGGAGGCCTTGCTCGGCCGCGGCTTTCGCTGCCTTTCTGGCCTTCGACCAGACGGTACGCCAGCACCTCGGCGCCCCGCCGGACGATCGCCGCAACGGTTCGGCCCAACTTCCAGGCGCGGCGCAAAGCGGCCGGGGGCCACGCGAGCTGGTGCAGCCTCCCAGATCGGACTTGGGGCGAGTTTGCCGCTGCGAAGGGGATTCGGCACAAAGCAAGCGAACCTGGCCGCCAGCTCTACGGTTTGGGCTTGCACGTCAAAGTGCCTGACCAAGCGTAGGTGAGCAACGAGATCCTGCGCGACGAAGCACCCGGCGGACGCTCATTCCGGCAATCAGTTTGAGGCACCTTTTATCAACAAGGGCGGCTTCAGCTTCGTGCCACCTTGTTAACGCGCCCCGGAAGCGCTCCCGCGCCAATGCACCCCCCACCGGTTTCCGGTCCTTGCTACGATAAGCATGGCATGTGTCCGTCGAGACCTCGGTCGGTCTCCGATTTCAATAACCACTTTTTAGTTTTGCGGTTCCGTGCGGGAGTTCTTCCCGTCACGGGGATAGGAGGATGCATTGAAAGGCATCAAGCGAAAGCTCATGATTGCCGGCATGACGGCGGCATCCGTCGGTCTGTTGTTTCAGATAACAGCCAGGACAAGTCCGGCGCAGCCGAACGATGCGGCACTGATTGCCAAAGCCAAGGGCATTCACGACCGTGTCCTCAAGCTCGACACTCACAACGATATCGACCCCGCGAACTTCATGGCGGATTGCAACTACACCATGCGCCTCACGACGCAGGTCAATCTGCCGAAGATGATCGAAGGCGGTATGGATGTCTCGTTCATGATCGTTTACGTCGGCCAGGGCCCGCTGACGCCGGACGGTTCTGACGGCGCATATCGGCAGGCGGTCGCGAAGTTCGACGCCATTCATCGCCTGACTGAAAAAATCGCACCCGACCAAATCGGCCTAGCGTTGACGCCCGCCGACGTCCTCGCATTGCACAAAAAGAACCTTCGAATCGCCGTCATTGGCGTGGAGAACGGATATCCCATTGGGAACGACCTCAAAAGAGTGGAGGAGTTCTACGACAGGGGCGGGCGATACATGTCTCTGGCCCACAATGGAAACAGCCAGCTCGCCGATTCGAATACGGGAGAAACCCAGGGCTACCTCTACAACAATGGGCTGTCGCCGCTCGGCCGAGAAGTCATCGCCGAGATGAATCGCCTGGGTATGATGGTCGATCTGTCGCATCCCTCGAAAGGCGCAAATATGGAAGCCATGCGGCTTTCTCAGGCTCCGGTAATTGCGTCGCACCAAGTCCGGCCAATCCAGCGGCCGAGAGTTCGACCAGCGATTATTGCTCGTACCAATCCGAATGTGGTGACAGCGGCCGCACGCGAGGCACTGCGTTGAGGTCCACTGAAACAGGCACGCTGGGCACACTCCGCCGGTATCGAACGTGTTCCAGGAGTGCCCGCAGGTGCAGGACCATCGGTCGTGTCTGCCGGGTGACCAGTTGCACAGCGGGCAGCGGATACGGGGGCCGGAGCCGTCCGGCCGTTTGTCGTCTTGTACGGCCGTTTCCAAAGCGGGATCATCCAAAAGAGTCGAAAGCCTTGGACCGCTAGCGAACGCACACATGTCTCCTATTATGGGGAGGCCCAGGCCAAGAGGCGATCGGCGGCGCGCGGAGAGCCACGGTTCTCAAGGCAAAACGGAGTAGGGCGCGCTCCTTCAGCTTCGTGGCTCCCGGAACTGGGTTTCCAAGTAAAGGAAAACAGCCACAGACCGTCCATCCGGAGCGGCGAAGCGCTGCCGGTGGCGTTCGTCATGGTCGTGCCCATATGAGTCGGCTCAATCAACTTTATCGAAAATCTCACTTGAGCGGGAAGCCCCCAATTCTTCGTAACCGGATACCTGATTCAACCGAGATCGCTGGCCGTGACTTTTCGAAAGCCCGCACCAACAATGCCCGCGGGTGCTTCCGCTCTATGCCCGCGTTTCTTCCCAGGATCAACAGACTATTCCCCTGAGATCCGCACCATCCGGGAATACGCTGCCCGCCGGAGTTGGACGGTTGTGTTGCAGGTGAAACAAGTCGGCTCGGGCGCTTAGACGCGCTACCCGGCTCAGAAAAGCATTCTATCAACCCTTCATTCCCATCCCGCGGCGGAAATGAGCGCGCCTGTGCGAAGGTAGTGGTTGATGGCTGCTTCCCAGCCTTGCATCTTCTTTTGAAACCATTCTGGGGTGTAGCGCGCTAGCACCATGTTCCCGGCTGCGGATAAGCCGGTGTACTGATAACAAATGTGTGCGCTGGTCTCGTCGCCGGGAGCAGGGGAGAGTGAAATTCGGAGTTGCGTTGCGATCATGCCGGGCTGGACCCAGGCGTAGGCGATGGTGAACGCCTTCGGATCGTAGTGCGTCACCGTCCAAACCGTGTCCGGCCCGACGTCGTTGGGGGTGGTGAAGACGCACCCGTTCTCGGCAAAGCCCGATTGGGAGTAGATCAGCTGATATTTCCAGTCAGGCACCCATTCGGCTTCGCGCACCGGACACAGCAGCGGGAATACCCTGTCTGGTGGAGCATCATTGGTTTGTGTGTACTCGTAAGTGACGCGCATGGCCTCGAAGTCCGTCGTACCAGAATGCTCATTATGCAGCGGGGCCGTTCTCAACCAGCAGGCCGCCAATTATAAGCAACACCGCCGCCGAACCAATCATCTCGTTGCCCAGAAACACGCCGATGAAGGCTAGCGTCAATGCCGTTTCGACCAGCACGGCCACGCCACAGAACAAGACCAGGATCTTGCGCAGCTTCGTTTCCGTAAAAGCAGCCAATAGCGCGACAATCGCAATGACGATCCAGTCCCATCCCACCAAAAGAAAAACGGCGCGCAAGGGCCCCTGCAAACGCGCAACCAAATTCGACGCACGCAGCGCAGTCGAAACTTCTGGGTAGGCAGCGAGCGAATGCAGCGCGGCGCTAGCGAACAGCACAATGCTGCCCAGCGCAACCAGAATCCGTGCCGCCTTGTTCCGCGCGCTCATCCCAGGCTCCTTGGCGTCCTATCAGTTTACCTCACTTGGCTGAAGCCGCAGACATGAAAGGCAGTGCCTGCGCCACCCCGGAATGTGCTAGCCTTCATATGCCAACCGTCCGTGGCTCCATTTCCGCTCCCGTTAGCGGCCTTCTCATCTACGCAGGATTGCCGGAAGCTCACGACGATCTGACCTTCAGCCCTCAGGTAATCGGCAACCACGGTTCACCCCCACGCGCGTGGGGACGATAAACGCCGGGCACGACGGATAAGGTCCCGCCACGGTTCACCCCCACGCGCGCGGGGACGATTTACACGGAGAATTCCCGCGCAGCGGGTTAGTACATCACTACTTAACGCCGTCTATAAAGCCGATCTTGTTGCGCACAGATGACCGGACCGGCACCACTTTCCGAGTGGGACGATTCGCCTGAGTTGTCGTGCACGAGCTTATTTCTTCAAGCCAGCCTGCCAGTTCAGCACTACGGTGTACGGCTGCGGTCCGCCCTTGGTCGCGAGCCTGAGGAAACGCGTGCCGTCCGCAGCGGAATCCCACGTCGAACTTCCCACCGAGTTCACAAACGCGGAGGCCAAAACTCCGAGGGGTCGGGGTTCCCCGGCCCGGAACGCCGGATTGGTCGCAATTTCGACAGCCATTAACCCTCCACTGCGAGAACGGAAATAAACTTCCCGGCCGTCACCGCGCCAGTGCGGGTCAACCCCGAATCCGTTGGAGATTGGCCACTTGCCACCCGCCTCCGCAGCCGTCCCAGCGGAGTTCATGGAAAATGACCGCACGTAGACCTCGTCTTCGCCGGACTCATCCGAGGTGTAGGCCACCCAATGGCCGTCAGGAGAAAAGTGAGCCTGGCGCTCATTAAACTCCGTGATCAGGAACGGTACCGGCCTCCTGTCGCTTCAACGCGGTGAAAGTGTTTCCGACTGGCTGCGGGAAGCCGCGGAGATGGCGAAAGCTCTCGACCTACTGGAACGAATTGCGCAGGGCACTTTGAAGGACGTGATCCACTGGCGGGCAGATTCCGTCAGCTACCATCATCGCCATGACCCGCGCGGGCACCGGAGATTTGAGCTGATCGCGAGTGCGAGGCGTGGTTATGCCACATTCTTCCACCTCTGGCGGCGCGGCGAGCTCAGAGGCCCCGCCGAATTGCTGCTTGCAAGAACCATAAATGCAAACCTTCGTGAGTCGATGGCGCCACAACTAGTATTCGATGATTCTCGGCAATTCAAGGAATACACTCGGCCGCTGAACCTGTTGGGTGCCATGTGGTACCAGATGTGCCGTGCCTTCACCCGCGAACAGCCGGTAAGACGCTGCCCGGAGTGCGGCGGATGGATGACCTGCGAACGCAGCACGAAAATGATGCATGAGAAGTGCGCCGCCAAAGTGAGACAGCGCCGGTACAGGGAGCTGCATGATGCCCAAAGGGAAACGCGGAAACCCTGAAGGCTCAATCTACAAGATGCAGGATGGTTGCTGGCGCGCGGCTGTGACCACGGGAAAGGACGTGACTGGAAAGCCAAAGCGCAAGGTGTTCACGGCCTCCATCCGGCACGAGGTTGCCGAGGAATTGACGAGACCCTCCGCGATCAGCAGCACGGCCTGAACATCGATCCCAAAAAAGCACGGCACGGGCCAGTTTCTGAAAGCTTGGCTTGAGAACACCGTCAGGCCCCCAGTTCGCCCGGACCCATAGGGGGATCGCGCGGACTTGACCCACGTTGAACGCGTGCTGGCTGGCTTGGCCTTGGATACCAGTTGCCAACTGCGGGCGCAACGTGGGCGCCCACTTAGCATTCCCAACTCTCGCCTTCCCGAAGAACCCTCACCTCGGCTTTCAACCCGGCATCTTGAATGCGTTTCCTGAAGCCCTCTGGACTTTCACTCGTGCGCAGCAGAGGGGAGCGCGGGGTGAGTCCAAGATGGACGGGGATAACAGCCTTCGGTGAAAGCGCTCGCACCGCCCGCACCGCGCCGCGTTCCCCCATGGTCATTGGGATTCGAAAAGTGGTCACGGGCAATAAAGCTACGTCGATCGTGAACCTCCTGCCGATCTCTTTCATGAATCCGCGATAGTAGGTGTCTCCAGCAAAATAGATGGTCCTGCCCTCAGCTTCCACGACGAATCCCCGCGTTATCACCATGTGCGAAGCAGGCAGGGCTGTTACTCGAATAGGGCCAAACTGCCTCTGTTGCCATTTTCCAAGCCCTACCACGTTGTGGGCACCTTTCAGCCGGGTAAGCCAGGCGCTGGCTTGTGGCACAACCACCGGGATATCGCCAGCGAGGGAGCGGAAGAACCGGTGATCCGTGTGGTCCCAGTGATTGTGGGAGACCAGAACCAGGTCAACTCCCTTCAATTCCGCCCGCGTCCGGCCAGGAGGCGCGAGTCTGGCGTACGCGAGATTGCCCCAAGAGCCGAAATATGGGTCAGTAAGAATCCTCCTCCCAGCGACCTCGATCAACACTGTGCTGTGGCCAACCATCGTCACCCTCATCGCAGTCCTCCCTTGCACAACTGGCCGCACTCAGCCCGGATCTGCGCCGTGTCTTACTTCACGCTCCCGGCCGCCACACGGAGGCGGAATCCGCCGGTGAGCGGAGTGGTTTGGGTGAGGCGGATGTCGTCACCCGTAACGTCGATGCCGGTGGGGGCGATACCGCTGCTGAGGAACAGCATGGTGCCGTTATCGCCGCCGGCGGCGTGCGCGTGCAGGGGGCTTCCGCCGGCCAGCGCCACGAGGCTGTTGTTGGCGCCCGAGACGGACACCCAGTGGATATCGCGCCTCGGGTCGCTGAAATGGCTGTCCCTGCTGGTGAAGGAGCCGTGGGGGAGACCGACATGGTCGGCGGGATACTCGGTCCAAAGGCTGTCGCTGAACCAGGACAAGCGATCAGCGGCGGCCGGGAGCAGGAACTTGAGGCCCGCTTCCTTGGCGGAAGCATCGGCGGCTTTCCAGGAGAGCTTCCAGGAGACATCGGCCTGGGCTTCCGGGCCGATATCGAGGCTGTAGTTGAGTTGGGCCACGACGCCTTCGAAGCCCGCCAGGTAGACGTCGGATGTCACCTCGAGTCTGGCGTTGGCGCCATTCATCCTGGCCGCGACAACCGGGTTGCGGAACTGGGGCGGCTGGGGGCTGCTGATGGGGGCGGTGCGCATACGGCCGCCGATGCCAACCCCCCTGCCAATACTACCGGGAATCGATTCACCGATGTTGAGGATAGGGCCGGCGAGGACGATATCCCGATCGCCGGCGCGCCAGGATGCGATCTGGCCGGTGCGCTTGTCGAATACCAATCGGGTTCCGGCGGTTTCGACCACGACGTTTTGTTCGGTCTCCGAGAGGCGGACGGGCCCGGTGGCGGGCAGGGCGGCCGGAGCGGGCGGGCCTGCGTAGCCTTTCACGCGTAACCGGGCTGCGTAGACGCTGCGGCCATCGGGGTGAATGAACTCCAGGCGGAGCGTGTCCATGCCAGGAGTGGCGGGGAATGCGGCATCCACCGTGGAGCGGGGTTTGGCGGCGATGTGGCTGACGCCGTGGGCCAGTTCCTTGTCGCCTGCCAGCGCCTGCCAGCGGCACGTGAGTTCAGAGAGATCGGTAAACGAGTAGCGGTTCTGGAGCGGAACCACGTACTTGCCGTCCACCAGAGCGGTCTCGCGGGCGGCGGTGGTCACCGGGCTATAGGTCATCTTTAGGTTCCAGTAGCGATCGGGTTTGATCTGCCGGTCGGCGGTGACGGGGCCGCCGCCGCCGGCGAGGCGCATGCCGGTAGCGCGGTCGAAGCCCTTGCCGCCGGGGCTGGGAATGGACCAGCGCTCGGGGAACCTGTCGGCCATGTTCTGATCCTGCCATTCCCAGATGAAGGCGCCGGCCATGCTGTCGGAGGCCCAGATGGGCGCCCAATCGTCGGCCAGAACCTTGCCCCAGGGGTCATTGATACCGCCGATCTCGGTAATGATGACGGGGACCTTTGCGCGGGAGGCGGGGTTGTTGAACTTGGGCATCATGTCCGGAACGGGGGGATAGTACAGGTGGTAGTCGTCGAAGTCGGACTTGGGGTTTTGTGCCAGGCCCTGCTGGGATATGAAGGCCAGGCGGGTGGGGTCATTGCCCTTCATGTAGTCGAACACCGCCTGGGCATTGGGGCCGTAACCGCTTTCATTGCCAAGGCTCCAGATGATTACGCTGGCGCGGTTCTTGTCGCGGGCCAGGGTCTCCCGAGCGCGGAACAGGAAGGCCCATTGGCGGGTGAGATCCTTGAGCTCCGGCGCCACCCAGCAGAAGGGCGACTCATCCAGAACGTAGAATCCAGCCTCGTCGCACAGTTCCAGGAAGCGGGCCGCGTGGTTGTAATGGCTGGTGCGAACCGTGTTGATGTTGGCGGCCTTCATGAGCGCGATGTCGGTCTCCCAGCACTTTTCGTTCAGGGCGTGGCCGAAGGGCGAGAATTCCTCGTGGCGGTTGGTGGCGGTGAGTTTGACAACCGCGCCATTGACCATCAGCAAGCCGCCTTTTAGCTCGACCTTGCGAAAGCCGATGCGGTCCTGGAAGCGCTCCACGGCGCGCTTGCCGTCCGACAGGCTGTAGAACACGTAGTACAGGTTCGGCTTTTCGGCCGACCAGAGTTTGGGCGCGATGACAGGCGCCGTCAGGACCACCGTGCCGAAGCCATCCGCGCCGATGTCGCCGGCTTGGCTCATGGCCGGAAGCTTAACCTTGGCGCCATCTAGAGAGTACAATTCGGCAGTTAGATTAAAGTGCGCGCCGGGGGCGCCGGTGACGCGGACAGTGGACTTGAGTGTGGCGTCCTTGTACTGGACATCGAGGTCGGTGACGACCGTGACATCAGCCACGTGCAGAGGCGGAAGCGCGAGCAGATAGTTCTCGCGATAGATGCCGCCCAGGCACCAGAAGTCGCCTTTGTCCAGGCTGCCGGAGGAGGTCTTCTTGTAAACGCGGATGGCCATGAGATTCCGCTGGCCGGGCTTCAGTGCCTTGGTGACGTCGATGTCGAAGGCCGTGAAGCCGCTTTCATGGTAGCCGGCGCGCTGGCCGTTGACGAAGACCTCAGCGCCGTCATAAACGCCGTCGAAATGCCAGAGGACCTTTTGGCCGCGAAAGGAGGCCGGAACCTGCACCCAGCGGCGATAGAGGCCGATGTCATCGGATTGGATCTTATCCCGTTCCTGGTAGGTGGGGATGGAAAAACCTTCGATTTCCCAATTAGCAGGGACGGGGATGTCCTTCCAATCGGCGTCGTTGGCGGCGGGGGTCGCGAAATCGGGGATGGCGGCGTCGGGTGGCAGCTCGCCCTTGACGGCAGGGCTGACTCCGTGATCGAGTTTGAACCGCCAGGTGCCGGCCATGGGGAAAACGGCGGGGTTGCCAACGCGCACGCGATCGACGGGGACTGGCGCACGGCCGGCGATGGGCACGGGGGCCGCGAAGGCCCACGATGAGAGGGCGAGAACGAAGGGGATTAAAATGTGTCGAAGCATTTGAACCTCTGGTTTGGGATCGGTATGATCGGGATTTCCATTTTCGGCTTCCCGGCCACCCCGGATTATACATCCGACCGTCTCCAGATCGAAATTCGCAGCCGGTGTCAGCCTGTAAACAGGCCCAGCACCCGCCTGTCGGGGTGCAGCGTGCGCGGCGCGCGCCACGCCCGCTCGTAGAAAGCCTGCTTCATCGGCAGGGTCACGATCGTGGCGCCTTCGTACACGTACGTCCGGAGGCCGCCCGCGTGATCGAAGTGCGCGTGCGTGTTGATGAGGTACTTGATCGGCTTGTTGGGGATCGTCTCTTTGACCTTCGCAATCACCGCCAGCGAGCGCTCCTCGTCCAATGGGGCATCCACCACCACGATGTGGTCCGCCTGGTCGATGGCCACGCTGTGCCTGGAACACTCCCCGATTCTCCCCAACTTTCCCCGACTTTCCCCAACTCTCCCCAACATTCCCAGGGAGAATCCCCGACTTTCCCAGGGTAGTAAACGAATCTGAAGGTGTCCCAACCGGGGGGCAACCGAGGATTACAAAATGGGAGCAGTTCACAACTTGATTGAAACCCTTCAACGAATAGGACGTGGAACGCATCACCGGTGCGGCGGATGGTGGAGATGGCGCACCAGGCGTGCGTGGCCGCATAAATCGCAGTAGCCATGTTATCTCCGATGGGACCTCCCGCATCCACGCTCCCGAACAGGTCCACCACAAGCACGTCGCCCTTTTGAAGGACGTCGACCATCCTCCGGTAGCCGGTCCCATGGCCGAGCGCGCCTTCGCTCGCGGTATGAGGCAACTGCACCCCCCTGTTTTGCCCCTCAATCACTTGGAACAGGTCAGGTCTCACAGGCAGGTATTGCGCCGTAACCGAACCGGGCGGCAGGCCGTACTTGGGGTAGCGGTAGCCGGGGTTCATGAAGAAGCCCGTATTGGGTTGAGAGGTGGCGGAAATGCGGATGACCCACTTGAACGGAGCTGGTGCCATCCCAGCCGGCAACGATGAGTCGCAAAGGGAAGCCGTGGATCTCGGGGAGCTTATGATCCAAATGCGTTTTTGCAGAACTTGACGCAAACAACTTTTTGATTCCCGCCCGCCTGCCAAACCCCGGCAGCTACCTCTAAGCTCGCGCCTGACTGCCAGTTAACCAAGTGCACGCCCTCATCGGAGACTCTGAGACGCGCACCCGAAAAGGCCCTGGAGAGGGGCTTTGGGCAAGATGGCGGGCACTGCGGGCAGTCTCTGAGAGAACGGCTTTCCCCGCAGTATTGGCCATTTCCGGCAAGTCCATACCGCCCCGAGGTTAACCGGAGGGACAGAGAGATCGTCGTCGGATTATTTGGCTCGCCAAATGTGCGGAAGTTCGAGTCGCCTCTCCCGAGAGCTCCCTGGTCAGCGAGTTTTTGCCGTTTTTACCGCCCTATATAGAACACAAAACGCGGGGGTTATAGGTCGTGGCTGGCGGCACATCCGTCGCCGGACCGGGATGGCGGCTGACTCCAAGTCATTGATATCGTGGGCGCTCAGAAGGCTATCTGCGAGGCGTCGTGATTTTGTGCCGACCAGCCCTCAGCCGGTAACCGGAAGCGAAGGAGTACCAAGGGAGCCCAAAGTGCATGCAAAGGACCGGCTCGGGGCTGAAATGAATAGGTTCTTGGGCAAACTGACTCCGCCTGACCGCCATAGCCATTGGAAGGCATTTTCTTCGGGCTGCCACTAAAACGACCAAGGTCTAATCCCTCCTCGCGCCCGTTTTGGCTGACTTTAACCAATTGGAAGCTCCTAGAAAACAAAGTCGCCTAATCTCTCAAAGGGCGGTCGTCTCTTTGCGGTGACCCCCGGAGAACTCCGGTCACACGTTTGTATATCTGGCCTACGCCGTTCAAAACACTCGGCTTGCTGTCTCAGTAGTACTAAGATTTTGTTCTTCGGTTGGTACAATTAAATTGAACGGAACCACACCAGTAGCCAGCGCGGTGCGGAAATGGCCGCGCCGCAGCATCCGATTCTCGGATGAGTTCCTAGCTCTCTCACGTTGCTCTATCCCCCTGGAGGACGGCCGTGAAAATGATCACTTGGCCCTTCAGTAAGTTTGTCCCATACAGTCGCAATCCGCGGAGAAACGATCGCACGCTAGAACGGATGGCGGCTTCTTTTCAAAAGTACGGTTCCCAGATTCCCGTTCTGGCACGCGGCGGCGGAACAGTCGTTGACGGCCACCAGCGCCTGAAATCCGCGCAGGAACTTGGGATCGCTGAAGTCTCTGTGATCCTGTATGACGACCTGGAAGGCGATGGCCGCAGTCGCGCCGACATTGCGGCCGAGCGTTGCCCGGCCGGGGCGGAGGTGTAGCCCGATGCCACGTCCCAGACTTAATCCGACCGACGAGCAGCGCAAGATAGTGAAGACGATGTCGGCGGTCGGTATCCCGCAGGACGAGATTGCCCGCCTGATTGGTATCCGGTCCCCCAAGACGCTTCGAAAGCACTTTTGGGGAGAACTTGATCGCGGCGCGACGGATGCCAACGCCAGCGTCGCAGGGGCGCTCTTCAAGCAAGCGATGGGTGGGAACGTCGCTGCCCAAAAGTTCTGGCTGCAGTCCCGGGCCGGCTGGCGCACCAAGCCGGCTTTTGAGCCAGGAACAACCCAGGCTCCGCCGTTTGTTGTGGCGATGGACACGGGAGGCCAGCCATGACTCGGCTGAAACCGCCGCAGTGGAACGTCTTCCGCAGCAATGCCCGTTTCCGAGTGTTGGTGGCGGGACGCCGATTTGGAAAGACGTTTCTCGCTACCGTGGAACTCTGCCGGGCGGCCTGGCATCTGGGCCGCCTGGTCTGGTACGTAGGCCCCACCTACAGACAGGCGAAGCGCATCGTCTGGAGGCCACTCAAGGAAATGACTCAGCCATATTGGAAGTCCAGGCCCAATGAAACCGACCTCCGGATTGAGCTCACTACGGGAGGCGCAATCTGCCTGCGCGGCGCCGATAACTACGACTCGCTACGCGGCGACGGCCTGGACTTTCTGGTGCTCGATGAATATGCATCGATCGCCGCGGAGGCGTGGCCTCAGGTCCTGCGTCCCGCACTGGCCGACAAGCGGGGGCGAGCTCTCTTCATTGGAACGCCAAATGGCTATAACCATTTCTACGATCTGCACCAGGAGGCGCAGAATAGACCCGACTGGGCGGTGTTCCAGTTCGCCACGGAGGAGGGTGGCAACGTTTCCCGAGAGGAAATCGAGCAGGCTAGCCATGAGCTGGACGAGCGCACCTACCGGCAGGAGTTCCAAGCCAGTTTTGAAAATCTCACTGCTGGGATGGTCTATTACGCGTTCGACCGTTCGCAAAATGTCAAGCCGCGCCGTTATGATCCCCGCTTACCGATCTTCTGGTCACTGGATTTCAACATCGATCCCATGTGCTCGGTGATCGGGCAGCGGGATGGAGATCAAGTGAACATTTTGGCTGAACTGGTGTTGCCGGAATCCAATACGTACGCGGCTTGCCAGGCGTTTGTGGACCGGGCTGGGCCGTGGCTGACGACACGCCGTCTCGGCGCGCAGATCGACGTCTATGGCGATGCAACGGGAGATAGTCGAAGGACCTCTGCCTCACGCACGGATTGGCAGATTGTCAAAGAGTTTTTTGAGCGATTCCCGTCTCCCGTCGCATACCATCGAACCAAATCGAATCCGCCGGTGAAAGACAGGGTCAACTGCGTCAACGCGCTGCTGCGCAATCACTCGGGTGAGCGGCGACTGTTGGTGGACCCGGGATGCAAGGAGTTAATCCAGGACTTTGAACGGGTGCACTGGAAGAGCGACCCGCACGGAAACGCACTGGCCGACATTGACAAGTCCGACGTGAAGCGCAGCCACCTCAGCGACGCATTGGGCTACACGATCGCCAAGGAATTCGGTATGCGGCCGAAGGTGGGTGCTATGCCCGGTATCATGCAGTAATTCCGCCCGACATTGGCCGGAGACGGACTGCTTCGCCTCGAACCGCCCTACCTTGCCCATCTGCGCCAAAGATGCGTCGGTGGTACCTGATCGTCAGCGGGCGCTTGTCCGCATCTAACTAACAATTTCGATTTAGCAAAAAGGAAGATATCAACATGAATTTTTCGACAGATCCTATCCGAATGGAAACCTGGCCCATCGACCGCTTCATTCCTTACGCGCGGAATCCGCGCAAGAACGATGCGGCCGTGGACCGCATGTGTGCCTCGATTCGTGAGTTCGGCTTCAAGATTCCGTGCCTGGTGCGCAGTGACGGCGAGGTGGTGGACGGCCACCTGCGCCTGAAAGCCGCGCGCCAGTTGGGGATCACGGCGGTGCCGGTGATTCTCTGCGACGAATGGACCCCGGCGCAAGTCAAGGCTTTCCGTCTGCTGGTGAACCGCTCGGCGACGTGGGCGGATTGGGACCAGGAACTGCTGACGATCGAGTTGCTGGAACTCCAGACGTCAGACTTCGATCTCAGCCTGACGGGGTTCGATACGAAGGAGCTCGATGACTTCCTTCGGAAGGACACCCCGGGCGAGGATGCCACGCCGCCGCTGCCCGCGGTTCCAGTCACGAAGCTCGGCGATCTGTGGCTTTGCGGTTCGCACCGGGTACTCTGCGGGGACGCGACCGACGCGGCAGTCGTGTCGCGGCTTCTGGGCGAACGCCAGCCGTTCTTGATGGTGTCCGATCCTCCCTACGGGATTGAACTGGATTCCGAGTGGCGGGACAGGGCGGGGCTGAACGGCTGCGGATCTGCCGAGCCCAGCTATTTGAAACATCGGACCAAGGGGCATCGGGAAACCAGTATCTCCGGCGACACGCGCGCCGACTGGTCTGAGGCATTTGCGCTGGTTCCCAGTTTGCAAGTCGGTTATGTCTGGCACGCATCGAAGTTCACCCGCGAGGTCCTCGATGGCCTGCTGCGGATCGGCTTCCTGCACCATCAGCAGATCATCTGGGACAAGGGGCGCACGGTGCTCACCAGAACGCATTACTGGTTCCAGCATGAGCCGTGCTGGTACGTGCGCAAGAAGAACGCTCCCTGGTACGGGAAGGCCGGCGAGAACTCGACGATCTGGGCTTCGCCCTCGCCGAAGTTCATCATGGGTGGATCGGAGGAGGAGAAATTCGATCATCCTACCCAGAAGCCGGTCGAGCTGATGCGGCGGCCGATCCTGAACCACACCAAGCCTGGCGAATTAGTATATGAGCCGTTTCTGGGCAGCGGCACCACACTCGCCGCGGCGGAAGTAACGCAGCGGGTCTGTCACGGACTGGAGCTCGAGCCCCAATATGCCGACGTCGTAGTCGAGCGCTGGCAAGGGTTGACCGGCAAGCAAGCCACGCTGGAAGGTGACGGCCGTACGTTTGACGCCGTGGCGTCGGATCGGGTGAGGATGGCCGCATGAAGAGCCTGGGAAAAAGCCGCTGGAGTTGAAGCCGGCTGTTCTGGAGGAAATGGGGAATCTGTAGCCGGCGCGGAGCGCTTCGCGACCGCCGCCGCATTTGTCGGACCCTTCCTTAACCTCCTTATAAGTCTGGCCCCGCCCGGCCGCTTCAGGCCGAGTCACCGATTCTGCCCATAGGGGCAGTGATCGTCTGAAACATGCGGCGCTGCTCTTCCCAGTCGATTCGGTTAGCGATGGGCCGCAGGTTTCGCTCGTTGAGACCCTGGATGAGCGGCAGAAACAGGATCTGCTCCTGAATATCTGGAGCCAGGTCGAGCAGCTTCATGATCTGGGTCATGCGGGCTCGCGTCACGCGACCCATGCGGGCTAGTTCCGCATAATCCCGAATCGTTCCATCCCGCAACAGTCCCTCCAACCGGATCGCCAGTGCCATCAGCCGGGCGATCCGGGGAATGGGGACGCCAGCCGCATCGCCATCGGGCACCTGTCGGTCGGAGCGGGCTTTGTGGTCCCGCCGGTTCTGTCTGCCAGCGCCAAAATCCAGTGTGTATGTGACTTCCCGGTGGCCGCTCACGCCCGCGTCTCCTCTCCCGCCGCCGTAATCGCGGGCTGATGGAACCGGATGGAGATTTGCCGCGCGGTCCCGTCGTAGCCGATCCGCTCGACGATGGCTTGGATCGCCTCCACCTGCCGGGTGCGATCCATTTGTTCCCACTCGGTGGGGTCCAGGGTTCCGTGCTGCGCCTCCCTGATCCTCCCCAGGACCGATTCCTCAATAGCGCCCGCGGAAAGCGATTTACCGGGACACACTGCCCAACCCTTGCGCTGCGCGTTCAGGCACACATAATAGGGGTACTTGCGATGGTTCTTTCCCGAATACGAGTACACCATCCGCGTCCCGC
>Ga0326727_10010541_pt1 | contig 21982 bp, 16 predicted proteins | sample MB2enrmetagenome_FD_207643 | JGI IMG/M metagenome (GOLD analysis project Ga0326727, IMG submission 207643) | Lab enriched peat soil microbial communities from McLean, Ithaca, NY, United States - MB29MY | ecosystem: Environmental > Terrestrial > Soil > Wetlands > Peat | place: USA: New York...
AGAAAGCTGTCAGCTCTCAGCTATCAGCCGTCAGCCTTCCGTTGTCGGCCTTCCGCATTCTTGACCTCTCGACTCCTAGACTTTTTTACCTTGTCGTTTGTTTTCATATACATTCCCGGTTTGTTCCGTAAGAAAGCTGTCAGCTATCAGCTATCAGCGGTCAGACTTCCATAGTCGGCCTTCCGACTTCTCGGCTTCTCGACTCCTCGACATTTTGACTTTGTTGTTTGTTTTCATCGACATTCCCGGTTTGTTCCTGAGAAAGCTGTCAGCTCTCAGCGATCAGCCGTCAGCCTTCAGAGAGTCGAGGAGTTGAGAGTCGAGGAGTCTAGGAGTTAACACCCCAAGCTGCAGCTCGACCGTGCTCTGGCATTCGACTCTCGACTTCTCGACTACTGGACTTCTTGACCTTGTCATTTGTTTTCATATACATTCCCGGTTTATTCCTGAGAAAGCTGTCAGCTCTCAGCTATCAGCCGTCAGCCTTCCGTTGTCGGCCTTCCGCATTCTTGACCTCTCGACTCCTAGACTTTTTTACCTTGTCGTTTGTTTTCATATACATTCCCGGTTTGTTCCTTCATTTTTGTAGCGCAGACCCACGGTGTTGTGGTCTGCGGCGTGTGCGGGGGCCCGCGACAAGTCCCGGACCGCAAGAACGGGTGGTCCACGCTACTTCGCTGGATTTCTCTAAGCCAATTGGTCCAGTTCTTAGGGCATACCCGTCCGCCAGGAATGTCATTGCTCTGACCAACCGAAGATGTTGGCCACAACCATGACCCCTGCCTCTCGGTCCAGCGGTCAGGGGAGGGGGCCGGCACTCGGCAAGACAAGACAGCCCCCGCCGCAACGTCCAGCAGTATAGCCTACCGTAGAACAAGAATTTGTCAAGAGTATTTTTAGTGCCTGGCTTTTGTAACTGGCGCGTGTGCGCGCGCTCCCATGGCGGGCTTGGGTAGTGGCGCCATTCGCGAGACATCGGCGCTCCACGCTTTCGTCATTCCCGCGAAGGCGGGAATCCACTCCGCGAGCCATTCATTGGAAACGCGCCGCCGACGGACTGGATTCCCGCCTTCGCGGGAATGACCGGCGGTTCGTAGGGGAGGTAATTACAAAACGATGTCTACGCCATCCGCGGCGGCCAACGACGACTTGGTGCGGGTCGTAGGCCAGGGTGGCGAGGGTTACCTCGATGTCGCTCGTGGTGGGAATGCTGCTGACCGCTCGTCATGTGACGCGATTCTGCCATTCCGCGAGGATTTCGGAACTTCCCCAGGCCCTGATTTATCTCTCGTCGCAGCCGTCCCTCAGGTCGCCTTCATCAGTCAGCATAAGGCTGCCCGGCCTTGCGGCCAGTGCCAAAAGAGACGTGTCGGTGGGTCCGAACGACGGGAGATCATCAGCGTCCATCTCCACGATCTTAATCAGTTGCTCTTGCAGGCAAAGTCGGGCGAGTTCATGCTGAGCGAATCTCCAAAAGGACGCCAGCCTCTCGCCGTACCGGGCTAAGCGTGACTTTGCAAGCCCCTGAATCTCAGCGATCACGTGTGGAGACGTCTGAATTGGCTTTGCACGGTCGAGATACCAGCGAAACGCTTCTTGCAAGTCTGGGGCTGAAGGCCTCTGGAGGCTGGGTTCCGGTGTTGGAGGATCGGCCTGGGCTGAAAACCACCAGGCCAGATAATCGAACAGTAGATTGGCGTCGACCAGCGGACTCTTGGGCAGCGAGGAAAGAGATGATTCCATCGGTTAGCCGCCTGGCAACACCAAGCTTTCGTCGTAGTAAGGAGCCCAGGGGATGTCGAGCTTGCTCGCCAGTTCTTCTCTGACCCTGGCGAGTTCCGTAGCCACGTCGTTATTGCAGTTGCGGAGCTCAAGTCCTGCTTGCTCCATCAGTTCGAAACTTGGGCCTTGCCTAAATTGGACCAGCTCGCCGCGGAATCTCAGCCAAAAGCGGTAGTCGGGATAAGCCTCTTCTATGTTCTCGATGTCGTTGACGATACGCTCCGCGACGAGTTTGTGAAACTCTGCGTCAGGGAGGGCGCTGACGCGGTGGTATGCAGGGGGTTCGTCGGCTCTGAATCGGGCCAATAATGTCATGACCTTCCGCCTGAACTCCTCGAGATCGACGAGATAACTCCACGCGCTGTCGCATGCGTTTCGAAGTTCCTCCCGCTGGCGGTCGCGCTGCTCGATCCTCTCGCGAGCACTGGGGTTAGATGCAATAAAGTCATCCCAGTTGGGGCGACTCTGGAAGTTGATATATCCATCAAGGGGGCGGATAAACTCCAGGTTTCCACTGTAAAAGCGAAATGTCCAATTTCGCCTTTTCAGGAATACTGCCTGCGTCTTCAGCGCTCCGAGCAACGGATTAATCACCGAATAAATCCACGCCTTGGCGCGCTCTTTGCCCGGTTCCATCGGGTTGTCCTCTCCCCCTCGTCGTTCTCTCCGGTCACACGTGCGCTGGACACGGCGAGTGCTGGAGCTCTCCTTAGTCAGCGTAAGAACATCTCCGAGTGGCGTCAAGCAAGATTCCCACAGCAAGATTCCCACCACCTACAACCTGCTACCTGCTGCCTACCGACCACTGACAGCTTCGCTCAGGGTGACATTCCAAGGCGTTTTATTAGCATGCTGCCGGATCTCCGGCCGATTCATGTGATATGATGGGGGACATTGGGAGGAGGTACAACGAGCATGCTGGACCAGTACGTGCCTATACTGATCTTCTTTGCCATCGCGGCCATCTTTCCTCCCGCTTTACTCTGGATTGCCAAGTTTTTCCGACCTACCTTTAAAACCACCCCGGAAAAGGTTATGCCTTACGAGTGCGGCATCACCCCGGAATCCGACGCCCGCGGGCGGTACACGGTGCGCTTCTATATTGTCGCCATCCTCTTTGTAGTCTTCGACGTTGAAACGGTGTTCCTGTATCCCTGGGCCGTGCAATTTCAAGTTCTGGGGCTGTATGGCCTCATCGAGATGCTGGTGTTCCTGGGGATCTTGATCGTGGGTTACGTCTGGCTCTGGAACCGCGGCGCATTCGATTGGATTTAGTCCGAGTGTTAGTACTATCTCTTAAAGGCACAATCGATTTGAAGAGTTCTTACTATGCGCTCAACCTTGAGGAGCACGGTGTATATCGCGCAGGTTTTGGCTGGCCTAGCGGCGATCGGCGCCATCTTTGCTGATGGTCAGGTGACGCGTTTGCGGCTCTATTTAGCTACAATCGCCGCTTTGGCTATGGTGGCGTCGCTCTTCGTGACCGCTCACGCAGAAGCCGAATCTCGAAGAACGCGCCAGTACCTCGAGACGCTGGTTCTATCAATGGAGCTGCGGTACCCAGTCATTGAGGAGATGAGCGCGATCATCAAACGGATCGCCGAGAAGCACGACTGGCGCTGGGAAAAGCAGGAGAACTTTGAAAAAGAAACCGTCTACAGCTTCCAGAAGATGGGAGGACCGGCCAAGGGGCGACTTGTGGTGTCAGACTCCGAGTTCAAGAGTCTCCTGATCCTCGAAAAGGATGAGCAGGTTCGAAAGATTGAAGAGAGGCTATTCGGTGCGCCCAACCGAAATCTCAAGGAAGCAGTTGCGCGGGACGATGAATACCTCAGTGAAGGCATTAGACAGGCGGTCTTCGAAGACGCAGAGGGGCCACTTTGGATCGGGCTTCAAAACCAGCCTGATGGGACTTGGGTGTTCAGCCTTCGTCAGAACCAAGGTGATGCTGGACGGCCATTTCTCCTGATTACATCCAAACGGCGGGACGAACTGCGGGCGATGGTCCCTATTGAGCGATACGCGGCAGCCGCGGAGGAAGCGAAGGCAGCCCGCCGGGCACTCTCCAAATGAGCAGCTCGAGTGATGAGTGGAGATGCCCTTTGCCCGGCGCACCAATGCACGCTGTCAGCTCCACGCTTGACGAAGTCCCGAGGGCGGCTGGCCTGTCTCTGAATGAAGCGTCAGAACACTTTTGTTGCAAGATATGCCGTGATGATGCATTCCGGGCCCTACTGGACGCGATACAGCATCTCGCCGGCGCGAGGCACCATGAGGATGCCCTCGTCCTCGCGTCCCTCCCATTCTTCGGGACGGACTGTGGCGGGATCGAGGTAGCCGAGGTTGATGCGCCGGCAGCGCTCGGGCGGGATGGCGGTGGCCAGCGTCACCTGAATGCGCGGAGTCTCCTTGCCACTCGCCTTGTCGTACTGGCCCAGCCCTTTGACGTGGGTCGAGTGCGCCAGGACTCCTCCCGGATAGCCTTTGAACCTGTCCCACTGCGCCAAGAAATAATCGCGGCAGTGATAACCAATTTCATCGATCAACTTGCCGTGCGTGTAGCTGACTTCGCTGATGTGGGGGGCAAAGATCACCACCTCGCCCCCGTCGGCGACCGCCGGTTCCATCTTATACATGCCTTTGCCGCCGGTCCAAAGATCGTCGTAGAGCCGGGGCATAACGGAGAGCACCCGCCGGAAAGGTCTCTTGACCGTAATGATATGTTTCCGGGCGGACAGAGTGGAGGCTGCCTTCCAAGCTTCTTGCGGCGAGCCAAAGAAAAGCCCTGCCAGGCCCGCGTGCGTAACCACCAGGGCAAAGCAGGCGGCGGGCCGCTCGATGAAACCTGCGGCTCGATCGATAATGGCGCGCACGGGCGTATAGCCGGCGCCGATGATCTTGTAATTCGTCATCAAAGCGCCGAACCAGTGGGTGAGGTTGATGATTTCGGGTCCGGCGATGCCCGGGAAAAAATATTTGCTCCCGCCCGAAAAACCCACAACTTCGTGCGGGAAGACCGGACCGCAAATAATGAGCTGGTCGTAATCCAGAATCAGCCTGTTAAGCCGGACGGGCACTTCCTGAGCCAGCAGCCCGCCGGTCAGGTCACCGATCTCAGCGGCAGGGATAACTCCCAGCGTCACCAAATTCGCGGGATCCTCCCAGTGGTGGTTGAAGACGTGGCTCCGGCCGGCGCGCTCGTTCGCGACTGGCCGTCCCACCAGCCTGCTCAATTGCTCGTCGCTCATCAGAGGATGAGTCCCGAGCGCCACCAGATAATCCAAGGCAGCCACGCGCGGGGTGAGTAGAGCCTCGAACAGATCGAACATGAGTGGCATCGGCATGGTGCGTGTGCCGTCCGGGATGATGATGAGGACGCGCTTGCCATCCACGGGTAGCGAGTTCAGCCCTTGCTGCATGGTCTGGCTGACTTCCTCGTGGGTTAAGTAACGATCTGCAGAGCCTGTTCCAATCACCATTGGTTTCCTTCCTCGTGCCTGTAGGATCGCGGCTTTGGGCGGCCCTTCGAGCTTGGCGCGACAAGCGGGCGTGGAGAGGGAAGCGACCCCTCACCCGACCCGCGCCGGCTGGTGAGAACGCCGGACGCGGGCCACCCTCTCCCCAAGGGAGAGGGCAGGCTACTCTCTTGGCGAGAGGGCAGGTTACTCTTGTACCCGACCCGCGCTGGCTGATGAAGTGGCACAGGCACTCTTGCCTGTGTTCAAGGCTGATACATTGGTCCCTCAGACACAGGCCAGAGTGCCTGTGCCACTTCACCAGCCACAGGCAAGAGCGCCTGTGCCACTTCAGGCCCTACACACCGCTAAACGCCGAAAATCCGCCGTCAATGGGCACGATGATTCCTGTGACAAAAGCTGAAGCCGCCGAAAGAAGCCAGAGGATCGCTCCGAATAAATCCTGCGCCTGGCCAAAGCGCGCCATCGGTGTGTGGCTGACGATCGATTTCCCCCGCGCGGTCAGCTCGCCGCTCTTCTCATCGGTCAACAGAAACTTGTTTTGTTGGGTCAGGAAAAAACCCGGCGCAATGGCATTGACACGAATCCGCGGCGAATAGACCTGAGCCATATGAACGGCAAGCCACTGGGTGAAGTTGCTGACGCCTGCTTTGGCAGCGGAGTAGGCGGGGATGCGGGTCAAGGGACGAAAGGCGTTCATGGAGGACACGTTGAGAATGACGCCTTCGCCTTTCTCCGCCATGACTTTGCCGAACACCTGGCAGGGAAGCATAGTTCCCAGCATGTTCAGATCGAATACCCAGCGCAGGGCCTCCGGGGGCAGATCGAAAAAGGAAAGGCTTGGCGTGGTAGTCGCCTGTGGGTTGTTGCCTCCCGCCGCGTTTACCAGGCTGTCGACGGCGCCGAACTTATCGAGAATGATCTTGGCGGCTTGGCGCAAGCTCTCGACGTCCAGGACATCGGCGCGGACCGCCACGGCGTGATTGGCGCGCGGTTCCATAAGTTCCAGAATGTGCTGGGCGGGGTCCATGTTGCGGTCCAGGATCGCCACGTTGGCTCCACATCCCACCAGCGCGCAGGCAATTTCGCCGCCCAGAGTGCCTGTCCCGCCCGTGATCACGACAGTCTTTCCGCTGAAATCATAAAGATGGGTCAATTCGGATGAGTCCATTCAAGCATCACCTCGCGTAAGGTTGCCCAGGTCCGCCATAATAATCCTATCACTACTCGAGGTAGGGCGGGCCGCGATTTCTGGTACTGTCCTAGTTTGAATGTAGCGCCGCCATCTTGGCGGCTCTTTGCCGGCTGGAAGCCGGCGCTACACCCGAAATTAGGACAGCACCCGATTTCTTGCGGCCGGATGGGGGAAGAGGCGCTGGCCAGGTTACAATTCTTGTGCTCTGGGCAGGCTGGCTAGGTTCGAATTTGAAATTGGAAATTTGAAATTTCAGAATTCTGGAGATTTGAGATTTCAGAATGTTGGAGATCTGAAATTTCAGAATCCTGGAGATTTCAGAACCGGTGTTACACATTTTCAGGGATAGTGAACGGCTTGCGGAAACCACGGTCCTCGCCGCGCAGCAGGCGGTTGGCCTCGTCATCGCCTCGAACTCGTTCGGCCTCAGGATCGAAATCGAGCGTCCGTCCCAAGCGGTAGGATGCGTTCGCCAGGTGAATGAGCGTGGCGGAGAGGTGTCCTTCCTCGATGGGGGCCAGAAGGTCTTCTTTTCTGCGGCTACGGACGCACTGGGTGAAGTTGACCCAGCGGTTGCCGTCTTGCGTGGCGCTGGGGCCGGGTTCCTGTTCCTCACCAAGCCAAGTGCGGTACGATTCGTATCCAGTCATGGCCATATATCCTTTCGAGCCGTAGAACAGGTTGCCGCACATGGCCTGGATCTGATTAAAGGAAGGACCGGCAGCGCCCGCAGCCTGGGGCAGGGCAGCCGCCCCGGCGCCGAACCCGGGCATGCCGATCTGCGCCTCGGTGTTGGTGATCCAATGGCGGACTTCGAACTCGAGAAGGCGCTTCTTTCCGTCTGGCGAGTGGAACTCGAAGGCACAGTTCAGCGTGTTGGGCGTCTCCTGATCATCGTCGAACATGAAATGGCCACCCAGGGCGGAGACTTTGGTTGGGAGCTTCACGCCGAGTCCCCAGCGCGCCAGATCTACTTCATGAACGCCTTGGTTGCCCAGATCGCCATTGCCGGTGTCCCAGATCCAGTGCCAGTTGTAGTGAAAGCGGTTGCGCGTGAAGGGCTTCATGGGGGCGGGGCCAGTCCATAAGTCGTAGTGGACGCCCGCCGGGACGGGCTCGAGGGGAGCCTTGCCGATGGTTGCGCGCCACTTGAAACACAGGCCACGCGCCAAGTAAATCTCCCCAATCAATCCTTCGCGGAGCTTCCGCACGCCCTCGAGATAGCCCCCCGCAGATCGACCTTGCGTCCCGTGCATCACGATGCGGTCGTACTTTCGCGCCGCCTGCACCAACTGGTGGCCTTCCCACCAAGTGTGTGAACAGGGCTTCTCAATATAGACATCTTTGCCGGCCTGGCAACCCCAAATTCCCATCAGAGCATGCCAATGGTTGGGAGTGGCAATGGAGACCGCGTCGAGGGATTTGTCTTCGAGCAGCTTGCGATAATCAATGTGGACTTTGGGTTTTGGCAAGCCACGTTTCTCGATGTCGGCCAGGCGCTGGCTAATCACGTTTTCATCCACATCGCAGATTGCCGCGACTTCCGTGTTGGGAACGGCGGAGAATCCTTCCACATGAGTGAACCCTTGCCCGCGAACGCCGATCACCGCAATCCTCACACGGTCGTTCGCCCCTCTCACTCTCTGGGGCTGCGTGAAAAAGCTGATGCCGCTTAAGGCAGCGAGACCCGCGCTGTTTCTCACGCTGGTTTCCAGAAAGTTCCTCCGGGTAATGATCGAGTCGTTCGCCATATGCCACCCCTTTCCAGGTAGCCGCAGGGGCGGCCCTTGTGGCCGCCCTTAACTCTTGCCCGTACGATACGTCGCAACATCGTACCGTAGCGGCGAGTTTATCTCGCCACATGGCGGCGTAAAGCCGCCGCTACGCAAGCTCGACCGTGTGCCGAAGAATGATACATACTCCTTTGGAACTTGGGAAGGACGTGATTTCTATGGGACGTCCTGCCGATGTCGAGGTATGATGTCAGGTCCGGCGCGGAATCTGCAGGTCGCGCAGTGCCGCCTCCCTTTGCGCGCCTGCGGGACAGGCATTTTCTCGGTTTTCCCGAGGCGGGCTCTCGACGCGCCGCCACGGGAGCGCGACCCTCCCGCGACAGCGGGCGAGACGCCCGCGCTACACTCGAACAAATGCACACTCGAACCTATGCCCCTCGATTTATCTGCGGAAGTGGTTGGACGCTGGAGTGATTGTGATGCGAAGTTTGTTCCTCTTTTGAAGGCGGGAGGTATCACGACCCTCCTCCTTTCGAGTCGGAATGAGGTTTTCGAGACCGCCTGCCGGAAGGCCGGACTCAAGGTTGAGCCGCTCGAAGCGGTCCAATTCCTATCGCTCGAGTCAATTAATAAAGCGGCGCCAAATGCTACGGTGGCTCTCACCAGCGGGCAGTGGCCAGGGGTGAGTCGAGGCCCCTCGCAAGGCCAAGATGAGTTCTCGGCGGGCGCTACCGAGGCGCCATGGGTCGATGCGAACGGTTATTGGATCGGTTTTCTGCGTGCCCTCTACCCGAATCGCCCTGCCCTGCTCGGATACCTGCCAGACGAAAAAGCGGGAGTGAAACCCGATACCCTTTTACCTTACGATTCCTTGGAACTGGCCCTGGTGGAGGCTTGGGTGAATGGAGGGAATTACCTGCTTTCGCTGGAGCCGCGCTATCACGCCCGGCTGCTGCGCGGCGAAGGGAAAGCCTTGAGCGCCTGGCGCCGCTTGGGGCGCACCGCGCGTTGGTTAAATAAGCAGGCCAGCTTGTTTCGTCAGCCCACCTTCCCGGTCATCACCGTGCTTGTGGAGCCGACCGACGGGCTGGCCGAAATCGCTAACCTGCTCTATCGCCACAGCGCCTCACCGGCGCTGGTCAGCGCGGCGAATCCCCCTGCGTCGGATCCCTCGCGCCTGCTGGCTTTGGTGGCGGTCGGCATCCAAACACCCACGGCTGAGATCAGGCGGCGCATACTCGACCACGCGGAGGCCGGGACATCACTCATCGTGGACGCGCCGGGCGTCGACGCCTGGTGGCGGGACCCGCAACTGAAGTTGGTCCGCAGCCAGGAGGACCGCGAGTTTTACTCGCTGGGCCGCGGCCAGGTAGTTGCCTACCGGGAAGCAATTTCGGACCCCAGCGAGTTCGCCTTCGATGTGGTCGATATCGTGACGCAAAAGCGCCGCGCCGCGCGTCTCTGGAACGCCCCAACCGTGATTGCGCTGGCCACTTCATGCCCTCCGGGAGCGAACCGCGGTCGAGCCCTGCTGCATCTCATTAATTATGGCTCTGAGCCTGGCAGCGATGTGCTGGCCGCCATTCAGGGAACGTACTCGCGCGCCACTCTGCTGCGCCCTGAGGGTTCGAGTCTGTCGCTTCCAACAGCAAAGCGGGGAACCAATACCGAGGTTACGATTCCGGAGTTAGAACGCGTGGGCGTGGTGGTTTTGGAATAGGATTCGGAGTAGGGCGGGCAGTATGCCCGCGCTCCATTCGCCGGCACAAGGAGTGCAGATGATTACTCGACGAGAGTTTCTGCGGACCAGCGCGCTGGTTGCTGCCGGCGCGATTCCGGGTGTCAGGCTGGCTTCTGCGTTGGGTGTTGCCCCAGCTTACTTCGGGCTCCACCCTTTGATCGAGAGTAATCCTAAAGCCGTATTTATCCGGCGCACCCATGTTGCGCACAAGACGGACGTAGAAGCCAAACGGCGAGAGGGGCTGACGCTGGCTCGTGAGATCTTCCTGCCCATGGATCAGCCGGGGATTCCCCTTACCCACCGCATCATTCTCAAACCGAACTTCACGAGCGTACACGACAGCGACCGTCCCGACGAAGAGAACTGGGGCACCGGAACCGACGCGCAGTTCTACGAGGGGATGGTCATGGGCCTGAAGGAAGTCGGGCTCAGTAAGTTTCACTTTATTGAGGCCAACTCATACCAAACCTGGAACGTTCGAGGGTTCGTGGACATCAACCAGCGTCTCGGGGTGGAGATGAATGAGCCCGACCGCCGCGCACGGCACTTTCGGGAAAGTTGGGAGATGAACTGGAGCAAGGTGCCCGATGCAGTGGTTTACACCCGTATTCCCCACTACGCACCGGTGAACGAGCAGGACACCTGGCTGCTCAATATGGCGAAGTGGAAGGCGCACGGGATGTGCATGAGCCTGTCGGTCAAGAACGAGCAAGGCTTAGTCGTGCTGCCTTACGTCCGCTTCTGTTCGGGCTGGAGCATGGTGACGGGAGTGCCGGAATTTATGAAGCCGGATGTGCATCCCGACGCGGAACGTGTGGTGCGGCAATTCTTCGACCGCCATGTCAAGTTGCGGTACGACCGTTACGACAGCCAGCACGAGTTGAGCCCCATGCACGAAGAAATCTGGGCGCACAAGACGTGCGACCACATGAGCGTGATGAAAACCGGCCTGGCCATGATCGAGGGCATCTACGGGCGCGATGGCGACGGCTTCGGCGAGGGCCGGGACCACCTCACCAACCTGGTGATGTTCAGCAAGGACAAGTTCCGCCTGGATATGGTCGGCATGTACATGGGCGGCCACGAACCAGGAAACGTCAATCTCTTCCGGATTGCGAAGGAGCGCGGCCTCACAGACACTTTCAATCCCTGGGAGATCCCCATCTACGAATGGAAGGACGGGGCAGCCACGCCTCGCAAATTGAGCGACTTCTCGCGCACGCCTCTGAAGACCTACTACCTCCAGTTACCTGGCGAACCGCTCTACCACTTGGTGAACGAACCCTTCGACTACGACCGCCACAAAGTCTAATTCTGATTACCTGCCCCATGACTCGAGCCGCAGAGCTTGCAGAAGGTGGGCGGCTCGGTGTTGTCAACACGGTGCTTGGCGGGTTTGAGCGTGCGAAGATAGGCGAAGATAGCTTTCAGGTCCTCATCGGCAAAATTCCGGTAGTCTTCCCACGGCATGACCTGGTTGATTTTCCGCGCTTTGACGTAGCCGGTGTGAACCATTTCCAGGAAGAGTACTTCGTCGTAGTAGGAGATGCCTGAGGGATCGGGGGTGATGTTAGCGCTCGCCACTCGGCCCCACGGACCTTCCAAAATGACGCCGCCGGCAAATTCAAGGCTGCGAATGGGCTGCCCCTTCAATTGTGGCGTGTGGCAATCCGTGCACCCGACGAGGGTCACCAAGTAAGAGCCGCGCTTGACCGGCGTCGAGACGTCCGGCTGGGGCACGGGCTCGGTGATCGGCTGAGGCAAGCTGCGGTTGAGGTAATTCACAGGAAAGATAAGCTGTGTTTTCGGCAACGCTTTATGAATGGGCGGGATGGACCGCAGGTAGACGATAATGGAGGCCAAATCTTCGTCCGACATAATCCTCATGTAGGAGTAGGGCATGAAGGGATAAAGCGCGCGACCGTCATGACCAATCCCCTCGCGGATGGCGCGGGCCAGCATGTCATCCGTCCAACGGCCGGCTCCGGTTTCCGGGTCGGGCGTGATATTCGGTGGAGTGACGCGGCCGGGAAGTCCCGCCATGGGGAAGTCAGCGTAGCCTGCGCCGCGCGTGCCCTCGACGAGCGGAGCGTCATGCTTCGTCCAGTCGCGCTCGCCGTGACACTCGAAGCACCCAAGATTCTCGGCCAAATACCGGCCGCGAGCCAAGCGCTCCGGCGTGCGCTCGAAGGTGCGATCGGTTAAGGGGCGAGCCCGTGGACCGATGAAGGGGCGCCAGCCAACGGTGAAGCTAATGAGAACGGAAAGCACAACTATAAGGCCTGCGACTGCAAACGAAATGATCTTGAGGATCTTCCTCATTGGCACAACTCGCTGCCTTGGGATGACGGTCTGGTGAAGATGGAAAGAGATTTTCTTCGAAAACCCTGTCTACAGGGGCGATAGTATCACGGAAGGCTGGTTATTGGTAGGGCGGGATTGTATGCGTCGCCCGCGAAGGGCTGGCAGTTGTGGCAGGGTGTTGTAGGGGCAACCCTTGTGGTTGCCCCCGGGGCGGCCACAAGGGCCGCCCCGAGGGCGCCGACTACCGCGGGTCGGTTTGCTTACCTTCGAGCTCGTCGGCCAGAGGCGAGGCGTCGTACACGTTACGCAGCACCTCGATGATGGCGCCGCTGTGGACGGCCACAGCGCGGTTGTTCAGCGCGTAGTAGACGAAATCGCCAATCAGACTTTCGATATTCCCATCGAAAATCAACCCCACCAGCTCGCCCTGCCTGTTGACCACGGGCGAACCTGAGTTTCCTCCGATGATGTCGCAGGTGTTGACGAAATCCACCGGTCCTGTGAGGTCCAGGCGGCTACGGCGTTCCATGTAGCGTGCTGGAAGGTTGAAGGGGAACTTGAGGCCAAAGCTATAGGCCCGATCGTAAAGGCCATAGAACGTGGTCATGGGCGGCGCCTGAGTCCCGTTCATAGGGTAACCCTTGACTGCACCATAGCCCAGCCGGAGGGTGAAAGTCGCGTCAGGATAGAGAGACTTCCCATAAACCGCAAATCGAGCCTGGCCGATTTTCTCTCCGGCCGGAGTCTCGACGCTTTCCACGTTGTCTTCGAAGGCTTTGATTCTCTGGCGATCGAAGGGATCGAATTTACGCGCCAGCACAATCATGGGATCGTTCGAGGCTTGAACGGCCGCCTCACCTCCCTCGACCAGTGACTTGCGAACCGCCGCGTCCGCGAGCTTGGTCCCCTCGACAGATTCGGTTGCCACGTCGGCAGGGGAGCGACCGCCTAAAACGGCCTTCATAAAAGGATCATCGGGGCCCAGTGCTTCGAGCGAAAGCTGCAAGCCTTCCTGCAACATTGCCTTTTCAAATCCAGGATAAACGGGCGCGGGGGAGAAAAGGCGAAAACGAAGTGATTCAAGCTGAGAATCGTGATATCCCTCGAGCCGCACTCCATCGGGCTTTTTCACCTCGGCCACATATTGAACAATAGCCAGCGCCATTCCCCATAGGCGTGACGCCCGGACCGAGTAGAACCGAAAGGTCTTCGCCATCTCTCGATGTTTCACCTCAGCTTGGGCGATGGCATCCCAGGCTCCGCCATAAGCCTGCTGCCACGCCGGATTGCCTGCCACCTGAGCGCGAAAGCTCGTCTCGTCCTTTTGCATCTTGTCGATGAGGTTCTTGTCCGCCAAGCCCTGGGCGCGGCCATCGTAGGCTTTCAAGGAATTCGAGACGCCGAAGATGACGTTGGTGGCCTCTCGGGCCTGCTCGGACCCGCGAGCGGCGTATTGCCTCGCGGCGTCCAGCAACCTGTTTAAGGCCTTAAGCACCAGGGGCAGGTCGTAGTCTTTTTCCGTTTCGATCTGAGCCATGGTTTCGAGACGCGAGGTCGAACCCGGGTTTCCCGAAACAAACACCAGTTCGCCATCGCCCGCGCCCTTGGCGTTCCACTTCAAATAGGCATGGTTTTCCACCGGTTTATCATTTTCGTAGACTCGAAACAGAGCGAAATCGATGTCGTAGCGGGGGTAGGTGAAGTTGTCGGGATCACCTCCAAAGAAGGCGATTTGCTGCTCGGGAGCGAAAACCAGGCGCATGTCCGTGTATTTCTTGTATTGATAAAGCCAGTATTCGCCGCCTTGATAAAGGGAAATCACATCCGAGCGCAATCCGGTTTTTTCCAAGCTCACCTTCTCGATGCCGGCGATTTCCGCTTTGCGAGCCTTCAGAGCGGCTTCATCGCTCATCCCTGGTTTGACAGCGCTGCGCACTCGCGCGGTGACGTCCTCCATGTTGACCAGGACGTTGATTTCCAGGTCGGGGCACTTTAGTTCTTCCGCCTCAGTGCGCGCATAGAACCCCTCCTTAACGTAGTCTTTGGCGGGAGAAGAGACCTTCTGCAATTGTCCGAGGGCCACGTGATGGTTCGTCAGGACAAGTCCACGAGGGCTTACGAAGGAACCCGAGCCGCCGTCGTTAAAACGAGCGCTGGCGAGCCGGAGGTGGTCAAGCCACTCGCGGGTAGGCTCGAAGCCATAGCGCTCCTTGAGTTGTTTGAGCGGCGGATTGTCAAAGGTCCACATTCCCTCATCCGCCAGGGAAACAGATAGGCTGAGTAAGGCCCAAACGGCAAGAGTCAGTAAGATCCAGACCCCTCCGTGGCTGAGGCTTTTAATCATTTGTTCCTCTCTTCAAGAGTTAAGTGTGGTGCAAGCCAGGAGTCCTGTGCTGGAATCCCGGTAAGGGGCAAGTTTACACCTGCGAGTGACGCAAGGGAACAGGGAATAGGGAAGAGGGAACAGAGAACTGCCTAGGCGTCGTAGGGGCGGTTCGCGAACCGCCCCTACGTTTCATCCTCTAGAAGAGGACCTTCAGGCCGAATTTAATGAGCCGGTTCCCACCGCTGTAAAGAGACGGAATGCCGAATCCATGCGCCTCTCCGGTGTAACCGGCATCTTCGATGAAGGGATCGACGGAGCTGAAATTGGGGTGGTTGAACACATTTAGGAACGCAGCGTCGACACGCATCTTTACGCGCTCGGTAATATTTGTGTCCTTGGCGATGCCGAAGTTCCCCCGGTTGGTGATCGCATCCCGGAGCGAGTTCCGCGCGACGGTACCCCAGGGCTCGTTATAAACGGAATCCGCGTAGGCGCCGTTCACCAGGAAACGAGCCTGATTGGCAGAGACGGTTTGCACGGCGCCGTTGGCGTTGAAGGCATTCCAGCTATACAGTTGGCTGGCGGAACCGCTACAACCTGCTGGTGCACCTAAGAGGGTGCTGTAGGCGCAGAGGTCCCCGCCATAAATCGCGACCTGCGAGGCGGGCGCCGACGGCGTCAACAAGAAGGGGCGAGCGGTGTCAAAAGTTCCAATGTCCGCCAGGTCGAATGAGCTGTCATAAGCGGTGCCGCCCGTATAGGTATTCAGAAGGAGCTGGGCCGGCGTATAGTTCTGGCCGCTTGAGATGATGTAGGTGCCTGACAACGACCAACCTCCGAGCAAGTGCCCAACCAAGCCCTGTTGGCTGCGATAGAAGGGAAGCAGCTCGACAAAGCTTAACGACCACTGTTCCGGGAAGTCGAGCCCCGACAAGGCGTGCTCTCCGTGTAGAGTGTTGAAGGGATCTTGGGCTGACCACAAGGTATTGCCCCCGGCCCCTGTAGAGAAAATCTCGCTGGTGTTATCGGTAGTTTTGCTCCAGGTGAAGGAGGTGCGCAGGGTCAACTGGTTCCACAAGTTGTCAGTCCGCAGTTCATTCTGCCACCCGTTATAATCCGAGACACCGGTATTGCCTACCTGGTAGATGATCCCCTCGTTACAGTTTTCGCGGCCGATCGCATTCGCAACCACGGCATTGGCCGCCGGGCAAGGAGTCACTCCCGAAGGCAAGAGGTTGGGAAAGGAGGCAGCGAGACCGGCGGCGTAAGGGTTGGCGTTAACGGCCTGAAAGAGGCTGCCGCCATGGTTGCCGACATAGCGCGATTCGACGACGGCGTGACCGGTGATTTGACGCTGAAGCCCGAATGACCAGCCTTGCACATGATCGGGCCCAAAACTGGGCGGGACCGCAGTTATGTCGAAACTACGCGGGTCCGAAGCCCCCAGGGTCAGATAACTGGCTAGTTGGCTTCGCACTATAGCGCCCTCAGGGTTGGCAGGCATCGGGTTGGCGGCCGCAACAGCGCCGTTGAGCGTTTGGGCGAGCACCTGGGGCGCCGAAACCGCCACATTGAGGTAGATGTTGTAGTAGGCAGGATCGTAAGTCAGCCGGTAGCCCCCGCGCAGGACCGTTTTTCCGCCGTGCGGCGCATAGGCAAAGCCGACGCTGGGCCCGAAGTCTGCCTTGTGAGAAGTAAGCTGCGGGAATGTCCGGACCGAGAGCGGCAGTGACGGATCAAAGAAAGGCGCCGAGCTGGTCTCGTTGGCAAGGTCCTCTTTGTGAAACAGGTTGGCAGGCTGACCAAAATAGGCGTAGGAAAGGCCTAGGTTCAAAGTCAGATTCCTTGTGGCCTTGAAGTCGTCGCCCACGTAGAGAAAGTCGTCGTGCTCCCGGAAATCCAGATTGGGATTTCCCAGGGTGATGCCGATCGACTCCGGGATGTCCTCAAAGTAGTCAGCCATGGTGCCAAACGTATACACTCCGTTGTAGTTGGGGAGCCAGATGTTGGGCGAGCGTTGGTAGGTGAGGTTGGTGCCTGCCTTGATAGTGTGCCGGCCGTGCGTCCAGGAGAGGTTATCCTGCAACTGGTAGCTATTGGTGTCGCGTCCGTCGGGAATGATGCTCGAATAGCCGAAGCCGGCATAACCCGGGGGCAGACTGACACTCGTCAAAGCCTCGGCTAGTTCGTTTTCGGTCGGAACCGTGTTCCCGATGGAGTTCCCACCGAATTGGAGGACCAACCGGTAATAGTTAAGGCGAACTTCGTTCACCAGGTTGGGGGTGAAAGTCCGCGTCCAGTCCAAACCGGCTTGGAGGGTGGCGGCCGGGACACTGGTGGGATAACCGAGCGCTGCACCGCCCTGGTCCGTATTCTCGCTTAACTGTGTCTGGCGAATGTAGCGCGCGTAAATGCGGTCCTTGGACGCCTGGTAGTCCAGGCGGCCGAGCACGTCGTATTCGGTGAACGGAGTGGACAGCGTGCGCTCGACCCCCGCAAATTGAACCGGTCCAAGAGCGCTCCCGTTCGAGCAAGTCACGCCCGGAATTGTCTGCGTGGTAAGAGAACTCGCCTGCGGTTGAGGGTTCCCGGCGGTGATCGCATAAGGGCCATATTTATTCAAGGCCTGCAACACCGGGCTTGAGGGGAGACAGGCGTCAAGAGTCTGTAGGCCTGTGGGTGTTGGCTCAAGGTCGCCGGTAGAATACACCGTGCTTCCAGGTAGAATCTCGTTGTCAAAGCCGGCAAAGGCGAAAACCCGATCTTTGATGACCGGGCCGCCCATGGTGGCGCCGCTGAACTCGTCATTGAATTTGGGCACCTGGGTCAGGCCTTCAAAGGCTTTTTGGGTGTTCGTAAGGGTCGCCAGCATCCAGTTGCTCTCCGTGCCAAAAACGTCCCCGTGCCAGTTGTTGGTTCCGGATTTGGTGATGATGTTAACCACCGAACCGGCGTTGCGGCTGTATTCAACTCCAAAGTTGCTCGTGGTCACCTGGTACTCTTGCACCCAGTCGGGGTTGCCGAGAAAAACTGAGGGCCCGCCTATGGAATTGTCGTTGTTATTCGCTCCGTCGATTTGCTGATCGTTGTTCCGTCCTCGCATCCCATTCGAGCTGAAGCCTACGCCATTCGTATTTGAAAAGTTGTTGTCGCGAGTGTCGTTGACTCCTGGGAACAGCACAGCGAGGTTATCCAGGCCCTCATTCTGTCCGACAACAGGAAGCAGAGAGAGCGTTGAGCTGGAGATGGTGTTCGTGATCTGGGCTTCCGCGGCCTCGACCATGGCAGGCTGGCCCGAAACTTCGATGGTGGTTGAGACCTGGCCGAGTTCCAAGGTCAGGGTTCCCACGTTCGTGGTGGCGGCAGAATTGACCTGCACGCCCTGCATGGAGAGCTTGTGGAAGCCTTGCTTGTTGACCGTGAGTTCGTAAGTCCCTACGGCAAGCAGCGGGATTCGGAAGGCGCCGGTGATGTCGGAGACGGTATGGCCTGAAGAACTGGTGGCGGGGTCGAGCGCATCGACCTGTGCCCCCGGTACCGCCGCGCCCGAGCTGTCCACAATTGAACCCTCAATCGCGCCCTTTACGACTTGAGCCGAGGCGCGGGGAGGTAGAATCCCTAGGAACGACACAACTCCTAGGAAAAAGAAAAGAGAGTACACGCCCCAATTGCGGGTGTTCATGGCTTTCCTCCAAGAGTTTTTTGTTTTGCCCTGTTTTTTGCGCCCTGGTATTGTCCAGGAGGACGATGGATACAAGTCCAAAGAGCGTTTTTTTAGACTACCCCGCTGCTTCCGGACACACCAAGCCGCCACTTATTTGATGCGCGCGATGACTGGCAGGTCGCACGGTTTTCAGGCTTTTTGTCGAAAATGCCGGCTCTCGACTTCATCTATCGGGCCGCGCCCCAGGCAGAATGAGGAGCAAAAGACAGAATCCCACCCTTGACACGCTGATACGTTCAGGAAACCCCTTTTGTTTTCAATCGCGTGCGCCTCCTCGCCTCTGCGGTGGGGATTTTTCACACCTTCAACGGTCTGACATTCAGGATTTGAGGTGGGCTAGGAACCGGCTAGCACGCGCTTGTAGAGGTCTTCGTATAGGGGAATGATCTTTTGGCTACAGAAAGTGGAGGAAGCGCGTTGCCGCGCTGTGATGCCCATCTCCTCGCGCCGGCGTGGGTTGGTGACGATCTCGAGAACGCGAGCGGCCATGGTTGGGACGTCATGACCGGGCACGAGATAGCCCTCGACGCCATTTCTGATGACCTCGGGCAGTCCCCCCACCTCGGAACAGACGGCAGGAACTCCGCAGGCCATTGCCTCGAGCGCCGCCAGTCCAAACGATTCGATTTCACTGGGCAAAAGAAGCACGTCCGCGCAGTTGAGGAGGTCCTGTACCTGGCTCTGTTTGCCCAAAAAGAAGACGTCGTTCGTCAAGCCCTTTTCACGCACCATCCATTCGGCAATGGTGCGCTCGGGGCCGTCGCCGATCATGAGGAGCTTGGCGGGGACCTCCGCCCGCACGGCGGCGAAGATTTCGACCACGTCCGGAATTCGTTTGACCGGCCTGAAGTTGGACAGGTGTACAAGAATAGGCTCGCCGTGGGGGGCAAATTCCTCGCGACGGCAGTTAGCGCCGCCGGGCTGGAAGACGTCGCAGTTGACGAAATTTGGAATCACTTCCACCGGCCGTTGCACATTGAGTTCGCGCCTGGTCACCGTGCGCAGGTACTCCGAGATGGCGGTCACCCCATCGCTCTGTTCGATGGAGAAGCGTGTGATGGGCAAGTAGGAGCGATCCACGCCCACCAAGGTAATGTCGGTTCCATGCAGCGTGGTGACAAAAGGAAGGCGGTGGGGATGGCGCATCGCCCTGGCCAAATAGGCGGCCACCGAGTGAGGGATGGCGTAGTGGACGTGCAGCAGATCGAGCGACTCGTTCACGGCCACGTTCACCATCTGGGAGGCCAAGGCCAGAGTATACGGGGGATGATTGAACAAGGGGTAGTTGAGCATCTCCACTTCGTGAAAGTGGAGGCGTTCGGAGGGTTCGGTCATGCGAACCGGGACGGCGTAGCTGATGAAATGGATGTCGTGCCCGCGCGCAGCTAACTCCAGTCCGAGTTCCGTGGCCACGACTCCACTTCCGCCGTAAGTGGGGTAACAGGTTATGCCGATTTTCATGAGACGTCTTTGTGGCACAGGCAATTCTGCATGTGCCCAGGGCTAATGCATTCTGCCGACAAGCACAGGCAAGAGTGCCTGTGCTGCCCAGCGATGCTAAGAGGGAGGAACTTTCTTCTTCGGCGGGCCGCCCGCCAGGACCACAATTCGAGTGATGGTCCTGTGGTCGCCCTTCTGGTCAAAGTAAACCAGAACGTTGGTGCCTGGTTTCAGTGTCGCCAACTTGAGCTTATCCCCGTCGGCCGTAACCACATGGACTTTTTTCTTGAGTGGGAAGATTTCCGTCGACTTGCCCGTAATGTTGTCGACGTCCAAGACCTCGCTCTCGAGGTCGACGGATTTCACTACGCCCATAAATGCCTGCTGCGAAGGTCCGCCAGAGGTAATCTTATCGATAACCGGAACCTTCTTGTGCTCGTCCTGCGCCTGAAGCGTAGTGCGAAGAGGCGAGCTCCACAGAACCACCGCGAGTGAGAGGCCGGCGAGAAACCTCCCGGGAACTATCGATCGCGAAGGCGCGGCCACAGAGTAGTGCGGGAGAACAATCACTGAGCTTGCGACTGGCTGAGGGTTAAGCTTTAGTTCACAATTCACTGTTTATGCTCGCGAGTCGGGATAACAACGCAAACTTATCCTAGGCGCGGAAAGTCAGAGTGTCAAGGGCAGCGCAACTCGCCGGTCAGCGCAATTAAGCTTGCTCAAAGTCTTCTTGCCCGTTGTCGGGAAGACGATTGCCATCTCCACCACCGCCGTGCTTATTCTCGTTCTCCTTGTATATATACCGGATGGCAGACTTCATGATCAGCAGGTTGGGTTCGTTCGCCCGGTGAACCTTGATGCAATTCTTGTCGTACCACTCGATCACGCCGTGGATAATTTCGTCCCCAGTGAGGACGACCACCACGGGCGTTCGAGCCTGCATTTGTTTTAGGTAGTAGAAATTCTCTGCGCTGGTTTGCTCAGGAGGAGCGGGCTTTTTGCGCTGCAGCCGTGCGCCCATTTGATCCTGGACTTCCGACAGCGTTGGGCGGATGAGTCGTCGATTCATGATGCTTTGCTCCTTCGGCCTGGTCTCCCCGAGGCTGCAATTTCAAGGGGTCCTCGAATTGCTGCCTACACGTCTTTCCAATAGACGCTCGCTCTGGCACCCGGGTTTCTTCCCGGTGGGTGAAAACGCCATTCGAGGGAGAAAGCCGCGAATACATTACATGTTACCACGAAGCCTCAGGAGTCGCAATGGCAGTTGAGAAGTCACGGCGCCTCCTACAGGCCTCTCTGCCCAACCTCGAGCCCTAGCGTCTCGAAGCCGAGTTGCTGATTTACATTTCGGATTTGCAGCCGGTAGGCTTGGTCGAGTCCGGATTTCAGGAGTTCAATTCCGTCGAGTCCCAGGCCGGCGGCCCATGTCTCGAGGCGCGGAAGCACATCCACGTTCGTCACTTCGGTTTTCGGTCCTTCGAAGAGCACGTGCAGCAGGTCGCGCAGGAGGGAATAGCCGATCACGAGCGTGGCTTCGAAATCATCGCGCGTTTCGGCGAGCGCTTTCGCCGAATCAAAAAGCGGCCGCAAGTCCGCAGCGCCTGGGGAAACGGGAACGCGGCGCGAAACTACTCCCAGGAAGTCTAACCAAGGCTTGCGACGCTGTTCGTAGCCGGCAAGATCGAAACTCTTGGCTTTGGCCACGCTGCCGGAGGCCACGCGCGCCGCCAGGGTCACCTGAGTCTGGTTAAAGCGTCCCTCTTTGGCCAGTAGTTCGCTGATCGCAAGTTCCGCAACGGGCTGAAAAAGAACCTGCAAACACCGGGATCGGATGGTCGGCCGCAACTCGTAAGGATTCGAGCAAATAAGGATGAAGGACGTGGTTTCGGGCGGTTCTTCGAGTACTTTCAGCAGCAGGTCCGCGGCCTGCCAATGAATTGTTTGGGCATCATCGATAATAAAAATGCGGCGCGGGAATTCGAAGGGACGGGTATACGCCACATTGCGCAGTTGGCGCACCTGCTCCGTCAGGATGAAGCGTGTGAGCGGCTCGAGGATCTGGAAATCGAAATAAATCAACCCTTCCACGCGCCGTGCCGATTCTTTAATCTCCCTCCGGCGCGCCAAGTCTTGTTCCGCCGTGGTGAACATCTCCTCGGCTTTGCGGCAGCGTGGACAGGCATCGCAGAAGTCGCTTGTGCTACGCTCGCACACCAGTGCTTTGGCCAGCATCCGCGCCAAAGTTTTCTTGCCCACCCGAT
>Ga0326727_10010542_pt1 | contig 21981 bp, 16 predicted proteins | sample MB2enrmetagenome_FD_207643 | JGI IMG/M metagenome (GOLD analysis project Ga0326727, IMG submission 207643) | Lab enriched peat soil microbial communities from McLean, Ithaca, NY, United States - MB29MY | ecosystem: Environmental > Terrestrial > Soil > Wetlands > Peat | place: USA: New York...
GGGATTCGTTTTGTCCCCCAGGGAAAGTAGTACCCGCGGATCACGACACTGTCGGACGAGCATTCGATCCAACGGTCATGGTACAGGCTGTCCACGACGTCGCCTCCGATCATGGGTCGACTGGTGAGGCCTCAGGCACAGAGGTTACCGTGCGGCTTCGCCAACCACCGGCAATGTGGCTAACCGGATTCCGAGGCTCGAACGGTGTTGGCGTGCCGTTTTTGCACCCGCAATTCAGTTGTCTATCTCCACGGAACTGGCGTACCAGCCTTTGGCTGATGGACAGCGCCGCCTGTCGATCGCCCCCCGCCCAGTCCGAGACAAGCGTTGCAGCTGCTTGTGCGCCAACGGGCTCGGGCTCGTCGGGGATGACGATCGTGGTCGTCGTTGGAGGCTGGGTGGTAGTGGTCGTAGTCGTGGTCGTCACGGTGGTTGGCGTGGTCGTGGTGGCTGCCGTAGTAGGCACGGACGTCCCCAGCGAGGCGCAACCTGTCACGAGGACTCCAAGAGCCATTGTGACCAGGGCAACTCGGATGAGGGCGGAAGAGAACACTCATGGCAACTTAACCGCGCTCCGGGCAGATTCATAGTCAGGCGTCTTGCCGTGACGAGGATGTCGTCTACTGCGTGAACGACTGGAAAGAAGGGCGCCTCAGCGGCACCGGAGGACACGCACATGGTCGTCTCGATGGCCTGCCCAATAGCAGGACTAACATCGTCACGCAGACAGCACGCAACGACTCAGGGACCGTCCGCGATGAGCTGCTTTGACTGCAGCCAACTAAGCGTCTCCTGTTACGGGCAACTGGCCCAAAGCGGAAGGCCCAAGGGCTCGCCAAAGTCCGCCGTCGCACTCTCGATACTCCGCGTTGAATTACGGCCAAAGGGAACAGATTCCTGAGCGAGTTCGCTGATAGATGCGTTGCGAGGAGCTCAGGACCTCACCGGCACGCCAAGGTTACGGCACAGCGCGAGGGGGCCGTCAGTTGAGACGGCCAGCGGGATCACGAGGCGTTTGCCGGCGTGGTCGCCAAGGGCCTGTCGAGTGCCCGGGTGGGGAGATCAATCGCAGACGTTCGGCTTGCGCCGGACGTCGGGAGGCACAAGTCGGTACCCGACCGCTGGATCGCTCTGCAGGAACTTCCCTTCTTCGTCACCGAGCTTTCGCCTGACGCGATAGGCGTAGACCTTGAGGTAGTGCAGCTCGTTGACGTAGGCCGGGCCCCAGACGTTCTCCAGGATCATCCTGCGCGTGCAGACCTTCCCGGCGTTGCGAGCCAGGTAGGCGAGGAAGTCGAACTCCTTCGGCGTGAGGTCGATGGGACGTCCGTCGAGGGTCGTCTCGCAGTGGACGAGGTCGAGGTGGAGGCTCCCGACGTCAAGCTGGTCCAAGTCCTCACCGCTGGTCTGTCGGTGGCGGAGCGCCACTCGAACCCGAGCATCGAGCTCGCGCATGGCAAAGGGTTTGGTCATGTAGTCGTCGGCACCTTCATTCAGGGCTTCGACTTTTCTGTCCTCCGAGCTGTCAGCCGAAAGCACGATGATCGGAACGCTGCTCCAGGATCTGATCCGCTTGCAGACCTCGAGACCGTCTAGGTCTGGCAGCCCAAGATCGAGGACTATCACGTCCGGCGCGCGGATCGCCGATTCGGCAAGACCCTCGTTGCCCGTCTCAGCGCTCCGGACGTGATGACCGAGTGCCTCCAACCCGACAGTGCAAACGTTCAGCAGGTCGGGATCGTCGTCAATGATGAGAATCTTCGGCAAAGCGCAGCTCCTCGGGTAGGGACGTCGCGACCGGCAGCGTGAAGCAGAATTTCGCTCCCCCCTTTGGGGTGTCTTCGACCCAGATGCGCTGCCCGTGGGCTTCGACGAACGTCTTGGCGATGGACAGGCCGAGACCGGCGCCGGGGTCATCGACCCTTCGGCCGATCAGCCCGAAAATTTCGCTTCGCCGTTCCGGGGACACGCCGGGGCCGTGGTCGGTGACGGACACCTCGATCGTCTCCTCATCGGTCTGCTCGGCGCGGATCGTTATCGGCGAGTCCTTCGGGCTGTAACGAGCGGCGTTCGTCAAGAGGTTGGTGAGCACCCTGGAGATGAGCACGATGTCCACGTCGATAGGGGGCAGGTCGTCGGGTATCTCGATGTTCACCGCATGTCCATGCATCGCTGCGGTCAGATCTTTCACGACGCCTTTGGTAAGGTCGGGCAACGAGGTGATCGTGCAGCGAGGCTCGAGGACGCCCGCCTGGATTCGGCTCATGTCGAGCAGGTTCTGCACGAGATCGGCGAGGCGGTCAGCCTGGACGTCGATCAGCTTGGCCAATCTTCGGCGCGCTTCGACGCTGAGCTGCATCTCGGAGTCCGACAAGGTGGAGGACGATGCCTTGATCGAGGCGAGTGGCGCCCGCAGGTCGTGGGAGACGGCGGCGACGAGGGTCCTGGCGAGCCTGGCCACTTCCTCGGTCAGTCTCACCCGCAGCGCCTCCTCCCGCAGCTGTGCCCGTTCGACCGCGAGTGCGATCTGGTTCGCGAAGGTCATCAACGTCTCTCGGTTGTACTGAGCAGCGGTCTTCCCGGAAAGGACCAGCAAACCAATCGGACGCGCAGCCGCGGTCAAGGAAATGACGAGAAGGTCGCCACGCTCGAACGATTGCGCAGCAACGCTTGCCGGCTCGTCCGCTGACGCGAGCACGCTGTCCAACTCCCCTTCTGAAAGAGGCTCGCCAGTGGACGCGACGATCTCCAGATGCTTGTCCTTGGGGAGCAAGAGCGCGACCTTGCGCGATCCGAAGACACCGGCGAGCGTCGTGACGATGACCGAAAGGAGCTCATCAAGCGGCTTGTCCGCGACGAGGAGGTCAGACAGCTGGAAGAGCTCGCGTATCTCCGCGCCTTGCTGCCGTTCCTTCGCCCTCGCCGTGTTCATGCCGTCCACGACTTTGGCGACCGGCACCATGACTACGGCGTAGACACCGAGGGGAACCCAGTTTTCAGGCTTGCCGACGTACCACGTCAGGTAGGGCTGGATGAAGAAGAAGACGTAGACGAGGAACCCGGCGCCGACGCTGAGCACTCCGGCGATGAAACCGCCGGAGACGACGCCGATGATGACGGGCACGATGAGGATGAGCGCAGTGGTAGCGATACTCAGGTGGCTGCGCAACGGAAGCATCGCAGCCGTGAGGGCCGCCATGCTCGCCAGTGCTGCAACCGTTCCGATCGCGGTGCGTTTCAGCGCTCTTCCTATAAGCCCATCGTCGCGCGTCATCGGGGCACTGTCATCGTCATGCCTGCTCAAGGGCAGGTCGGCACCGACTTGTCACTGCTCATTGCTCCGACGGTGCCGGCTGAGTGCAGTCCCCCCACCGAAGGTAGGACCCGGTGCGCTCGGCTTGGTCTACGTCGGCCTACTTCACCCGGCGCCCGGAGCTCTCGTCTCGGGAAGTCGGGGACCGGGCCATCTTGGCGATCGTGCGGGTGCCGTGCCCGCACGATCACGCCATTTCAGGTTCGAACTGCGGTGCGCGCGACCGGCGAGTGGACGGTCTCTTGCGTCCCGCCGCCGCCGGCTTCTGGCCTGCTGTCTTGAGAGTGGAGGTCCGGAGCGCCGGAGGAAGCCCACAGCACCGGGCAGGAGGCCTTCCGCTTGATGCGAGCCGACACGCTGCCCGACAGAAGGGCACCGAGGGACCGTCTCGGAGGCACCGTGAGAACTATCGCGTCGGCGCCCCATGCGGCCGCCTCGGCGAGGATCGTCCTGGCAACCAGGGGGCGGTTCGACTCCACGACGACGCCGCTCACTTGGAGACCCGTCGCCCGCGCTCGGGTGACGATGTCATCGAGGGTAGCGGTTGCCTCTTCGCTCGTCTCGGTGAAGTACTTGCCCGCGCTTCTCGAGTGTTGGTCCCATACCCGCACGTGCACGAGGCGCGCCTGGCCATCGCTGGCGCGGCAGACGCCGGCCACGACTGCCAGTGCCTCACTCAACGACCCGGATGGGTCGACCGGAACGAGAACTCGGTGGAACGAGCCATCCCGGACCTTTGCGAGTCCACCGCCGTCGAGGGCGGACTCTGAGAACTCTTTAGCGCTTGCCATTCGAAGCACCTCCCCTGTGAAGGCTGATCCACGATCGGTCCGAGCAACACTGCCGGGGAGCTACAACCAGGACATCAGCCATGAGATCAGTATTACGGAGGTGCTGGTAAAAGTGCGGTGAAATGCTCACCGAATTGGTCAATTAACGGTAAATGGATGTACTTGGGGTAACAGGCGGATCCTTGGCCCGCCTTCGACGAACGACCAGAACAGGGAGCGGGCATCTGGTCAGACGTCCATACCTGATGTGGGCGTGTCTCAGTACGCTGCCATGTGTGCGCTTCGGCCTGTTCGTGCCTCCCTTCGGTGAGCTGAGCGAGCCCGGTCTTCTCGCCGAAACGGCAGCCCAGGCCGAGAGTGCAGGCTGGGACGGCTTTTTTCTCTGGGACCACGTCCTTTACCGTGAGCCGGCGAGCTTCGTCAGCGATCCGTGGATCTGCCTCGCGGCAATCGCGACGGCCACCAGGCGTCTCAGGCTCGGCACGATGGTGACGCCACTGGCTCGTCGACGCCCGTGGATCGTCGCCCGCCAGCTCGCCGCGCTCGACAGGCTCTCTCAGGGTCGGATGGTGTTGGGGGTCGGACTCGGTCTCGACGACGCCGGAAGGGAGCTCTCGGCGTTCGGGGAGGAGCTCGACGCCCGTCGGCGAGCCGCCATGCTCGACGAGGCCATCGACCTGCTCCGCGCGCTCTTGTCGGGCGAGGAGGTCCGTCATCGCGGGGCCCACTACCTCGCCGACCAGGTGCGCTTCCTTCCCACTCCCGTTCAGTCCCCGATCCCGATGTGGAGCGCCGCCGTCTGGCCGAGGCGGCGGCCGCTCGATCGCGCGAGCCGCCTGGAAGGTGTTTTCGTGATCAATCTCGAAACTCCGGCCGATCTCGTCGCCGTCGTGGAGATTCTTGGGAGCGCAGGCCGAAGGCCGGGCTTCGAGATCGTGGTCGAAGGCTGGCCGGGCGTCGATTGGAGGCCCTGGCAGAGCGCCGGCGCCACATGGTGGCTCACGCGTTTCAACCAATTCACCACGTCCGCGGCGCAGCTCCGCTCGATGATCGACGAGGGCCCGCCCCGTGACGAGGCCACCGGTTCGCTTGGCGGTGCAGTCACGTGAGCAGCGCCGTTGTCGAGCGGCTCGAGGTGTTCGGCTACGAGCTCACCTACGCCCACGGCGTCTACTCGATGTCGGCCGGCCGAGACGTCGATGCGCTCGAAAGCACTGTCGTCGTGCTGACGGCCTCCGACGGCACACGCGGTTACGGGGAGACCTGCCCGCTCGGCGCGAACTACCTTCCGGCCTTCGCGTTGGGCGCACGGGCTGCATTGCGAGAGCTCGCGCCGGCAGTGCTCGGCGCCGACGCCTGCAACCCAGCAGGCTTGAGCACCGCCCTCGACTCGGTGCTCGCAGGCCATCTCTATGCCAAGAGCGCCGTCGAGATCGCCGCTTTCGACCTCTTCGGTCGCCTGTCGGGTGTGCCGGTGTCGGCTTTGCTCGGTGGCGTCCGCAGCCCGCAGTTCCCGCTCTATGTCGCCGTGCCCCTGGCCTCGCCCGACGAGATGGTCGCCTTCGTCCTCGCCGAGCGTGCCAGGGGAATCCACCGCTTCCAGCTCAAGATCGGCGCCGATCCGCTCGAGGACGCCCAACGTGTGGGCGCCGTCGTGGAGGCGACCGCGAGCGACGACGTCATAGTCGCCGATGCCAACGGCGGTTACCGGTTGCGGGCCGCCCTCGTGGCTGCCCGCTATTTCGAGCCGCTTCCGAGGGTCTATTTCGAGCAGCCCTGTCCTACCCTCGGGGAGTGCATCCAGCTGAGACGCATGACCTCCTTGCCCATAATCCTCGACGAAGTCATCACCGAAGTGGGCTCGCTGCTGCAAGCCCACGCAGCCGGCGCCATGGAGGGTGTCAACATCAAGCTCAACCGGGTGGGTGGCCTCGGTCGGGCACGTCTGATGCGAGAGATCTGCGAGAACCTCGGCCTCGGGGTGACCCTTGAGGACAGCTGGGGCGGCGACGTCACGACCGCAGCAGTGAGCCATCTCGCCGCCACGGCGGCACCCGAGGCCCTCCTCATGGCGTCGTTCATGAACGACTGGACCAACGAGCACATCGCCGGCTACGAGCCTCGTTCGCGCAACGGTTTTGGTACAGCACCGTCCGGGCCGGGTCTCGGGGTCGATGTCGATCTCGGCGCGCTTAAGCCACTCTGGAGCTGGCCCGCCTGAGCCCGTCGGGCATCTTGGAAAATCCACCCCGCTCGGTGCGCCGAATTCAAAAGGCACCGATCCGACGTTTGCCCAAGAATCTGCTGTCTATATCTGGGCAGGTGTCGATTGTGTGACGGACTCGCAGTTTTCACAATTTCGTAAACCGATTCGGTTGGAGGAGGTCGAACGTGGTACGTCGAATATTCGTGTGCTTAACCGCGGTCGTCACACTGTCGCTGTGCCTGGCCGCGTCCGCGTCCGGCAGCGCTACGAGCGCCAAGAACAGCAGCACTACGAGCAACACCACGAGGGTCGCCGGGGGTCCCACACGAGGTGGCACGCTCACGATCCTCGGACAAAGTGACATCTTCAATCTCGACACCGTGAGCGCGTACTACACGGTGAGCAACATGCTCTCCCGGGTGTTCACGCGCCAGCTGTTCGGCTACCCCGACGCTTCGACGTTCCCGGCGGAGCTGCCCCTCGTTGCCGATGCGGCCACCACGATCCCGACCACGGCCAACGGCGGGATCAGCAATGGCGGCAAGACGTACACGATCAACATCAAGAGCGGTGTCATGTGGAACACGTCGCCGCCTCGCCAGGTCACCGCCGCGGACTTCGTGCGAGAGTTCCGGATGCTCTGCAACCCGGCCTCGCCTGTCGGCGCTCCCGGTTACTTCCTGAGCACGATCGTCGGCATGCAGGCGTACTGCACCGGTTTTGCCAAGGTGAAGGACACCGTGGCCGCGATCAAGGCCTACGAGACCTCTGCCAGCCTTCCCGGCGTCACCGCCACCGGAGCCCTCACGATCGTCTTTCACCTGATCGAGCCGTCGACCGACTTCCTCAACATCCTCGCGTTGCCGTTCTGCTCGGCGCGACCGGTCGAGTACATGCAGTACATCCCCGATGGTGCGGCGTTTCGCCAGCACACGCTGTCCGACGGCCCCTATGAGATCACTCAGTACACGCCTGACCGGGGCTTCACGCTCGCCCGGAACCCCGCATGGAAGCAGTCGACCGACACACTGCGACACGCCTACGTCAACGAGATCGTGATCACCGAGGGTCTGACCGCCGAGAGCGTCCAGGAGCAGCTGGAGGCAGGCACAGGTGACATGGAATGGGACGTGACCCCCCCGACCGAGGACCTTCCGGGCCTTTCCAACAACCCCAACCTCGTGCTCGGGCCGCCCGGGCCGTACTACGTGAGCCTGGGGACCTACATCGCCCTCAACCAGTACGCGGGTCCCTTCACGAACAAGCTCGTGCGCCAGGCCGCCGAGTACGCAGTCGACAAGAACGCCATCGTCCAGATTCTCGGGGGCCCGCACATTGCCGCTGTGGCGAACCAGCCGAACCTGCCAGGCAACGTGGGCTACATAAGCGGCTACAACCCGTACCCGGACAACAACGGGGCCGGCAACCCGGCCAAGTCCAAGTCCCTGCTGGCCGAGGCACACAAGTCGGGAGTCAGTGTGAAGCTTCTCTACTCCACGACCCAGCCGATGCCCCGAGTTGCAGAGTCGCTGCAGTCGAGTCTCGACGCCGGCGGTTTCAAGGTGTCGCTCCTTCCCGAGACTCAGGCCAACTTCTACGGGAGCTACCTCGAGAACCCGAGCACGTCCAAGCGCGACGTCTGGGACCTCGCCCCTCCGGGCTGGATTCCCGACTGGTTCGGCAACAACGGTCGCTCGACCCTCGAGCCTCTCTTCACGAGCCCGGCCCCGGGTTCGAACGACTTCGGCGGCTACAACAGCCCGAAGACCAACGCCTACATCAACGCGGCGTTGGCGGCCACCACCCCCGCGGCGTCCGCAGCTCAGTGGGAGAACGCGGAGCGCCAGGTCATGAGCGACGCAGCTGCCGTCCCGGTGAACTACCAGAAGTGGCCGGTCTTCCACTCCTCGGCAGTCCAGGGCTGCACATTCTGGTGGTTCGGGCTCAATTGTGACCCCGCCAATGTGTGGCTCTCGAATTCGTGAGTGAGACGAGCAGACCTGACGGCGAACCCACAACCGCTGTAAACGAACTCGCCGACCTGGACCCAGGGCAGTTCAGCGACCCGATATCGGAAGAGCTCAAAGCCTCGCTGAGCTCCGGGTGGGCCCCGGGGAAGGCCTGTCTCGACAAGGCACCCGTCAGCGCGTACTGCGCGAGGCGGCGGCTCGCCCTGTCCGAGCGCTTCCCCGGCGACCGCCTCGTCGTCCCGTCCGGACAGCCGCGCCGTCGTGTGAGCGACCAGGACTACCGATTTCGCCCGGGCAGCGATTATGTCTACCTGAGCGGCGACCAGTCGCCCGAGGCCGTTCTCGTCCTCGAGCCGTTAGGCGAGGGGCACGAGGCGTTGTTGTTCGCTCGAACTCGCGGCCCGCGCTCGGACCCTTTGTTCTTCGCCGATTCGCGTCACGGCGAGCTCTGGGTCGGCGCCCGGCCGTCGGCACCAGAGGTGTCCGCCTGGTTCGGTCTCGAGTGCCGGGCGCTGGACCAGCTCTCCGAGCACCTGGCGCGTCCGCTCGGCCCCGGCCGAAGGACGCGAGTCCTGCGCGGTCTCGACGCTGACCTCGACGGCAGCATCCGAGCCGCGAGCGACCGGGACGACGCCGAGCTGTCGGCGGTCTGCAACGAGCTGCGTCTTGTGAAAGACGAGTACGAGGTTGCCGAGATCGAGAGCGCGGTCGCCATTACGACGCGGGGTTTCGAGGACGTTGCCCGGGTGCTCACAGCAGCGCAGTCGGCGGGCGAGCGCCTGATCGAGGCAATTTTCGAGTTCCGGTCCCGCCTCGAGGGAAACGGGGTCGGCTACAACACGATCGCGGCCGTCGGAGCGCACGCCACGACGCTGCACTGGCAACGAAACGACGGCCCGGCACGGTCCGGGGACCTTCTCCTCCTCGACGCCGGTGCCGAGACACGGAGTCTCTACACCGCCGACGTCACCCGCACGATCCCGATCAGCGGGAGGTTCTCGCCGTTGCAGCGACAGGTCTACCAGGTGGTGTTGGCGGCCCAGGAGGCGGCCCTTGGCGAGATCCGCCCCGGCAACCGGTTCCGGGACTACTACGGGCCTGCGGCCGAGGTACTCGCTCGAGGGCTCGAGGACCTCGGAGTGCTGAGCGTGCCCGCCGAGGAGTCGCTTGCCGGCTCGGGCCTGCACAGGCGCTTCACGCTCTGCTCGCCTGGTCATATGCTCGGGCTCGACGTCCACGACTGCGCGAAGGCTCGTGCAGCTGTATATCTCGACGGAGTTCTGGAGGCCGGACATGTTCTCACGGTCGAGCCGGGGCTTTATTTCCAGCCCGACGACGAGACCATCCCTGCAGAACTTCGCGGCCTCGGGGTCCGCATCGAGGACGACGTCCTCGTGACGCCCACTGGTGCCCGTCTGCTTTCCGACGCCCTTCCCAGGGACCCCGACGCCGTGGAGCAGTGGGCCTTGGAGCTGATGTCCGAAACGAAAGAGGAAACGACCACCTTCTCGATGCGACTGCCATGACGCTGCTGGAGGTGCAGAACCTCTCGGTGGCGTTCCACACGGCCGACGGCATCGTGACGGCGGTGCGGAACGTCAGCTTCGACGTCGCGGCCGGCGATACGCTCGGCATCGTAGGTGAGTCGGGCTCCGGCAAGAGCGTGACCTGCCTGACCATGCTCGGCCTCACCCGTGGCGCTGAGGTGTCGGGGAGCGTGCTCTTCGAAGGGAGAGAACTGCTCAGCCTGCGCGGTGAGGAGCTCCGTCGTGTTCGCGGGGCCGAGATTGCCATGGTGTTCCAGGACCCGCTCTCGAGTCTCCATCCGCTTTACCGGATCGGATGGCAGATGTGCGAGGCGATGCGGGCGCACCAGCGGATCAGCCGGTCGAAGGCGCGCCGGCGGGCGATCGAGCTGCTCGGGCTGGTCGGCATCCCCCAGCCGGCTCGCTGCGTCGACGATTATCCGCACCAGCTCTCGGGCGGAATGCGCCAGCGCGCCATGATCGCTCTGGCGCTGTCGTTGCAGCCCAAGCTGCTCGTCGCCGACGAGCCGACGACGGCGCTCGACGTGACCGTGCAGGCACAGATCCTCGAGCTGCTGACCCGGGTGCAGGACGAGTTCGACATGGCGCTCATCTTGATCAGCCACGACCTGGGCGTCGTGGCCGGCATGGCTGATCGAGTCGCGGTGATGTACGCCGGCCGGATCGTGGAGACGGCCGACCGTTTTGCCCTGTTCGCCGCGCCCGCCCATCCCTACACGAAGGGGTTGCTGCAGGCGCTGCCCAACCGTTCCCTCTACGGCCGGGAGCGCCTGCGGCCGATCCCGGGGCAGCCGCCGAGTCTCATCGGCCTCCCGAGCGGCTGCCCCTTCGCACCGCGGTGCCCTGTTGCGTTCGAACGGTGCTCGACTGACGAGCCGCAGCTCGTCGTCGTCGGTGAAGAGGCTCAGAGGCACGTCGCGGCCTGCTGGCAGCTCAGCCCCGACGTTACCGACCTGCCGGTGGGGTGACCTCTTGAGCGACGAGCCGGTCCCTCCCGGAGCAGGCACCGGGACCGCAGAGCCAAGAGCGAGCTCGCCGACCTCGACGGCACTGCTCGAGCTCGGCGACATCGTCCGTTGGTTTCCGGTCCGTGCAGGGTCCGTCGAGCCCGGCGGGCGGCGCCAGGTCAGAGCAGTCGACGGCGTGAGCCTCGAGATCAACCCAGGTGAGACGCTCGGTCTGGTCGGAGAGTCCGGTTGCGGCAAGTCGACGCTGGCGCGTTGCGCGGCACGCCTCCAGGAGCTGACCTCGGGCACCGTCCGGTTCTCCGGAGACGACATCTCCCGCCTTTCTGCTCACCGGCTGCGTCCATACCGCCGCAAGATCCAGATGGTCTTCCAGGACCCGATCGGATCGCTCAACCCGCGTCGGCGCGTCGGCTCGATCATCGCCGAGCCGCTCATCATCCACCGGATTGGCGATCGCAGTGAACGACGCGATCGCGTCCGGCACCTGATGGAGATCGTCGGACTCAACCCTGAGCACTTCAACAGGTTCCCCGGGGAGTTCTCCGGCGGCCAGCGGCAACGCATAGGCATCGCCAGAGCGCTCGCCGTCGAGCCACAGCTCATCATCTGCGACGAGCCCGTCTCGGCACTCGATGTGTCGATCCAAGCCCAGATCGTCAACCTCCTCCGGGACCTTCAGGCACAGCTCTCGCTCACCTACCTGTTCATCGCCCACGACATCTCCGTGGTCGAGCACATGAGCGACCGCATCGCGGTCATGTACCTCGGCAAGATCGTCGAGCTCGGCACGACCGAACAGGTCATGACGCGTGGACGCCACCCGTACTCGCTCGCGTTGCTGTCGGCGCTGCCGATAGCCGATCCCGAGGTCGAGGCCAAGCGCCGCCGGGTGATACTCAGGGGAGACGCGCCCTCTCCTGTTGATCCCCCGTCGGGGTGCAGGTTCCGTACTCGCTGTCCGGTCGTACAAGAGCGTTGCGCCGAGGAGGAGCCGGTCCTGCACGCCTGTCCCGGCGACCCGGCCGACCACCTCGTGGCATGTCACTTTCCCCTCGGCGACGACGAATCGTTGACCTCTGACGGCAGGGTGCCCAAATGACGATCGGGGCGACGTTGCCGCCGGAAGTCGCTGATCTGGACGGGGGCGAACCGGCGCGGGGAGCGGCGGCGGTCGCCGGGCGAAGCCCCTGGCGCCTGGCCTGGGAGCGGCTGCGCCATGACAGGGTGGCGATCGCGTCGTCGGTGACCATCATGCTCATAGCGCTGCTGGCGATCTGCGCTCCCTTGATCGCCCATCTCGTCGGGCACGGACCGAACCAGCAGTACCCCACGCTCGGCCTAACGCCGGACGGGCTCCCGCGACCTCCGAGCGGCACGTTCCTGTTCGGGACCGACGACCTCGGTCGGGACCTGCTCGTCCGCGTGGCCTACGGCGCCCAGATCTCGCTCCTGGTCGGAGTGGTCTCGACCGCCATCGCCGTCGTCCTCGGCGTGCTCGTCGGGCTCACGGCCGGCTACGTAGGTGGTCCGGTCGACGCGTTGTTGTGCCGGTTCGTCGACGTCGTCTTGTCGTTCCCGGTGCTGCTGCTCGCCATCGCACTTGTGAGCATCGTCGGACCGGGTCTCATCATCACGATCGTCATCATCGCCTTTTTCTCCTGGGCGTCCATCGCGAGGATCGTGCGCGGCCAGACGCTGTCGCTTCGCGAGCGCGAGTTCGTGGAGGCGGCCCGATCCCTCGGCGCCAGCAGCGCCAGGATCATGGTGCGCGACATCCTCCCGAATGTCGCCGCCCAGGTGATCGTCTACGCGACGCTGCTCATCCCATCCGCGATCGCCTTCGAGGCGACACTGTCGTTCCTGGGTCTCGGTGTCGTCCCGCCGACCTCCGAGTGGGGAGGCATGCTCGCCGAGTCGGTCGGCTACTACCAGGTGGCCTGGTGGTTCATCACCTTCCCGGGCGTGGCGTTGCTGATCACTACCCTTGCCTTCAACCTTCTCGGCGACGCCGTACGCGACGCCCTGGACCCGCGGGCGCACAGCCTGTTCCGCAACAAATGAGGTGGGCTGCCGGGTGGGCCCGGTTCCTGTTCTGGAGGATCGCCCAGGGGGCAGTGGTGCTGTTGGTCATCAGCGCCATCGTGTTCTTCATGTTCTTCGTCGCGCCGCACAACGTCGCCCGGCTCATCGCCGGCAAGCAGGCGACGCAGCAGACGGTCGCGCTCGTGGCTGCCCGGCTCGGCCTCAACCGGCCGGCGATCGACCAGTACGGGTCGTTCCTGTGGGGTCTCCTGCACGGTCAGTTGGGCTATTCGTTCTACAACTCCGAGTCGGTGAGAACCTTGATCGCGCAACGGCTTCCCGTGACGGCCTCTGTGGCCGGGGGAGCGGCCGTGATCTGGCTGGCCCTGGGCATCTCCTCCGGGGTGCTCGCGGCCACAAGGCCACGGTCGATCGCAGACCGTGCCGTGACCGTGGCCGTGCTCACCTTCTACTCGATGCCGACCTTCCTTCTCGGCTTGCTCTTCCTGTATCTCCTCTTCTTCCAGCTCCACCTCGCGGGCATCGACTTCTTTCCCGGCAGCGGGTACGTATCGCTCGCCCAGAGCCCTCTGTCGTGGGCACAGCACCTCATCCTTCCCTGGTTCACAGTGGCCCTGGTGACGGCCACGACCTATTCGCGTCTCACCCGCGGTTCACTGCTGGACATCCTCGGGGAGGACTACATCCGCACAGCACGGGCGTCGGGCTTGACAGAGAGGCGGGTCACTTACCGCCATGGTCTCCGGGCGGCACTGGCGCCGGTCGTGACGCAATTCGGCATCGATCTGGGCACCCTGCTCGGCGGTGCGATCGTCACCGAGAACATCTTCGGCCTGCCGGGTCTTGGAGCCCTCGCCGTGCAGTCGGTTACCGACGAGGATCTGCCGGTGATCGTGGGTCTCGTCCTGGTCGCTTCCGCCTTCATCGTGGTGGCCAACATTGCCGTCGACATCACCTACGCGATCTTGGACCCGAGAGTGAGGATGAAATGAGCCAAACGCCCCAAGGCTTGCCGCAGTGGCCGGTGGTCGCACCCGACGGCTTAAGTGCCGGCTTCGTGCGAATGGCGCCCTACGGCGCCGAGCCGAACGGCGACGAGGGACTCTACTTCGGACGCATCGGTGAGACGCCGGGGCGGTTGAGCGAGCTTGTGCCGAGCGCGCCGCCGGCTCTCGACCGCGAGGGACGCCGGCTGGCTGTCGCCTTCGTCGAGGAGGAGGCGACGACCGTCAAGATCTTCGGTGTCGCGGGCGGTGGAACGCCCCCGGTCTCCTTGGCGGAGCTCGCGGGCGCGGCGCAACAGGTCGCCTGGCACGAAGACGAGACGGCGGTGCTGGCCGTCGTGGCCGAGCCCGGATCCGACAGCGCGTCGCTCACCTCCGGCAAGCGCAGGCATCGTCCCCTCGCCGATCCTCTCGTCGATACTCGTCAAGGAGGCCAACGGCTATGGCTCTTGGACCTCGAGGGACACGGCGCGAGTCCGATCACCCTGCCCGAGCTGTCTGTATGGGAGGTCGCCCCGCTGCGCGCCGGCTTCACCGCTTGCATCTGCTCGTCGGAGCCGGGCGAGGCCGCCTGGTACTCAGCCTGGGTCGGCCGCTTGGACCACGCCTCCGGCAGCGTCGAGATTCTCTACCGTCCGAGATGGCAGGTGATGGGTCTGGCGGCCGACCCCGCGTCGGGTCGCCTCGCCTTCGTGGAGGGCTGGGCGAGCGACCGCGGGCTGGTCGCGGGCGAGGTCGTGGTCCTCGGTGCCGACGGCACGGTCCAGCACCGTCTGGCCGATCTCGGTACCGACGTGACCTACGTCCAGTTCGACCGGGACGGTCGCCTCCATTTCGCCGGCTGGAAGGACCTTGGCACGGCCTACGGGACGGTCTCTTGGAGCGAGAGCGGGAGGCCGGTTCCAAGCGGGGAGCCCTCCTACCTGAGAGCGTCGCTCATGAGCTCTCCGTGGCGGCCGTCGCTGGTCGTCTCCGAGGACGGGGAGACGATCGTGGCCTGCCGCTCGGACGACACTACCCCACGTGAGCTGGCCGTCAGTCGCTCCGGCGGGCATTTCGAGAGCTGGGTGGCAGGCCGTGGTGCCGCGCCGAGCGGCCTCGTGGCCGAAGAGATCTCGTGGGAAGGACCGGGGGGAACCGAGATTCAAGGCCTGTTCCTCCAGTCCGACGCCTCGCGCCGCGGGGCGGGTCACGCGCACGCCGGTTGCCTGGTCGCTCTCATCCACGGCGGGCCGAGCCTCGCCCATCACCACAGCTTCGATCCCCATCACGCCCACCGGTTGCTCGAGGCGGGCTACTGCGTGCTGTTGGCGAACCAACGTGGCGGCCCGGGCCGCGGTGGCGAGTTTGCCAGGGCCAACCATCGCGACCCGGGAGGTGCCGAGCTCGACGACGTGCTGTCGGGAGCGGAGTTCCTCATGTCGTCCGGGCGGGTACCCCGGCACGCCCCTGCAGTGATGGGCTCGAGCTACGGGGGCTACCTCTCCGCCCTGGCTGCGGTCACCCGACCGGTCGCCTGCGCGATCGTCGGAGCCGGAATGTCCGACCTCACGAGCTGCCGCAACACGTGCAACAACGCTCCTTTCTACGACCTGCTCATCGGCGGCCCGCCCTGGGACCCGGGCGCCCAGCGGCTCTACGTCGAAGGGTCGGCCGTCTACCGCTGCAGCGGCGCCGTGGCTCCTACGCTGATCCTGCACGGCGAGAACGACCGGTGCGTGCCCGTCGGCCAGGCCTACGAGCTTCACGGAGCGCTCATGGCGGCCGGCGCCGAGGTGGAGATGGCCGTCTACCCCCGCGAGGGGCATCAGATCACGGAACCCGCGCACGTAGCGGATTACTGGTCCCGAGTCCTTACCTGGCTCTCGTCCCACTGCGTCATCGACCGCTGACCGGCACGGACCGGGACTACTCTCCCGTGTCCGCCTCGTGGCAGCCCTGAGCCGGGCGGACTGGGCGCGCCGTCAATGGAGCCTGACGCGCGGGTCGAGGACCGCGTAGACGACGTCGACGACGATGTTGGCGCACACGACGGCCGCCGACGCCACGATCACGACCCCGATGATCACCGGCAGGTCCTGGTTGGCGATCGCCTGCACCGCGGTGTAGCCGAGGCCGGGGAGGCCGAACACGTTCTCGGTGATCACCGCCCCGCCGAGCAGGGAGCCGACGTCGATCCCGAACTGGGTGACGACCGGCGTCAGCGCGGCGCGCAGGGCGTGGCGGAAGGTGATCCGCGACTCCGAAAGTCCCTTCGCGCGAGCCGTGCGGATGTAGTCCTCGCCGAGGACGTCGAGCATCGCGGCGCGGGCGAGACGGGTGTAGGCGGCCGCGGAGACGAGGGCGAGGGTGAGCCAGGGGAGTATCAGACAGCGCAACCATCCGGAGATGCTCTGGGTCGGCGAGGTGTAGCCCGAGCCGGGGAACCAGCGCAGACCGTGAATGGTGAGCTGGTAGTAGAGCAGCTCGATCATCAGCAGTCCGAGCACGAACGTCGGCATCGAGTAGAAGACGAGGGCGGTGAACGTCGCCCCGCGGTCGAGGAGCGAGCGGGGCCTCACTGCCGAGGCGACACCGCTCAGCACGCCGATCGTGAACCAGATGATCGCGGCACCGGCGGCCAGGGAGAGCGTCACGGGGAATGCCTGGGCGATGATCGAGTTCACCGACTGGCCGTGGTAGTAGTCGTAGCCGAGATTGCCCTGCAGGAGCTGTGACAGGAAGTGTCCGTACTGCACATACCACGGGCGGTTGAGCATCAGTCGTCGGGCGATCAGCGCCACGGTCTGCGGCGGTGCCTCGCGTCCCGCAAGCACGCGAGCCACGTAGGTGGGCCCCGGCCCGACGTAGAAGATGAGATAGACGATGATCGTTACGCAGAACATGACGAGCGCGCCGAGCAGGACACGGCGGACGAGGAAGCGGATCATGCCCGTGTCCCCGTGGCGCGGGGGTCGAACGCGTCGCGGATGCCGTCGCCGAGGATGTTGAACGCGAGCGTGGTGATGATGAGGGCGAGGCACGGGAAAACGAGGTACCACCATGCTTGCTGGTAGTACTGCTGGGCCGCGGCGATCATCGAGCCCCAGTCAGGGGTCGGGGGCGGGATTCCCACGCCGAGATACGACAAAGAGGCCTCCGAGACGATACTCAACGGGATAAGGAGCGTCGCGTAGACGATGATCGGCGCCAGAACGTTCGGCAGCACGTCGATGACGATGACCCGCCAGGAGCCGGCACCCAGCGAACGCGCGGCCTCGATGTACTCCTTCTCCCGGATGGCGAGCACCTGGCCGCGCACGATGCGTGCCACCGTCGCCCAGCTGAAGGTGCCGATCACGATCACGACGATCCCAAGACCCTGCTGCAAGACGATCGGTCCGATGTGGATCGGTGTGATCGAGACGACCGAGGCGAGCGAGATCGCGAAGAGAAGGAACGGGATGGAGAGCATCACGTCTATGACGCGGGCGAGCACGGTGTCCACGACGCGGCCGAAATAGCCGGCTGCGAGCCCCACGAGGGCCCCGATGGCAACCGCGAGCAGCGTGGCGAGCACCCCGACGAGCAAGGAGACCTGCGCCCCGTAGGCGACGCGCACGAGCACGTCCCGCCCGAGGTCGTCGGTGCCGAAAAGAAAGTGGATCGTCGGAGCCTTCGGCAGGCCGTCGACCGTCGTGCCGATGGGGGGCGGGTACTGGACGTTCGGTCCGTGCCCGACCAGCGCCGCGATGACCGGGGCGAGGACGGCGACAAGGGCGATGGCCACGACGACACCCAGGGAGATCATCGCCGCTTTGTCGTGACGCAATCTGGCGAACGCGAGCTGCCACGGGCTGCGGCCTTGAATCGCTTCTGCCTGGTCGGCCTCCTCCTCCCAGGCCCCCACGGCACCGCGCGGGCCTCTGCGCAAGGGTGCCGTCACGATCTCCCGGTGCCGATCGGCCCCTACTGGGCGCTTATCTCCCTCGCCTGACAGCGTCTCCCCGTCGGCCAGCGGGTAGTAACAGGCGCACGGGTGGGACGCAGGATCGCCGAAGTGGGGCTCGAGCGTCGGCGTGACCACTGTGCAGTCCGGATGCTGTCGCGGACAGCGTGAGCTGAACCGGCAACCGGCCGGGGGATGGATCGGCGACGGCAGGTCGCCGACCAGCACGATCTGCTCGCGACTGTCGGCAAGGTCGGGATCGGGGACGGGCGCCGCAGACAGAAGCGCCGAGCTGTAGGGGTGTCGAGGAGCACGGTAGAGATCGTCCGCCGGCGCCTGCTCCACGACCTCGCCCAGGTACATCACAGCGACCCGGTCGCTGACGTGACGTATTACCGACAGGTCGTGGGCTATGAACACGTAGGTCAGGTCGAACTCTTCTCGAAGGTCGACGAGCAGGTTCAGGATCTGTGCCTGGATGCTGACGTCGAGTGCCGATACGGGCTCGTCACAGACGATCAGCTTCGGGCGCAGCGCAAGGGCACGCGCGACGCCTATCCGCTGGCGCTGGCCGCCGGAGAACTCGGCCGGAAAACGGTTGTAGTGCTCCGGGTTCAGCCCGACGAGCTCCATCAGCTCCTGCACCTGGCGCTTGTGTTCGGCACCGGAGCCCTTCGCGTGGATGGCAAGCGGGTCGCCGATGATCGATCCGACCCGCCGGCGGGGGTTGAGCGCGCCGAAGGGATCCTGGAAGATCATCTGCATTTCGCGGCGCTGCTGCCGCAGACGGTGCTGGGAGAGCGTCGTGATGTCCTCGCCGTCGAAGACGATGCGCCCCGCGGTGACGTCCTGGAGGCGGAGGATGCACCGTGCCAGGGTCGACTTGCCTGAGCCCGACTCGCCGACGATGCCGAGGGTCTCACCGCGCCGCACCTCGAGGCTCACCCCGTCGAGGGCGTGGACGACCTCCCGCTCACCGCCGTGCCGTCGCGCGCCACGCACGGGGAAGTGCTTGACCAGGCCTTCGACGCGAACAAGTGGTTCGTCCGAGACCGAGCTCACCTCCGGTCCCCCGGCGCAACGTCGCCTGCCGAGGTGACCAGCACCGAAGTGGCGCCCGCGGAGGGATCCTCTAGCCAGCAGGCCGAGAGGTGCGCGTCGTTCCCGGCGACGGGCGCGAGCGGCGGGCGCTCCACGCGACAGCGGGCCAGGCGCTCCGAACAGCGCGGGCCGAAGGGGCAACCGCTGCCGAGCGCGATGAGGCTCGGCGGCTGTCCGGGGATCGAGCTCAGCCGTCGCCGGCTGCTCTCGAAGGTCGGTACGGACTTAAGCAGCCCGACGGTATAGGGATGGCGGTGGGCGTAGAAGAGCTCCCGCCGCTCGGCCTGCTCCATCACCGAACCGGCGTACATCACGATCACGTCATCGGCGACCTCCGCGATGACCCCGAGATCGTGGGTGATGAGGATGATCGCCGTGCCGAACTCCTCTTGCAGGCGGCGCAGGACGCTCAGGATCTGCGCCTGCACAGTGACGTCGAGGGCCGTCGTCGGCTCGTCGGCGATGAGCAGCGACGGGTTGAGGGCCATCGCCATCGCGATCATCACGCGTTGGCGCATCCCACCTGAGAACTGATGCGGGTAGTCGTCGACGCGCCGTGCCGGCTCGGGGATGCCGACCAGCCCGAGCAGCTCGACCGTCCGGGCACGCGCGCTTCGTTTGCTCATCGTCTTGTCGTGCTCGCGGAGCAGCTCGACGACCTGCCAGCCGACGCGGTAGAAGGGGTGCAGGCTCGAGAGCGGGTCCTGGAAGACCATACCGATGCGGGCGCCGCGGATCGAACGCAACTGAGCGGAGGTCATCGGCAAGAGGTTCGACCCCTCGAAAAGCGCCTCACCGCTCACCCGTACCCCAGCGCCCCGTGTCAGCCCGACGATCGTCTGCACCGAGACGCTCTTGCCCGAGCCCGACTCGCCCACGATGCCGAGGGTTCGTCCACGTTCGACGCTGAACGACAGGTCACGCACGGCCTGCACCAAACCATCCGGAGTGTCGAACGACACCGAGAGCCGGTTCACCTCGAGCATGGCCACGATCCCATCGTGTCACCCGGAGGCGGTTCCACACGAACTAGTCCGTACCGGGCGGGATGCCCCACCCGGTACGGACTGGACTACTCACGACGGGTTCAGATGTTCTGACGGTCGTTCGGCGACAGCCAGACGTTTGTCGGGTCGATCCCCTGGATCCAGGGCAGGTACACATCATTGTGCACCTGGGTCGGGTGGTAGGTGGCGAACAACGGCGAGTTGATCATGTAGACCGCCGCGTCCTCCATGACCTGGTGGTCGGCCTGCGCCCAGAGCGAGTTCGCTGCGGACGTGGTCGGCGCGACGAGGGCCTTGGCGATCAACGAATTGACCTTCGGATTGCCTTCGAAGCCGAAGTTGTCGCCGTAGGGCGGGAAGGCCGACGTCTGGTACTGGTCGATCAGGAACGTTGCGGCGTTGTTGCCGTACCAGTCGGGGAACCACTGGCCGAAGCCGAAGTCCCAGACCCCCCGCTCGCCTGTGCTCGGCACCGTGTAGTACTTGTCGTAGATGTCCGCCTGGGGCACACCCAGTCCTTGGACGGTGATCCCGACCGCGGAGAGCTCGTACTGGATCGTCTGGAAGATCTTCACCTGCACCGGGTTGTCGATCTGGTAGAGGAACTTGAAGGTGTAGTGCTTGCCGCCGAGCAGCGCCTTGGCCCTGGCCGGGTTGTAAGGGTAAAGGTCGAAGTTCGACGACCCAGGAACACCCGGAGGAAGCAGTTGCGTGAGCGGCGGGCTCACGACCGGGCCTCCGGCGTCGGTGATGAGAGCCGCACGGTCGATGGCGTAGGAGATCGCCCTGCGCACGTTGACGTTCTGCATCGCCTTGTTCGAGTTGGGGTCCTTCTGGTTGAAGATGACGAACGGGTCTTCGCCCTCGACGTTACCGAGTATCACGCCGGGGTTGTGGGCGGAGAGCAAGGCCGGCAGGTCGGCCGGCGGGATCGGGGTGTCACCCCATTCGAGGTCGGCGTTCGGCGAGTTCGTCTGCAGCTCCTGCTGCACGGTAGTAGCGCTGTCGGTCTCGATCACCTTGATCTCGTCGACATAGGCCTTGCTGATCGGGTCGAGCGACGCCTTCCAGACCGGGTTCCGGACGAAAGTGATGCTCCGCGCCGGGACGTAGGACTGTATCTCGTAGGGGCCGTCGGAGATGGTGTGCTGGGCGTAGGCGGCACTGGCCGGCAGGTAGTTCAGGACCTCGATCGGCGCCGGGGTGAAGGCCCCCATCGCGAGCAGATTGGCGAAGTAGCTTTCCGGGTGCACGAGCTTGAAGCTGATCTTCAAGGGGTTCGCCGGGTTGACGATGACGCCCGGGATCGAGTGCGTCGCGAGGAACTGCTTGATCGCTGGCACCGTCGGCTTCACCTTCTCGAACGCGGTGCAGAAGCTCGTCATGCCGACGATGAGGCTCTCGTAGTCCGCGATACCGCCGAAAGGCTCAGCGGGATTGCACGTCCGCTCGAGGCCGCGCCGGGCGTCGGCGGCGGTCACCTGGCGTGGTGGATTCGTGTTCCACTCCACGCCCTTGCGGATCGTGAGCGTGTACAGGGTGCCGCCATCGGTCACGGTCGGCATCGCGGTCGCGAGCTGCGGCACGACGTCGAGCGTCTCGCCCTGGACCGCAGGGTAGGCGAGGAGTGTCTCGGTCCAGATGCGGGCGCCGAGGTACCCGACGGTGTAGTAGGTGATGTTCGGGTCGATGTAGTCGACGTCACCGCTGCCGAGCTCGTAGAGCACGCCCCCGTACTTGGAGCTCAAGTGCGGTGAGCTCGAGCGCGGTGAGGCCGAGCGCGGTGAAGCCGCCGAAGTGGCCTGCGGGAGCGCCGTGAGGCCGGCGAGCGTAACCGCCGCGGCCAGGAGCGTCCCGAGCGCCGTCACGTGCCGCTTGTGAAACAATCGTGTCATCTCGTTATGCCTCCGAGTTCGCCTGTATTTATTCATTGACCCACTGACGTGCAACTTTGGACCGCTCGCCCGTCTGGTGATTGTCTCCACAGCTCGCCGCCGCATTTCGGCGGTCAAGACCGGAATGGTATCCGAACTGTAAAGATGGCGCTCCTCGGGTCAGTTCCCTGGCAGCCGGGCCACCCAACGGGGTCGACCGCTGCGAGCG
>Ga0326727_10010543_pt1 | contig 21979 bp, 31 predicted proteins | sample MB2enrmetagenome_FD_207643 | JGI IMG/M metagenome (GOLD analysis project Ga0326727, IMG submission 207643) | Lab enriched peat soil microbial communities from McLean, Ithaca, NY, United States - MB29MY | ecosystem: Environmental > Terrestrial > Soil > Wetlands > Peat | place: USA: New York...
GTCATCAACCGTGACGGTTTGCTTTGCTGCTACTGTGATAAAGTATTAACAATCGAGACGGTTACCATGGAACATATTGTTCCAGATAGCAAAAGAGGAACCTTCAATACTACGAACTTAACTGTTTCATGTTCAGAGTGCAATAACAAAAGAGGAAATAAACCCTTTTTTGAATACTGCAAACAATTTAATTGGTCAGAAGAAAAGGTAAACAAGTATAAGCAACTTTACTTTAGCAATCTAAGAATCAAGGTTCTTAACATTGCCAAAGAAGAATGTATGAAAGATGATCAAGTGGTCCCAACTACGCTCATCAAACATGCTTGTCAAATTCTAAAAATTAAGGGAATGGATTTCTCTGACTATGAGAAGGTGTATCAATTCGAAATTAAGTTCGACGAATTGTGTGACCGAAAAAAGATCAAATACTGCTTCGAGCAGTTAATTAGAATTATTGAAGCGGACAGCGTGTGATATATTCTCTCTCAAGGAGAATGTCATGAGTTTGAAACCTTTGAGAGATTTTATCGTAGTATCCGTTGTCAAGGCTGATGAGAAGACCGAAAGTGGTCTATTGTACAAGCCTGGTATCGTTGATGAGAAGATTGTTACCGGAAGAGTTTTGGCTGTAGGTACTGGTTACTTAACCGACAATGGTTCTGTTGCACCACTAGAAGTCAAGCAAGGTGACTCTGTACTCTTCAACAAGCAGATGTCTGTTGAAGTTAAGCACAGTGGCGAGACAGTGTATCTTCTACGTGAAGAGCATGTTCTTAGCGTCATCAGCTAACCTTTATCGAAACAAAATCATTTTACAAAGCCGTCCTATCGGGCGGCTTTATTTTTATCATGGAAAACAAACGTAAATATGTAAAGTGCATGCTATGTGCACACTGGTCAGAAGACACTCGACATGAACGACTCTGCGAGTATTGTAATAACACACAATTGGCACCCGATCCCGCAGAGATTTTTTGTAATATGTGTGGTGGAACCATGTGCCCTATTGGCTCCATGAATGGGCAGATACCACACGGGCTTTACAATGCCAAAGTATCAGGTGGCTATGATTCGTATCATCTATTGGATATGAACACGTATGTTTTCAGTTTTTGCGAGGAATGTCTAAGAAAATTGTTCATGCAGTGCAAAATTCCGCCTCTTGTCAATAATAATCCTGAAGAGTTTGCACATGACCAGACTCAGTATGAATATCGTGAATGGCAACGTACTGGCGGTTATCATCAAGCTTATTTGGATCGCAAGTGCAATTTTGTCAAAGACTGCCCCAATAGAGCCGAATATACTCAGTTAATCAGTGACTCTTTTACTGAAAATTGTTGCTGCGAAGAACATAAACAGCTATGGGGCTATGGTAATAGCCGATTAACCAAATTCATCCCTAACGTATTGAAACCGTTCCTATGAAATCTTATCCATCCATAACTAAAGAAATTAGGCAAGACGTTTATATTTATGCCTTTGACAAGTTAGATGGGTCAAATATTCGTGCCGAATGGAATACTAAAAAGGGATTCTACAAATTTGGAACTCGTAATCAATTGACAGATGAGAAGACCATGCCTTTTGGGCGAGCTATTCCATTGATTAGAGAAAAATACGAAGAGGACTTGACTGCTATTTTTAAGGAACAAGATTGGAGAGACGCGCTGTGTTTCTTTGAATTTTGGGGGCCAGATTCTTTTGCGGGCAATCATAATTTCGAAAAAAAGATGGATATCACTTTGATCGACGTGAATCCCTATAAAGAGGGTATATTAGTTCCTACACAGTTCATTAAAATTTTTGGTCATTTAGATATTCCGAAAGTATGTTACGAAGGCCGCGTTACCACGGAACTGTTCGATAAAGTGAAACAGTCCACGCTTGAAGGAATGACATTTGAAGGTGTGGTTTGTAAAGGCGCAAACGATAAATTAACAAAGATGCCCATCATGTTCAAGATCAAATCGAAAGCTTGGTTAGATAAGCTTAGAGAGTATTGCAAGGGCGACGAAAGACTATTTGAAAAATTATCATAAGGAACGAAATATGGAATTATGGAAAGAATCAGAATTTGATGGGTCTAGACCCGATCTTACTGCACAATCTATTGGTGTCGTGCCGCTACTAAGAAGTCTCTTGGCGAAGAAGTATGGTCACCTATCTGAGTTTAGTGCTGAAGGTTATGTCAAAGTCGAGGCTGAGGGAGAGGATGAAGAGTTAGTGACCGTCACCCAAAAGTATTTTGATCTCATGGTTAAAAAAGGTGGACGCCTGATTCATCGCACCGTGGCTGATAGTGGTGATAGTGGAATTTTCCTTTGGGATAATGGTGTTGCTGAACTAGATTGTTCAACTAATTATGTAAGCGTTCATGCCTATTCCACTGATGAAAAATTCATCCGTGATCTAAAAGACCACTTTGATACCCAATGGACTATTCCCGAAAGAACAGGCCATATCTACGCTATCGTCAAGCAAGGATTTGGACTTGGTTTGAGCAGCATCGGTAATGCCGGTATTGCTTTGGTGGATGGAAACTACACAGACAAAGTGTTGGAAGATTACAAATTTGCTATCCATGATCTGAAAACTGCGGCTCCTTCTGGACGAATCGTCATTATGAAGGGTCCTCCTGGCACAGGAAAGACTCACTTGATCCGAGCTATGTTACTGGAAGTTCCAGATGCCATGTTCGTTTTGATCGCTCCAGATGTGGTTGGCAACATAGCTGGACCTGACCTTCTTCCATTGTTAATGTCACATCGTGGTGGCACTACTGGACCAATTGTGTTAATTTTGGAAGATGCTGACAAGTGCTTGGTCAGTCGTAACGAAGAATCTGAGAACATGAGCCTCATTCAATCTTTGTTGAATTTGGGCGATGGTATTTTAGGATCTCTGCTAGACTTGCGCATTGTAGCTACCACTAACGCTGATGAATTCAAAATGGATCCAGCAATTTTGCGTCCTGGTCGTTTGAGCAAAATGTTGGATGTCAGTCTTTTGGATTTCAAAACTGCCAAAGGCATTTTCACTAGATTGCTGCCGGACGCAAAACAGTTTCCTGAAAAATTACAACGAGATAATTCACAGCATCCCCTGCAAATTACGCTAGCTGAGGTATACTCGCTTGCTCGTAAGGCTGGTTGGGAGCCGGGACTTCGAGAAGTGGAAGATGAAGAATCCACTGAAGAATCTGAAGACTTCGATATTTGATGTGAATATTTTCGCATTGGTGTGTAGTCCATTCTGGATTACCAGGAGATACCTATGCAACAAGGTGAATTAATCGTAACTGGGAAAGATCAGGCAGTCATTCCACTTAACAGCTTTCCAAGTGAAGTTAAGGCTCACTTCATAGATGAACTGGAACTAGTGCCTTGCAATCCACATAACTCTGATACTTTAGAGTATGAAGTAACCTCTACAAGCCAAGGAGTTTCTTTGGTGATTCGCTGGAGCGTCACTGGCGTTCGCGAAATCAAATGGCACGCATCTTACTAAGGACGATGTATGCAATCAGGAAACTTAACCGTAACCGGAAATAATTCAGTTCGTATACCATTACTTGGTAGACCGCGTGAAGTGTTCTGTCATTTCAGACATGAACATGAACCAGTTCCATGTAATCCACATCATCAAGATCACTTAGAGTACAAGGTTGAATCTGTAGATGAAGATTTACATATTCATATAAGAATTGATCATCATCACCATGATCGACAATTCGTTCTTGTTATAAAGTGGAATGTTGTTGGCGTGCGCGAAATCGAGTGGCTCGTAGTATATTAAGTGAATCATAAATGAAAGTTCTAGTATATGGATGGTATAACCAATTAAATATTGGTGATGACTTCTTCGTTGAAGCATTTCAACATCTATTTCCAGAATTTGAGTTTGTGTTCTATGATGCTATCAACTCAGAAAAATTACAGAATATTGATGCCGTCTTCTTCGGAGGCGGCTCTTTTCTTTTGAGCTGTCCCAATATCACTAATGATGCTCTAGAAAAGATCAAATCAAAGAAAATTTTCTATCTTGGAGTTGGTGTAGAAGCCGAAATTCATCCAGTTCATTTAGAACTAATGAGTATTGCACAACTGATTGCAACTCGTTCTCAAGATCAAGTTGATAGAGTAAAAGCAATAAACCCAAATACTATGTGGATTCCAGATCTGGTTTATTGTCTTCAATCCAAAGTTCAATCATCGCCCAAGTTGGATAACTCTGTTTTAGTAATACCTAATTGTCTGGTGATTCCTCAAAACTTGGATCCCTACTGGAGACATTCTGCTTGGTTGCATTTCAAATCAGAATTTAGTCAATTTTTGGATTGGCTTATCGAAAAAGAATACCAAGTCAATTTTTTGTCACTATGCCACGGTCAAGAAACAGAAGATGATTGGGCTGCCAGTGAGTTGATTGGATCTATGAATCGACGAAATAAACATTTTTTAATCCAAGATCCAATTAAAAATATTGAACAGGTTACATCGCTAATTTCACAATATAACTTTGTTGTAACACAAAGGTTTCATGGCATTATTTTATCCGAGATGACCAGGACACCTTACATCAATTTACACCACCATGACAAGCTTAAATTTTGCCAACCATGTGAAGGTCGTTTGATTTCTTATTACAATTGTTCTAAACAAAACTTCATTGATGTATTTCGTTTAACAATTAACATGAAATTCCACAATAGTCTACCAATAGAATCAGATATCTTTGAGACATTAAAGAAAGAGGTGTTAGGTCTCATATGATGGCTGGTGTTCATGGCGCGATTTGTTGGAGTTAGACACAACCGTATTTGTGTGGTGTCAGATAATCAATTCAATAATGATGGGCTGGATATCATTGAAATTCCGCCCGAATTATCACATATTTCCCCTTCGGGACTTATCACGTCTTGTATTATCAAAGACGGCAAAGTATGTTGCAAAAATTCTAGAAAAGCAACCAGCCAGATTAAGTTAGCTCTCGTAGGCAATTGGAAGATGAGGTGTGGAATCGCTACCTATTCTGAGAGTCTGTGGCCACAAGTTGCTAAGCATGTCCAGGATTTCAAGCTCTTCATTGAGAAAAATGAAGTCAGTACTGGTGACATTCATCAATTCGGTTGCTGTACACTTTCTGACTCACAAGTAGTTACTTGTTGGGAACGTGGTAAGTCTTTACAAGATTTAGTCAAGGCTTTGAAAGAATACGACCCAGATGTCATTTGGTTTCAGCATGAGTTCGGTCTATGGCCCAATGCCAGTTACTGGTTGGCCATGATGAATCAACTTGCTGAGTACAGAGTTGTGGTTACGATGCATTCTGTCTTTCATCACCGAGACAAAACTATTGTGGAAGCAGCCATGCCAGAAATTGTAGTTCATTTAGAGGGTGGACGCAAACTTTTGAAAGAAGAGAAGGGTGTCTCTGGTAAAGTGTATGTTATTCCTCATGGATGTGATGAGTTTAACAAAGAACGACTTTGGAACTTCTACAAGACGGAAAAAACTTTTATGCAGTTTGGTTTTGGTTTCCGTTACAAAGGTTGGGAAAATTCCATTAAGGCTGTTGGCATTCTCAAAGAAAAATATCCCGATGTTTTCTTCACTGGACTTTTTTCAGAATCACCATACGCCAAAGTGGAGCATCAAGTTTACTACAACGAGCTGATGGATCTTGTTGAGAAGCTCGGTCTGCAAGAAAATGTGTCCATACTGCGTGGATTTCAATCAGATGCTGTGATAGATAGTTTCTTGCGCACCAATCAAGCTACCCTCTTTCCATATGTTTCTCATCCAGAACACGAAGTGTTTGGTGCATCAGGCGCTGCCCGCATGGCTATGTCTAAAGGCTTGCCTGTAATCACCTCTTCCGTCAATCATTTCTCAGATTTGCCGACTATCAAGGCCGATACTCCTCAAGAAATTGCTGACGCTCTGGAAATGCTATTTACCAATTCTGATGCCAAGCAAAAACAAATTCAGGCTCAAACTAGCTATCTATCGGATAATACTTGGGAAAAAATTGGTTTGCGCTATATTGACCTCTTCGAGAAATGAAATTACTGATAAAAAACGATATGATCTATGAAATTAATGATATATACGGTGTTGACAACCAATTTACGAGGAGCAAAGCATGTCACACCAAAATTACACACTAGAAATCGTTAGTCACCACTCTCAATTCAATAACAAAACTCTACGCAAATATTATGTAGATGGAATTGACACAGTGGGCGTATGGGGCAACGAACCATTTGAAATTCGTTTCAAGAACAACACGTTCCAAAAGATTCAAGTCAAAATTACTCTAGATGGTACCGATATTCTTACCGGCAAGCCAGCCGACACTAAAGTTTCCAAAGATATGTGGGTAGTCAATGGATACGGCACACTCAATCTAAAAGCTTGGCCAGAAGACAACAACGGAGGAGCCGGATTTGTTTTTACAAGCGCTGATAACAGTGTAGCAGTTCATACTCATGGAGATTTGTCTAGCCGTGGAATTATCGCAGCTGCCGTCTTTACTGAAGGTCACGTGGAGCCATACAAGCCATCTCCGGTAATCCTTCGTGAAGAACATCATCACTGGCCGTCCTATCCAACGTACCCAGTTTATCCTGTTTATCCTGTCAACCCTTATAGCCCAATCTGGATTTACCAAAATGGCGTAAGTTACAATGCAGGCACCAATGTAGGTGGAACTAGATCACGACAAACATTGGGCGGCAACTCTATTGACAGCTCTACCATTACTAGCAGCATTTCCAACACAAGTACTTCTGGAACTTTCAGCTGCGATATAAATGACAGCAGCATAACTTGCAATTACTTGTCCGATGCACAACCAGTAAGCGCATCTTTAGAAAGTTTGGTTTCTGTTGGAGCTGGCGAGCATGTCGATCAAAAGATTACATATGTGGCAGGTTTGATTAAGCCAGTCTTTGCCGAAACAGTTAGAGTAAAGTATCTCTGGTGGGACGACTTGGTAACCAAGCTTCGCACTGAGACATCAGCTAAACCACAACCATCTGGTTTTCCAGGCAGTGACAATCAAAAGAATATAGATTTGAGAGGAACTCCACGTATTGGAGATAAGAAAGGTTCGTTCCGTAGAACAGAACAACCACAGCAAGTTTTTGACAGATTCTAAACGAATTGTCAGATTATTTTGAACGGAATGAGGAATTTACTTTCTCATTCCGTTTTTTGTTTTGGGGACGCCCCTTGACAAGCCTTTCGTAGAAATTACAATAGAGGCGACGAGGAAAGAACTATGCTTTTTATGTGGATATTGCTAGCGGTTTTGAATGGTTATTTTGCCATGACTTCCTGGCCACAACCATTTGCGGTTATTAACCTTGTATTTTTTGGTTGGTCTGTTTATCGTGTTTGGCAAATTGTTGCTCCAAAACTAAAGAAGTAATACAAATGGATCTTATGAAGCATTTCAAGGGAACCGGCCTCAAAGAAGGTGAAATTGCAGTCAGCCAAAATGATTTCGGTTGGTTGGTCGAATCCTATATTAGACAAGCGCTACGCCCACGATTCGGTTATGATTTAGAGCAGATTGTGGCTTCACTACGTAAGTGGTGGCCCAAGTTAGAAGGTTATTATCAGCGTCACATCATGTGTGATATTGAAGTGGCCATTCTGTTGGACGAGGATGGTCTTCCTGATCGCGAATTGGAGCGTAAAGATTTATGGGTGCAATTTGTCAAGGATTTTCGCCCACCTAAGGCTGCATTCACAGTTGATTATCATTGTCACAAATGTAAACAACGAGATGTCAAGCTTTGGCGTGGTGTGCATGGATGTGCAGATAGTGAAGGCAATGAACTTCTTTGCGCCACTTGCCTTGCTCCTGATGTAAAAGTGGATGACGAAGGTAGATGGCAAGAGCCTCCCTATGAAACCAAGGATGCATACGGGAATGAGATACCTGGGCCTCGAACTGATCAAGTCAAAGGATGGCTCCCTGCTATTCCTGTAGATGATACTTATTGGGGATACAGCAGTGTTCCGTCACAAGATGTCGAATGGTGGCGGGCGCTTCCAACTTATCCTGCCAAAAAGTTTTAGGCATAACGATATATGTAATTGTGAACCCAGAGAGGGTTCCTAAAAATTGACACACGGAGAGTGTAATATGAAATCATTTGATTTTTGTGTTTTTATTGGTCGTTTCCAACCATTCCATAATGCCCACAATATTTTGTTGCATGAGGCTTTAAATCAGGCAGATAACGTCATTGTTGTGCTCGGCGGTTTTAGAACTGCGTCCAACATTAAGAATCCCTGGCAAGCTGCTGATCGTGAAAAGATGATTCGAGATTCTCTCACTAGTGATGAGAACAAGCGCATCAAGTTTATCACTGTGCGCGACTATTTGTACAACGATAACTTGTGGTTGACAGATTTACAAACGAAGGTAGACTTTCTCACCCAAAGTTCTGACAAGGTTGCTTTGATTGGTCATGAGACTGATCGTAGTTCTTCGTACTTGAATCAATTTCCTCAATGGACACGAATTGATGTGAAGAACGTGGATAAGCATCCACATGCCACTGATATTCGTCAATTATATTTCACGCATGATGCGGCCTATAAGAAATATGTTCCCGATGGAACTGTCAAGTTCCTTGAAGATTTCAAGAAGAGTGAATCTTTCAAAAATCTGAAAGAAGAATATGATTTCTTACGAGCATATCGTGCTTCTTGGGATGGTGCTTCATTTGCTCCTACTTTCGTTACAGTAGATGCAGTGGTTATCAAAAGTGGACATGTGTTAGCCGTTCGTCGTAAAGGAAATCCTGGTAAGGGTTTGATAGCTCTTCCTGGTGGATTTTTGAATCAATTTGAAAAGATTCAAGAAGGTATGCTGAGAGAGCTAAAAGAAGAAACGGCTATCAAGCTTTCCAAAGAAGAGCTACAAAAAGCTGTTCAAGATAGTCGAGTTTTCGATCATCCTGACCGTTCTTTGAGAGGCAGAACTATTACTCATGCTTTCTTGGTAGACTTGAAAAGTGGTGCATTACCACAAGTTAAGGGCTCTGATGATGCTGATAAAGCATGGTGGATGCCATTGAGCGAGTGTCATGATCGTGAAGAGGAGTTCTTCGAAGATCATTACCACATCATCTCTTACTTCGTCAATAAATTTTAATGGGGGTAATCATGAGCAACTATGTATGTTCAGTTTGTGGTGCGGCTGCTTATTACGATGGACGTTGTGGTGACGGTCCAGTGTTATTGTGCAAGTGTGATGAGGGGCAATGGGTCAATGATGGACGAGGTGGTTACTACACCAATCCTAGAAATGCCCAACCAATTCTATCTGAAAATTATTCAGACCCCAATGGCGATTGGGATGACAGGAGATAACCATGAATAAGGTAGAGGTTTACAGTAATTGGTGTTATGTAGATCAGTTAGATGGTAAAACGCTAGAGGACGGCGAAAAGATTAGAGTTCAATGGCCCAATGGCAAAAAAACTCAAGAAAGTGTTGTTGTTAAGAAACACAGCTACATGATAAGCGATATGGGGTCACCATGGGAAGTTTGGGTAAGCGAAGCCTATGTCAACGCCTCTATTCATGGAGCGCAGAGCTTGGTCCGTCTAACTGGTGACGGCATTTTGTGTGAAAGGGTTTAACCTTCTCAGAGAGAGAAGTTAATTAATACGGAGAGTATATTATGAAAACGGATATTGAAAACATCATTATTGATACAGACAGTTACAAGTCAAGTCACTATTTACAGTACCCGCCTGGTACAACGTCAATGTTTAGTTACATTGAATCCCGTGGTGGAGAGTACAACAAGACGGTCTTCTTTGGTTTGCAATACTACATCAAAAAGTATTTGACCCACAAAGTTACTGTTAAAGAGGTCAAGGAAGCTAAGGAATTTTTCGAAGCTCATGGTGAGCCCTTCAACTATGAAGGATGGATGTACATTGCCAAGAAGCTCAAGGGAAAGATTCCGGTTCGTATTCGAGCTGTTCCTGAAGGTAGCGTTGTACCTACGCATAACATTTTAGTCAGTATTGAATCCACTGATCCCAAAGTCTTTTGGGTAGTTTCCTGGATTGAAACGATGCTACTTAGGGTCTGGTATCCTATCACAGTGGCAACCAGGAGTCACAAAATTAGACAGATCATTTTAGAAGCCTTGCAAGTCTCGGCAGATGATCCAGAAGCAGAAATCAATTTCAAACTGCATGACTTCGGAAGTCGAGGCGTTTCAAGCCAAGAGTCTGCAATGATTGGTGGAGCTGCTCATTTGGTAAACTTTATGGGTTCGGATACTGTAGTTGGTGTTCGCTGCGCCAACAAGTTCTACAATTCCAAGATGGCCGCTTTCAGTATTCCAGCAATGGAACACAGTTCAGTTACTTCTTGGGGTCGTGAGAATGAGGCGGAAGCCTACCGTAACATGCTCCAAAAGACCGGCAAGCCCGGTGGTTTGGTAGCCTGTGTCAGCGATTCTTACAACCTTTGGAATGCTTGTTCTCAACTATGGGGCGAGCAACTCAAAGAGGAAGTCATCAAGTCTGGAGCCACTGTGGTCATCCGACCTGACTCTGGAAATCCTCCTGCTGTTGTGTTACGTACTGCACAATTGCTTGAAGAAAAGTTTGGCGTCACTGTCAACAAAAAGGGATATAAAGTCCTTAACAACGTTAGGATTATCCAGGGAGATGGCATCAATGAACACTCTATTCAAGAAATTCTTAACAACTTGATGGATCATAACTACAGTGCTAGCAACATTGCATTTGGTATGGGTGGAGCTTTGCTACAGCAACTCAATCGTGATACGCAAAAGTTTGCCATGAAGTGCAGCCACATCTATCGTCAAGTTGATGGTCGACGTATCTCCGTGGATGTTTACAAGGATCCAGTTACTGACCATGGAAAAGTTTCTAAGGCTGGTCGCTTGGATTTGATTCGGGACACTGCTGGCAATTATCAAACTGTCTCTTTGGCACTCTTCAAGCCAGGAGATATCTCTGCGGCACAGCAAGCCCATTACGAAGCTTCTGGTACTCAGATGCATTTCGATTCTTCTGCTAGAAGCGTTATGCGAACAGTTTATGAGAATGGTAAGGTTTTGGTGGATGACGATTTGGATTCCATCCGAGCCCGAGCTAAGGGAGAATTAGTATGAAAATCATTAAGCAGATAGACACGTCTGGTTGGCGGTTTCATACTGTTTGTGATAAGTGCGAAACTGAATTAGAGGCCGACTCTAGTGATGTTGTTTACAATCATTATGCTGGCGATCAAAGAGAGCCTTACTCATATGAGACTTATCACATTGTATGTCCAGTTTGTACTGGTCACATAACTGTCCCCAAAGACAAAATGTCAAAGGCGTTGCAGCTTCAAATCCAAAAGAAAATGTCAAAACCTCCTTATGGTGGACCATTCGATAGATGATTTATGCCGTAAGTTTCAAGCATAAAATTCCTGATGGTGTTTTGTCCATGGATGTGACTTCTAGGTCTAGTACATGGGGAAGACATTTCAGTCCATTCAATTTGGGGCCGGTAGACCTCTACGATGGATATGTAGCGAAAAACATTGAGAATGCTTTTCAGTTCTCTAGAGTATACGCCGAATATTCTACAGTAGATGAGCTGCCGGCTCCTCACTATTGGGAGTGGGCCAAGGCTGGTTGGGATAATCCAAAACCCATTAAGTATCCATTGGGCGCTTGGAATAAGCATTTGTACCATTGGTGGGATGGTAAGAAGCTTTCTAATTTAGAAGCCCAAAATCAAATATTCCTACCACTTTATAAGAAAGCAGTTCTGAAGACTCCAGCATTTGAGAAACTCAAGCTCTTTTATGAAAATTCGAAGCAAGATATCTATTTGATTGATTTTGAAGGATATGATCACCGATTTCTGGGTAAGACTTGGGATGATGTGATTAACAACATTGATATGCCAGTAGGGCAAGCTTTTGCTCTTTGCATGATTTTAGAGGGATATTTATGAGACCAAAATTATATATTGCTACCAAAAATTTGAGTGTTATGTTTCTTCTCGAAGATGGAAAAAATTTAGAACGCGAGGCTCGTCATTTTCTACATGAAGAAGATAAAAATTGTGTTCCTGGTCGAATAGTGATAAAGGAAGTGACATCGTTGGATGATGTTCCTACAGAGTGGATGAATGCTTGTCTTTGGGGAACTGACGATGAAATTACTCCAGAACAATTCTTGGGAGACGATGAGTACAAAGAATATTTGCGCCTCAAGAAAAAGTTCGAGGCATAAGTATGATTCACGTAACTGGGCCAGGATATAAAACTCCTGCTGATGTAGTTGTTGTTAATACGACCTCCAGATCAGATAACTGGAGTAAATCACTGAGTCCATTTTTTCTGGGCCCGACCGATCTGTATGCTGGATACAAATCTGTCAATATAGAAAATGCCTGGCAGTTTTCTAAGGTTTATGAATACTATCTTGAAGAAGATGGTTCAGTCGGTGAGCGATATTTCAAATGGGCTCAAGATGGCTGGAATGATACCAGGGCCCATCGATATCCTATGGGAAAAGGAGCGGTTCCGCTCTATTCTTATTGGGATGGTGAAAAGCTCTCTTACATAGAAGCTCGCAAGAAAATCTATATTCCACTGTATTCCAAAGCTGTTCAGCAAACTTCTGCATTTGGAAAATTGAAAAAGATGCATGAAGAAGGCCAAGACCTTTACTTATGGGATTTCGATGGTTACGATCACAAGGCTATAAATTTGACCTATGATCAAGTGATCAATGATCCTAATAAGAAAATGGGTCATGCCTTCGTGATTGCTATGCTGTTAGAGGGTCATCTATGAAAACATACAATTTTGATTCTAGAATTGTGGTTAGAGGAAAGTTTCATCCCTTCTTCACTACAGAACAAATCAAGAACGAACCAATGTTTTTCAACTGTGATTTGCAATTTTGCAGGAAACATGGCAATTTGATTACACAATCTTTTTTAGAATATTTGCCTGATGATTGGAAAAATTGCAATCCGGTTATAGATTCTAGAGTGCATATGCTAATGCCAGGCTGGTGTCCAGCAATTCCAGGATTTCATCACGATGATGTGCCGCGTTCTACTCCAACTGGTCAACCCAATTATGACAACCCTGAATATTACAGCGAGCATTTGACTGGAATTGTGAATGGAGAAATTGCTCCGACTTTGTTTGCGTTGGGCAAACACACTCTTCCTCAAGTTGATGGCATAATCTACAGAGTTTGGCACCCGATGGTAGAAGAACAGATTAGGGATGGAATTTTGAAACCTTTTGTGCTTGAATCTGGAGAGTATGTTCAGTTTGATTGGCAAAGCATGCACACAGCACAAAAAGCCAATAGCAGTGGCTGGCGTTGGTTTATCAGACTATCTCGAAAAACAGACCGCCAAAATCATGTGACGAATGAGATTAGACGGCAAGTTCAAGTGTATTTAGAAAATCCAACAGATGGATGGTAAAATGAAAGTCATAGCGAATTCTCAATCTGCCGAATGTTTAGTCAAATATCTTTCCATTTGTAATGAGCCACTTAAATCCCAACTTATTGTTGAAACCGGTTATATTTCCAAAATCGGAATGGATGAAAGCGCCTGGGAAGCTTTATCAGAATTGTGGCAAAAAGTAATTTGGGCTAGAACTCAAGGATTTATTGACGGTTGGGAAATGTCGAAATGATAACTATTGAAGAAGAAATAGAACACGTGATCCAGTTTTTGTCTCATCCTTGCGGATTTGAGGTGAGCTTATATGCTGTATTATCGATGAGGCCCATAAGTGAGGACATTAATCCTTCCAATTGGGAAGTGACTTGGATAGAAGTTTTAGATGGTCTCGAAATTGAGTCTTACAAAGAATTTTCCTCTTTACAAGAAGCCGCTCAATTCTTTGTAGAAAAACGTCGTTACATGCTTTTGGGCGCAGATTTTGAAAACATAAAGGATAATATTGATGAGTAACGTATTACTTGGAACAGCGGTTGCAGATGCTCTTGGTGTCCCCTTTGAAACTAAGTTGGCCAATTATGAACCATTAGTTGCTTGGGATGGCAAAAGCTTTTTGGGTAGCGAGCATCACAAACTCCAACCCGGTCAATACTCTGATGATACTCAGATGAGTTTGATGGTTGCAGAATCATTGCTTGAAAAACGCGGATTCGATCCAGAAGACTTATCTAAGCGCTATGTGGATTGGATGGTCTCAGGCCGTGCTAGAGGTTATGGCAAGACCACTTTGATGGCCGTACAGAATCTGATTCAGGGAAAGCATTGGAGTGAATCTGGTGTTCCTGGTTCCTACGGAAACGGGACGGCTATGCGTGCCGCTCCATTTGGCGTCTATTTCCGCAACGATTTGCCGACGCTAATCAAGATTTGCAAAATTGATAGTGCTATCACCCACGCCTCTGAAGAGGCTGAAGCTGGCTCCATCGCTATTGCCTTGGCAGCTGCTTATGCTGTCAATAACGATACGGATGATTTGCTGGAAAAGATCTGGCAAGCTCTACCATATAGCAAAGTGAGAAGCACCATTTTCAATTTAGACTCTTTGGTTGACTCTCCATTCATCACGGCCGAACAAGCCCTGCGAGTAATTGGGACTAAGGGAGATGTGAGGCAGACTGCGCCAGCAGCGCTATATTGCTTTCTCAAGTTCGATAATTACCACGAAGCAGTGATAGCATCTATTAAGGCTGGTGGCGACACAGATACTACAGCGGCTATTGTTGGGGCGCTATTTGGTGCCCAATTAGGAATACGAGGGATTGATCCTACTCTAGCTCAAGTAGTAGAGGACTCTGATCGGTTGATCAAGTTAGACAGTCAACTTTACAATAGATCTACCGGCTCTTTCTTAAAAGAAGGTGTATCATGAGTCAGGGTAGAAAAGTTGAAGATACTGATCTCGTAATCAAGTTTCCTAGCAAAGAATCCGCTGAGCATTTTGCATTATGGTTATGTGAGTCTGGTGAACAGCAGTATTGGGATTGGATGGAAACTGCTGAAGAAGACTGGCCGGGAGATATTACTGCTACCAGTTTCCATTATCATGGTGAAGAGGATGAAACCAAAGAACTGACTGATCCTGCTCGCTATAAAGAATTTATGTGCGATAATACGATCAGAACTACAATGGGGCGTTTGAGTAATGAACAAGAAGGTTAGTAAGTTTCCGCCCAAGAAACCAAATAATTCTCATATTCGCATTGCACAGCCTAAGAGAAACTGGTCAAGTTACCAGAAGGATATCTTCCGAGATATTGCCAAAGGTATTGGCCACACAGTCGTAATTGCACGAGCTGGTAGTGGAAAAACCTCGACTATCGTGGAGGGATTCAAATATCTTCCCAAGGGCAAAAAGACTTTAATGGTGGCTTTTAATAAGGCCATTGCAGAAGAACTCAAACAACGCGCTCCGTCCTATGTTGACGTGATGACTCTTCATTCTTTGGGTTTTCGTGCCATCAAGCAGAGCTTTGGTGAAGTTGTTTTAGAAAATGACAAGGCCCATCACCTCATCGCTACTCTTATTGGTGACGACAGAGATATGTGGGAAGTTAACCAAAGTATTGCTAAATGTGTTTCTTTATGCAAGGGATTTTTGGTTGATACTCCAGCCAAGATTGGTGACTTGATAGATAGATTTGGTATTGAGATATTTGACTATTCTCGTGACAAATTTATTGAATTGGTTATTAAGACTTTGGGGCTTTGCAAAAATACCAAGAAGGTTGTCGATTTTGACGACATGATTTGGTTCCCATTCGTCTATCGTTTGAATGTCGGAAAATTCGATGTAGTCTTTGTGGATGAGGCTCAAGACCTGAATCAAGCTCAAATTGCTATGGTTCTTTCGGCTTGCAAGATAGATGGCAGAATTATTGCAGTAGGTGATCCGGCTCAGAGCATTTATCAGTTCCGTGGAGCTGATAGTGAGGCAATTCCGAACTTTGTCCATAAATTGAGTGCCAAGACGCTGCCTTTGTCGGTGACTTATCGTTGCCCCAAGAAGGTTGTGGAACTAGCTCAGGAAATTGTACCTGACATCGTAGCGGCCGAGGACGCCAAGGACGGGACAGTGGAGGATGTACCCGTGGAACAAATTCTTAAATTAGTTAAAGCGGGGGATTTCGTCCTTTCTAGGACTAACGCCCCTTTGGTTAAATACTGTATGGCATTGCTTCGTGCAGGTATCCCAGCCAATATTCAAGGACGTGATGTTGGCTCTAATCTACTCTATTTTATCAAAAAGTCTAAAGCTAAAACCATTAATGCTTTCATTGATTATGTAAATTCCTGGAGAGAAATAGAGGTTAAAAGACTTCTTTCTGAAAAGAAAGATACAATGGTAGCTATCGATAAATCGGAATGTTTATTGAACCTCTGTGAAGGTACTTTAACCATTAAAGACCTAAAAGAGACAATAGAGAAACTATTTAACGATGTTGATGATTCTTCTAAAGTTATTTTTTCAACAACGCATAAGGCCAAAGGTCTGGAACGCAATCGTGTCTTTATTCTCACGAACACCTACCGATACGGACCAGGAGTCGAAGGAGAAGAAGCCAACCTCTGGTATGTTGCCGTAACTCGTAGTAAATCAGAGCTATATTTAGTTAGAAGAAACTTGCAGCAATAATTTTGCATTTAGTGGAGATGCTCCGCTTTAAAATGCTGGCTAGAGACATAAACTCTAACCCTACACAATATCGAACTTGGGTAGTTCCAAACACACCAGATTTCACTGGCCAATTCTACACTGGCTACAAATCCGGCGCAAATGCCTTTGTAGACGTTGTGGCTTATGCTATTAACGACGATAGTGTTATAGCCGATTTTGACCTTCCAACACCTAGTATGTGGAATCCTGTTCCTGGAGATTACACTAAAGATTATCCAATCCAGAAGAACCTGCCATTTCCAATAGAAGACTCCCAACTAGCCATCATTGATGGTTATGGCTACATGTTTGGTGGCAAGGTCACCAACAAGATATTTAAGGCAGAACTCAATAATCCAGCCGACTGGTTCGATACTGGAGCCGTTTTACCAACACCATTGTATGGTAGTTCTTTTGCCGTTGTTGACGGCTACATGTATTTATTTGGCGGGCATGACGGCTATGATGGTTATGATGGCTATTCCTCATTTGGCAGTTCTATCTTTTCAGCTCCAGTCAGCAATCCATTAAATTGGACTGACACTGGCGCCACTTTGCCAATCAAACTAGCTTATTCTAGTTTGGGCATGTATGATGGATACCTCTATTTGTTTGGTGGTCAACAAGGCAGTGGAGGTGGCGCCACCAATGTCATACTAACTGCTTCAGCGTCTAATCCATTGGTTTGGACTAATACGGGCCAGACAATTCCAAGTCCAGTTTATGGTTCTGTTTTGGCGCAAGTAGATGGTTATTGGATGTTGTACGGTGGACTGTTAAATCCAAATACACCAACTCAACAAATCTGGGATGCGCCAGTTACTTCACCAACATCGTGGATGTTAGATGGTTACTTACCATATCCAACAGCTCACGGTCAGTTCATTACGATGGGCAATGATGGCTACCTGATTGCACCAGTTGTAGGTGCAGCGCCCACAGGATTCACTCCTATACTACAATGTCATCTGGGCCAACCAAGCATGTTCATGGACACTCAACAAGTAGTACGTGGTGTTATTTCTCACTCTCAGGTTGCTATTATCTATGATAGAGTTTGGTTCTTCGGAGGCAGCGGTTCGACCTCCATGTTTGCATGCAATCAAATATTGAAGTATCCTTTGAATAGTCCAGTGGTTCAAGCTTATGGACAAATAACTCGTGTACTATTACCGGCAACTGATAATTTAGATAATCCATACCAAGCACTATGTTTTCCTTATTGGAAGACAGATTACGTCTTGTAATTTTACAAATACGGCAGACTTGACTTTCTGCCCACAATGATTAGGCTTTTAATATGAGAGACCACGAAATGAAAGAGGCGGCTGAAGCCCGTGCCTCCCAAGAAGACCCTATTGTAATGTACCTGATTGTTCATGAATCGCTGAACATGAGTATAGGTAAAACGGCTGCACAATGTGCCCACGCATCTTCGATGTTGATGATAGAGTACTTTGATTTAAAAACCGATTCTTCCAAACTTCATAAAAAAATTGTGTCTGATGTTTCTTATCAATGCGAAGAAGGAGTATATCCAGAGTGCGATCTTGATAAGAAAAATTACGCAGAAATGTCTCGCAAACTTTCCATTTATGGTGAGTGGATGAAATCTTCTTTCCGTAAAGTTGTGCTTCGAGCCTCTGACAAAGAGTGGGAAAGGCTCAAGGAAGAATTCAAAGATTCATCTTTAATAGTGAGAGACGCGGGTTTGACAGAAGTTGCACAAGGCAGCGAGACGGTTATAGGTCTTTGGCCAATGCGCAAAAGCCAAGTTTCCAAAACTGTCAGGCGTTTGCAAGTTCTCAAATAATCTGAAATTATGATTGTAGTCAGAAAGACCAAAAATCGAGGGCTAGGAGTCTTCGCCACCCAAACAATTAACAAGGGTACTCTTATCGAATGTTGCCGCGTTATTGTTGTACCTCGCACCGAAATCATCATAAATGGTACTGCCTCTGTTATGAGGCACTACGTTGTTGAGTGGGAAAGCAAAATTGCTGTTCCAACTGGATTTGGTTGTTTCTACAATCACTCTTACTCACCAAATGCTATTCACATCAAGCACATTAATTTATCGGAAATGCATTTTCACGCACTGAAAGACATTTTACCGAATGAAGAAATCACCATCAATTATGGTGGGGTTCCAAGCTATACGGACCCTTTATGGTTTGAGGTAAAGGATTCATGAGTAAGCCATTTAAGATCAAAGAAATCAAGCCAAGAATATTTTTGTTTGAATTCAAAAGTCACTATGATATGTGCATGTATTTCTTGCGCTATCAAGAATTTTATGAAAGTCCATCTCCAAAATTCAGAAATAAAAGTTTCACCATCTTTGAATTCATGAGATGGTATTCTTTAAAGTACGGCAAGGGTTCTTTTACCTACCCTTACGATTGGGATGGGTTCAATATTCCAGGCGAAATCATTGGCAAAGTTTGGGATCTTGGAATTGAAGACAAGAACTTTTATGACGTTGAAATGCATGAGGCTTGGCAGGAATGTAAAGCCAAAGCCGATGGAAAGAAGTTCTATATTATTGGCGTGGTTCGTGGCAATAAGGCCCTCAGTCACGAAATTGCCCACGGCCTCTTCTATTTACATTCTGAGTACAAAAAAGAAATGACTCGTCTAGTTAAGGATATGGATCCGATAATTAGGCACACAGTCAACGTAAACTTGAAGAGGTTAGGATATACTCCAAAGGTTTATATTGACGAGGCTCAAGCTTACATGGCAACTGGTCTCTCGGAATCTTTTGGCCAAGACAAATGGGCTGAACATCGCAAACCTTTCAAAGAATTTTTCAAAGCCTTTTCGAGGAAAGTAAAATGACAAAGACACAAAAATTACAACAGAAAATGCAAGATATGGAAGCCAAAGAAAAGCGGCTCTTTAATGTTTTAGGGGAGGATCAGGCCCTTACTTACCTAATTTCTGAGGCGGAAAGAGATATCAAAAATCTCGATAAAGAAATTCAAGATGAAACAAATTTTGCTAATGAGAACAGGACTGGCGCTTATCAATCAGCTGGGCAAGAGGCTCGCAGAACGGCTAAGCATCTGAAGAAAGACAGGCTGCCGCTTGTCAAAATATTGAAGCTTCTCAAACAAGTAGAAGCGATGAGGAAAAAGTTTAGAGGATAATCAAATGAGCAACGATAGTTTGGGCGATAGAATGAAGTCTTATGAGGATTCTTATAGGACTCACCTCCCTATTAGAATGCCAGTTATCCTTCGTGTTGATGGCAAAGCTTTTCACACCTACACAAAGAACAAGAAAATCGATGGCAGTTCAATTGGATTTCCAGTTGATGAAGGTTTGGTAAAGTGTATGAACGAAACCGCTATAGCCCTATGTGAAGAAGTTCAGGGCTGTCAGATTGCTTATGTTCAATCAGATGAGATTTCCTTGCTATTGAATGATTACAAGGAGCTTGCAACTCAACCATGGTTTGATAACAATCTTCAGAAAATGGTCAGCATTTCTGCCGCTATAGCTTCAGTTACTTTTACTGATCGTTCTTGGCAAATTTGGGGAATCGATTATTCTGAGGAACTTCCTCAGTATTTCACTGTTCCGGCCTTCTTCGATGCCCGAGCTTTTATTCTCCCTAAAGAGGAAGTGGTTAATTACTTTCTATGGCGTCAACAAGATGCCACTCGAAATTCAGTACAAATGTTAGCTCGTTCATTATATTCCCACAAAGAATGCACTGACAAGAATAATGCCGAGCTTCAGGAAATGTGTTTCCAAAAGGGTGTCAATTGGAATAATTGTCCAACCTCTCAAAAACGAGGTCGTTGCATTGTAAAAACTAAAACTATGAAAAAGGGACGCAATCCCAAGACTGGTGAAGTTTTTACAGCGGAGCGAAATGAGTGGGTGGTAGACAACGAAATTCCAATTTTCTCACAAGACAGGCAATACATTGAACAACTTATCTAAGAGTCAGATTAGACGAGAGAGAAAACAAAGGCGCAGTAAACAGCGAAATCTTAATAGACAACTTAAGAAAAAGCTATTTGGACATTTGCATATTGCGCCCTGTTATTATTGCAGGTTAATTTTTCTGATAGATGAATTAACTATAGAGCACATAATTCCACTATGTTTAGGTGGAACCAATGAGCACTCCAATATAGCACTAGCTTGTCAGCCGTGTAATAATGCACGTGGCAAAGAAGCCTGGTTCCAAAAACAAGAAATCAATAAGAAGAATTATGAACAATATCACGCCTAATGTCATATCTAAAATTGGCAAAGAGCTATACAAGAACAATGCGCACCCTTTGTGTATTGTCAAAGAAAGAGTTTTCGACTATTTCGATGATTTGGCCAGGATCGAGATCGAAAGTCCCTACGTTCCTATCGAGTATAATTTCGATAGGCTACGTGTACCTCAAGACCATCCTTCTAGACGTCCCACAGACACATACTACAAAGATGAAAAGACTTGTTTGCGCACTCATATGACTTGTTATCTATACCCTCTTGGTAAGTCTGAAACGGGCCAAAGTAAGCTCAAGTATATTACCTGTGGTGACGTCTATAGGAAAGACGCTATCGATGCGACTCACTATCCTGTTTTCCATCAAATGGACGCCTTCTGTATTGTGAGAGATGAAGTAGATGTTAAGAAAGATCTAAGAAATAGGCTAGCTGGGCTGGTAAAATATCTGTTCGGTGACAAAGTAGAATACAAATTCTTAGAAGACTCTGAACACAAGGACATTTATTTTCCATTCACTGTAGATTCCCTAGAAGTAGTTGTTAAGTTCAAGCCAGAAGATGGTGAGGAAAAAGAGTTAGAAATCCTGGGTGCGGGCACCGTCCATCCAGATATAATGAAAGATTTGGGGCTTCCTAACAAAAAGGCTTGGGCTTTTGGTTTAGGAGTAGAAAGATTGGCTATGGTTCTATTCGATATTCCAGACATTAGATTGTTTTGGAGTACGGATGATCGTTTCTTAAGTCAATTCCAACCGGGCAAGATTACCAAGTTCGTACCATATTCGAAGTATGCGCCCTGTTACAAGGATATTTCATTCTTTACTAGTGATAAGTTCTCGTATAACGATATGTGCTCTATCGTCAGGGACGAAGATAAGCTCAACTTTGTTGAGTCCATCACCCTGATTGATGAGTTCAAAAACAAAGGACGCACATCACAGTGCTACAGAATCATGTATCGCTCGATGGACAGCACTTTGAAAAATTCCGAAATTAACAAAATACAAAAATCTATTCGTGAAAGA
>Ga0326727_10010544_pt1 | contig 21978 bp, 24 predicted proteins | sample MB2enrmetagenome_FD_207643 | JGI IMG/M metagenome (GOLD analysis project Ga0326727, IMG submission 207643) | Lab enriched peat soil microbial communities from McLean, Ithaca, NY, United States - MB29MY | ecosystem: Environmental > Terrestrial > Soil > Wetlands > Peat | place: USA: New York...
CGCGCTCAGGTCGCGAATCTCGAGCTGGTCGAGCACCCGGTCCACGTCTCGGGACTGGGCTCCTTGGACTCGTGCGAAAAGCTCGAGGGCCTCCCGCACCGGGAGTCCATCCGGCATTCCGTCCGTGTGCGTGAGATAGTGCATCCGGTCGCGGGACGATTGGTGGTCGACCGGCTCTCCTCCGATGTACACTTCGCCTTCGTAGGGCCGCAGAATTCCCGCCAGAGTGCGAAACAGCGTGGTCTTTCCGGCGCCGTTCGGCCCGAGAACGACATAGATCGACGGCTCCGTGATTCGAAACGAGACTTGGCGCAGGACCTTCGAGCCGAGGTACCCCGCAGTGACCGACCGACAGTCAATCCCCACGCCATTCCCGGCCGAAATGGACGAGTCCGGCAGATGCGTAGCGGAACCCATAGACGACCGACCGCACCCCCTACGCCTGCGAAAGGAGCCGCTCGCGCCGAAGGAGGCGGCCCATGCTCACGAGCAAGACGATCACGAATATGGTGACCACCCCCATCGCGGACCCAAGGATCAGGAGGCGGGTCGTCGTGGAGACGGGGCCGGAAAGCGCGGCCGCAACGAGTGCGAGGAGGGCGATCAGGGCCGGGAGGATACCGATGAAGGGAATGAGCCCGACCGGACTGTTGATTCCTTGCCGGAGGGAGGAGAGCGCCGTCCAGTAGACCCCGACCGTGGATGCGAATGCGGCACAAGCGAACGTCATGGGGATCGCGTAGAGTCCCAGACTGATGGCCAGAGTGCTGGTGACGGTGTTCCCCTTCGCGAAGTACACCCCCAAGCTCACGGGCACTCCAATTCCCACGACGATGCTTACGAGGATCAACGTCGTCAGCAGGACGTTCGCGAACAGTTGACGAGGTGAGTATCCGTAGGCGAGCAGATACTCGAGGACTCCCTTCGTCCGGTCGCTCGTGAATACCACGAGCCCTCCCATCGATCCAACGACCCCGAAAATCGGCAGGAAGAGAGGATACGACCCCGCAAAGGTAGGCCCCGCCGTGAGCGCTAGCACGACGCCGAGGAACGTGCTGAGGGCGGTCGCGTAGACCAAGTAGAACCGGCCGGTGACCGAGGCCCGATGGACCGTGATGGAGAGAAGGGAACGAGAGCCGTGCTCGCTCGCCGACTCGCTCATCCCCGCTCCCAGATTCCTCACGCCGATAAGACAATCGAAGCGACCTTGGCTAGGAAAGCCGTAGGAAGCGGATTGCTGTGAAGGCTCCTCGAGTTCGAAGTGGGTCAGAGACGCGGGCGAGTGGAAGGGCCTTCTTGTCCCCGCCGCCTGAGCCGGCCCTGCGCAAGAGGGTGCAACGCACCTTTCAACGAAAGTGTTCGCTCTGGCCCAATGCCCTCGCCAGTGGGGCTGGGTAATGGGTTGCAGGACCCAGGCGCGGTCGAGCCACACTATAAGGGAGGGCGGAGGGATGCGGCTTCATGGCTAGCTCGTACTGCCCGAGGTGCGGGACACCGGCCCGAGCAGGGTCCCAGTTCTGCTCCAAGTGCGGGGCGGCGCTCTTTGCAGCCCCTCCACCACCCGCTCCACCTCAAGGTCCAGCCGCCGCGGCCACGGTGGGCTGGGCACCTGTCGCGGCCCCTCTCCCTCCGAGAAAGTCCAACACCGGGGTCATGTTCGTCGTTGTCGCGGTTGCCGTGGTGGTCGTCGTTTCGGCGTTGATCCTGACAGGGGCTATTCCTCTTCTTCCCGGAAGTTCGAGCTCGCCCGTAGCTACTACGAGCTCCTACTCGTCGGCGGGTTCTTCGGCTGCCTCCCTCTCCAGTTCTGTTCCGGGAGGCCCCTGGTCGCTGCTCGCGGCCGAAGGGCTTGACCTCGTCAACGGCTATCACAACAGTACCTCTTCGTCCGAGTGTACGATCGTCGGCGGCTCGGGCGCACTCTCGTTCGATGCCTATACCGGGAACTAGTCGAACGGACAGCTTTCGAACTGGCTCTTCATCTACGTAAACTCCGACGTAACGAGCGAACTCGCTGTGGAAGTCTCGGGGGGGCACGCCTCGGAGATCGGGACCATCACGGCTTCGTCTTCGTGCCAGATCGCGTCCACCGAACTCAAGGCTCTTCCCAGTAGCGTCGAGGACAGCACCCAGGTCGCGTCCGAACTCCTTGGACTGGCCCCGGTGGAGTCATTCCTCCAGAGCTATGCCTCCGCGAATGCAGATTACGCGCTGCTCAACCTGGGCACGGAAGGATCGGTTTGGACCGTGACCTACTCGGGCTGTCCGATCTCCGGCTACGGCAGCGGAGTCGCGACCGGGGCCACCGTGAGTGCTGAGCTCAACGCGTCGACCGGCGAGCTCCTCGGAAACGTGGCCTCGTCCCCCTCGAGCACCGCGTGCCCCGGGAGCTCCCAAAGTCAACCGATCGGAACCGCGTTCGCTGCCGGGAATCCGATCGCGACGAGGTGCTATGGGACTTCGCTGACCTTTGCGATGAACGGTTGCAAGGGCGGCGACTACGTCTACAACCTGACCATTGAGACCGCGGGCGCGACGTTCGCGAACGTCCTCTGGGAGGTCAAGACCGCGTCCGGTGGTATCTATGTGCTGGCGGGACCCGGTGGGTTCAGCATCATCAACATCGCTGGGATCGTCGTCGCGCAGTCCGTCAACTTTGCCGCAGGAGACGGAATGGCGATGACCGCCTCGTTCAGCACGTTCTCCGCCTCCGCCACAGCGTGCAACGGCGCGCCGTGCTCTTCGTCCACCCCGTTCTCGAGCATCTATACCATCGAGATCGACATGGGAACGGCCAACCCAGCGGGCCAGGGCTTGTCGTTCGTGACGGTCGGAACGGATGGCTACTCGGGCACGACCTCCCTCGCGCTCCCGTAGAGCATCCTAGAGCCAGCAGACTGAGCCTATCTTACATCGACAGGGGAGAGTTCACTCCTCCAGGTCGAGCCTCTCAGCCCCGCGCGCGTCTCGCGGTCGGTCACGAAACGTCCGTTGCCATCAGGAGGGTCGTGGCGGGCCGAGTTCGGTACTGTCCCTCTTGGCCCGACGGGGCGGCCAACCGGGCCCGAAGACACCGACAATCTGGAGCAATAGGTAGGCGACCACGAATAGCACGGTCGCGACCAGAAGGATGTCGATGTATCGGAAGTACGAAGAAACGGCCGACCAGTTGGAACGGAGCATCATGCCGGCGTACACCAGGGCGAGGGTGAAAGGGATCGATCCGAGCAGCGTGTAGACCCCGAAGCGCACCGGCGGCATCTTGGCCGTTCCCGCAGGATAGGAGATGTAGGACCGGAGAACCGGAACGAGGCGGGTGATGCCGACCGTGAGCTCGCCCCTTCGGGCAAAGAAGCGGTCCATCCGATCGAGATGGCGAGCTTCCAACCGCAGGCGACCGATGCCAAGACCCGTGATGCGATCGCGCCACAGGCGACCGACCGCGTAGGCGGCGAAGGAACCCACGAGACCTCCGGCCAAGGCGGCCACGAGGGAACCTCCGAGCGAGAACGTCCCTTGCGCTACCAGGAAGCCGGAGAACGGAAGGATGATCTCGGAGGGCACCGGGGGTAACCCGAAGCTTTCGACCACCATCAACGCGAAGAGACCCGGCAAACCGACCGTCGTGAGGACGGTGGTGATGAACTCGGCAACGCTGCCGATCAGCGAGAACGTCATGGTTAGGCTCCTCGGTTGCAACGCTCCGTTTCACCGGGCGTGGCTTAAGGTCTTCAATCCGCGGCTCTAGGGCCGCGTCCCGGTCGTATTGCCGACGACGAAGCGTGAGATCGAACGAATTCCGCCGTTTCCTCCCCGGGCACTATCTTGGCAACGAGCCATGTTCTCCATCGGGAAAGGGTCGACCTTAACGGTCGACCTCGAGACGACCCGGCCCGCGATCGCTGAGGTCGACCGATCTCGGCCGCCACGCGAGCCCGACGAGGATGGCTCCGAGGAGAACGGAGACCAGGTAGACCCAAAGGTCGGCGAACGACCCGGAGAGCACCGCGGGGGCAATCGTGCGCGCTGGATTGAGGGAACTCCCTGTCAGCGGTCCGATCACGTACGTTGAGACCCCGACCACCAGGGGAGGCAAGGCGAGACGCCACCGGAAGCGTCCCTCTCCCCGGTCGGCGAAGACGAAGACCGCCGCCACCAACGCCGCGGTGAACACGACTTCCCCCCCGAATACCGTCAGAAGGTCCGTTGAAGGAAGAGTGCTACCGAGGTGTGCCTCGGTGCCGACCGTGACGGCGACGAAGGCCGAACCTACGAAGGCGCCGACGAACTGCCCGAGGACATACTCCGGCACTTCTGCCCAGCCGATACGTCCGCTGGCAGCGAGTCCTAGGGTCACCGCCGGGTTGAGATGAGCTCCCGAGATCTCAACAAAGAGAACGATGGGGACAAGCACCGCGAAGAACCACGCAACCGCCAGCCCCCACTGCGGAACACCTCCAGCTCGAGATGCGAGCACGATCGCCCCAGTCCCGATCGCAACCAGCAGGGCAGTTCCTATCGTTTCGGCGAGGAACCGCTTCCCAAGCGATGGGTTCACCGAGAGTGACTCCCCGGAAGCGCGGCCGCACGGCGGTCCGTGATGACGAGCTCGGTCCGGAGGCCCTTCACGAGCCCTGCGATCCGGTCACGGAGTTGTCGGAATCCGTCGTCGTCCAAGCGCACAGGGTCGGGAAGCGACCAGTCTCTGAGTTCCAGGGTCTTGAGGCGGGCCGGGCAGCTCGCGTCATCGAGGCATCCCATCGTAACCCGGACACGGGCTTGCGTCATCATATCGGGGGTCAACAACTGGGGCGGGTGTGGAGGGGGGTCCAACCCGATTTCACGAAGCATCGGTCCCGTCCGCGGGTTCGCAGACGATGCTGGACTCGTTCCCGCCGAGATTGCGGTCCACCCGTCCGGGGGGTTGGCGTTGAACATTGCCTCGGCCATCAGCGAACGGCCGGAGTTCCCGACACAGATGAAGAGAACGACCTTCGAATGCATCACGGGTGAGGACCTCCCGGTTTCGTGGCACGAACCTCGCCCGGCACGACCCCGATCTCATCCTGGGCCTGTAGCGACTCCACCGACGGATCCCCCCCGAGAACCGAGACCGCGATGGACTCGAACCCGGCCGATCGCAAACGGTCCGTCACCTCTTCCACGGTCAACGCTCCTGAAGAGCAGGAGGCCCACCGCTCCGGGTCGTTCCGTAGTTCTTCGGAAATCGGACGTGTCGCGAGAACGTCCGCGACCGCGAGCCGCCCGCCGGGCCGCAGGACTCGAAACGCCTCGCGATAGACCTGCCCCTTGTCGGGAACGAGGTTGATCACACAGTTCGAAAGGACGACATCGACCGACGCATCCTCAACGGGGAGGTGCTCGATCTCACCCAGTCGAAACTCGACGTTGGTCCGTCCGCACGAGCGCGCGAGGCCGCGGGCGCGGGAGACCATCTCGGGTGTCATGTCTACGCCGATCACTCGACCGGTAGGGCCTACCTTCTTCGCGGCGAGGAAGCAATCGACGCCGGCACCGCTGCCGAGGTCCAGCACCACCTCGCCGGGACGGAGGGGGACGAGTTGGGTCGGATTCCCGCATCCCAGACCGAGGTTCGATCCTTCGGGTAAACTCGCCAGTTCAGAATCCGTGTAACCCGCGGCACAACACCCGGTCGCGGCTGTTGGATGAGGCAATTCACCAGAGGAACCTCCGAACGAAGACTCGCCATCGCCGCAACAACTCCTGCCGCCTTCGCGGGCGAGGCTGCCGTACCGCTCCCGGACGGACTGACGGATCTCCTCCTCCCCGCCTTCGGGTCCGCTCATACAGCCTCCGGGACCGCTCCGGGGATCAGCCGATAGTACATCCACTTCCCTCGGCGGACGGCGTTCACCAAGCCGGCCGAGGTGAGTACTGACATGTGGTGACTGACCGTCGCGTGCGTGAGCCCCAGGGCCGCCTGGATCTCGCACCCGCACAGTTCTCCCTCACGACGGAGGATTGCGACGGCGGTGAGCCGCTGTTCATCGGCCAGTGCTCGGGCGCGTGCGAGGGTCGCCGCGAACTGCCTTGTCTTTACGATGTCGCTCCCCATCTTCCGGTAGCGGGGTAGACAGGAATCCCCATCCGAGTCGGTCAGTCTTCCCAACCTGTCGGCGAGACCAGTCTCGGGCTTGGATGGCGCCATCATGTCGATGGATGTCAACACAGTATATGTAGATGTCCATGAACATGGAAGTGGTAGCGTTGCCTTGGGATCCGATGAGCCGTTCCGTGCCTGGCCAGGACCCATCCGTGCGAGGATCCGCGGGGACATCGGACCTTACGTGGATCGAGCGGCGCCCATCGGGGGGGGGAAGACTCCGATAGGCCGGCCATGAGCTGGCTCCCGTTAGAGAAGTGTGGTTCGGGCCTCCGGCTCAGTGATCCCGCTCGGGGCGGTGAGCCGATCGGGCCACGACGAAGGGTTAGGGTGTCGTCGGAACGAGTTTCTCGAGGATCCTAGCGATAGGCCCCAGATCTGCCAGCCGGTGGCTCTGTCCGGTCGCGAGCGGCCCAGCGGAGATGCCCTTCTTGCACGTGATGGTAGCATCTCGCCAGGCCGCCGGTCCGGGTCCTTCCACGCGAAACAGCACGTCGTACACCGAATCGAAGGGGCTGGAAGCCTCGCCCCAGAGGCCGACGATGACCACCCCCGCTCCCACGATCGACCGGATCAGCGGAGCAACACCACTATTCGGAAACACCCCTACGAGGCGGTCGGCGTTGGCACAAACGAGGATGGTTGGCTCTCCCGGCCGAAAGGTTGCCGAGATCCGCTGCTGCGTGTGCCAGGGCATGCGGATGAACTCGATGATCCCTCGGACCGACGCGGGGGGCTCGTCAGACGGGAACATGGTCGCGGAGGCCGCCTCCGCAAGGCGAGCTTCCTGTTCCTCCGGTAAGAGGTCCCCGGGCGGGACAACCTCAACGGCGTCCTCCGCGATGGCTTGGCAGGAGATCGGATCCAGTGGGTCGAGAATCTCTCCGGGCAGACGGAGGTCCGTCCAATAGACCCGCGAAGAGTAAGGGGCGAGAGAGGCGAGTGCGACCCACTTCAACAGCGGGCGGCTTGTCCCCGAGAACAGGATGGATGTTGGATTTCGGAGCCCATTAGGGAAGAGGTCCTCGCCAACGGGATCGGTCATCGACGGTGCTTCGAAACGCGAACCTCGTTGATAAGGCCGCAGGTCCGCGCCCCGAGACGCCAAGTCGTCCCAACCAGCCGTTCTCCAAACGCGACCCCGACCCGAACTTCTTTCCCCGGTCCTCAACGAGCCGCGCGCTGGAACGTGGGTAGGCTTCTCTCAGGCATCTGCGGGGCCTCGGAACTGTTGTAAGGACGCGAAGCTTGCGCTCCGGGATGCGTCCTTGGGGGATGCGGCGGGATCCCGATTCCCAGCAGGAGTCCCCGCCGCCTACGCCCAAGGCCAGGTCGCCGGACGGCAAGGGAGTCCACGAACACCCCAAAGGGATGGGACCCAGCCTGGTGAGGATTTTCGGAAGGTTACCTCAAGGATCGATCGAGTTCCTCCCGAGCAAGGGGTCCGAGCCAGCGTCCGACTCAAGAGCGGACCCCAAAGCTCGGCGGCACGCCTGAACCGTCGGTAACAGGTGCCTTGCGGGCACGGGGAACGGTGTGCTGCCTCTAGGAAGGAGGCGCGCTCATGCCGTTCGTGAGGCCACCCTCGTCACCTTGCGGAATCGTTCCCGTTTCGAACCGCGACGAGGGCTCTTGCGGAATCAGGGAGTCGCCTCGCGCTGGACGGGAGAATCTACTCAGCAGGTCGAGGACGAGGTCCGGTACCGTCACGCCGGGAACTCGTCGGGAGATGGTTGGCCGAATCCAAGAGGCTCTTGATGGCGTGTTCAGGTGATTGACAAGCGGGTTGCATCGAGCGAAGGCAAGGCGGATTCTACGTCAGGCCGCTCGGCCAGCTTTGGGAGATGTGGAAGCCACGAGTGAAGGCGAACGGGTGGCCATTCCCCTACGCTAGGTACGAGGACGTGGAGAGGGTGATGACCCGCCTCACCTCCTACGACCGGGACCCGTGGGCCGCTGCCTTCAGCGCCGTCGCTAAGCCGTATGAGGCGAAGGCCACCGATGCGGAAAAGAGAGGGGACGCGCCGTCCGCGAAGGAGAACTACCTGCTGGCCTACCAGTACTACTACTTGGCCCGGTACCCCACCATAAACTCCGAGGGGAAGAGGGCCGCGTACCGGAAGTCGCAGGAGATGTTCCTGAAGGCCGCGCGCTACTTCGATGTACCCGTCGAGAGAGTGGAGATTCCGTTCCGCGGCAAACCGGGAGAAGGCCGCACCATCGCGGGCTACTTCAGGGTACCCAAGATCGACTCGGCGCCTTTCCCTCTGATCTTGAGCTGGGGAGGGATCGACGGCTACAAGGAGGAGCACCTCAACGACTCCGCACTGAAGAACGGGATTGCCACCCTCGCGATAGACGGTCCAGGCGTGGGAGACTCGCCCCTCAAGGGGTCTGAGGACGCCGAGCGGCTGTTCGGAGCGGTGCTGGACTGGCTTGCTACGAGAACAGGGATCGATGCTCGGAGGATCGGAGTGTGGGGAATGAGCACGGGAGGGTACTGGGCGGTCAAGGTAGCCCATGTCTTCCAAGACAAGGTAGCCTGCGCGGTCAGCCAAGGGGGGCCCGTGCACTTCGGGTTCCAGCCTGAGTGGTTCCCACAGCAGGAGCGCGGGGAGTATGCCTTCGAGGTATTCGATACGCTCGCGTTCGCGTTCGGGAAGTCGTCCCCCGAGGAGTATCTTGAGTTCGCCCCCAAGCTATCGCTCCTCACGCAGGGCCTGCTCGATAGGCCGTGCGCGCCGCTACTGCTGGTGAACGGGCTTCATGACACGCTGTTCCCGATAAAGGACTACTACCTGCTGCTCGAGCACGGGAGCCCAAAGTGCGCGAGGTTCTATGACGTGGGGCACATGGGCTTCACCCGCGAGACGTTCGCTACGATCATGGGGTGGATGATAGACCGGCTGAGTGCGAGATGAGGGGACTAGGGGGCAATACCCTCCGGCCGTAAGGCGACCCCGCTGACCAACGCCCTTCGCGGGCGAGTGGAAAGTGCCCCTGCTGCGTGCTCGTCCGCGCGGGGACGTCGTTACTTCATCGCTTGCAGGGCCTTCTCGTCCAGATAGTACTTCCCGTTGACCTCGACGAAGACCTTGGTCTTCCCTCTCCGTCGCTTCATGATCCGCACGAAGATCCGAGACAGGCCGAGCTCTTGGGCCGTGAGCGCCGTTTCCGGACTCAGGGCTCCCTTCGCTCGGAACGTCTGGATGATCTCGCGGATCCGTTCTCCGCCAAAGCCCTCCTCTTCCTCGGGTGCCGAAGGGGCCGGGGGAGGAGGTGCAGGCACCGATGGCGCAACCGCCACGGCGGGTGTCGGCGGAGGCGGTGGGACCGGGCTCCGAGCCGGCTCCTGCGATGGGCGGGTCGGTACCGGGACCGGGGTCGGAGCGACCACCGAGACCGGGGCAGGCGATGGGAGCGAGTTCAGTCTCACGGTATGGGACGCGGCCCTCCTTACGGGAACCGTCACGGGGGGAGGTGAGGCGTATCCGGGAGCACCGGCTTTGACCGCGTAATCGCCGGATTTCACGCCGCCAAAGGCGACCCTTCCGTTCGCTCCCGTGCTGCCGGAGAAGCGCTTCGGCCCGTCGGCCGAAACGGCGGCCCCCCCGACCGGCGAGAGCGTAGCGGAGTCCACGACCGTTACGGTCAACTCACGTCCGCTGCGGCTCCACGCGACGAGAATGACGAGCAGGGCCACGATCACGATGACGATGATGAGGATCCACTCAAGCGATGAGATCCCCGAAGAAGAACTGGACGAGGGTGGAGGGATGGTCGCCGACGGGGTCAGGGCAGCCGCCAACCAGACGGCGCTGTTGAGTCCGGGGCCAGGAACGGGCGACCCCTCCGACTGCGCCATGATGATGTAGAACGGACCGGTTCCGACCTGATCCGTCGCCTGGCCCAGGAGCTGGCCATTCGCGCTGACATTGAACTGGGCGTTTCCCGAACTATCCACGGCGATCGCCAGAGCATAGACGACTTCGACGGCGGGAGTGAGGTCCAATGCCGGCGTCTTCTTCCAGTTGCCGCCGTTCGACCCAGCCCGCGCGTAGATGCCGTAGTAGCACTGGTTCGGCCCGATGCTGGAGTTGGCCGGAGTACCGCATGTCGAGGGGTTTCCGCAGTTGTTCTCCGCGCTGCAATCGTTCGGGTTCAGGTTGCCGGTGACCTGAACGCCGGAGGAGGCATCTTGCGAACTGATCCCAAAGACGAACGGATGCCCATCCGATACGACCCCTTTGACGAGGGCCGTCACCGTGAACGGGGGAGCGAAGTTCTGGACGCTCTGGATCGCGCCGATCTCAGCGCTTCCATTCGCGTTTGCGATCTCCATCCCTGCCGAGGAGAAACTGGGGGTCAGGGAGATGATCGTGCAGCCGGGACAGTTCTCGTTCGAGAAGTTCAGCGCGACCGACCCATTGTTCGCCCACAGAGTGGCATTCAGACTGGTATCCTGCGTGAAATAGTCCGAGAGCGCCGTCGCCTGAGGAGTCAGGGAGGCGGCGCGTGCCGGAGATGGGATGCCGACCACGGCGAGAAAGACGGAAGCGCAGAGAACGAACAGCACCCCAATGGCGCCAGCGCGGCGCAGCCCCAGCCGCCGAACCTTCTCCCTGTGCGAGGTCACGGAATACGACGTACTCTCACCCTCTTCGCTCGCGGTTACGGCCGAACTACTTATCGTTGCACCGAGGAACCCCTCGTGCGGGACCTGATTCGCCTCCGACCTCGGGGGTTTCGTCCGTATTGCGCATGTCGGCCTCGGTTGACCACCGCCAACGTCGGGGCGAGTGGGGTTCGCCGGAGGACTCCACGGGTCGTGGTCGATGGGCCGGGCGCACGGGGGGATGGTCGGGTGGGGACGTCAGGTCAGCTCAGGTGATGGGGGTCGCGAAGGACGGGGCGTAGTCCTCGGGGAGACGGCCCACGATCGGGATCTTCGTTCCGCACTTCCGACAGCGGTTCTCGGGGTCCAGACGCCAGGACTTGATCATGAAGCCCAGCCGGTGGACCACGATGGTTCCGCACCCGGGGCAGTAGGTGTGCTCGAGCGGGTGGCCCCAGACGTTCCCGAGGTAGACGTACTCGAGGCCCTCCGCCTTCACGACCCGATGAAGCTTCTCGAGGGTCGCCACCGGCGTCTCCGGAAGGTCCATCATCCGGTAGTCGGGGTGGAACCGCAGGAGGTGGAAGGGAGTGGACGGGCCCAACTCGTCCCGCACGAACCGGGCGAGCTTCGCTGTCGCTTCGACCGACTCGCCGACCTCGGGGACGATGAGGTCCGTGATCTCGACGTGCACCCCGCGCTTCTTCAGGTCGACCGCGGATTGGAAGATCGGTTCCGGCCCGTTGGCGGCGACGTACTTCCGAAGGAACCCGGGCTCCCCGCTCCCCTTGAAGTCGATGCTCACCGCGTCCAGATGCGGGCCGATCAGCTCGACCGCCTCAGGGGTCATGTAGCCGTTCGTCACGAAGTTCGCGAAGAGGCCGACCTCGCGCGCCTCCCGCATCACGTCGAGTGCGTACTCGGCGAAGATCGTGGGTTCGTTGTAGGTGAATGTCACGCCGCTACAGCCGAACCTTCGGGCCTCGGCCACGGCGGTCCGTGGGGGCAGCGACCGGCCCACTACCTCGTGCTCCTGGGAGATCTCCGCGTTCTGGCAGTAGGCACAGCGCCAGTTGCACCCGACCGTGCCGATCGAGTACACGCGGCTGCCCGGGTGGAAATGGGAGAGGGGCTTCTTCTCGACGGGGTCGACCTGCACGGCGGAGGCCTTCCCATAGCTCAGGAGAACGAGGCGGCCACCCACGTTCTTTCGGACGAAGCAGAAGCCGTGCGACCCCTCGGGGATCGTGCAGTAGCGAGCGCACGCTGTGCACCTCACCTTCCGGTCGGAGGCGGGTTCGAAGAGGGTGGCGATATGCCCTGATGACGTCGGCATGAGCGCGCTGGTCCTACGAGGCGCCGCCCGCCGATAAGCATGGTCCCGTGCCGGCGGCTCGAGCCGAAGGTTCATCTGCGCCGGAACGTCCCCGGACGCTCGATGACGGGAGCCGGTGGAGGTCCCGCACCAGCCGCACCGGCGGAGGCGATCGAGCGCGAGGTAAGCGCCCGGATCACCCCTTCCGCCGAATTCCTGGACCGCGTTTCGCGCGTGCGCGTCGCGCTCGTCGAGCGCGTGACCGCAGCCGCCAAGGCGCGGTCGAGCCCGCTCACGCGGGCGCTCGTCGCGGGCAGCGCGGCCCGAGGGACGTTCCTCCAGGACCGTCTGGACGTCGACCTCTTCCTGCTCTTCCCTCCGGACCTATCTCGGGAGCGACTGCGCGAGGAGGGCCTCGCGCTGGGGCGCGCGGTCCTTACGGAGCCCGAGACCCGCTACGCCGAGCATCCGTACCTCCGGGGGAAGTTCGAAGGGTTCACGGTCGACGCCGTGCCGGGGTTCGCGATCACCGACCCCTCTCATCCTCTCTCACCGGTCGACCGGACGCCGTTCCACCAAGCCTATCTCACCGCCCGGGAGACCCCCGAGATCGTCCGTCAGGTACGGCTCGCCAAGCAGTTCTTCCGGTCACTCGGCGTCTACGGCTCCGAGGCGAGGACGGAGGGGTTCTCGGGATATCTGGTCGAGCTCCTCCTGATCCGGTTCGGCTCGCTACGACACCTCCTCGCCGCCGCCCGGGACTGGCGGGTACCCGTGAATCTCGCGGAACCGGGAAAGGAGCCTCCGAGGCTACCGGCCGACGTGGCGCTTGTCCTCGCCGACCCCGTCGACCCGAACCGGAACGTGGCGAGCGCCCTCTCGCGGAGGAACTTGGGGCTATTCATTCTCGCCGCCGGGGCGTACCTCGACGCGCCGAGCGCCCGCTTCTTCGAGGGGCGCGCGAAGACGCCGCTCACGAAGGAGAACGCGCTCTCGCTGGCTCAGGCCCGGGGGACCCACGTCACGGTGGTCATCCTCCCCCGACCGGACCTCGTGGACGACACGCTCTACCCCCAGGTGCGCAAGGCCGCCCGCGCCGTGGCCGAGGAGCTCTCCCGTTCCGACTTCTCGGTCCTCGGGGAGGCGAGCGCCGCCGACCCGGCCTCGGTCGTCCTCGTGGTCGAGCTCGCCCATCCCCGGCGACCCCAGGTCCGGGTCCAGGACGGGCCCCCTGCCGGCATCGACCGGGTCGGGCACTTCCTCGAGAAGTGGGGTGCGAAGAGCGACCAGGTCCTCCAGGGGCCGTACGTCCGGCCCGATGGGAGCTTAGGGGTCGACACCCGCCGGGCCGAACGCGATGCCGAGGCGGTGTTGCGCTCGGCGTTCCCCCGCCTCTCCCTTGGGAAGGACCTTACGCCCAAGGAACCGGGGGCTCACGAAGTGAGGACCCTCGGGGAGGCCGCCGAGACCCCCGCGCTCGTGGAAGCGCTCCGAGAGCTGCTCGGCCGACGGCTGCCCTGGCTCGACGACCCGTGACCTAGATGGCCTTCGGCGAGAGGTTCTGAAGGACGAACCAAAGCGCGAGCCATCCGAAGAACTCGAGCGCAATCAGCCCGGCCCAGTCCCCCTTCGTGTAGACCCGCCACATCGGTCGGAGGCGCTGGATCACGAACGGGCTGAGGGCGACCAGCAGGATCCCGATCGGGAACACGATGTACCAGAGGAGGCCGACCACCGAAAGGGTCCACGACAGGACCCCGAAGAGGACCGCGAAGGCGCTGGCGAGGGAGACCGCGATGGTGAGCTCGAACTCCTTGGCCACGAACGCCGCCTCGTCGAACACCGGGAACTCGAAGGCCGGAGCCTCCTCCTCCGCGGGCTTGCGCCGGACCTTCTTCGCCATCGTCTAGCCTCCCCGCGCGGCACGGGCTCGCCGGTACAGCTCCTCCGCCCGGTAGGAGCTTCGCACGAGGGGGCCGCAGGCCGCGCCGCGGAACCCCAGGGAGAGGGCGGCCGCCTCCCAGCGGGAGAACTCATCCGGTGGGACGTAGCGGTGCACCGGTCGGTGGCGGGCGTCGGGGCGTAGGTACTGTCCGAGGGTGACCAGGTCGACGTCCGCGGACCGCAGGTCGCGAAAGGCCGTGACGAGCTCGGCATCGGTCTCGCCGAGCCCCAGCATGAGCGAGCTCTTCGTGACCAATCCCTCCGGACCGAGTCGGCGGGCCGCCCGAAGGACATCGAGCGACCGGTCGTAGCTGGCCCGGGGGTCGCGGACCTCGGAGCTGACCGACCGGACCGTCTCCAGGTTGTGCGCGAGGACGTCCGGGGGCGACTCGAGGAGCGGCCGCAACGACTCCTCCCGACCTCCAAGGTCACCGATCAGAAGCTCGATGAGGGTGTGGGGGGACTCGACCCGGATCCTGCGGACGGTCTCGGCCAGCACCGAGGCCCCCCCATCCTCGAGGTCGTCCCGGCAGACCTGGGTCAAGACCACGTACTTGAGCCCCCAGCGCCGGACCGCTTCGGCGGTGCGCGTCGGCTCCGTGCGGTCGACCACGCCCCGGGGCCAGTGGGTCGTGACGGCACAGAAAGTGCACCGGCGGGTGCATTCGGTCCCGAGCAGCATGAGCGTCGCGGCGCCGGCCGACCAGCATTCGGACAGGTTCGGACAATGCGCCTCCCGGCAGACCGTGTCGAGACCAAGCTCCCCGAGGGTCCCCTTGACTTGGGGGTACGCCGCTCCGCGAGGGGGGCGAACGCGGATCCACTCGGGGAGCGCGGGCGTTTTCGTCGGGAGAGCGGGAGCGGGAGAACTGGCCACGCCGGTCCGACCCGCGCGAGCGCTTTAGGCTTTTCGAGAGCCGGCGCGGCCGACCCGCTCCTCGAGGAGCGTGGTGAGAAGGCTCGCGGGGAGCTCGTCCATCGAGACGCTGTTCGACTCCCCCGACGACCCACCTTCGAGCACGACGAGCCCGTCCCGCTCGAGCTCCTTCAGGGTTCGCCAGAACGTCGTTCGGCTCATCGGGTCGGCTCCGAGCTCCTCGAGTAGGGCCGTGTGGTTCGCCCGGAGCTTTTGGCTCGTGGTGGACGCGCCGCGCCGCCTGAGGGTCCGTGAGAGCGCGAGCAGCACCCCGAGCTCGTGGGTCGAGAGCGATTCGAGCTGGGTCTCGGAGACGGTAGGTAGGAGCGAGCCCTTGGCGCGGCGCACGTGCTCGGCCCCGACCGAGTCGGCGCCGGCTTCCTCCGCGGCGTGCGCGGCGCCCGAGAGGACCTCGAGCGCGAAGCGGGCGTCCCCGTTGGGGGCGGCGATGCGTGCGACCTGGTCGAGGACCTCGCGGTCGAAGCTTCCGGGGCGGAGGGCCAGCTCCGCCCGCGACTCGAGGATGTCGGTGAGAGCGGCCCGGTCGTACGGGGCGAGGGACAGCCGATGGGTCACGCCGAAGCTCGACCGGCTCGCCGGGTCGAGGAACGGGAAGAGGTCCTCGGATGCCACCAAGACGAGGGAGATCGAGCCGAGCCCGACCTCGCGGGAACGGGAGAGGAGGTAGACGAGCTTCGTCTCCTGACGGACGAGGCTCGACGCCTCGTCGAGGAGCACGAGGAGGTGAGAGGGGTTCTTCCGGATCCCCTGCTCGAAAACGTCCAGCATCTCGGAGAGGGAGTATCCCCGGTCGGGCAGCGATACCTGGACCGTTCGCAGCAGGTCGAGCATGACCGTCCGGTCGCTCGCCCGTCGCCAGCAGTTCACGTAGGCGGCCTTCACGGGGAATCCCCCGAGCCGTCCGCCCCGCTCGAGGTCGGCCGCGAGCCGACGGACGAGCGCCGTCTTCCCGCTGCCCACGCCGCCGGTGAGCAGGAGGTGGAACGGAAGCCCCTTCGCGAGCGACTCCCGGTAGCGCCGCCGGAGCAGCTCGAGCTCCGTGTCGCGGCGAACGAGACGGCTCGGAAGGAACGACGGGTCGAGGGTCTCCTCCCGAACGAGGATGGGGGACACGCGATTCATCGGTGGTGCGGGGGGACCCGGGCCGGGCTTATCATCTTCGCCGTCGGGCGTGCCGCCTCCGCCGAGGCGGGGCGGGGAGGTCGAGCGCGTCCAGCACCTGGCGGAGGAGCTCGGCGGGGGCGGCCCGCGCGTCGAGGACCTGCCATCGATTCGACCGCGCCAGCGAGCGGTAAGCCCCCGCCACCCTTCGAAGCGTCCGCAACTTCTCGAGCGGGCCCCGCTCTAGGTCCCGACCGCCCAGGCGGCGAAGGGCCTCGGAAGGGGGTAGGTCAAGCAGAACGACCCGGTCCGGCACCACCGTCGCCGACCGCTGCAGGTCCGCGAGGCGCCTTCGGTCACGGGGGGACATCGCGCTTCCCTGGTAGGCGAGCGTCGAGTAGAACGACCGGTCCTGGAGGACAACGTCGTGCTGGCGGAGGTCCCGTTCAAGGTCCGCGGCCGCGAGGTGGCGGTCCACGGTGAAGTACACCGCCCCCGTCCACGGGTCCTCGGCGGCGGCCGCCTGGGCCAGGGCGCCGAGACGCCGGTCGGCCGGCTCCCGGCGGACGGCGACCGAAAGGCCGCGGCGCTGGAGGGCCCGCGCGAGCGACCGCAGGAGCGTGGACTTCCCGACCCCGTCGATCCCCTCGAGGACCAAGAAGGTTCCCCGACCGCGCGTCATTCGGCCGCACCCTCCGGGCCGACCTCGGGACGCCAGCCGTAGACACGTTCGACAGACTCCACGAACGGGACCCACAGCCGGTCCGGCCCCTGCGCCGGGTCCTCCGCGATCACCGTCGCCCGGCGGGGGACCGTGGCGAGGTCGAGGACGGCCCCGGGACGCTTCGGGTCATCGAGATAATCCGTCTCGAGGAACCAGGGGCCAGGCTCCTTCGACACCTCGCGGACGAGCTCGCGACGGGCCAGGTACGACGGGACGACCCCGCTGGCCGACCCCGGGGCGACGCGGCTCCGGGAGTAGTGTTTGACGACCCGGTCCGGACGCAAGCCCGCCTCGCGTGCCTGGGCGGCGAGCGCGAGTAGGCCGTCGGCGTTAAGGTCCGCCGAATGGACCACCACCGGGCAGTCCGAGTCGCGCGCCACCTCGAGGGCGTGTCGGAACGCCTGTTCTACGACCGCGGTCACTTCCTCGCTCACCGGAAAGTGGGGGCGGCCTACCTCTCCGAGGGCGACGGCCTTCTTCTCCCGAACGTAGCGTCCGGCGAGGTCGAGGGCGGAGCGGTGGAGCTCGAGCGCCGCTGGGCCCCCGAGCTTCGCCGATGCCTCGACCAGGTCGATCGGGTACGGTGCGAGGACCGGGTAGGCCCGCACCCCGACCTCCTCACGAACCCTTTGGGCCAACAGCCAGGTGACCTCGAACTGCCGGGCGTACGCCTCGAGCGAGAGCGGCACGGTCCCTTCGTAGTTCTGGGTCGCGAGGAAGAGGTGGGTCCCGCCGGCCGCCCGGAACCGTTCGACCGCGCGGACCCCGTCCCCGTTCGGTGAGAGGTGGCAGTGGTGGTCGACCACCGGGAGACCGCGGGGCAGGGGCATCGCGGCTCCTCGCGGGGCGCCGCTCAGCGGAGGAGGCCCGCGCCCTGGAGCTCCTTCGTGATCTTCTTGACGGCGACCTCGACGTCCGAGGGCTTCCGTGCCCCCGTGCAGACGAGCTTGCCGCTGCCGAAGAGAAGGACCACGACGCGCGGCTCGTCGATCCGGCAGACGAGCCCAGGGAACTGCTCGGGCTCGTACTCCACCCGGTCGAGTCCCAGAGTGACGGCGATGGCGTTGAGGTTGATCTCGCTCTCGAGGTCCGAGCTCGCGACGATGTTCTGGACCTCGATCTTCGGGTGCATGTTGATCTTCTGGCCGCCCTTCTTGATCTGAGCGGCGACCGTCTGGATCGATTCCTCGACCTCGTGCATGCTCTTCGCGCCGGTGCAGACGACCTTTCCCGAGCGGAAGAGGAGGATCGCGGTCTTCGGTTGCTTGAGACGGTAAATGAGGCCGGGGAACTGCTCCGGCTCGTACTCGGCCCCATCGAGGCCCAGGGCGATCGACTGGAGGTCGAGCTCGTCCCCGAGGGAGGTCGACGCGACGACGTTCTCGATGCGAATCTTGACCATTTAAATCCCCGCGGCCGTGAGTATTTAAACCACTATTTAAATGCACGGATTTTCGAAACCCCCCCGTTTTCCAGGAGAAGGTGGCCCCCGACCAATGGGTCGCGCCTCGGGGCAGGCTCGTGAGCTCAACGGACCCGGTCGGGCAGCGAGAAGCCGATCAAGAGGGCCGCCCCGACACAAAGGACGACCGTCCCCGCGACCGCCAGAAGGAGTTCGGTACTAGCGGGAAGGCCGAACACGACGCCCGAGACGATCAGCACCCCTGCGGGCACGACCAGCAGGGCACCCCACCGGGCCATCGGTCGGCGGTCGTTGAACCGAGGCACCGCTCCGCGGACCTGCGTACCTTCCCCCGTTCCACCGGCCCGAGCGTGGACGGGCGGAGCGGACGCCGATCCGGACGCGGTGTCGCTCCCCTCCTCCTTGGGCCGGTTCAGCGGGAACACGCCCCATCGACGACAGAGGGGGCAGCGCATGTACCGTGAGGTTCCCAGGCGGAGGGCCGTGACCGACATTCCCGGAACGAGGTCGTACTCGAACTCCTTCTGACAGTGGGGGCAGCGCAACCTTCGCGGCTGCATCCTGCCTCCTTCGCCTTCACCCATCGGGGGGAGGGAGGCGAGGCGCGAAGACGGGACCGATCAGCTCGTCCTCGTTCGCGACACCGAAGAACTGGCAGAGCACTCTTCGCGAGAACCCCCAGAGGATGTGCCCTTCGAACACCGTCGCCCGGACCTCGGCCAGTCCGCGGCTCGTCTCCCGCATGATCGGCCGTGACACCCCCAAGACCGAGCGAGGAAGCCAGAAGACGTGCGCGACCTCCTCGGGGCTCCGAGCGGTGGGCGGGCTGGCCTCCGCCGAGAGAGCGGTCGCGAACACCGCGACCTTGAGGCCGAAGCGGATGGCAAGCACGGTGGTGACGTACCTGAGCTCTCCCGCCAGGTCCGCCCGGCTGAGCCCGACCTCCTCCTCGAGCTCTCGGAGGGCGGTCACGGCGAGCGAACCGTCGCCCTCCGCGACATGACCGCCGGGGAACGCGACCTGCCCCGAAGCGGGGTCCTCGGCCCTTTCGGAGCGTTCGATCATCAACGTCTCCACCTCCTCAGCACCGTCCCGCAGGACGATCACGACGGCCGCGCCGGCGGTCGAGACGGGGGGCGCGAGCGCCGGGAATCGGGAGAGAAGGTCCGATAGAGCCTTGGGTGCGGATCCGGGAACCCTTTCCCCGGACGAGGTCATTTCTGCCAGTCGTACGAGACTTTCCGCTGCACGGTCGACGAGTCGTCCGGATGCAGTTCCCCGGCTCCCAGCATCCGCTCGAGAGCGATCACCCGCTGGCGCAGCTCCTTGAGATCTCGTTCGGCCTGGGATAGGCGAGCGGCGAGGTCGGAAGCCTCGGGAGGCGCCATCCTCCCGGGATTCGACCCCGGGCTCATAAGCTCGCGGTCCGCCGGCCAGCCACCCGACTACGGGGGAGCGGTCCCTTTCGAGGTTTCGACCGACCGGACGAACGCGACGATCGCACCGAGTAGCTCCTGGGGCCTCTCGACGGGGACCATGTGACCGGTTTCGGCCAGTAGGCGGATCTGCGCGCCGGGGATCGACTGGCGCAGGAGGCGCGCGTGCGAGGCCTCCACGACCGCATCGTTCAACGCCTGAACGATCAGGGTGGGCCGCGCGACGTTGGCGATACGGCTTCGCTCGTCGAACGATTCCATCGCCCGGGCCCAACGGGCGGCGGGGGCGAAGTCCTCGTGCTTCACCTGCTCGCGCAAGGCGTCCGCGAAGTCGAGGTTGGCCTCGACCCAATCCGGATAGTAGAGGTCCTTGAGGAGGCGGAGCGCGAACCGGTCGGTCCCTTCCTTGGAGTAGGTCTCCACCCATCGCTCCGCAACGGCTCGCGTGTGAGAGTCGGTGTAGGCGGCTCCGCTCACCAGGGTGAGGCTGCGGACGCGGTCGGGTCGCTCGAGCGTCGTCCGGAGCGCGAGCAGGGCGCCGGCGCTCAGGCCCACCCAGTGGGCCGAACGAACGCCCTGCTCGTCGAGGAGGTGGAACACGTCCCCCATCATCTCGGCGAACGTGAAATGAGAATCCGGCGGCGCGCGGGTCCGACCGTGGCCTCGAAGGTCGGGGGCGAGCACCCGAAACTCCTTGGCGAGCTCCGAGACCATGTCGTTCCAGACGGTGTGGCTCCCACCGACCCCGTGGAGGAGGAGGACGACGGGACCGCTCCCTTCGACGCGGCACTCGAGTTCGATCGGAGGAGCGGCGGCTTCCTCGGGCATCGGGGGCCGGACCTGGGTTCGCTATTTACCCGTCTCGGAGGCGGAGGTCGTGGGCGGGACCCCCACACCTCGCCTCCCGCGCGGAGGCACCCGTGCAAACATCTTTCGGGGCGAATCCCTCCCACCCGCCGTGCCCGCGTGGGATAGCATTCCTTCCGAGGAGCTGGACGCGGACGAGCGGCAGGACGAGATCCTGGCGAACGCCGGCGTCTATCCGCTGCCCGCGCGTCCGGGCATGGTCTGGAAGTTCCTGGTCGTCTTCGGAGCCATCGTGGCCATCCTAGGCTTCCTCTTCTGGCTCCGTATCGGAGGGCTCCGCCTTCCGGACGTGAGCGCGCTCCCGTGGGCCCTCGGCTCCCTGATGGCCATCTTCCTCCTCGCGCTCGGGCTGGTCTGCCTGGTCGCAGGGGTCGTGTTGGGGGGAAGGTACCATCGAGACCCGTACGAGATGCGGCCGATTCGGTAACCCGGTACGACGGCGGCGGGCAAGATCGAGGTCGGCCCGCCAAGGACCTCTCGTCCGTGGGGGCAGGCCTAAATAGCGCTCCCGAGTGGAAGAGCCCGATGGCGCGCGGAGTGATGCTGATGAGCGGGGGGATCGACTCCCCGGTCGCGCTGCACTACATGCTCCGCCAGGGTCACGAGATGGTGGCCGTCCACATGGACAACCGCCCCTTCACAGATGATTCTCCCCTCGCGAAGACCGTTGACCACCTCGCGATCCTGCGGGAGCGCTACCACCAACCGATCCCCATGTACCTGCTGCCGCACGGTCCGACCCAGGTCACGTTGATGCGGTCGACCGACCGACATTTCGGGTGCGTTCTCTGCCGCCGGTTCATGTGGCGTTCGGCGGAGAAGGTCGCCTCGCGCGAGGGAGCCACGTTCCTCGCGACCGGCGAGGCGCTCGGTCAGGTCGCCTCCCAGACCCTGCCGAACATGCGGACCGCGACGGCCGCCGTCGGTCTGCCGATCGTTCGGCCGCTCATCGGTTTCGACAAGAACGAGATCGAAGCCGTGGCGAAGTCGATCGGGACCTACGCGATCTCGACCCGCCCGGGAGTCTGCTGCCAGGCCGTCCCGGACCGGCCTGCGACGCGGTCGAACCTCGTTCAGATACTCCGTGAGGAAGAGCGGGTCGACGTCGACCAGATGCTCGACGACTGCGTGCGGAACGCGGTCATCTTGTAGGGCGGACCGCGGTCGAACCCCCCGGTGTATCCTCGAACCCGCATCGTTTGATATACCCTCCCACCTCGTCCGAGGGCGATGAGTTCGTCGTTCGCCCTGCCGTATCCTAGCAACGCCTACCTTCTCTCGTTGATCGGCGGGATGCTCATCGTGGTGTTCGGTCTCGTGGAACTCGCCGCGGCGCTTCTGTACAGTTCCATCATCGAGAGCATCGTTCCCGGTTCCACGCCGTTCGTGGCCGTCGCCGGGGTCGTCGCCGCGATCCTGGGGCTCGTGATCATGATCTTGGGACTCCGCCTCAAGAGCAACCCCGCCTCCG
>Ga0326727_10010546_pt1 | contig 21976 bp, 12 predicted proteins | sample MB2enrmetagenome_FD_207643 | JGI IMG/M metagenome (GOLD analysis project Ga0326727, IMG submission 207643) | Lab enriched peat soil microbial communities from McLean, Ithaca, NY, United States - MB29MY | ecosystem: Environmental > Terrestrial > Soil > Wetlands > Peat | place: USA: New York...
ATCGCCCGTCCTCCAACATCCCCGGCCGACCCGGCCGTACACGAGATTAAACCCCAAACGGACGAAAAGGTTTTCTTGCTTTTCCGAAAGATTCACAACCTCTGACCTCTGCCCCCTGCCGACTGAGACAGTGTTTTGATGCGCTGTTTTGTTTAGGTCGCGTGCCGAATCCACAAGACGTTGCCAATAATCTGGTTGCGCCCAATGCCACCGGCGTAAGTTGATGTTAATTTGGGTCGACGTGTCTCATGTTTTAGACCGTTGGAGGGGTGTCGCAATTCGTGACCGGCCCTCTGTCTTCTGAACCTGATACCTGCTACCTGCCCACCCCCACTGCCTCATCGCCAGCCTACCCAACCCGCTGGCCCGATTTCAAGGCGGAAAACGCGTCCCCTCTCCCTCCGGGAGAGGGTCAGGGTGAGGGCCTGCCCCCTAACACCTGTCACCTGACACCTCTCCCTCAGCCCCTCTTGACATTCGTTCAGCGCCTGATATTCTAGTTTGGCGCATGGGGAAATCTCCCGTTGCGAAATTCCGCGGCAACGCGCCGGCACCGACGGCGTTCGGCGCGACACGGGTGCCCGGCACGGGCGCGCATAGCTGCGGGAAAGGGTCCGGTAAAATGGACGAGGCGGCCGCGGCACGAGTGCTTTGGGCAAAGCACGAGAACGAAAGCGACGGGGCGGGCACCTTCCACCCGCTCGTGTGCCACTTGCTCGATGTGATGCACGTGTGCCGGGCCATCTGGGACGGCTGCGTTGGTGAATCCTTGCGGGCGTGGCTGAGCGCCGAGGTTGGGCTGAACGAAGGGGCGGCCGCCCGTTGGATCGCTTTCTGGGCGGCCACACACGATATTGGAAAGGCGTCACCCCCTTTCCAGAAGAAATGGCCGGCTGCCGGGCCAAGCCTGGAATCCGCGGGGTTTTCCCTGCGCGGCGTATGGCCTTCTGTGCCGCACGGGACCGTCTCAGCCATCGTCCTGCCGGCGGTGCTCGAGCCTCTCGGTCTCCCCACCGGCGTGGCAAGGCAGGTGGCCACGGCGGCGGCTGGCCATCATGGGGTATTTCCTACGGCGCACGAGGTCGAGACCGGCCGCATCGCGGCGGGAAAGGGGCAGTGGGAAGTAGCCCGGCATGCGATCGTTGACCGCTTGGCGCGGGTGGCGGGAATCTGCGACGGCTGCGCATTTCCCGCGGGGGGACGGGTAAGCAATGCCTTCCTGATGGTGCTGGCCGGCCTGGTGTCGGTGGCCGACTGGATCGGATCGCAAGAGAAGTATTTTGAATACGCGGGCGCGGGCGTCGATTTCGAGGATTACTGCCGATACTCGCAAAGGCAAGCCCATAAAGCGCTGCAGGAACTGGGTTGGCTGCGCTGGGCGCCGCCCAAACAATGCGCGACGATTCCGGAACTGTTCCCGTTCATCAACGAGGCATCGCTCCGGCCGCTTCAGCGGGAAGTGATGCGACTGGCAGCCGAGCATACTGGGCCGGCGTTGGTGGTTATCGAGTCGCCGATGGGCGAGGGCAAAACGGAGGCAGCCATGTTTCTGGCCGACCACTGGGCGGTGACCCAGGGCCAACAGGGATGCTACTTCGCGCTGCCCACCCAGGCCACCAGCAACCAGATGTTTGGCCGCGTCCGGGATTTCCTGGGTAGACGCTACGCCGAGGCCGAGTTGCAACTACTTCACGGGCACGCGGCCCTGTCGGCCGAGTTCGAAGTATTGCGCCGGCGCGGTGCGATTCCCCAACCGCGGGAAGTTTACGACGAGCAGGGATCCGACCGGCGCGGCGCGGCGGATGGCAACATCTCGGCGGCGGAATGGTTCACGCACCGCAAGCGAGGTTTGTTGGCCCCGTTCGGCGTTGGCACCATAGACCAGGCGCTTCTGGCGGTCTTGCAAACGCGGCACGTTTTCGTCAGGCTGTTCGGCTTGGCCCACAAGACGGTGATCATCGACGAAGTGCATGCGTACGACGCCTACATGAGCACACTGCTGGAACGGTTGCTGGAGTGGCTGGCGGCGCTGCGCTGCTCGGTCGTGCTCCTGTCGGCAACGCTGCCGCGCGGCAAGCGGCACGCCCTTATGGAGGCGTATGCCCGCGGTGCCGGCTGGCAGCGGCTTCCGGCCCCCGATGAGGAATACCCGCTGATCTCGTGGGTGGGAGGCGACCGCGCGGAGGCGCGGCGGATTGAGACGAGCGACGCCGGCAGAAAAACCCTTCGGCTTGCCCAGGTGGCCAGCGATCCCGCGGAACTTGGGCGCAAACTGCAAGCGGCGCTTGCGGGCGGCGGCTGCGCGGCTGTGATCTGCAACACGGTCGGACGCGCGCAGCAGGTCTACCGGGCGCTCAAGCACTTCTTCCCCGCACTGGACGCTGGGGACGGACACCCGGAACTTGATTTGCTTCACGCGCGATATCTCTTCCGCGATCGCGAGCAGCGCGAAAAGCGTTCGCTCCGCCGCTTCGGGCACCCGGATGCTAAAGTGGATGGCGAGCCGGTTCGCCGTCCCCACCGCGCCGTCCTGGTGGCCACGCAGATCATCGAGCAAAGCCTCGACCTGGACTTCGACGTAATGGCCACGGAATGGGCGCCCGCGGACTTGCTCTTACAGCGCGCCGGGCGGCTTCACCGGCACCGCCGCGCCCGCCCGGTAGGTTTGGGAGAGCCAATCTTGTGGCTGTGCGCCCCGGAGGGCGTTGCGCAGGGCGTGCCGAGTTTCGGGAAGGGCAACGAGTATGTCTATCATCCGCACGTGCTGCTGCGGACATGGCTGGCGATGAAGGGCCGGGAGACCGTCGCGGTTCCGGAAGACGTGTCGGGGCTGATCGAGGCGGTCTACGATGATCGCCCCTGTTCGGCCGAACTGGGCGGCACAGTGCATGGCCAGTGGCGCCAAACGCTGCTGGACAGGGACACCGAGGTGGAGCGTGACGCCCAAGAGGCAAGGGATCGGTGGATCAAGAAGCCGACCTTCTCCGGGGAAATATGGCGCATGACCGCCGATCCGCGCGAGGAAGACGCCCCCGATTTCCACCAGGCGCACCAGGCCCTTACTCGCCTCGCGGAGCCCTCGGTGGCAGTCGTCTGCATGTGGAAGCGAGCGGCGAGCGTCACCCTCGGACCGGGGGACGCGGCAGCGGTGGACCTGGACGCGATTCCACCGATGCCGCTTATCCAAGAGTTGCTCCGGTGCTCGGTCACGGTGGCGCATGGGGGCATCGTGCCGCTCCTCTTGGCGGAGCCGACGCCGAAGGGTTGGCGGAAATGCGCGCTGTTGCGAAATCACAAGTTGGCAGTCTTTGGCCAGGACGGAACGTGCCGTGTGGGCGAGTACGCGTTGTCGCTTGATCCCGACCGTGGGCTCGTGGTCGCGCAGGAAGAAAGGCGGGACAAGTGAAGGCAAGGTTCAACCTGATCGACGAGAAATGGATTCCATGCCTGATGCAGGACGGGACGCGGGGGGAGTACGGCATCGGCGAGGCCCTCGTCAAGGCCCATGAGATTCGCGGGATTTGCGGCCCGTCGCCGCTGGTGACAACGGCGCTCCACCGCCTATTGATAGCGGTGTTGCACCGCGCGCTCGACGGGCCCAAAAACACTGAGGAGTGGGCGACGCTCTGGGCCGACGGTAAGGGGCGATGGAACGCGGCGCGCATTTCCGGATACCTTGATCGTGTACGGGACCGTTTTTTCTTTCTCGGCGGTGAAAAGCCGTTTTTTCAGGCGCGGGGCGAGGCGCCGGCGGGGCTGGATTGGTGGGACCCGCGGCGCTTGGCGCGCGAAATGCCCGACGAATCTTCCGCGACCCTGTTCGAGCACACGACCTACGGGGACCCTTTTGCGATGTCTGCGGCGGTCGCCGCGCGCTTGTTGGTCGCGTATCACGCCTTTGCGCTTGGCGGGCTGGTCACGTACGAGAAGGGGCTCAGCAAGGCACAGGTCAGCGTTCGCAAATCCGCGAGGTCGGGGCCGCTTGTGAACTGCGCCGTGGCTCTGGTTAGAGGGGCCAATCTCTTCCAGACGCTAGCGCTGAACCTACATTGCCTGAACTACGATGACGGGGAACCCTTCGACGCGGAGGCCGTTGAGGACGCGCCCGCTTGGGAGCGCGGCGACGCCCTTACGTGGCAGGCGCGCATGCCCGCGGGGTACCTCGATTACCTCACTTGGACGAGTCGGCGCATCTGGCTGCGATGCGAGGAAAGCGGCGCGGGGCCCCAGGTAACCGGAGCCGCCATCCTCAAGGGGCCCTATCCCCCGTGGAGCTCGCGCAAGGGCAAGGAAACGATGGTGGCGTTTCGGAGGGACGCGAGAGCTCGCGGGAAGGCCGATCCGTGGCCGCCGATTGGGTTCGACGAACAGCGCGCGCTCTGGCGCGAGAGCCAAGCGCTGTTCAGTTCCCTCGACACGGACGCCACCGGGTATGCGCGGCCAAAGACCCTGGACTGGCTGGCGGACCTGGCCCACGCCGGGGTTGACCTCGTGTCGGCGTGCTACAACGTGGACGTGCTCGGGCTCTGCTCGGGGCAAAAGAAGCCGGAATTCTGGCGGCACGAGCGGCTGCCCCTGCCGTTGACGTACCTCGACGACGAGTTTCTCGTCGCCAGGTTGCGAGAGGCGCTGACGCTCGCCGAGACTGTTGGAAGCGAGATCAGCGGCGCGGGCTGGCGGTTGGCTCGATTGATGCTTTTCCCGGCGAAGGCGGAGACGGAACCGCTCAGCAAGGAACAGAAGGGCGGGGTGAAGAAGCTGCTGGCCCATCTGGCGCCCGGCCGCCCCTATTGGGCGCGGCTGGAAGTGCCATTCAAGCGCTTGCTTGTGGCGCTGCCGGACGACAAGACCGAAGCGGACGGCACCCTGGAATATGGCCGACGCTCGCTACTGCAGTGGGCACGGGTGGTCCGGAAGACGGGGTTGGAGGCATTCCGCGGGACGGTGCGCGGGCTGGACAGGACTGCCCGCGCCTTAAAGGCAATCGCAATCGCCGAGACGCGGCTCCAGCGGCGCGTCGCCGGCATCGTCAAACCCTATCTGGACGGAGGCGAGGAGGTGGCGGATGAGCAAGCCGACTGACAAGGGCCGGGCGTTCGTCGCGCGGCTCGAGACACTGGTCGAAAGGGAGGATCGCGGCGCGCTGGCGGCCCTGCGGCGCGGATTGGGCAAGCCGCCCGGCACGGTGCCCGAGATGTGCCCGCTGGTCGAGCCATGGCTGTCCGGGGATCCCGATCCGTGGCGCGATGACCCGTACTACATCGTCGCCGCGCTGTTCGCTTTCTGGCACCAAGGGGCCCGGGCGGCGGCAGCGGAGGCCGGCCCGCCCCGCAGCCTCGGGGCCTCCGAGAGGCGGCTCGGGTTCGACGAAGACGGCAAGTGGAGTGAAGACCGTTTCAAGGGCGTGGAGCGGCGGTTCGTTGCGCTTCTGAACTGCCACCGGGACGACCTCCACGTCCACCTGCGCCACTGCGTTGGGCTTCTGAGGTCAAAGGCGATCCCTGTGGACTGGGCGCAGCTCTTGGCCGACATCCGCGGCTGGGACTCGCCGCGCCGCGCGGTACAGCGGGATTGGGCGAAGGCCTTCTGGCGAAGGCCCGAAGTGCCAGCCGTGGCGGACCAACCGGAAGCGCCCGCTGCCGTGGACGCAGAATAACCCCGCAGCCCACCGCGCTTGCGCGGCACATCAACCCAAAGGAGCGACGAATGAAGATCGAGCTGCACATCCTTCAGAACTTTGCCCCGTCCTGCCTGAACCGGGACGACACCAATTCGCCCAAGGAGTGCGAATTCGGCGGCTGCCGCCGGGCCCGCATCTCCAGCCAGTGCGTCAAACGGGCCATCCGCTGGGCACCGGTTTTCGCTGAGAAAACCGCGGCCGAGCCGAGCAAGCGGACACGCCTTCTCAAAGAGAACCTGGCCAAGAGACTCGAGAAGAGAAAACTTGGGCAGCCCGAGCAAATCGGCCGCGTGCTCGGCGAGGCCATCCCGGCGTTGCTTACGAAGCTGGATAAGAAGGGGCTGACGGACGTCGGCATCTACCTGGGTCCCGGCGAAATCGCCGCGTTCGAGCAGCAACTCGCGGACCGCTGGCCTGATCTCGCTGGCGACAAGCCCAAGGAGGCCCTCGGCGAAGCCCACAAGGAACTGAGCAAGCTGTTTAAGGACGGCGTCACCTCGGCACCCGACGTGGCCCTCTACGGTCGGATGCTGGCCTCCAAGGCGGGTGTCAAAATTCACGTGGACGCTGCCTGCCAGGTCGCGCACGCGATTTCCACGCACAAAGTCGGCGTGGAGTTCGACTTCTTTACCGCGGTTGACGATCTCCAGCCCAAGGAGGACCCGGGGGCGGGCATGATGGGCACCGTCGAGCTCAACTCGGCGTGCTATTACCGCTACGCCAATATCGACCTGGAGCAGTTGAAGAGCAACCTAGGGGACGACGAGGGGCTCGCCAGGAAGACCGTTGAGGCGTTTCTCCGCGCCGCCGTCGCAGCCATCCCGACCGGCAAGCAAAACAGCATGGCGGCCCAGAATCCGCCCTCCTTCGTCTTTGGCGTCGTCCGCGACAACGGCCTTTGGTCGCTCGCCAACGCATTCGTTGATCCGGTGCGGGCCGGTAAGGACGGCGATCTGGTGGACAGTTCCGTCGCACGCCTGGAGAGCTATTGGGAGCGACTCGTGGAGGTCTACGGCGACAGCGGCATCCGCGAGAAATGCGCCGTTGGACTGAACTCCAGAAAGCCGACGGTTCTTCCCCGCGCCAAGAACTTTGAGGAACTGGTCAAGAAGGTCATGGCAGCGCTCGCTTTTCGCCCAAACCAAGGGGGGGCGGGGAAATGAGCACGCTTCTGCTGCGGCTTGCCGGCCCCATGCAGTCCTGGGGCACGCAAAGCCGGTTCTCGGTGCGGGATACGGGGATGGAGCCTTCCAAGAGCGGCGTGATTGGACTGCTCTGTGCCGCCCTCGGCCGGCCGCGGGATCAGCCCGTCGATGATCTGGCCGGCTTGGCCATGGCCGTGCGCGTCGATCGCGAAGGCGTCCTCAAACGCGACTACCACACCGCCCAGAATGTCGCCACGGCCGGTGGCAGAATCAAGGATTGCGAGCCCTCCACCCGCTACTACCTGTCGGACGCCGATTTTCTCGTCGGGCTGGAGGGGGAAAAGGGCCAGGACGAGTTTCTGAACCGGCTGAGCGACGCCCTGGCGGCACCCGAATGGCCGGTCTATCTGGGCCGGAAATCCTTCGTCCCGGGCATCCCGGTGTGCCTTCCACAGGGGCGGGGCCTGTGTTCCGGGGCCGATGCGCTGACGGCGCTGAAGAACTATCCCTGGCAGCCCTGGAGCCCGCGCGACAAGCGGCCGGCAAAGCTGCGACTTGTGGTCGAGTGTGGGCCGGACGAGGGCGAGGTCCGCGATGACGTGCCCCTATCCTTCGCCGAGCGCGCGTTCACCATCCGCTACGTCAAGACCGAGTTCTGCGACACGCCGCCAGCGGTCGATGGCCCGGAGGATGCCGCATGTTCTTGAGCAAACTCGCCCTTAATCCACGTTCGCGGCAAGCCCGCCGCGAACTGGCCGACCCCTACCAGTTGCACCGCACGGTCCTGGCCGCGTTCCCGGACGAGGCCGAGGGCGGCCTGGGCCGCGTATCCTTTCGCGTCGATACCGACCGCTGCACGGGCCTGTCCACTGTGCTGGTGCAATCCGCCGCGGCGCCGGACTGGTCGGGCTTGCGGGCCGCCGGAGACTACCTGCTCGCCGATCCCGAGTCGAAGGAGTTTGCCCCTTCTTTCCAGCGGGGCCGGCAGCTTTTCTTTCGTCTCCGCGCCAATCCCACCGTGAAGCGCGAGGGCAAACGGCACGCATGGTTACGCGAGGAGGATCAGGTCGCCTGGCTGCAACGGAAGGCGCGCGGCGAGGGCAAGAACTCCCGGCCGGCGGGCTTCGAGGTCCTCTCGGTGCGCGTGGTCCCCGAGGGCGTCCGCCGCGGCCGGAAGGGCAACGGGCCCGATCGCCGCGACCTGTCGCTCTTCTCCGTCCTCTTCGAGGGCATTTTGGCGGTGACCGATCCGGACGCATTCCACGATACGCTGGTGCAGGGCATTGGGTCCGGCAAGGCGTTCGGGTTCGGCCTGTTGAGCCTGGCGAGGGTGCCGGCATGAAAGACTTGCAGGAACTGGCCCGCTTCGACGACCGCCTCACGTTCCTCTACCTGGAGAAAGGACACATCGAGCAGCACCAGCAGTCGGTGGCCTACGTCACCCAGTACGAGACCGTGCCGGTCCCGGCCGCCGACCTGGCCCTCCTGATGCTCGGGCCGGGCACCACGATTACCCATGCCGCCATCCACAACCTGGCCGATTGCAACTGCCTGGTGTACTGGTGCGGGGACGACGGCGTGCGGTTCTACAGCCACGGCCGCGGCGGCACGTTCCACGCCGACAACCTGCTGCGCCAGGCAGAACTGTACTGCAGCCCGCAGGCCCGCGCCGGCGTCGTCCGCCGAATGTACGAAAAACGCTTCGGCGAGCTGATCGGCCCGGGCTTCAGCATCGAGCAGATTCGCGGCCGCGAGGGTTTTCGCGTGCGAGAGGCGTACCGCAAGGCGGGCGAGCAATTCGGCGTGCTCTGGAAGGGGCGGAGCTACGACCCGGCCGACTGGAACAAGGGCGACCCCTTGAACCGCGCCCTTTCGGCCGCCAACGCCTGCGTACACGGCATCGTACACGCGGGGATTCTGAGTGCGGGCTACTCGCCCGCCATCGGTTTCATCCACACCGGCAAGGGGCTGTCGTTCGTCTACGACGTGGCCGATTTCTACAAGGTTGACCTGGTCGTGCCTGCGGTGTTCTCGCTGGTGGGGGAGAGCGAGTTGCACGTCGAGGGGCGGGCGCGGGAGGCGTGCCGGGAATTGTTCCGGCGGGAGCATTTGTTGGAGCGGGTGCTGCCCGACATTGCGGAGGTGCTGTATGGTCGTGCTGATTCTGGAAAAGGTGCCGGTGGGGCTGCGGGGCGACCTGAGCCGGTGGATGATCGAGCCGAAGGCCGGGATATTCCTCGGCCATTTGACCGCCCGGCTGCGGGATAAGCTTTGGGAGAAGGCGGTGAAAGGCTGCCGCGAAGGGGGGTGCCTGCAGGCGTGGAACTCGCCGAATGAGCAGGGGTTTGTTGTGCGTACCCGCGGCGACACGACGCGGCGGATCGTGGATTTCGAGGGGCTACATCTTGTAGGCATCCCGCGGAAGGCCACATAATGTTGAGGTTGTCCCCATGTGCATGGGGGTGAACCGACCGTCCGGGGTCCGGCGGGTGAAGGTGTGGCGTTGTCCCCATGTGCATGGGGGTGAACCGCCTATGGACCGCTATTTCATAGCCGGCCAGCTCGTTGTCCCCATGTGCATGGGGGTGAACCGTACACTGCGGAGATGGTGGCGGGGTTGACGACGTTGTCCCCATGTGCATGGGGGTGAACCGGGGTCTCGGAGTTCACTACGGCGGTGCTGGCCAGTTGTCCCCATGTGCATGGGGGTGAACCGACCGGACTCTTCGCCCGGGGCCTCGTCAACGGGGTTGTCCCCATGTGCATGGGGGTGAACCGGCCGACTTCGCCTCTGGTCTCGGGCACTTGGCGTTGTCCCCATGTGCATGGGGGTGAACCGACCGACCGCGTGCGGGCTGCGGAGAAAGACCCGGCGTTGTCCCCATGTGCATGGGGGTGAACCGAAGGGCGCGAAGAAGCCCGACAAGGAGGAAGAGTTGTCCCCATGTGCATGGGGGTGAACCGAACAGGCTCCATTCGGCGGCATGGGCCCGCACCGTTGTCCCCATGTGCATGGGGGTGAACCGACGATCCAGGTGCCTGACGGCAACGGTGGTGTCGTTGTCCCCATGTGCATGGGGGTGAACCGCATCGAACGTCGCCGTCGGGTCCAGGGCGGAGCCCTGGCGGTTTTGGACGGCGCGTTAATATGGGTCGTTTACGAAATGTGCGTAATTCCTGGACACGTAGCTCGCATGACGTTGGGTTTCCGAGCACGCTTACGCGGCTTGAGGGCGAGCCCCGCCATTTCCTCGAGCCGCGCGACGGAGCCTTTGTCTCCCCCAACGGGCGGCCGGCCTCGGTAGGTTGGCGAGATCCACGGATCACCCCAGAGCGATAGCTTCTTGTTCAATAGGATTCGCAGGTGTGTTCGGGCCGAAGGCCCAGCCGATCCTTCAGGCCCGGGCAACGCCCTGGTCCACGGACCCGATTTGCCCGCGGAGCCCCTCACCCCGCCCTCTCCCGCGAGGGGAGAGGGAGATTATTGGTCCCTCGCGCGTAACGACTGTTCCGGCCCGGCGGTTCGCCGCGATCATGGTGAGGAGTTGGCCCGCTGCGCCGGAGGGAACGATTTGCGACGGGCATCATCCCCCCGGCCGGTGGCCGGGGCTAGGGGAATGGCTGGGCCTTTGGCCCGCACGGAAAGCACGGGCGGCATCGCACGTCCACCCTCGAGTTCCTGAATGTGGAGTGCCTCGAGCCCTGTAGCAGCCAAAGGCATGGCCCAGACGAGACGCGCCGTGAATGGACGGTTTTCCGGCAGGGCGCGTCCCAGCCGGGGCGGCTGAAAGGTGACGGGTGACAGTTCACGGGTGACTACTGGCGGTCTCTCAGCGACCGGTCATTCGCTCCAGCTTTTCGGGGTAGCGAGCCCCTTGCACCGCAATCTTGGATGCGGCGCTGTCGATGTCACGCAGATCGCCCGGCGTGAGTTCGACTGAGATTGCCCCGATGTTCTCCTCCAAGCGATGCAACTTCGTGGTGCCCGGGATCGGGACGAGCCACGGCTTCTGGGCCAGCAGCCAGGCAAGCGCGATCTGGGCAGGCGTCGCGTTTTTCCGTTGTGCGATGCCGCCGAGCAGATTGACGAGGGCCTGATTCGCCTTGAGAGCCTGCGGTGTGAAGCGCGGCAGAGTGCTGCGGAAGTCGGAGCTGTCGAAGGTCGCGTTTTCGCCGATCTTGCCGGTGAGAAAGCCCTTGCCCAGAGGGCTGTACGGCACGAGGCCGATGCCGAGTTCTTCGAGGGTCGGTATCACTTCCTGCTCGGGAGTTCTCGTCCACAGCGAGTATTCGCTCTGGAGGGCAGTGACCGGCTGGACGGCGTGCGCGCGGCGGATCGTTTGCACTCCTGCTTCCGAAAGGCCGAAGTGCTTGACCTTACCCTCCTGAATCAGCTCCTTGACCGTTCCCGCCACGTCTTCGATCGGCACGTTTGGATCGACCCGGTGTTGATAGAGCAGGTCGATTGTCTCGACCTTGAGCCGCTTGAGCGAGCCCTCGACGGCCTGTTTGATGTGCTGCGGCCGGCTATTCAGTCCGGGCGCTCCCTTCATCCCGCGGGGATCGAAATCAGGACTCAGGTCGAACCCGAATTTGGTGGCGATCACCACTTGGTTGCGGAAGGGAGCCAGCGCTTCGCCCACAAGCTCCTCGTTGATGAACGGCCCGTAGACCTCGGCGGTGTCGAAGAATGTGACGCCGCGCTGGACGGCGGCCCGGAGCAGAGCGGTCATCTCCTGCTTGTCTTTGGGCGGGCCGTAGGAAAAGCTCATTCCCATGCAGCCGAGCCCGAGGGCCGAGACTTCCAACTTGCTTTTTCCAAGCGTGCGCTTTTGCATTGTTTCTCCTTTGAGGGCCACCTCGGTTATTCAGATTTGAGCGAAGCCATGTCGATGGAGAAGCGGTACTTCACATCGGACTTGAGCAGCCGCTCGTAGGCTTCGTTGACCTTCTGGATGGGGATGACTTCGACATCGGCGGTGATGTTGTGTGCCCCGCAAAAATCGAGCATTTCCTGGGTCTCCGCGATGCCGCCGATGGGAGAGCCGGAGAGACTGCGGCGGGCCATGATGAGGCTGAAGGCGGCGACGGCCAGGGGCTTCGCGGGAGCGCCGACCAGGGTGAGGTTGCCGTCGCGGCCAAGCAGGTTGATATAGGCGTTGATGTCGTGCTCGGCGGAAACGGCGTCGAGGATGAAGTCGAAGCTGCCGGCGTGCTTCCGCATCTCGCCGGCATTGCGGGAAACGACAACTTCGTCGGCGCCGAGGCGGAGCGCGTCTTCCTGCTTGTTCGGCGAAGTGGTGAAGACAACGACGTGGGCCCCGAGCGCATGAGCAAACTTCACGCCCATGTGGCCCAGTCCGCCGAGACCGACCACGCCAACCTTCTTGCCCTCGGTTACGGCCCAGTGGCGCATGGGCGAGTATGTCGTGATCCCAGCGCAGAGGAGCGGCGCGGCTCCGGCGAGATTGAGGTGGGCGGGAACTCGCAGGACGAAGCGTTCATCGACGACGATGCTGTCGGAGTAGCCGCCGTAGGTCACGCCTCCGAGATGCTTGTCCGGGGAGTTGAAGGTGAGCGTCAGGTTCGGGCAGAACTGCTCCAGGCCGGCTTCGCACTGGGGGCAGGTGCCGTCCGAGTCAACCAAGCAGCCGACCGCGGCGAGGTCACCGGGCTTGTACTTGGCAACTTCGGAACCGACCTTGGTCACACGGCCGACAATCTCATGGCCGGGGACAATCGGGTAGACGGTGGGCATGATGCTGCTCCACTCGTTGCGGACCTGGTGAAGATCAGTGTGGCAGATGCCGCAGAAGAGGATTTCGATCCGTACGTCGTGTCCGGTTGGATCGCGGCGCTTGATTTGAGTGTGGGCCAGCGGCGATGTCGCACTCGCGGCGGAGTAGGCCTTCGTGTTGTACATGGATTCATGCTCCTGCTGGGTTCCATTTTGGTATTGCTCGTCGGTGACCTGTTCCATCCAGTCGGCGGCCTTGCCGTCAAGCTTCTCCTGAAAGGTCTGACCGAGCGGATGCGTGTGCCATACGGTACGGGCAGCCGGCAGATGTCACGAGCAGTGGCTAGGCCCGGGAAACTGGGGGCTCAAAACTGAAAACTGACGACTGCAAACTCTTGCCACAGGGCGAGGGGAGACCTTTGCAAATAGGTTCTCACACGGGCCGTTGGCGGCGGGCGATCTCGTCGCGCAGCCGGGCGGCACGCTCGTACTCCTCGGCGGCCACGGCCTCGGCCAACTGCTCGCCCAAGGTCCGGCCCACCTTGTACTCTTTCCGCAGCGATTCCTTCAGCTCGTTGAGCTGGCCGACCAGCTCGTCCTGCTCGAACTGGTGGTCGGCCTCGACGGCGACGAAAGCCGCCCGCAGGCGATCCATGCCGGCATCGATCTCCTCGATGGCGGCTTCCGGCCCGCCGTGCTCCAGCTTGGCCAGGGCCGCCGCCTGCGTGCGATGGAAATGCACGAAGGGCCGGTAGCGCTCGTGCGAGAGGGTCCATTCCGGGTCGGGGGAATGGGCGCCGACGAAATCCATCAGGGCCAGCGTGTGGTCGGCGTCGGCCACCGCGCGGTCGAACTCCCGCAGTGCCAGGCAGCAGATCCGCCGCTGATAGAACTGGAGAAACTCGCGGTCGATCTCCAGGCACTGTTCCTCGGAGAGCACGAAGGACGCGACCTGATTCTGAACCTGGTTGCGGAGCAGATCGAGGCAGGTGTCCATGCCGCCGGGGCGTTGGCCGTCGGGCCGGCCGGTGGTCTCCATCTGCAGCAGGCCCATCTCGATCCGCATCTGCAGCACCTGACGGCCGTCCCGCGCGCGAATCAAGCGGGCGCTGATCACGCCCGGCTGATACGGCCACTGCCGGAGAATGAAGTCGATGTCGTAGTGCTGGGACATGGCGGTCCGCGGTCCTTGAACCGAAGTCGAGCGAGGCCGGTCGGGTGGCTGCCCGTGCTCGCCGCAGGCGTGGCGGTCATGGCCGGCGAACGCGGCACGGCCACACCGGCGCGGCCATGGCGCCCGCCGTTACCCCGTCTCTGCGCGAAGAACCCATTATACCGGCCGTTGCGGAAACGGGTATCACGACGAAGACGGAAGGTGGGGGAACGGGTAGTTCGTGGCGTGTGGCCGGGCTCTAAGGCCTAAAAGCGTCTGGAAAGGTCTCCCCTCTTCCCTTTAGGAGAGGGGCAGGGGGTGAGGGCTTGCTGGAAGCACGCAAATGAAAGGGCATTCCCTTGTTGCAGATCGCCCTCACCCTAGCCCTCTCCCGGAGGGAGAGGGGACCACAGCGGCCGGCCTACCAAACACGCCCTGAGGCCCTCCGCTTTCCCCCTTGCCGGGTCATTCCTCCGCGGCGGGCCCGCGGCGGCGTTTTGTGCGGGACCGCCGCTGTTTTTGCTCGAGCCGGCGGCGGATGGAGGCGCGGGTCGGCCGCGTCGGCTGGCGGACTGCGGGGGCGACCGCCACCTCGGCGATCCGCCGCCGCACCTTCTCCAGGCAGTCGGCGACGTTCCGCCCGGCGTCCCGGAACCGCTGGCTGGTGACGAGCCACTCTCCGTGGGTGGTCAGGCGGCGGCCCAGCTTCTCGATCAACCGCCGCCGCACGCCTTCCGGCAGGCTGGGGCTGCGGACTACGTCCCAGCGGAGGGTGGCCTTCGTATTGAGCTTGTTGACGTTCTGTCCTCCCGGCCCGCCGCTTCGGGAGAAAGTGAACTCGAATTCCGCCAGCGGGATACCGATGCAGCGCGTGACGACGAGAACCATGTTACGCGCTGCCGGCCAGTTCGGCGAAGGCCTGCCGGGCATGGGCCAGCAGGGAGGGGTAGCCGGCCGCCTCGAACTCTTCGCCCAAAAGCTCGACGTCATAATAACCGTCGTAGCCGGCAGCCTGGAATGCGGCCACGATCGCCCGCAGCGGCACCACGCCCTGGCCCAGCAGACAGCGGCTCTGCTCGCCACGCGGGGGCTGCCGGGCGTCTCCCAACTGCACCAGCGCCACCTGCGGAGCGATCTGGGCAATGCGCTCGACCACCGCCGGATCCTGGCCCAAGTGATAGGTGTCGAACACCATCTTGACGCGGGGGTGGGCTACGGTCGCCAAGAGGGCCAGGGTCTCGTCCAGACCGGTGAGGAAGGTCCACTCCGCTGCGCAGCCGGGGTGCATCGGCTCGATGGCCAAGGTGACGCGGAGGTCATCGGCCAGGGGGGCCAGCTCGACGAGGGCCCCTTGGACGAGCCGGCGGGCATGGTTCGAGGTGTGGCCGGCCCGGGTGCCGCTGTAGGCGACCAGGCAATCCGCCTTCAAGGCGGCTGCCGCGCGGAGGGCTTCCGCCCCGTCCTCGATGCTCTCGCGGTAGCTCCGCCCCTCGCTGCCGGTAAACCCGCCGGCCCAAAACAGGTGGGAGACCCCGAGGCCGCTTGGCCCGAGCAGCTCGACCGCCCGGCTCAGGCCGCAGTCGGACAGCTTCTGCCGCCAGATGCCGATGGCCGGGATGCCGGCCGCCGCGTAATGACTTACGTCCTCTTCGAGCGACCAGCGGAAGGTGGTCGTCTCGTTCATCGAAAGCTCGCCCATCCGTGTCCGCTCCCAATAACCGTCGGGCAGTCCAGGGCACCAGTATGGAGGATGGGGGCGGTCGTGTAAAGGCGAGATTTTGGCCCCGGCAGGGGGTGCTCTGTTCCCATGCCGGGGGCTCAAGGCTGGCGGCGGTTATGCCCAGTCGCCGTCAAGGAACTGCAGCAGGGCCTGATCGCCGGCCCGCAACGCCAAGTCTGCGACCAGCGCTCCCTGCCCGGCCCCCGGTTCCGGCAGAGGAACGCTCGGGGCAGTGGCCTGCTCGAGCACCGCCGTCAGGGCTTGCGGCGTGACCACGATCGGACCCGGCGGGTCGGTGATGCCCAGCGCGCTGATCACCGCAAAGGGATCCCCGCTGAGCCCCAGGACGATCTGCCCGTGCCCGCCCGCGCCGTTGACCGTCACGCCAAAGGTGTTGTCGGCCGTCTGCCCCGGCTGGATCGTAATTGGGCTGCCCACGGCGTGCCCCTGCAGGGATATCTGCATGTTGCTGCGGGTGAAGAGGCGGTCGGCCATCCACACTTCGACGACGTAGATGCCGTCGGGCACGTTGACGGCAAAGTCGCCGTTTTGCGTCACGTTCTCGTGCCGGGCCAGGTTATCCACTCCACCGTAATCGACGCTGAAGATGCTGCCCGAGGTCCAGCCGTAGCCCAAGGAGTTGCTGAACTTCGTGCTGCCGGTGACGAGTTTGTAGCCGGGATCCAGGGGGGTGCTCGTGGAGCCGAAGTCGAAGAACTCGACGAACGACGGATCGAACGTGACGGTGGCGGGGTTCGAGGCCGTGCTGAGGTTGCCGATGGCGTCGTGTGCGGCCCCGGCGGAGACGCCCACCTCGACCGTCCCCGTGCTGCTCATGCCGCTCACGGCGATGTCGTAGGTCGTGCCCGAGCCGGTCACCGTCGCCACGAGGTTGCCGGTGGCCGTTCCGCCGCTGAGCGTCACGCCGCCGGCGTTGAAGCCGGTGACGGGCTCGTCGAAGACCGCGGTGAAGTGGATGGGGGTCGTCGAGGTGGGGTTGCCCTCGCCGGCCTTTTCAGTAAGGACCACGGTAGGCCGGGTCACGTCGTAGGTCACGGTGTTGTCGGTGCTGGTCGAGGCGAGGTTGAGATTCCTGGCCGTGTCGTGTACCAGGCCCGCCGCGATGCTGGCCGTCACCGTGCCGCTGCCCGCCATGCCGCTCACCAGCACGTTGTAGGTTGTGCCGCTGCCCGTCACGACGGCCGACAGCGATCCGGGGGTGGTGCTGGCGGAGAGGTTCACGTCGGCCGCGGCGAAATCGACCACAGGCGTGCTGAAGACCACACGGAAGTCGATGGGACCGTGGTTGACGGGGTCGGCCTGGCCGGGGGCCTGGTTGATGGTGACGCTCGGCGGCGTCAGGTCGGGCGGGAGGGCGGTCACCGCGAGCGAATGAATCACCACCTCCGCGCCGGCCTGACCCAGCAGGCCCACGCTGAGCTGCCCGTTGTCGACGTTGGTCGTATACGTCTTGTCGACCGCCTGATCGTTGGGCACGGCGACGGTCGCGGCCACGTAACCGTCCAAGGAGATCTGCGCCGTTTCGCCGCTGAGGTGCGAATCGCCCAGGCGGAGGGTAACCTGGTAGGTGCCGTCGGGGACGGCGACGGAGAAGGTCCCGTTGCCGGTTTCGTTGAAGGCCTGGTCCGGCGCGGGGCCCGTGAACCAGTCCCAGCCGGTGACGCTGCCCGCCGACCAACCATAGCCCAAGGCGGCGCTGTACTTGGTCGCCGCGGTCACCCGCAGGGCGCCCGGCTCCAGCGGCGAGCCGCTGGTGCCGAAATCGTACAGCCCCGAGAAGGGCTGATAGTAGGCCACGTCGTTGTCGTTGTTGGTGCTGGTCGAGGCCGTATTGCCGAGGTTCGCCGCATCGACGGCCGCGTCGGCGGGAATGGTGGCGATGACCGACCCGGCCGTCGTCATGCCCCCGACCGCAATGTCGTAGGTCGTTCCCGCGACGATCCCCGCGCCCGTCACGGCAGTCACGCTCTGGACCGTCGCCCCCAGGGCGGTGCCGGCAAGCGTCACGCCGCCCGGGCCGAAGCCCGTCACCGGCGCGCTGAAGACGGCCGTGAACTGGATCGGGCTGGACGTGGCGGGATTGACCTGCCCCGCCGCCTGATTGATCGTCACGCTGGGCGGGGAATTCTCGATCGTCAGCGTAAACGTGGTGCTGTCCGTGACCCCCAGGCTATCGCTCGCCGACACGTCGATCGAGACCGAGCCGGTCGCCGCGGGCGTGCCGCTGACCGTGAAACTGTCCGCAGTTCCCGATGCCGGGGCGATGCCCAGGCCCGCAGGCAGCGTGCCCTCCACCGTATAGCTGACCGTCTTGCTCCCGGTCCCTCCCACGGCCGTGACGGTCTGGCTGTACGGTTCGTTCACCGCCCCCTCCGCCAATTCGGTCACGCTGAAACTCACGGAGGGATTGATCGTGACCGTGTAGGAGTGGCTGGCGGTGGCCCCGACGCTGTCGGTCGCCGTCACGGTGAAACTGTAGGGCTTGGCGACGGTGGGCGTGCCGCTGAGCAGCCCACCTGCGTCGAGCGTCAGGCCGGTGGGCAGGCTGCCGGTAAAGGAGAAGCTGTCGGCGCCCGTGCCGCCGCCGGCCAACACCGTTTGGCTGTAGCCCGCCGTGTCGATCGTCCAGTCTTCCAGCGTCGTGGTGCTGATCGACAAAACGGGATTGATCACGACCGTGTAGGCTTGGCTGCCGGTGGCGCCGGCCTGGTCGGTGGCGGTCACGGTGAAACTAAAGGTATTGGCCGCAGTGGGCGTGCCGGTGATGGCCCCGGTGGTCGAGTTCAGGCTGAGCCCGTTGGGCAGGCTGCCGGTAGTGACGGCGAACGCGTCGGCGCCGGTGCCGCCCGTGACGGCAAGCGTTTGGTTGTAGCTCGGGCCGTTCCGCGTCCAATCGGGCAGCGTCGCGGTGGCGATGGAAACCGGCGAATTGATGTCGACGGTGTACTGTTTGCTGCCGCTGCCGCCAACCGTGTCGGTGGCGGTGATCGTAAAGGTGAAGGGGCCGGTGGCGTCCGGGGTGCCCGTGAGGGCGCCGCTGCTTTGGTCGAGCGTCAGGCCGCCGGGCAGGCTCCCGGAGCTGACCGAGAACGTGTCGGCCCCCGTGCCGCCGCTGGCCGCCACCGTCTGATTGTAGGGCGTGCCGATCGTCCAATCCGGCAGCGTCGCGGTGCTGATGGAAACCGGCGAATGGATGTCGACGGTGTACTGTTTGCTGCCGGTGCCGCCGACCGTGTCGGTGGCGGCGACCGTAAAGGTGAAGGGGCCGGTGGCGTCCGGGGTGCCCGTGAGGGCGCCGCTGCTCTGGTCGAGCGTCAGGCCGGTGGGCAGGCTCCCGGAGCTGACCGCGAACGTATGCGCCCCCGTGCCGCCGCTGGCCGCCACCGTCTGGCTGTAGCCCGACGTGTCGACCGTCCAATCAGCCAGCGTCGCGGGGGTCAGCGTCAGCGGGGAATTGATTACGACCGTGTAGGGCTCGCTGGCGGTGGCCCCGACGCTGTCGGTTGCCGTCACGGTGAAGCTGAAGCTGTTGGCCGCGGTTGGTTCGCCGGTGATGGCCCCGGTGTCGGCGTTGAGCAACAGGCCGTTGGGCAGGGCCCCCGAGCTGACGGAGAACGCGTCGGCGCCCGTGCCGCCGCCGGCCAGCACCGTTTGACTGTAGCCCGCCGTCTCGACCGTCCAGTCGGCCAGCGTCGTGGTGGTGATCGACAAGGCGGGGTTGATCGTCACGGTGTAGTCGTGGCTGCCGGTGGCGCCGACCGTGTCCGTGGCGACGACCGTGAAGTGGAAAACGCCGGTTGCGTTCGGGGTGCCCGTGAGGTCCCCGTTGGAGTCCAGGGCGAGCCCGCCGGGCAGGCTCCCCGAGCCGACGGTGAACGCGTCGGCGCCCGTGCCGCCGCTGGCCGCCAACGTCTGGCTGTAGCCCGCCGCGTCAATCGTCCAATCGGGCAGCGTTGCGGTGGCGATCGACACTGCGGGGTTGATCTTCACCGTGTAGCCCTGGCTGCCCTCGCCGCCAACCGCGTCGGTGGCGGTGACGGTGAAGCTGAACGTGCTGGCCACCGTGGGCGTGCCGCTGAGCACCCCGCTGTTTGCGTCGAGCGACAGACCCGTGGGCAGGCTGCCGCTGGTGACGGCGAACATATCGGTCCCCGTGCCGCCGCTGGCCGACACCGTCTGGCTGTAGCCCGCCGTGTTGGCCGTCCAATCGGGCAGCGTGGCGGTGGTGATCGACAAGGCGGGGTTGATCACCACCGTGTAGGCTTTGCTGTCCGTGTCGCCCACGGCGTCGGTGGCGGTGACCGTGAAGTCGAACGTGTCGGCCGCAGTCGGCGTGCCGGTGACGGCCCCGCTGGCGGAGTTCAGGCTGAGGCCATTGGGCAGGCCGCCGCTGGTGACGGCGAAGGTGTCGGCCCCCGTGCCGCCGCTGGTCGTCACACTCTCACTGTAGGGCGTGTTGAGGGTCCAATCGGGCAGGGTCGCGGTGGTGATCGACACCACGGGGTTGATCGCCAGCGCGTAGCTTTGGGAGCCCGAGCCGCCAACCGTGTCCGTGGCGTCGATCGTGAAGTCGAAGGTGCCGGCCGAACTTGGCGTGCCTGTAATGGCCCCGGTGGCTGAGTTCAGACTGAGGCCGTCCAGCGAGCCCGCGTGAAGCGTGAACGTATCGCCGCCCGTGCCGCCGCTCAGCGGCAAGGTCTGGCTGTACCCCGGTGTGCCGGCCGTCCACTCGGCCAGCGTCGTGGCGGGCAACGTCACCTGCGGATTGATCACCACCGTGTATGCCTGGCTGCCGACGGCGGACAGGCTGTCGGTCGCGGTGAGCGTGAAGTTGAAGGTGTCGGCAACACTCGGCGTGCCGGTGATGGCCCCGCTGTTGGCGTCCAGGGTGAGGCCGGTGGGCAGACTTCCCGAAGCGACAGCGAAGGTGTACGGCGCCGTGCCGAACTCCCCGCTGACGGTGGCATTATAGGCCACCCCTTCCGTCCAATCCGGCAAGGTCGAGGGGGTGACCGTCACCGGGCTGATCTTGACGCTATAGCCCTGGCTGCCGGTCGCCCCGGTGGAGTCGGTGGCCGTGATCGTGAAGCTGAAGGTGTCGAGCACCGTGGGCGTGCCGGAGAGGCTGGCCGTGCCGTTGCCGTTGTCGGTGAAGGTCACGCCGGTGGGCACGCTCCCGGCGGTCACGGCCAAGGTGAACGGTCCCGTGCCGCCCGACACGCCGACCGTGTGGTCATAGGGGGCGCTGGTGGACCCGGCGGGCAGCGTGGCCGGAGTGAGCGTGACCGGCCCGTTGATCAGGATGCTGTAGGCTTGGCTGGCCGTCGCGCCGTTCGTATCGGTGGCGGTGACGGTGAAATGGAAGGTGTTGGCCGCGGTCGGCGTGCCGGTGATATCGCCGGTGTCGGAGTCCAAGCCCAGCCCGTTCGGCAGAGCCCCCGCCGTGACTGAGAAGGTCACGGTCCCATCGCCCCCCGTGGCAGCGATCTCCTGGTTGTAACCGAATTGATCCACCGTCCAGGGCACCAACGACGTTGTGGTGATCGCCACTTCCGGGAAGATATCAATCGTATAGCCCTGGTTCCCGGTCGCGCCGACGCTGTCGGTGGCAGTGACGGAGAAGGAATCGCTGGCGTCGGCCGTGGTCGGCGAGCCGGTGATCTCGCCGCTGCTGGGGTTCAGGCTCAGGCCGCTGGGCAAGCCGACGGCGGAGAACGTGAGGCTGCCGGTGCCGCCCGTGGCGGTAATCGTCTGGTTGTAGCTTGGACCGTTCTGCGTCCAGTCGGGCAGGGTCGCGGTGGTGATGGAAACGGCCGGGTTCACGGTCACCGAGTAGGCCTTGCTGCCCGTGGCCCCGACCGTGTCGGTGGCGGTGATCATGAAGTTGACGGGAGAGGCGTTGGCCACGGTCGGCGTGCCGGTGATCGCGCCCGTGCTGGAGTTCAGGCTCAGGCCGGTGGGCAGACTGCCGGCGGTCAAGGCGAACGTGTCGGCCCCCGTGCCGCCGCTGGTGGCGAGCGTCTGGCTGTAGCCGGCTTTGTTCACGGTCCAGTTGGCCAGTGTGCTGGTGGTAATCGAGAGCGCGGAATTGATGGTCACCGAGTAGGCATGGCTACCCGTGGCGCCGACGGTGTCGGTGGCGGTGATCGTGAAGTTGACGGGGGAGGCGCTGGCCACGGTCGGCGTGCCGGTGATCGCGCCGCTGCCGCTGTTCAGGCTCAGCCCGCTGGGCAGAGCCCCGGTGGTGACCGCGAACGTGTCGGCCCCCGTGCCGCCGCTGGTGGCGAGCGCCTGGCTGTAGCCGGCCTTGTTCACGGTCCAATTGGCCAACGTGCTGGTGGTGATCGAGAGCGCGGAATTGACGGTCACCGAGTAGGCATGGCTGCCCGTGGCGCCGACCGTGTCGGTGGCGGTGATCGTGAAGTTGACGGGGGAGGCGTTGGCCACCGTCGGCGTGCCGGTGATCGCGCCCGTGCCGGAGTTCAGGCTCAAGCCGGTGGGCAGACTGCCGAGGGTGACG
>Ga0326727_10010547_pt1 | contig 21973 bp, 20 predicted proteins | sample MB2enrmetagenome_FD_207643 | JGI IMG/M metagenome (GOLD analysis project Ga0326727, IMG submission 207643) | Lab enriched peat soil microbial communities from McLean, Ithaca, NY, United States - MB29MY | ecosystem: Environmental > Terrestrial > Soil > Wetlands > Peat | place: USA: New York...
TGAGTGCATTTGCTTTGATTCTGTGCGGTCGCCTAGGCTTCCGAGCCTCGATGCGAAGAGCTTCCTTCAACACCGTCCGCAGGCTCCTGCCTGGTTTGAGCGGGAAACGCCGAGGTAGTATTCTTGCCCTTGCATCCCAGGGACCCGTAATTGATTCGTGCACTCGTCGATTTCGCGCTCAAAAGCCGATGGCTGGTCCTAGGCGGGGTGGTGCTGCTCACCGCTTGGGGCATCATCTCGTTTCGAGCGCTGCCCATCGAGGCCTACCCGGACGTGGCCAACAATTACGTCCAGATCATCACCCAGTGGCCGGGCCGAAGCGCCGAAGAGATTGAACGCCAGGTCACGGTGCCCATCGAGATCCAGATGGCCGGAATACCCCACCTGGCCCATCTCCGCTCTACCACGCTTGCCGGCCTTTCCAGCCTGATGCTCATCTTCGAGGACGGCACCACCAGCGATCTGAATCGCGCCCACGTGGTTGAGCGCCTCGGCCAGGTGAACCTGCCCGGCAGCCTCACTCCCCAGATGGGAACTGACTGGAGCCCTGTCGGACAAATCTATTGGTACACGCTGGAAAGCACCAATCCCGCCTACGACGTGATGGAGAAGAAGTCGTTGCAAGATTGGCTGCTGGAGAAGTCGTTCAAGAGCGTCAAGGGCGTGGTCGACGTAGCCAGCTTCGGCGGTCCGACCAAGGAGTACCAGATCAAGCTGGACCCCGAGAAGCTGGTCTCCTATGGGCTGAGCATCGGCCAGGTGGAGCAGCAGATCGCCAACAACAACACCAATGGCGGCGGAAGCTTCATCGAGCAAGGCACGCAACAGATCAACGTGCAGTCGCTGGGCCTTTACACCAGCGTGCAGGACATTGAGGACACCGTCGTCAAGGCGCAAAACGGCGCGGCCATCTCCATCAAGGACATTGCCACCGTTTCGCAGGGAGCCAAGATTCGCCTCGGCCAGATCGGGAAAGCCACCCACCGGGACGACGGCACGATCGTCGACAATCCCGACACGGTCGAGGGCATCGTGTTGCTGCAGAAGGGCGACGACTCCGATCCGGTGCTGCAGGGAATTCACGAGGAAGTGGACAAGCTGAACCACGGCATCCTGCCCAAAGGCGTAAAAGTCGTGCCGTTCCTCGACCGCTCCAAGCTGGTGGCGTACACGGTCGAGACTGTGGAGCGCAACCTGACCGAGGGGATGATTCTGGTGGCGATTATCCTCTTCCTCTTCCTGGGCAATGTCCGCGGCGCAATCATCGTCACGCTCACCATACCGTTTGCGCTGATGTTCGCCTCCATCTGTCTCGACCTGACCCACATTCCAGCCAATCTGCTCTCGCTGGGCGCGCTCGATTTCGGCATGCTGGTCGATGGTTCGGTCGTCATGATCGAGAATATGGTCAGGCATCTGGCGCAAAAGGACCACACCCGCACCCCGGCTCAGAAGATTCGTGAAGCGGCATACGAGGTGCTGCGGCCTGTGTTTTTTGCGCGCGGTATCATCATCACGTCCTATCTGCCCATCTTCACTCTGCAGGCAGTCGAGGGCCGGCTTTTCAAGCCCATGGCCTGGACCGTGACTTTTGCCTTGCTGGGCGCGCTCGGATTCGCCATCGTCGTAGCGCCGGTGATGGCCAGTTTGCTCTTCCGCAGGGGCGCCAAGGAGTGGCAGAACCCGATTATGCAGTGGCTCATCCGGCGTTATCGCGTGGCCGTGCGCGCTGCCATTGAGCATCGCTACATAACCGTAGGCACCGCCGCGGTTCTCTTCGCCATCGCTATCTATCTCACCGTGGGTGGACCGATAGGCTCCGAATTCCTGCCCCACCTGGACGAAGGCTCCATCTGGGTGCGCGGTACGCTGCCTCCCAGCGAAGGACCCACCGCCAGCATCGACTTCACCAACAAGGCCCGCGTGGTGATGGCCTCGTTTCCCGAGGTGATTCAGGTGGTCAGCCAGACCGGACGTCCAGACGACGGCACCGACACCGCGGGCTTCTTCAACACTGAATACTTCGTCGACCTCAAGCGGAGAGAGGATTGGCGTCCCGTCTTCCACCGCAATAAGGACGAGTTGATTGCGGCCATCGACAAGGAGCTGTCGAGGTTTCCGGGCGTGATCTGGAATTACTCCCAGCCCATCTCGGACAACATGGAGGAGGCCGTTTCCGGCGTTAAAGGTGAACTGGCCGTGAAACTCTACGGGAACGACCTCCGCGTTCTGGAGCACACGGCCGAAAAAATCCAGGCACAAATGGCCACGGTCAGAGGTGTAGGCGACCTGGGCATCTTCCGTATCGTCGGCCAGCCCAATCTGAACCTGCAGGTCGACCGCAAGGCCGCCCGTCGTTGGGGCATCAACGTATCCGATGTGCAGGATGCCGTGCAGACTGCCGTGGGCGCCAATGCGCTTACCCAGGTGCAGCAGGGCGAGGCGCGCTTCGACGTGACTTTGCGCTATCAGCAGCAGTACCGCGATACCCGCGAGGCCATTGAAAACGTGCGCCTGCTCGCGCCCTCCGGCGAGCGCGTATCCCTGGCGCAGCTCACTCGAGTCTCCACCGATGACGGCGCCGAGCAGATCAATCGCGAAGGCGGCCAGCGCTACATCGCCATCAAATACTCGGTGAGAAACCGCGATCTCGGCTCAACCGTCGAAGAAGCCATCGCCAAGGTCGAGCGCAACGTTCAACTGCCCTCCGGCTACCATCTCGAATGGGCCGGAGAGTACGAGAGCCAGAAGCGCGCCGACAAGCGCATGGCGCTTATTGTGCCCATCACCGTGCTGGCCATCTTTCTCATTCTCTACACCATGTTTCGCTCGGCCAAGTGGGCCATGCTCATTCTGGTCAGCGTCGTAATGGCCTCCATCGGCGGGCCGCTTGCGCTTTTCATCACCCAAACCAACTTCTCGGTCTCTTCAGCCGTCGGTTTTCTCGCCCTGTTTGGTGTCTCGGTGCAAACCGGCGTGATCATGATCGAGTTCATCAACCAGTTGCGTGCCCGCCGAAAGGGCATGGAGGCGCCGACCGAGGAGCACATTGTCGAAGCGGCCGTCGAAGGCGCGGTGCTACGCCTCCGCCCCATCATGATGACCATGCTGGTAGCCACGCTGGGACTGCTGCCTGCGGCGCTTTCTCACGCCATCGGCTCCGACTCGCAGCGCCCCTTTGCCATCGTCATTGTGGGCGGCCTGTTGGCCAACCTGGTCATCGGCGTCTTCCTGCTGCCCACGCTCTATGTCTGGGCAGCGCGGGAAAACGACATCTTGCCCGCGGTCGAGGATGGCGAATAACCCCAATCCGTCTGCGGTGAGCTGGATTGATTTTTGTTGGCCGCTGGATCTGGCGGCGTGAGCCGCGTCTGGCTTGCAACTGGAAATGGAGTCTTCCCGCGCCGGAGGCAAGGGTCGCAACGACCTCCACGCCTTCCACCCCGTCCTGGCCGCGTCCAGCGCAGCCAGCCGGCAATCTAGTGGTGAACCTGCTCCGACTCGCTCGGCGTACTGTCGGGATGCGCGCTCCGTGGCAGCGTGATGGTGCGTTCCACGTGATCCTTGGCGTCCATCGCCTTCTGAACACCAAAAACCATGGCGATCTGGTCGATCTTGTCGAAATAAAGACGGCGCAGTTGCTTCAACTCGGTGCGCAGTTCCGCGCGGCGCTCCCGGCTCTCGGTGCCCGACCCTTCCCATTTTGCGGTAAGCAGAATCGAGAAGCGCAGACTGGCCAGCTCATCGATGTTGATGGCCAGCGACGTACCTTGCTTGTCGTGCGCGTACGCGAAAGCGCGGCCGAACGAAACTGCGTCAAGAATGTGATTGGACATGACGTTCCTCCATTTCGAGCTCTCCCTATCGAGCAAGTTCCGACAAGTCGAATGGGAAAAGGCCGTTGCCTGAATCCCTGGCGCCGGCCCGGACGCACCACATTCTTGCGTTGGATTCTCCCGAAAGTCTGATCGCTTCTCTCATCGATTGCTGTGATTCAAATCACTCCGTTCAGAGTTTGAAACCATCCTGTTCCTGGCCCCGGAGCCAGACATTGCAGGCTCCGGGACCAGGCAGGGGCGGATGAAGTTAGTCGAGCCCATCCACATACCGGGCCACCAGAACCGTGTTCCCGTCGGCTGGGTTCTTGAGGAGCAGGCCGACCACGCGCACGGTGTCGCTGCCGCCCAGGTCGGAGATTCCAGCGTAGCCGTTGCGGAAATCGGTCCAATCGGTGACATAGACCTTGACCGCCTGCGGCACCAGCACTCCCGCAAAGCCGTCGATCTTCAGCTCGAATGTGCCTTTGCCTACCTTCACGCTGCCGGGAACCACCGTGCCGTTAAAGCCCCAGTTGCGCAGCACGATCCTGTTGACGCTGACCGCTTCGGGATTGGCCGCACCGGTGGCTGGCCCTCCCACCGCGATGCTCTGGCCGGGCAGCAACGCGCTGGAGTTGAAGACGAACTCGGTCAGCGGATTGCGATGCCAGAGAACAAAGTACTTCTCTGTGCCGGTCAGGTCGATCTGCGCGATCTGGCCCAGCGTGATCCCGGTCGTCGAGGGCAGCAGCCCCCGCACATACAGGTCGAAGCTGCTGGCGCCGTCCGTTCCCGGTGTCACGTACGTGGCCTGGCCGGCCGCATAGAAGCCGCTTTGCGACAGAATTCCCACCTGATCCGCGCTGATGGTCGAATCGGCCGTTTCCAGATTCCCGGAGACCTGCACGATAGTGCTCTTGCTCAGGTCGCCGATCACCGCGCCCTTGTCCCAGACGGTCGAGCCGCTGACGTCGATCGTCCAATTGCGGCCGTGCGGTCCCTGGATGGTGAAAGACTGCATGTCCGGGGCCACGCCGGTCACTGCCGCATCGAACTGGTCGATGTAGACAGAGGGATCGCCGGGCCGGGCCACGCTGATGTTGAAGACCGGGTCCACCGTGCTGCTGATTTTGCCCGTGCTATCGGTTGTGATCGACTTATACAGATCGAAATCCATGCGCACGCCCACCGGCTCATCCGCGGTAACCACCAGGGGAGCGGCGAGCTTGTGCGTGAGAGTCGTCTTGGTAAAGGTTGCGGCTTCGGTCTGAAGTGTGGGCGCGGCGCCAGGCGTGGTGGCGAGATAGCCGATGGTTGCCGGGCCCAGCGTGATGACGATCTTGTCCCAGGTCCCGACCGGAACACTGCTAATGTCCAGCAGCGTCTGGAGCCCGTTGTAGCGTGCGAAATCCACCATCTGCGGCCCGTTGAGCAGCGGAGTACTGACGCCCTTGGCGTTGAGTGCATCGATACTCACGATCTGCACCTCGAACGACGCCACGTTGGGCGATGGAGCATCGGTGCCAATCACAAAAGTTTCGCCGGTTGCATGCGTCTTCTCTGGCTCGGCGGCTAAGGTGGTGCTGACTCCCACCGCCAGCAAAGCGGCGGCAGCAATTGAAAGGCGGGCAAGCTTTAGAGTCCTGTTGTGCATCGTGGTCCCCATGTTGTTTAACCTTCGCTTTCTGCGTAAGTCGATTGCTCGATCGGAGCGCATGCTGACCGGAAGGTTGCATGTGCCGCGTAGCTGGAAAGCCGTTGGGACAGGTCCCCTGCCGGTGCACACGTATTCTCGAAGCCCGGCAAGGGTCTCTTGTCCATGGCACTTATCCTCGGCAGAAGGGTGAAACTATTCATTTCAGGGCGCGCCCGATTCCGGTGTCATCGCCTCAATGCACGTACGACGGCAGGTAAGCTAACCAAATCTGTTATTCACCGTCGCAAGGGTAGACACGACTCTAATCGAATGGTTGCGGACGGCTTTCAAAAAAACAATTCAACTTTTGCGTTAAATTAAGCTTTTGGCCTATAGCCGCACTATAAGCATGGTTACTTAAGTTGTAAGTAAACGATGCGGACCTATGAGTATTCCCATCGCCGCGCAATTCTGCGGGCCACCGCAAACAGCACGATCCCGATGGACAGCAGCACGGATACCTGCGGCCAGAGTGCGCTGATTGGCTGATCGCGCCAGAAGACCTTGGTGAAACCGTCGATGGCCCATGCATTGATGGTCCACAATCCGGCCTTCTGCATGGCTACGGGCATCAGGAACCGCGGAAACATGCTGCCGCCGATGGCCGACATAGTCAGCACAAGCAGCGTAGAGAGCGCTCCCAGTTGAGCGCGTGTGCGGCAGATGCTGGCCAGCAGCATGCCGAAAGCGGCCACCGCAAAGGCGGTGCAAAGTCCCATCACCACAAAGCCGGGAATATGGCTGAAGAAGTCGAGCTTGAAGACGGCCCAGCCCCAGAGAAACATCACCGTCAGTTGTGTGAAGGCCAGCAGAAGGTTGAACACCAGCTTGCCCGTCAGCAGCCCGGTCATCGTGATGCGCGAACTGAGTACGCGATCGAGGGTGCCGCTCTCGGCCTCATCCAGCAGCGCGCCCGCCGAGCCGCTGGCCGTGAACAGCAGAAACATCGCCCCGATGGACGCAGCAAAGAAAGACACCATGGTGTGGTTTTCTTTCTGCATGACGGAGCGGGTCTTGACCGCAATGATCCCGCCTCTGCCCGAGCCTGCGGATGCGGTGCCGGCTCCGGCTGCGTCACGCCTGCGTTCAATCTGCCGCAACTGCTCGAGGTTGCCCTGCATCTTCTGCCGCTGCTCGGGCGTAAATCCGCCGATGTATTCGCCGGTATACTTCATTCCCTGTTCCGCCATAACCTCTGGCATGGCGGTCATGGCTTCCTTTTGCAGCAGGCCTCCGACCATCTGTGGCGCGATGGCGTCGCTCGAATCGTATAGTAGCTCGATGGCCGGTCCGGCCTGACCGGAGTTCGGCCCGAAGGAAACGGGATTGGCGCCAAAACCCTGCGGCACGATGAGAGCAACCGATACATCGCCCGCCTTCACCGCTGCCTCGGCAGTGGCCGCCGTATAATCGACCGGCTGCGGCTGGTCCTTGGTGGAAGCGGGCCTGGTCGACACGGTCAGCGATCCATCGTTCTTGAGCCCCCTCACGAGTTGGCGCGATACGCTGCTCTGGTCCTCATCGACCACGATCACTTTGACCCTCGGAACCGTATCGTGTTGTCCGGCGAGGACGACGGCGAAGATCGAGAAGAGACTGACGGGCAGCACAAAGCTCAGCACCAGCGAGACGCGATCCCGGCGCAGGGCGACCATGGCGGTACGGACGATGGGGAGAATCAATCGCGTAGCTCCCTTCCGGTAAGGTGCAGAAATACGGACTCAAGGTTGGGCCGGCGCAGCGACAGGTCGACCAGCGCAAGGCCGGCCGAGGAGGCGCTATCGAGCAGCGCGGGAATCTCGGCGGGGCTGTCGATGGTGAACTCCGCGGTGGAATCGGTCAGGCGGCCGCCGCTCTGCGCGATCCATGTGCCCACCTGCTCCACTGGTCCTTCAAAACGCGCCAGCACCTGGCTGCGCTCGCCAAAGGAGTCGCGGACCAATGCTTCCTTGGTGTCCAGGGCGACGATGCGGCCGTGGTCGACGATCGCGATGCGGTCGCAAAGCCGCTCCGCTTCCTCCATGTAATGCGTGGTGTAGATGATGGTCATTCCCTCTGCGCGGAGAGCGGCAATCATCTCGAATATGCGGTTGCGCGATTGCGGATCGACGCCTACCGTGGGTTCATCCATCAGCATCAGGCGCGGCTGGTGAATCAGCCCGGCCGCCATGTTGAGCCGCCGCTTCATGCCGCCGGAGAGATTGCGCGTCAGTTCTCCGGCGCGATCCTGCAAAGCCGCCCAGTCAAGGCAACGCGTGACCGCCTCATCGAGCTTTTTCCCCCTCAAGCCGTAATAGCGCCCGAACGAGCGCAGATTCTCTCTGGAACTAAGGCGTGGATAAAGGGCCAGTTCCTGCGGTACCCATCCCAGCGCCTCGCGGGCCGCCGCCGAGCCTGCCGCCGCACCGAAGACGCTCACGCGCCCGGAGTCGGGAATCACCCGCCCCGCAATGGCGCGGATGAGCGTGCTTTTGCCCGCGCCGTTGGGTCCCAGCAACCCCAGGCATTCGCCGCTGCGCAGTTGAAGCGAGATGCCGTCTACGGCGGTCACCTGGCCAAAGTGCTTGACCAGCGCCTCGACAACCAGTGGGGGCGGCGAAGATGCGGCCGGAGCGGCAGGGGCAGCGATGAGGAGTCTCCTGTATTGCGCGTGCGATGCCATGGTACCGCAACTGCGAGCAGATTCGCCTAAACAAGATACTTCTTCAGCGGCTCCCAATAATGGTTGTGCCAGCCCCAGTCAAGGTGATCGTACTCACCCGCGGGGAAGCCGGTGTGGTCGAAAGCCAGGGTGGTCTCCGCGCCGCGCGGCTTCAGCTCGAACCGGATGATGGAGTAGACGCCCGCATCCCAGTGAGTGGGGCGCCAGGCCTGCACGATGCGCTGGTTCTCGACCAGTTCGATGTTGCGTCCCACGATCAGGCCCCCGAACAGGCTGAAGGCGCCTCCCGGCCGGGCATCGATCTCCGCCGCCATGCCGGAAAACGCCGCGAACTGCTTGGCGTCGAGCAGCGCCGCATAGATTCGCTGCGGACTGGCCTTGAAATCCAGGTCGTAATGCAGCGAAGTCCGTGCCGCATTCGCTTCTGTGGCCGGCTTTTCCTGCATGGCCGGCTGCTGGGCCTGCGCCCATGAGCCGACAACCGAACCGCCCAGCGCGGCCGCCAGCACGGTGGTGAACTGGCGGCGCGTGGGCGCCATCGTGTTCGAGTTTATGGCAACCTTCATACCGACCTCACATTCCGGTCGGGAGTCGAAGCGGGGATGAGCGGCTCCCGTGGTGCTGAACCATCGGAACATGCCGGCGAAGTATGTTCAAGATCAAATTTCGATCGACAGGCCCGGCGCGTGAGGCATGACTCAATTTTGGGGTTGAATCCGGAGTCCCGGGTATGGGGGAGAGACCCGGGATTCGGGCGACCTGCAGGGTAATGCGTCGCAGGTTCCATATTCCGCGGCAGGTTGGACAGACCTTCGGCGCGCGGCGCCCCCAATCCCTGCCTTACGCAGCCGAACGCACTTCGCCTGGCTTCCGCGTCTGCATGAGCTCATCGAAGATGCCGCGGTAGTGAATCATGGCGGTGCGCAGTTCTTCAGTGGTTGCATCCGCTTTGCCGGGCCGCACCGCGATGGCCTGGGCCGCGCGGTAATTCTCCATCACGCGCGGATAGTCCACGGAAACATCGGCGGCGCGCTGCTCAAAGCCGGCCAGAGGATAGCCGCGGGCCTGGAGCAGCGATGTAATCAGCTCATCGGCTTCGGTGACGGCGCCCTTGGGATGATCGACAAAGCGGGATTGCACCGTTTGCCAATCGGCCAGATAGCGTTCCCGCTCGGTGGCGCCGAGTTCGCGGATATTCAGTTTTTCCACCCTGTTGGCGCGATCTGTCAGTTTCGCTTCGGCCTTTCCTTGAGACCCGTGCGTAACGACTGCGCGGTCGTACTCCGACCCGAATTTCGCGCGCAGCGCGGAAGATTTCTTGCGGCGGAATTCGACGTAGATGGCAAGCGCCACCACGGCGGCCAGAGCGAGGATGATCCCGCCGGTGATTAGCGTAGTACTCGTGATTTCCATCAGCATGTTGCTCTCCTGTGCGTGAAATGTCCCCGGCGGCAAAGGTCTGGCTCTCTTTGAGCCTCCTCGCCCTGGACAATTCATTACGCCCCTCATTCTGCGCGCCTGAGACTCGCGAAGGCTGACCCGGATTGCTCACCCAATCGATTGACGGGGATGGCGCGAAGAGCGAAGGTCTTCAAAAATGCCCCTAAAAGCGTTAGGCCGTCCCCTGGAACGGCCATTGCTTGTTCAGGTGCGAGAGCAGTAACTGTTGAGGAGGAAGACTGTATCCGGAGGTGATTCGGCTTAAGAACGGTGCCGGTCTTTGAGATGAAAGGCATTTTCACGCAGCGCGGTCTGGCCGCCCGGGTGGCCATCATAGCACTGACGGCGTGTGGTCTCGTCGCCGGCTATGAGTTAGGCTGCGTCGTGGCCATCCAGATGGCCGAAAACTGGCTCGATCAGTACTCCAAGCTGATGGCCGTGCAGCAGGATGCCTCTTCCGTCGAAGCGCACCGGGTACTGGGGGTCCTCAAGAACTCGCAGTATCCCTTCTGCTCCGACGCCGAAATCGCCTATTTCCGTGAACTTGTATTCCGTTCGGAATACCTGAAAGATGCCGGGCGCATTCACAGCGGGAGGATCGACTGCTCGGCCACCGCCGGCCGGCCAACGGGAATCATCGGGCAATTCAAGCCCGGTTCCACTCAGCAGGATGGAACCATCGCCTACAAGAACCTGGTCCCGATCCGCGACGCCCACCTGAAGAGGGCTGGCCTGCAACTGGGATCTGCCTACGTCGTCATCGGTTCGCACGTACCCCCCAGCCTGGGCCCCATCCCCATTAACCTGAACGTCACCATGCAGGATGCTGCCCGCCCACAGCCCGAAGCCAAGCCGGCCGCAATCCCACTGGCCGGTCATCCGCTGAAGCAAGCCGCCGGTAAGGCCGCCGTGGCCCCTCCCGCTAGCCATTCGGACCAGCAACCCGGAGGCAAACCGGCCGAAACGGCGCCTCAGGACGGCGGTCCAGAGGCGACTACGGGCGGCACGGTCCGCGTGGGAGACACGCTTTATACAACCCAGTGTTCTGAACAGCACTTCAATTGCGTCACCGCTTCGACCTCGGTTGCCGACGCAATCAAGGGCGAACGCGTCAGTGTTGCCGGATGCACGGTCGCGGGGGGCTTTTTGGGGATACTGCTCGGCCTGACGCTATCCATGATGCAACGCCACAGCGGCACCATGGAGCAGCAGCTTCGCCGGGCGATCGCGCGCGACAAGTTGCAGGTTGCCTTTCAGCCCATCGTCAATCTGAGCAGCGGACGAATCGTGGGCGCGGAGTCGCTGGTGCGATGGACCGACGATGAAGGCAATGTAGTCGGCCCCGATGTCTTCGTCAAAATCGCCGAAGAGCAAGGATTTGTGGGGGAGATTACCAAGTTTGTGATCCGGCGCGCCTTGCGTGCCTTTGCCGACACGCTTCGGAACCGTCCGGGCTTCCGTCTCAGCGTCAACGTGGCCGCGGCCGACCTTGCCGACCCGGCGTTTCTGCCCATGCTGGACGAATCGTTGAAACGCGCCAAGGTCCCGTCCAAGAGCCTGGTTATCGAGATCACTGAAAGTTCAGCCGCCAATCATGAGGTGGCCATGGAGACCATCCGCTGCCTGCGCCGGAGAGGCCACAGCATTCATATCGACGATTTCGGAACCGGCTATTCGAACCTCTCCTATCTGCTGTATTTGTCGGTAGATACGATCAAGATCGACAAGGCATTTACGCGCGTCATCGGCACCGAGTCGGTGACCGTGGCGATTCTTCCTCAGATTCTGGCGATGGCCGAATCGCTCAATCTCGAGGTGATTGTGGAAGGGATCGAGACCGAACAGCAGGAGAGCTACTTCTCCACGAACAACAAACGCACCATGTATGGACAGGGCTGGCTCTATGGCCGCCCAGTGAGCGCCGACGAATTCCAGACCCTGCTGGCCGCGAACTGGGCCAAGGGTCCCGTGGCCGTGGAACCGGCGGCCGCACAAGCCTCCAGGGTTGCTCCTGTGCCGATCAGCACCTACCGCAGCATCGCCTGACCGCCGCGCGGCAATCATGGGCATCGCCAGACGGTCCCGCCGCCTGGATGCAGACCAGCGCTTCGCCAGCCTCAGTGTTCATCTTTGCCGGGCCTGAGCATCAGCTCTTTGATCGCTTCGCGGGGATCCTTGCCTTCATCGAGGATCAGCTCCATCTGCTCGGCGATGGGCATTTCGATCCCATGCCTGCGGGCCAGGCCGAGGGCGGCGCGCGTGGTGAGAACGCCTTCCGCGACCTTGCCGCCCAAACCGGCCAGAATGTCGGAGAGTGCCCGGCCATGGCCCAGTTCCACGCCCACGGACCGGTTGCGCGAGAGCGAGCCGGTGCACGTGAGCATCAGGTCGCCGATTCCGGAGAGCCCGGCGAGAGTCTCACGGCGCCCGCCGCAAGCTACGGCCAGGCGGGTAATCTCGGCAATGCCGCGAGTCATCAGGGCGGCAGCGGAGTTGTAGCCAAGGCCGACGCCCGAGGCCACGCCGGCGGCGATGGCGATCACGTTCTTGAGCGCTCCGCCCAGCTCCACGCCGATGACGTCGGTGGAAGTGTACAGCCGGAGCGAGGCCGAAGAGAACTCGCGTTGGATATAGGCGGCGATTTCGGGATCGGTGAAGGCCACGGTGATGGCGGTAGGCATGCTCTGCGCCACTTCCAGGGCAAACGAGGGGCCGGAGAGTGCGCCGACAGGCAACTGAAGGCCCGCCCGCGAGGGACCCGGCGTTTCAAATTCCATCAGATCCGGCGTGGGCAGGTCGATTCCCGGCAATTCAAGCAGGAGCGGAGCCGGTTCGGCCGCGGTCTCTTTGGCCAGGCTGCCGGCGATGACCTCGGTCATGCGCAGAAAAGTGTGATCCTCAACGCCCTTGGTGGCGCTGACCACGATCTGGCCGGGGTGCAGATAGGGGCTGAGCCGGACCATGGTGGGGCGCAGGAACTCCGAGGGAACCACGGAGAGAACAATCTCGGCATCGGCCACGGCCTCGCAGTCGCCCGTGACGGGGATCGAGCGCGGAATAGGGAATCCGGGCAGAAACTGGGTATTTTCGCCGGCATCGGCGATCTGGCGCGCGAACTCCGCGCTGTGCGCCCAGAGCGTGACCTGGTGGCCGCCGCGGCGATCGAGCGAAAGCGCGAGGGCGGTTCCCCAGGCTCCTGAACCCAATACGAAGATGCGGCTCATGCGGCGGGCTTGGCTCCCAGACGGGATTCTTTGCCGTGGAGGAGACGCTTGATGTTGGGGGTGTGTTTGGCGATGATCAACAATGCAACGGCGATTTGCACCGCCAGGAAGAACGCCGAGCGGTCGCCCTGCACGGTAAACCAGGCGAACACCGGAAAGCTGGCGGCGCCCACAATCGATGCCAGCGAAACATAGCGGGTAAGCAGCAACACCAGGCCGAAAACGGCCAGGGCAGCCAGTGCGGCCAGAGGGGCCGCGACCAGAAAGACGCCAAAGCCGGTGGCCACGCCCTTGCCGCCGCGAAACCGCAGCCAGACAGGGAAGACATGGCCAAGGACGGCGCACAGGGCCGCAAGCGCCTGCATGTTGCGAAGCGGGGCCGAAGGCGCCAGCAGAACGCCCAGCAACCCGCCCAGATAGACGGCGGCCGAGCCCTTGAGCATATCGAGCAGGAAAGTGGCGGCGCCCAGACCCATTCCGCCGGAGCGGAGGACGTTGGTGGCGCCGATGTTGCCGCTGCCAACGGTGCGAATATCCTGCTTGCGGAAGAGGCGGACCAGCAGGTATCCGGTGGGAATGGACCCTAGCAGGTAAGCTGCGGCCACGATGACCAGGAGTGCAATTGGCATAACGTGCAAAGTTTAGCAGGTATCGGCGGAATGGGAAGTAACGAACGGGGGACTGGCGGCGGAGCCGGACTCAGAGATTGAACATCGCCTGGCGCGCCGAACGCACCTCGGCTGCCAGCACCTGCAGGACTTTGAGAGACATCTGCGGCTCCTTCAGCATCAAGCCGGCAAATTCGTCCCTGGGCACGAATCCGAGTTCGGCGCCCTCCCGCGCGATCGCGGTAAGAGAGTAGGGCTCGTTCCCGATCAGGCCGGGCAGGCCCAGCAGCGAGCCGGCGGTGGTTTGCATCCGCATCACCACCTCGCCGGCCACCGATTCCATCGTCAGCGTGGCTTCGCCCTTGCGCAGAATATAAAGACCGGTCGGCGGGTCTCCCTGACGGAACAGAACACGATCTTCGTCGCACGCGATCGGCTGGGAACGCTTCTCGAGCGCCTGGATCAGTTCACGATCGGCGACGAATGCAGACGGATCCAGGTTCACGTGCAGCCTCCGGGAATCGAAAGTAGATAGCAGTATGGGTCGGCGCTTTTTGCCTGTGGGGTTATGTTTTCATCAATTCGACTCGGTGTTTGGTGATGGCCATCACAGTAAGATGGTCGTCCTGGATTGGCTTGGTGTCCCAACTCACGCTTGGATGTCGTGAGACTGCAAGCGGGGGCTTCCAGGGCGCCCCATCTTTGCGCCTTTTTCCCAGCGCAAGGGTGCGAAACCACAGACCTCAATCGGCCCGTGTTCAACACGCGTAAAAGTCTGAGTGGGGAACTACGAAGCTCTCATCCGTGTCAGTCTGAGACCATCAGTTCGCCGGGGACGATGGGGCGCGTCCGGTGGAGCTTGCCCTGGTAGGCCAGCACGCCCATGAAGAGCAGCACAGCCACAAAGGCCGCCAGCTTGACCTGGCTGGTGGTCTGCGTCTGCGGCAGTGTCTTCCACAGCACCAGCAGCACGGTCTGTGCCGCCGTGACCGCCCACACCGAGCCGTAGAAGTAGCGGCGTTCCACGCCCTCGCCCCTGGTGGAGGGACCCACGCGCGGCAGCTTGCCCGCTGCCCCCAGCAGCAGGATGAGGGCGCACAGCGGCAGGTAAGCATCGTTGTAAATCTGCTTCATGTACCACGCGCCGGTCACCGCCGCGATCCCCAGGCCGGCCAGGTTCAGCAGCGCAAAGCTGAGCACGGCGTTCCACGCGAAGGTGTAGCACACCCGCCGGTAGAGGGGATTGGGCTTGTCCTCATCGAAGCGGAGAATGTAAGGCCGCGGCTCCACGCCCGGCAACTGGCCGCGCAAGCCGGCCCAGCCCGTCCCGGCCAGTACCGCCGCCAGCCATGCCCAGTTGCCCCAGTGGAACCCGCCCGCGAAGAGAGAAAACGTCAGCGGCCCCGGCGCCAGAAAGAAGACCCAGATCCAGATCGGCCAGTGCGCCAGCCGGTAGAGGCGGGTGTTCCGCTCCCGCATCTTCCGCTCCTGGGCATACTCCACCTTCCCGGTGTATCGCATCAAGCTGAGTCTCGCAGGGTAAGCGGGCGCGCGTCAATCCGATGCGCTGTTCAGAGAATCCGCCTTTAACGGACAAGGCTTGTCCAGGCCAGAAGCACACCCAGCAATGTGAGCAGCGCAAACGCGAGCGGCACATAATACGGCGAGCCGACTCGATACATGCAGAAGGAGTTGATGCCTTCTGCTGGAAGCACCAGAATCAGAACGAGGACGAGCGTGAGCGGATGCGGCCCATTGCCATACGCGGCCACCAGAAGGCCGACGGCCAGTCCAATTGCCACCAGCGCCCCACCCAGCGCCCGCAGCAGTTCGCGCGCCAGCTTGCAGGCCTGCGCATCGCCGTCGCACAGCGCCGCCAGGTGAGCCGGCAGCCGGGGAACAAAGACATCGTAAAGCCCGCCAAGAGCAATCAGCGCCGCGGCAGACAGGAGCACGATTCGAGCGATGGATGGCAAAGGATTCCCCTGTGACAATGATATTCTTCGCGCACTTGAGTGGCGCGTTGATAGGGCTTCACTCACCAGGCGTTTCAGACCGACTGCATTTCGAATTTCCGCTCCCAATCGGTAGCGAAGGCGAGGCACTTGCGGATGTGGGTCTCGGTCAAGGCCGGGAAGTCTTCGTGAATTTGACCTCGGCCCCCGACCGCGAGGTACTCCAGTACGTCGCAGACCGTGATTCGCAGGCCATGAATGCAAGCCTCGCCACTGCGCTTGCCGGGTTCAATCGTGCCGATCTTTGAGCAGTTCTCGCGCGCTCAGAGATTTAGTCTCTGCGGCGTGCGAACGGCCGTCCCCCTATGCGAGCAGAAGGGATGCTTGCGCTATCCCGTATGGAAGGACATTTCTATTTTCCATATGATGAAAGATCAATCGCTCGGCAACGTTGTATTCCGTTGATAGATCAGTCACAGTATCCCCAATGCGCCCCGGATCAAGCTTTCCTGAAAAGCGTTCTCGTATCATCTCTGACGGGCAAAGGAACTCGGCCGCAAAGGCGCGCTGGAACTTTTGCCTGTTCGTCACTGCGCCAGTGGCCGGCCTCAATAGATCATTAAGATCAAATCCAATCTGATCTCCAATCAAGCGGGCAGTATCGAATCGCCTGCTGTGGCTATGCGGTCGATTCAAGACGAATCCCAATTTGTTTCCGTCACTGAGTGCGAAGGAAAAAAGCGCTCTTTCCCTTACCTCAGTCAACCTGTTGAGGGCGATGTTCAAGCGGTCAGCTAGCGCTGCGTCGGAAATCGGATTAAAATCGAAGTTCCATTTTTTCCTTAGAGCATATGCCGCGGATTGCCCCTGCTGCCAAGGGGGGGCGTGCAAAGCCAAATCCACCAATGCTGATGTTTCGTTTCTACCGGGCATCTCGGCAAAAGTCCTAACTCCTTGAGCGGCTGTTTTAGCATCCGCAAGAATGGCTGAGATGTGTGCTTGATCCGTAGAGGCAGAAACTTCCTCCAAGGCATGTTTGCCATATGTCCGAGACCAGCCTGAGAGAGAGTTGATCAACTCGTCATTTTCATCTGGGTCCAGGCCCAAAAGCGCTTCCAACTTTCTGTGAAAAGACGCTTTTGCGTTTCCCCGCTCGGAACGGAGATCGTCCCATAGATCATGCAACTCGCTCTTTCGAACCCCACAGGAATGCAGCCTTGCAATGACAGTTTCAACAAACTCCGCGACACCTCTTTCGAATGTTGAGGCGTCAATAACGGCGGAGAACCCATTCAGGTAACGGATAGGGTACAACTCTTCCGGAATTGCGGCATTATGCTGCTTGCACACCACCGTGATCTGCTGTCCATCCGATCCCCTAAACGCTAAGTCGGGCCAGACAAATCCGCCACCAATGGCTGGCAGAGAATGCGACATTGCCCAGTTCAGATCTTCGCGCGTCGAGATGCTTGGTTCGGCTTCCCACCGAAGCCGCCACCAATTGGCCACGAACCAAATCGCGGCCAACCCCGCTGAAGCGCGGACTGTTCGTCGAACGGTCTTTGAGTCAAAATCTTCGATCTCTGTGACTTGACGATTCCCAATCGCGATGGAGATTTCAGCGTTAGTTGCCCTCTCAAACGGGCTTCCTGCGTCGCCCGCAAGCCACTCAACTACAGATATGTTCAGAGGGTCACTCACCCGCTGTTCCCTCCTGCCATCTTGCTAATACCTCAGCAGCTAGCGGATCGCCGGCCCCCATTGGGTAGCCGTGATAAGTGGCTGTCTGTTCATTGTCGAGCTGAGCCTCAAGGGCAATTCCTCCCGGGGACACAGCCCAGATATTCTGAGGTAGATCATTGCGCTCCTGAGTCGAGATTAACCCCAATTCTGTGCCCTTGCGCAATAGCTTCGTTGCGAGTTGGAGATCGACACGCGTGCCATCACACAGCGTCCGATTCATCCGAGGTTGTGGTGGAGGCGTCAGCCCGAAATCGCCCAAATGCTTCTTGTGGAATTGGCTTCCCTTGTAAACGACCTTCACAGAGAGCGACCGGAGGCGCGCTTCGTCGGGGAATTCAATTATCCGCCGCTTCGGGTTGTGCTTCCGCTTTCGCATTTTTTCAATGGGCTTTGCCCGTGTCTCAGTATTCTACGTGATTTGGATCGTCGATCTCTGCCCATTCGCCTGGGCACAAGTTTGGCGGCGGCGGCCTGATCCAGATGGGGAGATTCAGCCAAGAGCAAATAGCCCTTGTAAGTTCTTGCACCTTGCATAGATGATATTTGCAACCTTCCCGGAATCAAGGAATCCCCCAGGGTGACCTGCGCCACTTCCAGTTCACGCCTACATCAGCCGCCGCCGCACCAGGTCCAGCGCCTGCTGCGCGGTCCATTCGCGGACGCGGTTGCGGTCGCCGCGGAAGTTGCGCTCCAGCACGTCGGCCTTCTGGCCGTCGGAGACGGCGATGTAAACCAGGCCCACCGGCTTGGCCTCCGTGCCGCCCGTGGGGCCGGCGATGCCGGTGACTGCCAATCCCAGCGACGCGCCGGTGCGCAGGCGAATGCCCTCGGCCAGCGCCCGGACCACTTCCGCTGAGACTGCGCCGTGCTGCTCGATCAACTCCGGCGCGACGCCTGCCAGGGCGGTCTTCATTTCATTGGAGTACACCACCGCTCCACCCACAAATGATCGTGAACTCCCGCTGACGCCGGTGATGCGCGCGGCGATCATGCCGCCGGTGCAGCTCTCGGCCACGGCCAGCGTGTACTGGCGGAAGCCCAGGTAGTCCAGCACAATCTGTTCCAGAGTCTCCCCCTTTGAGGAGTAAAGCCAGTCCTCGAGAGCCAGTTCCAGGCGGCCGGCCAACTCATCCACGCGCTGCTGGGCGGCCTCGAGGGTCGCCTTGGAGCAGAGCAGGTTGAGCTGAATGTCGCCCGCGTGGGCCAGGATGGTGGTCTCAACGTCCTTATAGGCGGTGTAGATAGGGGCCAGCAGCTTGTCGGCCTGGGACTCGGGAATCATGGCCGCCTTGAGGGTGCGCTGGGCGATATGGCGCTCGGGCACCACGGCGCGCAGGCGCGGCAGGCACTCGGCATCGAATAGCGGCCGGCACTCGCCGGGCGGCCCGGGAATGAGCATCAGAAGCTTGCGATAGCCCGAGTAAGTCACGTCGAGCCACTGGCCGGGCGCGCTGCCATTCGGATTGGGCATCAGGGTAGCGCCTTCCAGCACGTCGGCCTGCTTCAGGTTGTTTTCGGGCATGGTGATGCGCCAGGCTGCGGCGCGGGCGTGCAAAGCGGCCACCTGGACGGCGTCGCGGCGCAGCGTGAGCGAGAGCGCCTCGGCCACGGCCTCGCGGGTTAGGTCGTCTTCGGTGGGGCCAAGACCGCCCATCAGCGCCAGGATGTCTGTGCGGCTGAGAGCGATGCGAATGGCGCCCACCAGGTCCTTGCGGCGGTCGCCCACGATGGTCTTGAAGGCTACCGTGACGCCGATCTCGTTGAACTTCTCAGTCAGATAGAGGGAGTTGGTGTCCTGGCGCCAGGGGGTGAGCATCTCGGAGCCGACGGCGATGATTTCGGACTTCATAAGACAGCTTTCAGCTCCCAGCCTTCAGCTTGGCTTTGCGGAATCGGAAGTTCTCAGCCTTTTCCGGCTGTGTGAATCAGGGCCGCGAGCTACCGCAAACAAGCTGACAGCTAGAGGCTAAAAGCTAGCATCTGGTAGCTAAAGGCTAAAACAAACTCAGCCCGTGCAGTCCCAAGTCCACATCATAAACGGCGTCGTTGGTGGCCAGAACCGTGGTGCCGAGCGGGGAAAAGGCGACACCCACCAGGTTGGCTCCGGCGACTACCACGGCAGCCTCGCCTGCGGGCGTAATGCGGACCAGCCCGCGCCGGCCATGGAGACAGGCGGCCACGTAGACATTGCCATCCTTGTCCAGCGCCAGCCCCTGCGGACGGCCCAGGCCGCGATACCAGATCCGCGTATCGCCGTGGGGATCGATGCTCCAGATGGCGTCGTTCGATGAAAGCGTGGGGCCGGTCACCAGCAGGTTGCCCGTGCCGTCCACTGCCAGGTGATAGGCCGAGACGCTGGGCTCGAGCGTGGCGTGAACAAAGATCTGGCGCTGCGTATTGATCTTGAAAACGGTGCCGCTGCGGTCGCCGACAAACAGGTTGCCCTGGGCGTCAAAGGCCGCGCCGGTGGCCACGCCCATGCCCTCGGCGTAGACCGTGGACTCGCCGGAGCCGTCGATGCGGTAGACGTTGCCTTCGGCCCGTGAGGTGACGAACAGGTCGCCCTCGGGATTGAAGGCCAGGCCGGTGGCGTTCAGGATGCCGGTCACAAAGGGAGTGCCGCGGCCGTCGGGGCTGATGCGCACGATCGACACCGGGGTCTGCTTGCCGCGCGGGCCGGAGATGGTGGCGTAGATCATGCCCGAGCGGCTCACTGCCGGACTGGTGACGGGGTGCAGGTCGTCGGAGAGCTGGCGGGCCACGCGCAGGGGCGAGGCGTTGCTGGCGCCGGCAGGGTTGCGGACTTCCACCAGGCCGGTGCGCGCATCCTCTGGAACGCGCAGCGCGAGGCGCGTGGGCCGGCTCATCAGCACGTGGGCCGAATGGCCGTCGACCAGCACGGCTGGTGGGCCAAAAGCCATGGGGCCGAGGTGGGCGCCGATCAGTTCGACCTCGCCCAGAGGCAACGCGGCATCGGGCGCGATGGCGTCGATGCGCGGTTCGGGGATGGTCTCAGCTGCGGATTGGGCGCGGGTGCGGGCCATGTCAGATCCAGATGCGCAAAACAGAGGCTACACCCAAAGCATACAGCCCCGCGGCCACATCATCGAAGACGATGCCCCAACCGCCGGGCAGGCGTTCAAGCTGGCGGGCAGGAAATGGCTTGGTAATGTCGAAGACACGGAAAAGAACCAGCGCAATCAGGGCGTGTTTCCAGTCGGCCGGGCTGCCCAGCAGGGCGATCCACTGGCCGGTGACTTCGTCGATGACCACGAAGCCGGGATCCTCGCGTCCGGCTTCGCGGGCGGCGATGGTTGCGGCCGGGATGCCGAGGACCAGCGTGACGGCAATTCCGGCCAGCAAGGCCAGGAGCAGCATTTGCGGTGATGGATGGGCGCCCCAGGCGTAGGCTGCCCACAGCAGCACGGCGGCCACCGAGCCCCAGGTGCCTGGCCCCGGCTTGCCCAGCCCCGCGCCGAAGAAGGTGGCGACGGCCCACGCCCAGAGGGTCTTGTGCTGGGTTGGAGCTGAGATCGGTGCCGCGCTATTCGTCATGCGAATCCCCGCCGCGGCTGCCGCCCAGCCCTCCCAGGTCTTCCAGCACCTCGGGGTCGAGAATCGGCGAGCTGATCTTGTAGACGTCCATGGCCCACTTCCCGAGGTCGATCTTGCGGCAGCGGTCGCTGCAGAAAGGGAAGTCCTCGTCCTTGGGACGCACCAGCATGCCGCAGGTAGGGCAGTGGAGCAGCTTGACGCTTCTTTTCTTCATAGCCATCGATAGGATTCCGCTTGAGGGCAGCGGTCAATTCATATCCTACAGTCTCGGGGATTTGCGCAGGCACCCGAGCGAATCGAACACGAGCCGCGTGGACGAGTCAAACCTGGCTCTGTGCTCCGGATCGGGCTGTCGATGCAGACCAAGAGCCCTGAAGAATCAGCCGGCAAACGTCATCGGCGATCTGTTGTTTCAAGGTCCGCTTATCCTTTGTCCTCGTTTTGTGCCCTCTCTTTACGGCAGCGAGGGGCTTCTCTTCCAGCGGAAAGGAGCTCGCGAAGAATTTTGCTGAAACCCGGCTTGCGCCCAGATCCAGAAAGAAGTCGTCATAGGCATTCCGGAAGGAACCGGATAACTCGGGCGTGTAGTTAGGCTGACTCATGGCGCAGACCCCGGCCATCTCACTTATTCCTCCGGCCTTCGCGATGCCTTGCAGAACCGCGACCAGCAGCGCCGGTGGGGCTATGTCGTGAAATGCTTTTGTAGCTTGCTGAATCTCGTGATAACTTCCCTTGACTCCCTGAAGGCGGGAAATCAGGACAACATCGTCGGCATCCGATGCCACTACCCATCCTGGAACAATGGTGAACGCGAGGACAAAGACACGCATGCCGTCAACGTGTAACTTCAGCGCCAGCTCGCCCTCGCGATCCTGGCCGATTTCGTCGCTTCTCGACAAGCTGAGAGTCACGCAATAGGTGCTGTCTCCGCGGCGCGTCGTAATTATGTTCAGATCGCGGTGCAGGGCCTGGTGAACAAACTTATACGGAAGAGCGGTGTGCAAGCGCCTGTAGTGATGGATGAAACAGGATGCACGCTCATCCACGGTAAGTCCCTGGGCCAGGTAGTCCTTATTGAGATACTTGAAAGGAAACTTCGGTTCTCTGAGAGCTATGCCCGCAAAGGCTGGAAGAGTGAGGATTCGGAATATCTTAAACTGCCTGGGAAGACTTGTTGACACGTCAAGCAGGATGCGCCCCAGGTGAGGGAGCGACCAGTCGTGTTTCTGGGAAACTAGTCTAAGGCCCCAATCGACAATCAAGGTATTTCCG
>Ga0326727_10010549_pt1 | contig 21973 bp, 24 predicted proteins | sample MB2enrmetagenome_FD_207643 | JGI IMG/M metagenome (GOLD analysis project Ga0326727, IMG submission 207643) | Lab enriched peat soil microbial communities from McLean, Ithaca, NY, United States - MB29MY | ecosystem: Environmental > Terrestrial > Soil > Wetlands > Peat | place: USA: New York...
TAATCTGAATTCAATTATCGCAAAATAAAAACCAAAGATTCTGATTTCACATACTCATATGCAATCACTATATTTTCCATCATAGCATTTATCTACCGTTCGGGAGTGATGAGGGGGCACGGGAAGACCCCGCCCTTTAGGACGGGGATGAAGTGCCTCCCGCATCACTCCCGAACGGTAGATAAAAAAGTAAACGCCCGGGTTACGCCGGTGCTGCTCTCTCTTCAAAGAGATATTTCCAGACAACCGCCGCCACCAGCGCACCGATGATCGGCGCAAGGATGAACACTCAGAGCTGGGCAAGAGCGGTCCCGCCGGCGACGAGCGCGGGGCCCAGGCTCCGTGCCGGGTTCACGGAAGTACCGGTGATCGGGATACCGACCATGTGGATCATGGCAAGCGACAGCCCGATGGCGATCCCGGCAAAGCCTGCGGGAGCCTTCTTACTCGTTGCCCCAAAGACCACCATCAGGAAGATAAACGTCAGGACAACCTCAGCGATAAAGCCCGATGCAAGGGGAAATCCCCCGGGGGATGCGACCCCGTACCCGTTCTGGCCAAGGCCGTTCGTGGCGAGATCATAGCCCGCGAGGCCGGTCATAATAGAGAGCAGGATGAGCGAGGCAATGACGGCACCGATGCATTGCGCAATGATATACATCGCTGCGTCCTTTGAACCGATCTTCCCGTTTGCGAGCATCGCAATCGTTATTGCCGGGTTGATATGACACCCGGAGATCTGCCCGATTGCATAGACCATGACAAGGACGGAGATACCAAAGGCAAGGGCAATCCCGAGAAAACCGATCTCTTTTCCTGCAACGACAGCGCTCCCGGTCCCGATGAAGACGAGGACAAACGTCCCGATGAGTTCCGCAAGGTATTTTTTCCAGTCACACATGTGAAAACCACCCGTTTCCGGCTTTTCCTCCGGTGAAAGGGTTGTCGGCGGCAGGATTTATACAGGTATCGGCATACGTTGTCCCGGAACAGTCACGAAAGAATAACTGCGAAAAGATCCGCAGTCAACACCAGATTTAACCAGCCGGCATGCGATTGAGAACATATGAAACACGGGTTCGCTGCTCTGCTCTCCATATCCCTAATACTCGCTCTGGGTGTCCTCTTCGCTGGTTGCACCACCGGGACGCCAGCATATAATACCACCCCGCCGCCATCTGCCAGCCCGACATCCGGGATCACACAGGTCGGGGTCGGGAACACTACCTCAGAGGATATGAGCGTTGTGACCGCAAACAACCTGTTCGCGGGCGACCTCTACCGCGAGCTCGCAAAGGAGACCGGGACGGGAGAGAGTAATATCTTCTTCTCCCCGTTCTCCATTTCTTCTGCCCTCGCCCTCACGTACGAGGGGGCAGGCGGGACAACCGCCGACGAGATCCGGTCGGTTTTTCATTTCCCGGCAAACAATACCAGCCGCAGAGAGGGGTTTGCTGCGGTGAACGCGGAGATAAACAGCGGGGGTGAGGGCTATACCCTGGACACGGCAAACGCGCTCTGGGCGGAAAAGACATACGCTTTCCTTCCGGAATACACCAGCACTGCAGAACAGTACTATGCCGCAAACACGACCAACCTTGACTTTTCGGGCCAGCCCGAAGCCTCGCGCCAGACCATCAATACCTGGGTGGCAGACAAGACCCACGACAGGATCCAGGACCTGCTGCCCGCCGGTGCCATTGATCCCCTGACCCGGCTCGTGATCACCAATGCCGTGTATTTCAAAGGCACGTGGCAACGGCAGTTCGACATAAACCAGACCACCGATGCTCCCTTCAGAACTCCCGCCGGTACAACCGTCACGGTCAGGATGATGCAACAGACAGGCGAGGACGCCATCTATCCCTATGCGGAGACCGCGGATCTGCAGATGATATCCCTGCCGTACAACACCACAGGCGGGAACGGACTCTCCATGGTGATCCTCCTCCCCAAGGGTGATGACCTCTCCGCAGCAGATCCTTATCTCGACCCTGCCAACCTGTCTGCCCTAGAACAGTCGGCATCATCCCGGCAGGTCATGGTATATATCCCGGAATTCAAAATCGAGTCTCAGTATTCCTTAAAGGGGACTCTCAGTACCATGGGAATGCCAACGGCATTCTCCGATGCAGCGGATTTCTCCGGTATGGACGGATCGCGGGACCTGTATATCAGCGACGTGATCCATAAGGCATACATTGATGTGAACGAAGAGGGGACCGAAGCGGCCGCGGCGACAGCCGTGGTGATGAATCTCGCAGCAGTGGCACCCGGTCATGAAGAACCGGTACCCGTGTTCCGGGCCGACCACCCATTCCTCTTTCTGATCCAGGAGAACAATACCGGCACAATCCTCTTTGCGGGACAGATCGTCAACCCGGGCGGTTCCTGAAAGGCCTGTCTGTCCGTGAGGGCCGTGCCCGCCGGCCAACTAACGGATATATCCTCATTTTACAGGCCGGCCGGGATGTCCTTCTCCCTGATAGTCCTGATCCGGGTTCCTTCATCCTCATACAGCAGGACGCGCCCTTTGAGGCCATTCAACCTGCATGGCGTGATCAGGTTTCCGGTCATCACGTGGACGACCGGTTCTGTCCCCGGTTCCGGAACTTCGCCGGGTCGCAGCTCCCAGGCAAGGACAAAATCATCGTGATTTTCGAGGGAGGCAGAGAGCATCCCGGCCAGTTCCCCGAACAAAAACCCCGTACTTTTCCTTCGACGCTGTTCCCTCTTTGCCATACACGAACATACCGTGTCCATGATGATAAGGATAGTACAAAAATCCGGGATGCCGGTTCACAGCGGGCAGACCCGGATACACATGCCGCACCGCAGGCCTCCAAGCGTCGAGAACATGTAGTCCCGGCAGACCTGGGGCCGGATCGTCCCATCGGCAAAGAGAGCACTGACCGGGCAGGCCTTCACGCACCTCTGGCATGCAGAACACTCGGCTCTGACCAGCGTCTCTTCCGTTGGATGATCCGCATCGAGTGGTGCATCGGTCAGGATTGCCGTCATCCTGATCCGGGGGCCGGTCTCGCGGGTGATAAGCAGCTGGTTGAGGCCGTACGCACCAAGGCCGGCAAGCCATGCAGCATACTTAAGAGAAATATCCGCCCTGAGGGTTTCCCTGTCTGCGTACCACATCCCGAATTCGCTTCCCTCCGTCGGAACAAGGGCAGTCTGGTATCCCTGCTTTTCCAGGTCCCGGGCAATGCGGAATGCTATGACCCGCAGCGTCGCGGTTCCCGCCATCAGCGTGTTGGTATACTCCGGCCTGCCCTTGGGGAGGGGCTGGATGCACCCTTTCGGGATCACGACACCAATCACGATCACGGACCGGATCCCGGGCATGAAATCCTGCGGCCTGTTGCCGGTGTAACCGGGATTCAGGAACCCCGCTGCATCAGCGATGCCCACAAAATCAGCACCAAGCCGCCGGATCTGTTCTTTAATGACGGTGGCATCCAGACTCATATTCATGAATTCGGGCGGATAAATAATGAAGGCGTGGGTCAGAGCCCCAGATTCTGCAAAAACCGTTCGTGAAGCCGGAGATCACCGCCAAGCTCCGGGTGGAAGGCAAGCGCCATGTACCGGCCTTTCTCAGCCGCAACGATACCCTTATCCAGTGTCGCAAGTACATGCACGCCCGCCCCGGCAGCGGTCACCACCGGTGCCCGGATGAAAATCGCATGGAAGGGACCGCCGTCAAGCCCTGTGACCGGAATATCCGCCTCAAACGACTCCCTCTGCCGGCCGAATGCGTTCCGGTCCACGGTCATATCCATGAGGCCAAGCGTGTGCACCCGGGGGTCAGCGACGTCGGTCGCCATCAGCACCATGCCGGCGCAGGTCGCAAAGATCCCGCCCTTGAAGGTGCGGATCGGTTCGTAGAGCCTGTTCTTGTCGATCAGCCGCGAGATAGTCGTGGACTCCCCCCCGGGGATCGCAAGCGCTGCGCAGCCGGCAAGATCCGCCGGGCTCCTGATCTCGACAACCGATGAACTCTCCCCGCATCCGAAGGACCGAAGAGCCAGAAAAAAAGAGTCGATATGTTCGCTCACATCGCCCTGAAGAGCGAGCACACCGATTTTTGTGGACTTACCGCCCACGGGTCTGCAACACCTCGTCCGGTTTGAGGGTGTGGACATCGAGACCCGGCATCGCTTCGCCAAGGCCCGTACTGACCTTCGCAATCACTTTTGCGTCGTTAAAGTGGTTGACCGCTTCCACGATCGCCTTTGCCATCTTCTCCGGTTCCGAGGACTTGAAGATCCCGGAGCCGACAAAGACGCCGTCAGCCCCGAGCTGCATCATCAGCGCAGCATCCGAGGGGGTGGCAATACCGCCGGCCGAGAAGTTTACGACCGGGAGACGACCACGGGTCGCGCACTCGATGACGAGATCTGCCGGGGCCTCAATGTTCCGGGCATAACTGATGCGTTCCTGCTCGTCCATGCCCTGCACCTTGCGGATCTCGCCCGTGATCGCCCGCATGTGGCGCACCGCTTCGACGACGTTCCCGGTCCCTGCCTCGCCTTTGGTGCGGATCATCGCTGCACCTTCGTTAATCCTGCGCAGCGCCTCCCCGAGATTTCGCGCACCGCAGACAAAGGGAACCTTGAACTGCTTCTTGTCAATATGATATTCCTCGTCAGCAGGCGTGAGTACTTCGCTCTCGTCAATCATATCGACGCCAAGCACTTCGAGCACCTGCGCCTCGACAAAGTGGCCGATCCTGACTTTTCCCATGACGGGAATCGAAACCGCATCGATGATCTCCTGGACTTTTTCAGGGTCTGCCATCCGGGCGACGCCGCCCTGTTTCCTGATATCGGACGGCACCCGTTCCAGCGACATGACTGCGACGGCACCGGCTGCCTCGGCAATCGTTGCCTGCTCGGCATTGACGACATCCATAATCACGCCCCCCTTCTGCATGGATGCAAAGCCGCGCTTGAGAAGCTCAGTGCCAAATCTCAGTTCTTCTAATTTCATATACCAGTACTATGGATCAACCATGCCAATAAAATAAGTGTAGCTGCAGTTATTGCCGCAAACGATAGCGTGACTGCCCCGACTGCGCTGACAATCGCCGGACCTCCTTCTTCAAGTGATCGCTCCCCGTCCCCGATCGTGTAGACACCGGGCTTCTCAAACCGGATCCCACAGCCCCCGGCCATTGCCGCCATCACGATGCCGCCGTTGAAACCCGGGCGTTTTTTCCCGTCCCGGCGCATCACCTGCCACGCAGAGGTAAAAGTTCCCCTCGTGAGGAACCAGGCCAGCAAAAAAAACGTGGTGATCCGGGCAGGAATGTAGTTGAGGACGTCGTCCATCCGGGCGGAGCACCAGCCAAGCCGGGCCCGCTCGTCCCGGTACCCGAGCATCGCATCCATCGTGTTTGCGGCACGGAAAAATGCCGCCCCTACAAGCCCGAGGCTGAAAAGGGAGAGCAGCGCGAAGTAAAAGAGCGGCGAGACGATGCTGTCGGTGAGGTTCTCGGTCATGGACTCAAACGCGGCCGACCGGATGTGCTCAGCATCGAGCTGTGCCGTTTCCCGGGAGACTATCAGTTTCACCCGTTCGCGGCCCTTATCCACGCTGTTTTCGAGTGCGGCTACCACGCTCAGCGCATGCTCCTCAAGCGAGCGCCACGCAAAACAGCATTTTAACAGGAACGGTGCGCCGATAAGAAAGAGCAGCCACGGGGCGAACGTCCCGAACAGGAAGAACGGGAGGGCAAAGAGGCAAATCGTCACCAGCCAGAAGAGAATACCGGCTGCACGCTGGACGCGGGGGGAATAGCGCGAGGGCTGACCCCACCAGCCGATGAACCGGCCCAGAAGCGCGACCGGGTGGTACGCCGAGTGGGGATCGCCAATAAGCCGGTCGACAGCAAGCGCAAGAAGGAGAACAGCGCCGGCAAGGATCAGGTCTGTCGGTACCATACGAACAGTGCACCGACAATAAGGACGATGAATGCCGCGATGTTGAGGAACTCGATTTTGGTATAGTACCAGGTGCTGTACAGGATAAGACCCAGAGCCATCGCCACCATCAGGAGGTGGGGCCTGCCATGGGCTTCGGGCTGGACGGGAGGTTCTTTTTCCAGTGCCTGTTCTCCCCGGCTGGGCTTCACAATGACCTCAACCCGCAGGGCGGTTTTCATTGCGCCATAACCGGCGATGATGTCGATGTCAAAAAAACCCGGGGCGCAATCTTTTCGCAACGATATGCCGAGCACCACTTCATCGATAACGTACATGTTCTCGTGAAAAAAATCCGTAAACATGCCGGCATTGGATGTCGTTGCCGTAATATGGATGGGGGCGCCCCGGTTCACAAACCGGATCTTAAGAACACTCCCGCACTCGACATGCGCATTCTGCGGGGGGACTTCGATCGTGTTGATGCCCGACCGGTTGAGATAGATCTCCGTCATCATCCCCTCTGCCGGAGGGATACCCGTAACCGCCAGAAGTTCAAAAGGCAGCGGGAGATGCATGGCTTCACCGGTTATCGTGATGTCGGCGGGAGGAGATTCGGGATCCCTTCGTGGATCGGGTAATCCACGTTGCAGGCAGCGCAGCGCAGATTACCCTCAAGGATCTCCTTTTCATTCTCCGCATCAACCCGGAGCACGAGATCGCCCTTGCAGACAGGGCAGCAGAGGATGTCCATGAGCGAACGCTTCATGCGTATTCTTTCCTGATATCGATGATCTGGGAGAGTTCCGGCCCGGTGGAGATGAGCGTAATGGGGCAGCCGATGTCATCTTCGGCGGTTTTCAGGAAGTCCTTTGCCTTTTTGGTGAGCTTGCTGTACTCGGTAAGCCCGAAGCAGGCCTTGTCCACCCGGTCGATACCGGTAATAGCCGCCTGTGTGCAGCCATTGATCATCGCAGAGTACCGGGCCATCTGGCCGTCCCAGCCACCAATCCGGCGCTTCCGGTGGGTAACGGTACCAAACTCCTGGATGCCCATCGCATCAGACTTCTCCGAGGTCATCTCAGTGGAGAACGGACCTTCCCCTACCCGGGTCGGATAGGCCTTGAAGACAACAATCACATCATCAATTTTTGTCGGGCCGACTCCGTTATCCGCAGCGATCTGGGACGCGGAGGTGTCCTTGCTCGTGACAAACGGATAGGTCCCGAAGTAGAGCGATATCCCAAAACCCTGGGTACCTTCCAGAAGAACGGTCTGGCCGCTTTTTAAGGCGTTGTTAATAGCAAGCGGAACGTCCAGCAGGTACTCGGCGAGTTCAGGCACATCCTTTGCCTGAGGGGAGACCCGCATCACCCGGTCGGAGTTCGCCGGCCCGCAACCGGAACCGGTGCTGCCGATCTTCTTTGAGAGGTACGCGCTGCCCTTGTCACGGGCGATATGATCCTCGGTGATAATACCACAGCGCTTATCGACAAAGACCCGGCCCTTGACCCCCAGGGTCTCGACCTCATGCTTGAGGATTCTTGGATCGACAAGCACCCCGCTGCCGATACAGAGTTTTGCTTTTTTATAGACAAAACCGGACGGCACCATGCGGACACCATATTCATGGTCGCCGACCTGAACCGTGTGGCCGGCGTTCGGGCCTACACCACCACGGGAGATGATGACAGGTTCATCCATATGTGCGATGTGGGCAACGATCTTGCCCTTTCCCTCATCTCCAAAAAATCCACCCACGATAATAGTACAGCTCATTGGAGTATCATGGAGTATAGGGCGGGTAGGGCAATAAAGTCTGCCCTGAACTATAAAAACCACGAGAACCGGACTGTCCTTATGAGCTGCAAATGCAGAGCCTGCATCAGGGATCCGTTTGAAAAGAGGGCCGGCTGGTTCCGGCCCCGGCCCCTCAGTTACAAACCACTGACGAACGTTTCCATCCTGCCCAGGGCCTCGGCCAGCTCCTTTCGGGAGACTGCATAGGCGCAGCGAAGGTTAAAGTCCCCGCCGCTGCCAAACACACTACCCGGCACGACGGCGACCCGCTGCTCTTTAAGCAGCCTTTCTGCAAATTCCACATCCGAAAGCCCGGTTCCTTTTACCGAGGGAAACGCGTAGAATGCTCCCTCGGGTACATGGCATGAAAGGCCAATCCTGTTGAGGCCGGCAACGAACATATTGCGCCGGAGCCGGTACTCGTTGACCATGCTCGTCTTCTCATCTTCCGCCGAGCGAAGCGCTTCGAGGGCACCGATCTGGCCCATCACCGGGGCGCAGAGCATGACATACTGGTGGATCTTGAGCGCCGCGTCGCAGATCTCTTTTGGTGCACAGAGAAAGCCTACCCGCCAGCCGGTCATCGCATACGCCTTGGAGAACCCGTTGAGCGTGATTGTCCGCTGCCAGAGATCCTTTACCGTTGCTGCGGCCGTATGTGTGGATTCGTAGGTAAGCTCCGAATAGACCTCATCACTGATGAGCATAAGGTCCCTGTCGGTTACAATATCAGCGACAGGCGCCAGGTCCTCCTTTTTCATCACAGCGCCGGTCGGGTTATTAGGGAAGTTAATGATCAGGGCCTTTGTCTTGTCCGTGATCTTTTCCTGGAGCTTATCCGGGTTGAGCCTGAAATGATCCTGTTCGGTGCACTCGACAGGAACGGGTATCCCTCCGGCAAGCGTAACACAGGGTGCATAGGAGACGTAACTGGGTTCAGCTATCAGAACTTCGTCACCGGGATTGACAATGGCGCGAATCGCGATATCGAGCCCCTCGGATACCCCGGCGGTGATAATCGTCTCATCGTCCGCCGAATACCGGAGCTGGTACCGGCTTGCGAGGTGCGCCGAGAGCGTATCGCGGAGCGTCTGGAGCCCCCGGTTTGAGGTATACGAGGTCACGCCCTGCTCGATTGAATAGATACCGGACTCGCAGATATTCCATGGGGTCCTGAAGTCGGGTTCTCCGACACCAAGGGAGATCACGTCATTCATGGTGAGGGCCAGATCAAAAAATTTCCGGATCCCGGAGGGGGGTATCTGCCGGGCACGATCTGAAACAAATGTTCGCATCGGGCTCCCTCAGAAAGAATACGGGAGGCGTTCGGTTTCCTGCTGCTCAAAGAGGGTATTGCCATTCTCCTTGTAGGACTTCATGACGATATGGGTCGCCGTCTCGCGGATCCGGTCCATCGGGGCGACATGCTCCGACACAAACCGGGAAACCTCCTGCATATTCTTCCCGCTCACCATAACCTGAAGATCGTACGTACCGGTGATCAGGCGAAGCGTCCTCACCTGCCTGAACCGGGAGAGCCGTTCGGCAATCCTGTCGTACCCGAAATCCCGCTCGGGACTCACTTTCAGCTCGATAATGGCTGAAACTTCCCCGTTTCCCGCCTTTTCCCAGTTTATGACCGTGGTATACTTACGGATAATCCGGTTCTCTTCAAGGGCGTGGATGCGTGCTTCCACTTCGGCCGGGATGAGGTTGGTCATTGATCCGATTTCCTGTGCAGACAGCCGGCTGTTCTCCTCAAGAATCCGGAGGAGTTCGAGATCCTTGTCATCCATCTCAAGTCACTCCACTGTTATCTTAAAACCATTTGGACTCTATCGGATTTATAGTGGGCTCTTTTAATCCGTTGAGCCGCGGATCCTTGAGCACGACTTCCCGGATCTTATCGGTATTGGAATCGAACCACATCTCTTTCGTGCGCCCGTACCGGCCCCGGCTCACGACACGCGTGTTTATCACGCCAAGCATGTTGAGCTCTGATATCAGATCTGTGATACGACGGTGGGTGAGGACATCCAGCTGGAGGGCGGGCGCGATGGTCTGATAGACCTTGGAGACCTCTCCGCTGGTAAAAACGGTCCGGCTGTTATGTTCCAGCGTCAGCATGGAAAAGAGGATCAGCTTGCTCTGGGAGGGGAGCGTTGCGATGCACTCAATCATGCTGTCGGTTTCAATCTTGGCCTGCGCCTGTTTCACGTGTTCCTCGGTAACCTGTTTTGACTCGTCCCTGTCGGCAAGTTCACCGGAGATCCGGAAGAGGTCTAATGCACGTCGCGCATCGCCATGTTCCTGTGCAGCAAGTGCCGCGCAGAGTGGTATCACGCCTTCGGCAATCGCTCCGTCAATAAAAGCGCCTGCAGCGCGCTGTGTCAGGATGTCAACAAGCTGCGGTGCGTTATACGGGGGAAAGACGATCTCTTCCTCCGAGAGTGATGAGAGGACCCGGGGGTCGAGGAAGTCCTTGAAGCTGAGATCGTTGGAGATCCCGATAATGCTGACCTTGGAGCGCTTGAGGTCAGAGTTGATCCGGGTCAGGTTGTAGAGCGTGTCGTCACCGCTTTTTTTGACCAGCTTGTCAATCTCGTCGAGCACGATCACGAGGACGCCCCCCCCGGCCTCGAGCTGGTTTTTCAGCTCTGCATACACTTGGTCCGTTGGCCACCCGGTCATCGGGATGTGGATGCGGGTCTTGTCACTCGGTACTTCTTCAAAACCATCGATGCACTTGGCAATCTGGGCAAGGACCCGGTACTGCGTATCTATTACCTCACAGTTAAGATGGACAATGCGGCAGGTGGTTCCCATCGTGCTGCTGGCCTTCTCCAGCTCCGAACCCACATACCGGACACTTGCGGTCTTCCCGGTACCTGTTTTCCCGTAAATGAGAATGTTGGAAGGAGTTTCATTCCTAAGGGAGGGGGCAAGGATGGAGGCAATCGTATCAATCTGTGGCTGGCGGTGAGGGAGGATCTGCGGCCGATACGAGTGTCTGAGTACTTCCCGGTCGCGGAATATCCGGTTATTGGAAAGGTGTTTTATAAATAGGCCGGTTGAGGGGTTTTCTGTTTCTGGCATGGTGACACGTGGAGCTGAGTCTTAGCGGGGGGAGATTAAAAAAGTACTTGGTTTGTTTCCTTTATAAACCCCCTTGCTTCCTGTGGAAATTTTGTTTAAAATGACGGAAAATGGATTTGAAACCTGAAAAAAAGATTTTAAAATTTTTATTTTTGCCGTTTTATGCATTTTAAGCAAAGAGGCTTTTGTGAGAGTGCTCTGATCTTTCACACACAGATGGAAAGAATCAGGGACACCCCTTTGTTTCGCATGGAAACCTGAAAAATCTGCAAAGCAGTTTTAAGAATTTAAAAGAAAATAGCCATTCAAAGTCTATATTTTGATCTATTTAAGATATTTGAAATGTGTTCAGAATCAGAATCCAAAAACAAAACAGGAATCTGATAGTATAATGTTATCAGCCCCACAATGAAAAATAACAGGTCGTGTGAAAGGGTGGACTCTCCCTGGAACAGCCCGATTGCTATTTCCGGCTGGATACAAAACCGGCAGCAAGGAAGGATCACACCTCCAGTGGAAACGAAGGGGTAACCTTATTTTTATAAAAAACGTCCCAAAAAAGGGAGAAAACCTCGGATCTTATACTTCTATTAACGAGTAATAGCGATTATATTTATCATCATGAAGCAGGAACACGTCCAATCCATCCAAATAACCGGTGCGGTAATCACGGTTTCCACAACAAGGACCAAGGAAACAGATTCCAGCGGTAAGATCATTCAGGCAATCCTGACCGAAGCAAAGATCCCCGTTCAGCATTACGCCGTGGTTCCTGACCAGATCGAAGCCATCCGGTTCGAGCTGTACCAGGCCCTTAAAACCTGCAACTGTGTCATCATCGATGGTGGCACCGGCCTGACATATGATGACTGCACTATCGAGGCGATCACCCACCTCCTCGAAAAGAAGATCGATGGTTTCGGAGAGCTCTTCCGGATGAAGAGCTACGATGAGATCGGGACTTCTACCATGCTCTCCCGGGCAATCGCCGGAACGATCCATGGCAGGGTGGTCTTCTGCATACCCGGGTCTACCCCGGCGGTCACTCTTGCTACAAAAACACTCATTGTCCCGGAAATCCCTCATATCCTCTCCCACGCAAACAAATAACACTCTTTTTGGTTTTCAGTTCCGGAAATGGCAGGGAACTATCAGAGAAATGCTTGCTACAGGGCCTTTCGTAGTGAATGGTATGTACTATATATCTGTGATGACAATGCCCCACCTAATAGCATGCGCGGATCAGTTCCGGTGGTGAACAGGATCGCGTGACTATTGAGCATGGATCACAGAGGGTATCTAGTAAAAACCGCTGTATGCATCGGGGCACCTCAAGCAGGGTTCTATGGGGGGATGGTTGCGTCCCGCTGCAGGATCATGACAGGTTGCCAGTGGGGGGAAAGTCCATTATTTACTGACATCCAGCAGCGCGACCCGTTCCAGTACCAGATCCCGGATACGATCGTGGCCAGTCGCTTCAATCTCTTCGGGGGCGATATCGAACAGTGCTGCAAGCCGGGTGGCTTTCTGCGGGGATATACGCGCATCCGGGGCCTCACTAAAACACAGGTGTACGGCCAGATCTTTCCAGACGCTCTCCGGCGCCGGGCAACAACAGACGAACAGATGGTTCTCTCCCTCGTGGAGGCCAAACGAGACTGCCGCACTACACTGCCGGGTCCCGGCGGCGTAGAGCAATGCCTCCATCTCAAGGGAGTTGGAGATCGCGATGCCCCGTTCGAATGACCGGTGCGCGTGCCGGAGTGCTGACGCTGCATGCTCACGGCCCGCCAGTTTTTCCGCGTCAAAACAGACGATATGGATGGCATAACGCCCGGCAATCTCCCGCAGCACATCAAGAATCGCGGTGCGATCCCGGATCGTCACTTCTGCATACTGTATCTCGCAGGGTACTGGTACAGACTCCATTGGATCACCCGAAACGGAACAGCGTGGACTGGCCGGCTGGTCTCTCCCCGGTCACGCCTGTCGTATCTGTACTTCTGTTCTTTGGCTCTAACTGTTCAAAAATCTGATCCGTTATACCCTGCCCGAGGATCCGTGCGATCTCCTCACGCGGGTATTTTTTGATCTCTTCCGGGGATGTCAGACCGTTGTTGAAGAGACGACGTGCACGGACCCGGCCGATACCCCGGAGTTTGATGAGCGGGAGAAGCTCCCGCCGGATCCCGTTTTTCATGCAGATCTCGCATTCTGCGATCTGCGGGTAGAACTTCGGGGCAAACATCCGGGCCAGCTGGCTCGTCGCGTGCAGCAGCCAGTTGATGCTCTCGACCATCCCGTACACGTCCCCCGGCCCGACCGCGTACCGCTCGCAGATCTTCTCATCGGGGAGCTCGTCGGTCCAATCGGAAAGAAGCATCGCGGTCTTTATGGCCCGGTAATAGCCCTCAGCCGCGTCCTCGTCGGTGGGAAGCGGGAGCCAGAGATCGCTGCCCTTATCCTCCATCATCCGCGAGAGCGCGGGAAGATCGGAGTTTTTCGCGTACAGGGTCGGCATATCAGGCGTGCTGCAGATGAGCTGGACAAGGCCGAGATCCGCGTACTCCTCTTTTTCCCGCAGGGTCGTGACAATCGCGGAAGCGCTTCTCGGGTCGATGTACATCCGCGAGACGAGGGTGCCCAGTTCCGTCGCCCCGATATGTTCGCCCACTTCGATCACCATCTCTGCGGTGATCAAAAACTGGAGCGCCTGATCTACGGCCTGGTGGATGAGCCGGCCCTGCCGGTGCTCGTGGACATAAAACGAGCGGTTCATGAACTCGGAGAGCTCGTCGCGGGTCTTCGCAAAACCTGAGGCCACAAGGGAAAGGACGTGCGTGTAGAGTGCGGTCGGCTCGGCGATCTTTGAATGGACATCGTCAGCTGGTGCATCGATATAACATTCAAAAAGTTCCGGTACCTGCTCAGCCTCCTTTGCGATCAGCACGGCCTCGCCGTACGGGTCGAGGCGGGGCCGGCCGGCCCTCCCTGCCATCTGCCGGTACTCGCTGACCGGGATCGGCTGCATCCCCTCGCCGGCCGAGAACCGGAGATAATCGCGGATGATGACGCGGCGGGCGGGCAGGTTAAGGCCCGCAGCGAGGGTCGGCGTCGATGAAATGCACTTGAGCCGGCCTTTGCGGAATGCCTCTTCCACGACAGACCGTTCGTTCCGGCTTAAGCCCGCATGGTGGAAGGCCGCGCCTTTTGCGACGCATGCGGCAAGGGTCTTTACCATCTCGGTCGGGGTCCCGGCCAGCAGGCGGTCTGCACACGCAGCAAGGTTCGGATCCTCGCTCTTTATTGCGACAGCTGCCCGTTTTGCAAAGGCCTCGGCGTTCCTCCGCGAAGAGACAAAGACAAGGCACTGTCCCCCTTCGGCAATGGTGTCCAGGCAGAGGTTGAGATCATCGTAATTCTTGGAGACCTGTTTTATGGGTCGCGTCCCCCCATCGAACTGGATTTTGTTGTCGTAAAAGACACCCTGGCGCAGGTCCACCGGCCGCCACGAGCTCGTGACCAGTTCTGCATCGAGCCACCCGGCAAGCATCTTCGGGTTCCCGATGGTCGCCGAGAGCCCGATAAGCTGTATGCCGGGATTGCGGGAACGCATCTTTGCGATCACCATCTCGAGCGTCGGGCCCCGGTCCGGGGAATCGATCAGGTGGACTTCGTCAACGACCACAAGCGTGATCTCCGGGATCCAGCGTGCACCGTTCCTTAAAAGCGAGTCCACCTTCTCGCTTGTCGCGACAATAATGTCGTTTTTCCCCAAGGCATCGTCGCGCCGGTCAAGGTCCCCGGTGGAGATGCCGACCCGGACACCTTTGTTGCCAAACTCGTCGTATTTTTCCGATGCAAGGGCCTTGAGCGGGACGATATAGAGACACTTTCCCCCGGCCGCGATGTGGCGGTGCATCGCCATCTCCGCGATCAGCGTCTTCCCACTCGCCGTCGGGATCGCGACAAGGAGGTTTTTGCCATCCAGCAGCCCTTTCTCGACACAGGTAACTTGCGGCGGGTAGAGTTCAAGGATGCCAAGCCCGAGGTACTGCTGTTTGAGTGCATAGGGTATGGCAAGGTCCTGTATCTGCATGGCGGTTCCCACCGGTGTCATGTTTTTTTCAAACTGCCTTTAATTGTTTATTGCCGGCTGGATTGTTTTTTCGGATTATGCCGGGCAAACGTTGCTCTCCCCAGAACCCGGTCCCGGATAGCGTACAGGAGTGTTATGGACGGCTGCCTGGTTCCTGCCCGGTATCGTTTTGGCGGACTGCATAAAAAAGGGGGGTGCGGGAGGCGAAAGTGGATCAGTAATAGTAACTGATCATGTCCTGCTTGGCCTCGTTTTTCTTCTTGTCGAGGAACGCAAAGACGTTCTCGTGGGGGACACCCTCGATGAGCATATCGATGGCCGCCCGGGCGACCTTCATCTGTTCGGGGTACCCGATGAGGGCCACCGTATGGCCGAATACCGAGAGGTCTACATCGGTCATGTTCTCGATCTGCTCGCGGGCCCGGCCGTCTTTCCCGATGATCCGGCCCCGGAGCCGGTCGAGCTGCTTGGGATTGTCTGCCGCCCGGGAAAGATCGATGATATCAAGGAGGAGATCCTCGTCTTCGATCATCTCGAAGGCACGCTCGGGTGAGAACCCGGCGTTGATAGCGTTGATGATCTCGACAGCCCGAAGGAGCGGGATCGCGTTTTCCTCCGCCCCTTCGACTTTTACAAGGCCCTCCTTGCTGTCGATGGAAATGGCCGTGTGGGTCTTTGATTCGAGCTCTTTTTTTGTCGCACCGCCCTTCCCGATGAGGACGCCCACCCTGCTTGTTGCAACTTTTAGTTCCTGTATCATGGTTCTGTCACCTTTCCGGCTGACCGCCCGGCATTCTTATTGCAGGTCATGTGGTTCTTTCTGGAGATGATGCAGATGTGTGTCATGGTTGTGAGACATTGAGACCGGTCACCGCATTGAAAATTTCGTACTCTGTTTTTACCTCGCAGCCCTTCTTTGTAAAGAACCTGTTCATATTGCGGATGTCCCTCATCAGGAACTGGAGTGCACGCGGATGATCGCGGGTGACCGACTGGCCCATATCGATGAGATATGGTTGGTCGCTGTACAATATATTGAACTCGCTTAAGTCACCATGCACCAGTTCTGCCTTGTTATACAGCGTATCGATCATCGCCATAATGTTCTCGTAGACTCGCGCCGGGTTGTCGATCTCTGCACTCCGCAGCTGGGGATACGGGCATTCCCCTTCCCCAAGAAAGGACATGATGAGGATATTCCGGTCCCACACCAGCGGCTCGGGAACAGGAAGTCCTGCCTCTTTTGCCCGGGTAAGATTAGAGAACTCTTTTCTTGTCCAGGCAAAGACAAGCTCCTTTTTGGACTTTTTTACATGGGAGAACCGGCGGTCCCCCGAGATGTACGAACTCATGGTGGTGAAATTTGCCGACTGGATACGGTAGATCTTGATCGCAACGGACGCATCTTCCCGTTCACCCAGGAAAACGTTTGCCTCTTTTCCGGTGCTGATGGAGCCGCCGATTGCCGTGAGCCATTTCTTGTGAACGAGCTTGTACAGCGCAAGGAGAGTGACCTCGTCAAAGACATTCTCGCTGACCTTGAGGTTGTCCGCATCCTTGACGCGGATACCCATTTCAGCGAGACGCTGGTCGAATGCCTCCTCCTGTTTTTCGATGCTCATGCTCCCGCTCCCCGGCTCGTGCCTGACAGGTATCTTTTGTGTTCAGCGTATATAGTCGCGCACTGGGGCAAGGATCTCGACAAGCCCCTCCCCGCAGGCTTTCTTGAGGTCGAGCGGGTGGATCTCTCCTTTGCCATATGCTGCTTCAAGATCGGTATACCCGGCAAAAGTACGGTCCCCCCCGAATTTTTCCGGGCGCTTAATCGTGATCTCGGGCAGACGCGGGAAGATATGGTACTGGAATATCTGGAGGATCGGGTTTTCGGTGATCTCCGGTGGACAGAACGCCTTCTGGCACTTCTTCCTGATTTCGTCCTCGCTGTCGGCAACCGAGATGTAATTGCCCTGAGATGACGACATCTTCTTCCCGTCAAGGCCGTTTAAGATCGGCGTGTGGATGCAGACCGGGGAGGGGAAGTTGAAGTTTGGCAGGTGCTCCCGTGCGAGCATGTGGATCTTCCGCTGGTCGATCCCGCCGACTGCGGCGTCAACGCCGAGCATCGCGATGTCGGCCATCTGCATGATCGGGTAGACCATCTGCGAAACGGTTGGGTGATCCATCTGCCTGCCCACCTCGTCCATGCTCCGGGTCGCCCGGGCAAGGGTGATCTGCTGGGAGAGCTGGTGCACGAGCAGCTCGTACTCGCGGTTGAGCTGGAGATCCGATCCAAGGACGTACTTCACGTTCTTAAGCCCGAGCCCTTCAAAACAGCGGCGGTTGTACTCGGCAAGTTCCCCGACCTTTTCCATGGTTCCTTTCCGGTTGAGGAACGCATGCAGGTCGGCAAGGAGGACCGTGATCTCGAAGCCTGCATCTTGGAGATCGACAAGCTTGTTCACCGTGACTAGGTGGCCAAGGTGGATCTCGCCGCTCGGCTCGTACCCCGCGTATACCTTTTTTACAGGTCTGGCGAGAAGAGTGCGGAGTTCGTCTTCGGTGACGATTTCAACGGTGTTCCGGGTAACCCGTTCGAATGTGTCCATTAAAAATAATGGGCGATGAAGGGAGTTAATGGTTATTCTGGATGGGGGTAAACCCGAGGGCGATGTTGGTGAGTTTTATGGAGGTTGCCGCATCTTTGGCGAGGCCGGTCATCGCACGGATCGCGTCCACGTTCTCGACAACGACGTCCGCTTCCTGATGGATGGCCTGGAAGAAGCAAAGTTCATTTTTATTGGCATAGATGGAATCCTCGAAGATGCAGTTTTCATAGAGATCCGCCCGCTGCCGGCCGAGGTCCATGGCGAATTCCTTGAGCTCCGCGGTGCTTTTGATGCCTGAAGTTTTCTTCACAAGACCCATGCGGGGATGGTTCCCGATAAGTTCGATTACCCTCTCGCGGTTTACCTCTTTCTTTGTCGTGATCCGGATCGCATGCATATGCATCATGGTAGTCGGGACGATCATGGCCATGGTCGTGATGGAAATATGCGGGAGCACGGTCTGGACATCGGGGCCGTGGTGGCTGGGGACGGTCACCGGGTCAAGGACCACTGCATCGATCGGCCCTTTCTTGATCTCGCCGGGATCGGATCCCCTGCGGACCATGATCGCGTGGACGTGGGCGACACCGAACTCCTTGTCGACCTCGTGAATGATCCGGCAGAGACCGGTGGTATTGCAGGAGACCACCCGGACAAACTGCCGGCCGATCGCATCCTTAAAGTTGCAGGACGAGTTGAAGGAGAACCCGGCAACTTCGTGGTCTTCGCCACCCTGCCAGAGTGCCTTTTTCCCGAGTTTCTCGTAAAGCGGCTTGTTCGTCGCACCGACATCGCCGGGAGTCGCGTCCACGATCACATCGGCCGCCTTGCACATATCCTCTACAGAACCGGCTACCGTGAGGCCCGCTTTTTCAAAAGCGGCCTTTTTTGAGAGATCGGTAATATAGAGAGGATACCCCCGCTGTTTTGCGATAAATGCCTCAGCGTTCGGGCGGGTCTTGGAGACGCCGATCACTTTCATGTCCTTCTGGGCTGCAACCGCATCGGCAACGCGCTTCCCGATGGTACCGTACCCGTTGATGGCAACCTTGATCATATGATGGAACTGTACAAACGAGATGAGATAAAGGTTGCTTGGCACGGCTGCAAATATTGGCAATACCCTGCATCTGAGGCCTCACGTGAGGTGGTGCCGGATTTTTACAAAAATAATGCCTGGAACTTCACGACTTCGGTGCTGTCTTTGGCTGTGGCGTACAGCTCAAGCGGTTCTTTGTTGACCTCCAGAAACCGGATGCCCCAGCTGACACAGCCCAGAATCCGGGTTGCCCAATCCTGTTCCCCGAGGATGTAAAGCGCGGCTGCAAGTGCCTCGATTGAGGTAAGCTTGCAGGGTTTCCCGAAGTTAACCGGGTTTGCTGCCATCAGGAAGGGCAGCGCCCGGCGTATCCTCCACGAGCTGACCGCACCGGTATCGAGCACTTCCCATGAGCAGTCAAGGGCAGTGATGGATTTTACGGTCCTGTCCGCCGGTGAGAGAGCTTTTTCTGCGGTCGGGTCCAGCAACAGGGTGTTTCTTGGGATCCGGGAAATCTGGTTTATTATCCTGAGAAAGCCGGCCCGCTCCAGTTTTTTTACCGTGCACTTGCGGGGGTCGCAGCTGTTATCCCGGTAAGCAAGCAGCGGAATCATTGATTATTCTGTGCGACCACAACTCCTATCAATGTACGTTCTCTGTTCGCCCTGCATCCTGTCCCCGTCGCTCCGGGCAAAAGGCATTACGCACCCTTCAGATATTGCCGTCTTTGCGCGTTCGATCGGCCGCTGCCGGAAGTTCGGGATAGACGTTGTCCCTCTCCCCTGCCCGGAGTCCCTGTATCTTGGCCCGGGCCGGGAGCCCGGCACGTACCTTGAGCGGCTGAACACCCCGGAATTTGCCACGCTTCTGGAAGGGCTGCACCAGCGGGTGGACAAAATTATTGAAGAACGGGGACCCCCCCTCTGCATTCTCGGGGTGAATTCTTCCCCGACCTGCGGGGTGACGAGCACGTATTACGGGGCCGAGGGCGATGCACTGGCCAGACGATCCGGCCGGGGGATTTTCTACGCACAGTTCCCGGATATCCCGGCACGGGACGTCTTCGAGTTTGCAAAGTACCGGATCTACCTTGCCGCCCCGCTCTTCTCAGAAGCGGAGCGAACCTACAATACCACTATCGCAGACCTGCTCAGGTCCCATTATTACGAGGTACACCTCCCGCAGGAAACAGGTGACGATCATGCAGAAAGAGACAAAAAGGAATATGCCCGGATTTACCGCCGCAATAAAAGAGCGATAAGGGATGCGGACATCGTCGTTGCCATTATCGACGGTGCAGATGCGGATTCGGGAACTGCGTGGGAGATGGGCTACGCGATCGGGCTCAGGAAAACCGTGATCGCCATCAGGACGGATTTCAGGAGAGCCGGGGGCCATGAACGGGTGAACCTGATGCTCGAAGAGGAAGCACGGGTGGTGACCGGCGGGAACGAACTCCTCGCCGTACTGGGAGCCCTTGCAAAAAAGGTACCGGCACGTTCGACAAAACTTTCAAAATAAGAAGCTTAACTTTTGGGAAAATGTTGATAACCGATTTATGAGTTTTTTCAAAGATCCACCAGTTAATTTTTCCTGGATAAACCGGGAAGATATATCAGAATCATGAGAAAAATAGATAGTGATAACGATGGCAAAGAAGAAAGTGGACCGGGAAACGGGAAAAAAACAGGCGACCACCAGTGAATGTGACCTTGACAGCGGATATACAACTCCCATCACAACCACCCGCGATTTTTCCCTTGAAAATATAAAATCTGTTTTTAAAACAAGCAGATACCTGCAGGCTCTCGTTGTCATCACGGCTCTTGGCCTTTTTTTTCGGTTCTATGATCTCGGGTTTAATTCTCTCTGGCTTGATGAAGCTACGACCTATTACCAATCCATACTATCTCCCCTTCAAATCTGGCAATCCCTAAATGGAGCAGAGTTCAACCCGCCGCTTTTCTACTGGGCAGAGCATTTCATTCTCATGATCGGCAATAGTGAAGCCATCCTCCGGTTCATCCCTGCAGTAGCGGGAACTCTCACGATACCGCTCATGTATATTCTGGGAAAAGAATATATCGACAGAAACGTGGGGATCATTGCTGCCGCAGCATGGGCAGTATCCCCATTTTTAATTTACTACGCGCAAGAAGCTCGGGCATACTCTCTGATGCTCTTTTTCATTACTCTTGCACTAATATTTTATCTCAGAGCGCTTGAAAACAATAAACTGTCGAACTGGGTATTTTTTGGCGTTTTTTCTGCATTGGCCTTCTGGAGCCATTTTTATGTCTTCGTTTTTATTCTTGCGTTGTCCATTTATCCCCTTTTCCTGTGGTTACCGGATATAAAAAGCAAACTAAAGAATCTGAAAATGCTGGTTCTTGGATTAGGTATTTTTATAGTTTTGTCTTTACCTCTTCTGATTGTTGCGGTCCGCCTTTTTGGAGAAGAGGTTGGATCCACGTATATATTTGGCCAGCAGGGTCCGACTCTCATTATAGAGACATTCAGCCAGATATCCGGATTTAACGATATTGCGGCGGTCTTTTTGGTTATTCTGTTTATTGTAGGTGTAATTCAGGCATACTATCTGAGCAAAACCAAAGGAATATTCCTGATGTGGATCACTCTCTTCACGTGTTTGGTCAGCTACGTCCTGTCATATAAGATGTCGCTTTTTCCGCGGCATCACATGTTTATTATACTCATTTTTTTCATTGGCATTGCGATTTCGTACAAGGTTTTCTATTCGGTGTGGCACCACAAAGCGGTCGTATATCTTTTTATTGTAGCTCTCTGTCTCATCAGCGCCCCGACACTTGTGAATTATTATTCCGTATACTCTAAAGATGACTGGAGAGGATTTTCGAATGCTCTTGCAGAAAAGACAAGTCCCGGGGATTTTGTCATCACTGTTCCTGGATATATGAATCAGCCTCTGGACTATTATTATTCATCTGCAAAGGCACAGACGAAGGAATACGCGGCAACAACCGGAGAGGATTTGGAAAAGCTCTATTCCCAGAGAGGTAATAGCACGATGTATTTTGTTGTAACTCAGGATATTGGCGCTGCCAATCCCAATGGCGATGCTATTGCTTGGCTCAATAATAACACTCGTTATATTGGTCAGGATGGAGGTATTTTCCTCTTCACCTCCCCTTAATTTTTATATTTTTTTATTGAGATGTAAAAACCCCATATCATAAATTAATGTAGTTCATTTACAGGAAAACCTTCTCTAAATAAATCGTGTCTATCAATAATAAAATCTAAGGCTCTGTAGAATTCCTCTCCCCCAATTAGAACAACAAAATCTATCATCAATCTTGAGAGGTTATAGAGGATCACCTTGATTTTGATCTCCTTGACCTGGAGCCGGTATTTT
>Ga0326727_10010551_pt1 | contig 21971 bp, 19 predicted proteins | sample MB2enrmetagenome_FD_207643 | JGI IMG/M metagenome (GOLD analysis project Ga0326727, IMG submission 207643) | Lab enriched peat soil microbial communities from McLean, Ithaca, NY, United States - MB29MY | ecosystem: Environmental > Terrestrial > Soil > Wetlands > Peat | place: USA: New York...
CTCAAGAAGGGGACCAACGTTTTCCACATGTCTTTGGATGTCCGGCGGCGAGGGGTGGAAACTCTGCCCTGGGTGCGTACAGCCTCGGTGACCCGCATCCTGCCCCACGGGCTGCTGGTGCACATCACCGAACGGACTCCCGTGGCCTATGCGAATGTCGGCGGGCGAGTGAGCTTGGTGGATGACGACGGGATGCTGCTGGAGAAGCCTGAAAACGGGGCTTTTGATTTCCCCGTCCTCTATGGACTTGAGAACCTCGCCAGCATCGACGAGCGCCGCGCGCGTTTGGCTCTTTACCTGGAGTTCATACGGCAATTGGGGATGGAAGCTCCCGGCGCCGGGTGGATGATTTCGGAAGTTTACCTGTCGGATGCGGAAGATCTCAAGGCCCTGCTCATTCATGGACAACAAACCGTGCAAGTGCATTTCGGGGAGAAGGATTTTCTCCAACGATTCCGGAATTTCCTGACCCTGCTCCCGGAGATTCAGAAATCGAATGATAAACTTGATTCGGTTGATTTGCGTTATCGCAATCAGATCGTCGTGGACCCCCAGACGTCAGCACCGGCTGCGGACCCGGCAGTTGCGGTCAGCGGCGACCGAAAGGAATAGAGTAGCTATCAGCTCTCAGCTATCAGTTAAAGCAATGCCGAATTCCTGATAGCGGAAAGCTGATAGCTAAAGGCTGATAGCTGAAAGCTGATCATGGCGCGCAAGGACCATTTTATTGTCGGGCTCGACTTGGGAAGCGTTAAAACCGCCGCGCTCGTGTGCAAGCCGAACGCGGAAGGAAAGCTGGAATTGGTGGGCCTGGGCGTTGCGGAATCAAAGGGCTGGCGCAAGGGGATGATTGTAAATCTCGATTTGACGGCGCTGGCGGTAAAAAAAGCCATGGAGGCCGCGGAAGCTGCCGCAGGAGTGTCGATTGATTCTGCATACGTGGGCGTGGCGGGCGCGCACATCAAAGGAGTGAATTCCCGGGGGGCCATCACGCTGGGGAAGTCTCCCACCGCGACCCGCGAAGTGGAACGGGATGACCTGCGGCGAATCATTCAGACGGCGCAAGGCATCACTCTTCCGGAGGATCGCCAGCTTCTTCAGGTGCTTCCGCAAAAATTCTTGCTGGATGCCCAGGACGGCATCCGGGACCCGGTGGGGATGGTGGGGGCGCGCCTGGAAGTGAATGTGCACCTGGTGACGGCGTCCATCTCCGCTTCTCAGAATGTGGTGACGGCGGTAAACCGTGCCGGAGTGGTGGTGCAGGACACGGTCTTTGAGCCGCTCGCTTCCGGTGAAGCTTGCCTGACGGCCGATGAGCGTGAGCTCGGCGTGGCGCTGGTGGACATCGGGGGTGGCACAACCGATCTGATTGTTTATCACGCGGGAGTCGTGCGGCACACCGCCGTCATTCCCGTGGGCGGCGAACACTTCACCAACGATATCGCCGTGGGGCTGCGGACGCCCATCCCGGAAGCGGAAAAGATGAAAAAGGCGTGGGGCGAACGCGACCCTTCCAAGCCCGCCGACGCCTTGGTGGAGGTCCCCAGCGTGGGCGAAAGGCCTTCGCGCGTGGTGAGTTACGCCATGCTGACTGAGATCATTGAGCCGCGCGCGTCAGAACTGTTGGAGTTGATTCGAGCGGAAATTGGCCGCTCGGGTTGCGAGAAGCAGTTGGGGGCCGGAGTAGTTCTGACCGGTGGGGGAGCCAAGCTCGGTGGTTTGGTGGCCCTTGCGGAACCGACCTTCGGCATGCCTGTGCGGGTGGCCATTCCCTCCGGGCTGGAGGCGATGGGAGAAACGCTTCCTGACCCGGCGTTTGCAACCGTGGTAGGGTTGGCGATTCACGGGTACCGCCTACGCTTGATGCGTGACGCCAAGGAGTCCACAGGGGTGTGGGGAAGGATTTGGAGTAAGTTAAAGTGATTGACGATTGAGGAATTGACGATTGGTGATTGATGATTTGTGATTGAGGATTCAGGATTGAGGTGACGAGGGAGGATTGACGATGGAGTAAAAGGAAGCTTTTAGTTCTTGGTTTTCACCACGCTGTTTCACTGACAAGCAATGACTGATAACTGAGGACTCCGTCGAAAATCACCAATCGCCAATCACCAATCGCCAATAGAAGGAGCCATCATGGGGAGTGAAACTGGCTCGGGCGACCTCCGGGTGGATTTCTCGGATGAACTGCGCGACGGCGCCAAAATTAAGGTGATCGGCGTCGGTGGGGGCGGCGGCAATGCGGTCAACCGCATGATTGCTGCCGATTTGAAAGGCGTGGATTTTCTGGTGGCCAATACTGACGCGCAGGCGCTCCTGGCTTCCAATGCCCCATTGAAGATTCAACTGGGCACCAAATTGACCAAGGGATTGGGTTCGGGAGGCAACCCGGAAATCGGCCGGCGGGCGGCTCTCGAGGACACGGAAAAGATCATCGAAGCCCTGGAAGGCGCGGACATGGTGTTTGTCACTGCCGGCCTGGGTGGGGGAACGGGGACGGGGGGCGCTCCCATCGTCGCCAGCTTGGCGCGCGAGCTGGGCGCGCTCACCGTGGCGGTGGTTACGAAGCCCTTCGCCTTCGAAGGCAAGCGCCGCATGATGCAGGCGGAGCAGGGTTTGGCGGAGCTGAGTCAGGGCGTCGATACCGTCATCTGTATTCCCAACGAGCGGCTGATGCAGTTCGTCGATAAAGGGACGAGCTTTTTCGAGGCGTTTCGCATTGCCGACGATATTCTGCGGCAAGGCGTGCAAGGAATTTCCGATATCATCACCATCACGGGGATTATTAACCGTGACTTTGCGGACATCAAAGCGATTATGGAAGGCATGGGTTATGCCGTGATGGGAACCGCGGTGGCCAGCGGAGAAAACCGCGCTGTGGAGGCGACGAACCGCGCCATGGCCAGCCCCTTGCTCGAGGATGCGAGCATCAACGGAGCCCACGGCATTTTGCTGAACATCACCGGCTCGAACAAGCTTACACTGTATGAGGTGCATGAGGCTTCCACGATCGTGCAGAAGGCCGCCGCGGACAATGCTAACATTATCTTTGGCGCCGTCCACGATGAGTCGATGGGGGACGCCGTCAAGGTAACCGTGATCGCCACCGGTATAAAGTCCGAAAGGATGGGGGTCAAACCGCTCACAACGCTTTCCCCGGCGCTGCGCACCGCGCAACAGAGCTTTAAGAACTATGAGGCCAAGAAAGAGAAACTGCCGGTGGAAGCGCCACGGCCCAATGTGACCACAGAAATTCAGGAGGACGATCTGGATGTGCCGGCTTTTATCCGCCGCCGCAAAGCTGAGCAGAAATAGTGGGAGTAGGCAAGGGGACATGTTTGCTCCGGCGGTCATGGTTCCGGCTTGTCCCGATTGCCGTCCCCCCGGCGGGCAGTAACCTGCGGCAGGATGTCGCTGATGGTTCGAAGGTTATGCAGTTTGGGCAGCCGGGAACGGATTACGATTCGCGCGGCCAGGGGAGCGGTCAAATGCCCGCCCGTTTGTGCCCAGAGTGCTTGGTCAGTGGAATACCTCTTGCCTTCTGCGGTCAATTCACTGTATTTATCGGAATCCTGGCTTTGTGGCCCCAGCATGCGGAAAACCCCATGGCGGGCTAACATCATCTGAGGAAGAGGCGCGGGTCTGTGTGGATAACCACCGGGGCATAAGCCGGAATCCCCAGGCTGCCGCGACCGAGTGCTAATCCCAGACGTAAATTGAAGGAGACTCTTGAGACGCACGCCCCAAAGTAGGCTGGCGAAGCTTATTGGAGTGGTACTGCTCGCCGGATTTCTAGCAAGCTGTTCTTCCTCGTCATCCACCAGCCCCACCCCAGGCACTGGAACCTTGATCACTATTGTGCACGACGTGCCGGTTTGCAATGCGATTTCCGCCAATGTCGTCATCCAGAGCGTGAGCTTTACTCAGGTAGAAACCGGGGCCACCGCAGGGTACATGACCACCACGCCCGCCTTTGCCCCGGAGATCCGCTTGAACCTGCAACAACTTCGCGATTTCAGCACGATCCTGTATGAGTATCCCGTTCGGGCGGGAAGCTACAATCAGATGAATCTCAATTTTGAGCTTGCGCAGTTGGTCGCTTATGACCCGACCTTGAGCCCACCTGTGCACAACTTCTCCGTGACCCTCACGAACTCCAAGCCCATTGTCACTATCAACCCCCCCCTGGTCATCACCGCCGGGCAAGCCAATGTCATGGTTCTGGATTTTGATGTCCTGCGCATGCTCGCGACCAACTCTTCGGGGAACCTCACTGGACAGGTCACTCCTGTCGTCAACGTCACCCAGTTGTCAAATCTCACCCCGACGGGGGCCCTCAATCCCAATGGTTTTACCGAACTGGACGACCTGTGGGGATTTGTCAGGAGCATCTCAAACACCAATACCACATCGAATTCCAGCTTCATTGGAAACTTCCAATTGCAACTCCTCTCGCCCTCCACGGCGGACGCCCCGGAGGTGCCGGTGAATCTAACCGCAACCACCAACAAGATCGGTTTTGCGGACCTCGGTCACCTCCTCCCCGATAGTTTTGTGGAAGTCGACGCGATGCTGGATAGCCAGGGGAATCTGGTCGCAAAGACGGTTGAAATGCAGCAGGTCGAGAACCCCTTCCCAACTACAACGGGGACCACCCCCAGCACCGCACTGATCGGTCCGATTGTTTCCATTCAGACGGGTCCGGGCGGGATCCCCACGCAACTCAATATGTGGGTGCGTGACGCCGAACCCGACGATACCTCCACACTGACGATGGATAGCATTTACCAAGTCGACCTCACTCAAAACCCCACCTACCAGGCATCCATTATGGGAACGAATTTTGCCAACCTTTCTTTTGGGCCGCAGAATATGGCCGTGGGGCAGGAGATCATCGTCCACGGGGCTTACACCAGAACTTCCACCAGCATTACGACGGCCTCGTCGATTCCCTATACTGTCGAACCCACGGCGATTTATCTGAAATTACAGTCGATGCAGGGGACGATGAATTCGATGTTGCAGATCGGGTCGGACGATGCCACCGGTGTCTTCATTCTCGCTCCCTGCTGTGCGCTCTTGCAAGGTGTCCCCATTTACGTCGTCACCAGTAACCAGACGACTTTTGTCAATGTGACGGGATTAGCTGGCATAAGCACACTGAACACGCTGCTGGTCAAGGGCATGCCTTACTACGAGTCCCAAGCGGTCACCATCAACGGAGTTACCATTCCGGCTGGCACGCTCGTATTCCAAGCCCAGCAGGTGCACGTGATTCAATAGCGCCCTCCGCGCCATTACAGTGCCGGCAGATTTCGAGATTTCCTCCTTCTCTCTCCCGGAAGCTGGGTAAACTTAAGGTCGCCTCCTGTGAGCATCTTGGTCAGCAGGATGATTTGCCCTGCGTGATGGGAGAAGTGTTCAGCGACGTGGAAGGTGGCCTCTATTCCCGTCACGCGGAAGTTTTGGATGGTGTGAGCGCGCGCCAGATCTTTCGGCGAAAGCTTGCCCAGCACGCCGCACGCTTCTTCGACGGTCTTGCGGAGGCGGCTCACCAAAACCCGCCGGGGCAGGGGACCGCGCTCGCTGAATTCCCGATCACGCTGGCGAACATCCGGTGCGCCGCCCAAGCCGGAAACAATCCACTGACGCACATTGCCCGTGAGGTGCAGCACCAGGTTTCCCACGCTGTTGGACGCCGCATTGGCCCGCCACCAGATCTGTTCGGGTGAAAGCTCTTCGAGGCAACTTACGATGCGCGGCAGATAAACTTGCCTCATCACATGCTCTGCCTGGGCGATAAGGGGATCGGTAAAACCGCTCTTGGCCATGAAGTTCCTCCACTCCTGACGTGGCAGCGGCGATCGGGTCATCGGACCATCAATTGCATCGGGTGATGGGTGATTGAACTGCTTGCTCGTCACTCGCTACTTGTCACTGCCTTCGCGCCACTTGAGACTGCTTTTGAATTGTGCCACAGTCGGGGCAAGTCGATTTGGCCAATTATCCCGCCGCAGCCGAAGGTTCGCGGCGCCCTGGGATGGACGCTCTGTCCCGGTTCATAACTCCCGCCTTTTCATCAGCATACTGGCCTATGTTGGCAGCACGCGGGGTAAGCTATTTGTTTTCTGTAATTTATTGGCCCAGCGGGGATTTGAGACATTTTCTCGCGCTTTCGCGGGTCTAAAATCATGCTATCTCTTGCATTTTCAATAACTAGTCGGCCTTTCTTGATAAGTAATTCCTTTTCATAAACTTCTCGGGTAATCCCTTTCCTGTCTCATTTGTTTTCAGTAACATTCAGGCCTCGCACGTATGAAAGTATTGCCTGCGCGCTCCCCGCTCCTCGCCACAATCTGATAACTCATTTAAATTCAACAGGATGAGAAATCGTGTGGGGCCCGAAAAATCCCTCAAATCACTTCTAACAGGCTTTATTTTGAATAACATCACGGCCTCGATGACCAGGGACGTGGGATCTCGCTTCGATTTCTCCCGGAACGCGCCCCCAGGTCCCAAATCCCAACTCCAATACTTAGCTGTCCTCACGGATTGGCGAATCTAATTGCAGGCGAAGCCTGCCTTGGACTGCGGTAGCAGCAGCTACCGCCTTCCGCCTTCGGTTCATACGGCAAAGGCCAAGGGGCGGAGGAAGAAAGGCGGTAGCTGCTGCTACCGCAGTCCAAGGCGCTTCGCGCCAGGCCATCAAGAAAAGCGCGCCAAGTGAGCAGTATTGATCCTAAATCCTGGCCACTAGTCGCCGCCCCTGGCTGCGGCGCTGCGGGCGCCCAGGGGGTGCGCGATTTCACCCCGAGACCCTTTCCCATCCTGTAGCCTAGCACTTTGGCGGCCATCGTCGGGGAAAAAAGCAAGCAGGAGGTAGAAAGCAGCAGACAGTAGACCGCAAACAGTAGGCAGCGAGCAGCCAGCTTTTCGTAGCGGCGGGTTTACCCCGTCATTTTGAATCTTGAATCTGTAATCTCGGATCCCGCGCCCCGCCCCTGACACCTGTTTTAAGCAGTAGGCAGTGAGCAGTCGGCAGTTTTTCTTAACCCCCTGATACCCGACACCTGGCACCTGGCACCTGACACCTAATCTTTCTCCCGTTTCGCGTGCCCCGTAACCCGTATCCCGTCTCCTGCCTTTCTCGTCACTCGTCACTTTTCACTGCTCTTGCCGTCCCTTCAGGAAATCGCCGATCCCCAAGCACAGGGTGTGAGCCTGCCAGCATTTGCTTGCTATTGGCTGCCACAAGATGTATAACACCACCAGTAAGCATCGAAGGTAGCAACATGTTGCCAGCACTACCGATCGCCCGAATGGATGCGCGCAGGGCGAGGTGTTTGGCGCCCTACCCGAATCAACCTCTTCTGCTGTACCCCCCTCAGTTTACCCACCAAGGAGGCACCAATGTTGAAGCGCCTAACTCTGCTCGTTTGCTTTTTTGCAGTGTCCCTGCCCTTGTACGCGGGACTCAGTAGCGATAAGGCCATGTACGTTGGCGGGACGATTTCTGGGCTCAAGGAACAAACGGAAGGGACTTTTTCCGCTAAAGACGAGAAGCAACTGCTATTCGATTACAAGAAAGGCAAGTTGGCAATCGGCTACGACCGGATTAATAGTCTCGAATATGGTCAGAAGGCCGGGCGTCGCGTGGGTCTGGCCATTGCCGTCACGCCGATAGCACTCCTCTCGAAAAAACGGCGCCATTTCCTTACGGTGAACTTTGTCGACGATAACGACAAGCAGCAGGCTGGTGTCTTCGAACTTGGCAAGGATATTGTGCGCGTAACGCTTTCCAGCCTGGAAGCGCGCACGGGCCGCAAGATCGAGTATCAGGACGACGAAGCCCGAAATAGTTCGAAGGGGAATTAAGGAGGCCAAGATGGTGCGCAAACTCGCTCGTTTGCTGTTCGCGGCACTGATCTTTCCATGCCTCGTCGGTTTTTGCCAATCAACCACCCCTCCAAGCTCCGAGCCCAAGCCCGAGCCGGACCCGCGCGCTGAATTGGTCGCCAAACTTCTCACTATGAAACGGGTTTACGTCGACAGCTTCGGTGACGATAGCGTCTCCAAGAGCCTTCAAGCTATGGTCATCAACGCCCTCGATGAAAGCAAGCGGTTCATCGTGACTGAGAACAGGGAGAAAGCGGACGCGGTCTTAAAGGGTCGCTCCATCGAAAGCACTTCGCAGGAGCTGCATGGCACCGGGTCGGGCACCCATGTGGCTGCCGCGGGTGGGAGTGAATCATCCTCCCCTGGGGCTGGTGCCCACGGTGGCTTCGCGGCTAAAGCCATGGGCATAGATGACTCGACAGTCTCCACTGAGACGATTACGGAGGCGCGGTTGGCCGTGCGTCTGTTCTCCTCAGATGGCGACGTGATTTGGTCTACCACCCAGGAAAGCCGCGGGGCCAAGTTCAAGGGAGCCAGCGCTGACGTCGCGGACAAAATCGTGAAGCAACTTCTCCACGATCTCGATAAGGCCGCGCCCGGAAAGATGTAGGAAAGGAGAGTCGAAGCTCAGGCGATAAAACCAGCGGGCCCGCTTGAAGGGGTTTATCAGCGAAACTTAGCATCTAGGGTACGGCCAAGTATCCAGTTCAAGGAGATTTTCTCCGCTTCGGAGTCGTCGATCGCAACATCATCACCCGTGCGACTTTGGATTTGCTTAAGTAGTTGGGCAACGTTTGCGGCCCTCGGAGGAGAAATGTCTTTCCATTTCAAGTATGCAGCCCGAAAGAAGACCTGTGCCAGCCTGAATTGTTCGCGAGCAACGAAGATCTCGCCAATCCAGGCTCGTACAAAACCCTCGTTGACAAATTTTTCTTTCCCGGCATGTTTCTCCAGTAGGAGCGCAGACTTTTGATAGCAAATCAGGGCCGAGTCAACCTGCCCCATAAACTGCAAACAGCGGCCGATGTTCCCGTAGTGAGCACCGGGTCTCTCATCGTCGAATTCGTCCGGGTCTACGACTTCGGAGAGTGTTCGGCCCTCCAGAAACACTGGAAGGGCAGATTCCGGTCGCCCAGCATCGCGTTCAGCCAGCGCCAGGGAATGGCTGACATTATATTCTGTGTCGACGCCAGAGTCCTTAAGGGTTTGACCGATCTTTCCCCACTCTACTGCCTTGCTAAATTCGCCACGCACCCAATTCAGATGGCATCTCATTTCGCAGTATTGGATGTACCGAGCGTCTTTCACAGGCACCGTAGCCTGGTATTTTTCAAGCATATCCTCTATTTCTTGATACTCCCCTAAATAGCTTAGAACATCTACCTGGTACCGAAAAACTTTTTCGAATTGGCTGAACTTGCTGTGCTCTGCAACCCAATCCACAGTCGACAACAAAAGTCGAGCTGCCCGGGTGAATTCTCTCGGGTAGCCGCTTGACTCGAACGCATCAGCAACCTCTGCAAGAGTGTTGAAGGCTTCCCTAAATTTACCAGCCTCGATGTCCAATTCAGCGTTCTGAGTCCAGTACTGTAAGAGTGACAAAGGAGGCCGTTTTAACAGGCTCGACTTGTTATTTCCGATGTAACGCTGATACACCTGAATAATGGCATCTATAAACGAGAGCCGTTCGGGCCGCGTGAACCGTCGGCGGACAAATTGCCTCACCATAGGATGGAGCTCAAGAACGTCGGTGGAGTCAGCCCGTCGCTTCACTACCACTAGGTTTAGCGCCCTCAGCGCATTAAGCGCTTTAACGAGTTTACGGAAGTGCATTTGGTGCTGGAGGTACTCACCAATCTCCACCTCGGTTTCGGGCTTCACGGTCTCTGCCATTGACCGCAACACCGTTTGCTCCCGGTCTTTGAGGGTTGTCCAGATGGAGTTTAGGGTTTTGTCCGGAAGAGGTCCTCCACCAGAGCCGATTTCCTTCACAAGCGCGGTCAGTTTCACGGACGACGCCGGTTTCGCGACTTGAATTGCTAACAGGTCAAGCCAAAACGCGTGTCCTTCCGTCAACCGGTGAGCGTCCTTGATCTCGTGGGCTTCTGACGATGCGCCGCGCTTGGAAAACAGTTGAACCGCCGCGTCGAGATTTATTCCTTCCAAGCGGCAACTTAGCACAAGCGGACTGTCGTGCCCTACCGAGGGGCGGCAGGTGAAGACCGCCCGCGACAGGGAGTCCGACCTAAGCAAAGATTCGATGAAAAGAGTCGGGCTTCCGGCCATCTTTTCTGCTTCAAGATCGACGTAGTGATCTACGTTATCGAAAACGAACAGAACCTTAAGGCCCCCGATGAGTTTGATGACGATCTCGATGATCGAACTCACGCTCTGCTTAGCCAAGTCCTCTCCTGAGATTTTCCCACGCGACAGCTTCTCTGCGACCGACGCGAGCTGGTTCTCAAAACGCTCGCTTTCTTCCTTACAATCGCGCCATACGAAAATCGAATAACTCCGGTCGTCCTGGCACTCTGTGAAGTACCGTGCGGCCAACGTGGATTTTCCTTGGCCTCCAAAGCCGGTCAGAAATACAATTTTTGCGGCAGAGTTCTTTAGGCTTGTTAGCTCGGCCTCCCTGCCAACACAGATTTCAACTATCGGAGGCCTATCCTCAACGTCTCCTTCGACAATCGTTTGCTTGTCGCGAGAGGCTTCAAATTCTGCTGACAGGGCTCCGCTGACGCGTACTGGATTGGACGGGCCAAGCGCTCTGGTAGGATTTTCCGGTTCCAGCCTTAACCAAGCCTGATACAACTTCGGGAAAAGCGTGTGACAGTCGATCCCCGCGTAGAGGCTTACTCGACCTCGATCAATCCCACGTTCGAGCCGGAGCGACAACTGCTCGTCGACTTGTGGCTTGTCCGCGTAGAAGGTCCATATAATCTCAGGATATGCGGTATCGTCACGGACGACCTCAATTAGCGCCTCGGTGAAGGCGTCGTCCCAAGCGCCGTACGCGCACACAACGACTAGTTTGTTCCGCAGTAGTTGACCCAGAGAATCCCGCAGTCGAGGCCGCGATTGAGTAAGCTGTCGGTTCGTGTGAAGAGTGTCAGATCCGTACCAATATCCATGAAGGTGGATTACGTGGCAGCCAGTACCCTCGGTCTGATAGAGGTTCCCATCCGAATATAGAGTCGTTCGATAATAGGCCCCTCCAGCCCGGCGAACAGCGACCTCGACCAAAGGGTCAAAGTTTGTCGTCAGGATGCATTTCCCGAATCGGTCCGGATAGTTCACAGCCAGTTTTCCCAGGTTTTCGGTCGCGGGGCTAACAAACCACCCTTGAGTGTCGGACTCCATCAGGCGGCACGCCTCGTCCGTCGCTCTCTGACCTTCCACCTGTATCTCCGTGAAGCCGATCCCCTCGAGCCTTGCGGCCAGAACTGCTTTGCGGATGATTTCGTTGGCTATTTGCTGCCCTCGTCGACCTTGAAGGAACTCGAAAGCTGACTGGTACCGCCTTACTCCTGCACTCTCCAGTGTTAGCTCCAGCGCCGACGACTGCGCTGAATCATCTTCAAACTCGCACCGGATCAAATCTATTACGCCCTCAACATCAGGAACACCTGGGCCGCCATGTGTCACAGGGGCAGAGAGAGGTGCTCCCACCAAGAATATTATTTCTTGGGTGTGCCTCTTGAGCCCCTTTGAAAGTCTTTCTAACAGAGCCGCTTCATCGTAAAAATGAAATGCTTCAGGCATGGGCGCGCTTTAGTTCCTCGTGGCCCCTCTCCCACTTGATCAAATGGTTATTCGGGTCATGGCGAGGTGGAGTGTCGATGCGAAGTATTGCACATTGCGTTCATACAAGCAAGCAAAGCCCGGACCTGTTTTGCAGGTCCGCGGCTTTTTGTAGTCGATTGGGGACGAACCGCCCCGGTGCATCGGGGCGCCACCACTTTTTGAGCCCCAAAGGGGCGATCTACCACAGCCCAGGCCGAAGGCCTGGGTCACGGCATCCAACCTGTTTCCCAAGCCCTGAAGGGGCGCGCTAACCTGGACCTCAATCCTGCATTTTCATCACAATCCGTGGGGCTATCAGGATAGGTTCTATAGATCGCCCTTTCAGGGCTCGGGGCGGGGAAACAATCTTTTGACCCAGGGCGTTGCCCTGGGCTGTGATAGGACGCCCCTTTGGGGCTCGCGAGCAAGCGTAGCGCGACCTGGGGTTCAGGTCCGCGGCTTTTTGTTGTCGATGGGGGGCGGATCCGCAGGGGAAAAAACACGGGACACGGGGAACGGGACACGGGATACGGGAATCGGCGTGAAACCTCGCGCCAATTGCTGCCACCGCCCGATTTCTGTTCATCATCCAGAATTCAAGAGAGCAGTTCACAGTCCACAGTTTCCAGTTCATAGTAAGAATCAAGAACGCCTTGACTGTTAACCGTCGCCTGTCAACTGTAAACCTTTATTCACTCTTCACAATTCTCCCCGCCCATGCGAGTATTCTCTTCCAGCCGCCATTACCGAGGTTCAAACCATGGCCAACCCGGAAGAGCAGTGACAAGTGGCGAGTGACAAGTGGCAAGCACGAAGTCCGGCGAGATTTGGTAGAATGGTATGTGCGAAAGGTGAGTCCTATGACCTTCCAACGAATCACGGTAAATCCCCATCAGATGGGCGGGGTGCCCTGCTTGCGGGGGCTGAGAATCCCCGTGGCCACTGTCGTCGGAATGGTGGCTGATGGCATGAGCGACGAGGGAATTCTGAAAGCCTTTCCCGATCTTACCGGCGACGACATCCGCGAGGCCCTGCGTTACGCCGCCGAAGCGGTTCGTGAGCGCGAAATCCCCATGGTGACTCAGCCTTGAGGTTTCTGGTTGATAGTGCTCTCTCCCCTGCGGTGGCGGAAGGGCTCAGAGAGGCGGGACACGACGCGGCCCATGTGCGAGACTACGGCATGGCGGGGGAGGACGACGAGGTAGTTTTCGACCGCGCCGCTCAGGAAGACCGCATCCTGATATCCGCCGACACCGATTTTGGCACGATCCTCGCTCTGCGAAAAACCCCCAAGCCCTCCGTTATCCTGTTCCGGCTGTCGACACATCATCATCCCGATCATCAGATACGGCTACTGCTGGCAAATCTCACCGACTTTTCTGTGGACCTCGAACGCGGATGCATCGCGGTCTTTGAAGACACAAGGATCAGGCTACGCCCGCTGCCCATCACTGACTGAGAAGTGGAGGTTGAAGCGGCGCTGGAGAAGGAGCGCACGCAGAACAAACTGGCCCTCTTCCCCATCCGCCTGGATGACGCCGTCATGGAAACCGATCAAGCCTGGGCTGCCAGCCTTTGCCGCACGCGCCACATCGGCGATTTCCGCGCCTGGAAAGATCACGATCCCTACCAGAAATCGTTCGACCGGTCATTGCGCGACCTAAAAGCGTAGGTCGGCCGAGCCGCAAACAAGGCGCCCGTAGGGGCAGGCCTCGTGCCTGCCCTCCAAGAGGGCGCCCACAAGGGGTGCCCCTACCAAAGCAACTGCGGCGTTTTGTTGTCGATGGGGGGGCGAACCGCAGGGGAAAACACACGGGACACGGGGAACGGGACACGGGATACGGGAATCGGCGTGAAACGTCGCGCCAATTGCTGCCACCGCCCGATTTCTGTTCATCATCCAGAACTCATGAAAAGCTGTCCGTGGTCCATCGTCCGTGGTCCGTTGGCAGTTCGATGCGATCGCCGATCAGCGTCAACGCTGGGCGCACATCGATCAAAAAGCAAGCGGGGCGGGCTTCATTTGGACGCAAATCACCGAGGCGGGGTAACTGTCAACAAGGAAAATCCTTCAATGCGCTGGCGGATAGAGACCAAACGCTTCCTCAACTTCGCGGATGCGCTGACGGCGGGAGTGATTCAGGTCTAGCACTTCTATGGTTGTGCGGCCCACGGTGGTCAATCCTTCGATCTGGTAGCGATTAAACCGGAAGTGTTCTGACCAGTGTTGCAGGACGGGATGAAATAATTGCACAGACTCACCCGTCGCCGGATCAATCGCCGTAATCCTGCTGGCTTTGTGCAGATTGCATCCAGGGCACGCCAGCACGAGATTCTCCAAATCTGAGCGCCCGCCCTTGCATTGTGGGATTATGTGTTCAACGTGAAAGGTGGCTCCCTGAAGGCTCTCGTGCATCAGGCAATATTGGCACCGCCCGCCAGCGCGTGCCCGAACTGCGCGCGACAGTTCTTCCGGGACGCTCATTTTGGCTGCTTGCCTAGAATCTGCAATGCCTCGCCGCGGACGAGCGACAGTCGCTCGCTCAATTCAACCAATGCCTCGAGTTCTTCCCTTTCAGATTCCTGCAAAAGCCCTTCGTTGTTGTGGTCCATGAGTTCCTGAAGGCGATGGTCCGCCTTCGATGGAAAGCGCAGGTTTCCAACAGCCTCGATCCAGTCAATCGGTGCGGCAATTGTTGAACTCATGTGGTCATCTTAAAACAGCAAGGCATCGCTGTCAACGGCGGCGCCAAAACATATTGGAAGTTTGACGAAAATGCCAAGTGGGGTGAGGCGGCGTGGGGTGAGATTGACACCGCCATCCGGCATTATGACAAGCTGGTGGTGATCTGCTCCAAGCATTCGCTGCAAAGTCAACCCGTCATTCGCGAAATCGAGCGCGCTTTGCAGAAGGAAGACCGCGAACATAGGAATGTGCTGTTCCCCATCCGCATTGACGTTTACCTGTTCGACGAATGAAAGCACCCCCGCAAGGCCGATGTGGTGAGCAAAGTGATCGGGGACTTTCGCGGGTGGGAAAATCCCGCGACCTACGCAAAGGCCTTCCCCCGCTTCCTCGACGCGCTCAACGGCCCCCAGCAAGCCTCCAAGACGTAGTGGCTGGGCTTGCCCTGCCCTGGGCACCCCAAGGAGTGCCGCTACAAAGGTCACAGCTTTTCGTTGTCGATGGGGGGACGGACCGCCCGATGCATCGGGACGGCGACTCCAGCGGCGACGCCGCAACCCAAATTGATTTGTAGGGGCGGTTCGCGAACCGCCCTCATTTGCAATCGCGCGCGATTGCCGGTAGGGCGCTTCGCGAAGCGCCCCAACAAAGCACAACGCCACAGGCGTCGGCCCCTGGGCCGCCAGCCTTCGCCACGCGCGCCACATCGGCGACTTCTTGACCTGGAGAGATCACGACCCATACCAGAAATCACTCGACCGGTTATTGCGCGACCTAAAAGCGTAGGGCGGCCGAGCCGCAAACAAGGCGCCCGTAGGGGCAGGCCTCGTGCCTGCCCTCCAAGAGGGCGCCCACAAGGGGCGCCCCTACCAAAGCAACTGCGTCTTTTTGTCGTCAATAGGGGGCGAATCGCAGACATTCAATACAATCGCTCATGTCGCTTCGCGACACCCCGAAGGATGAAAGTGACCCCTCACCCGACCTCATCCTTCGGCCACCCTCTCCCATCGAGAGAGGAAAAAGTTCGTACCCATCCCTCTCCGCAGGGGAGAGTGTAGCGGCCATGCGCCGCCGGGTGAGGGGTCACTTTCCGGACTGGAGCGAAAATGACGCAGTTTGTCACCCCGCGTCGACAAAAAGCGGCACCTTTTGCCCCAAAAAGAAGCGACAAATAGCTTCCCTCGCGGGAGCTTCTTCTAACACATTGTAAAGAATGTAAAATTAGAACAGCTTTCGGGTAGACAATGTGATAACTTGGAAGGAGGCGTGCGCTAGACCAATGTCAGTGATTACATGAAGATTTCCAAATGGTAACTTAAACTACCATAGGAGGATTGAATGAAAAAGGGGTCCAAGGGTTTCTCCCTCATCGAGCTTTTGATCGTCGTGGCGATCATCCTAATCATCGCGGCGATTGCCATCCCGAACCTGCTTCGTTCGCGGATCGCTGCAAACCAAGCCTCGGCAGTAGGATCACTCCGCACGCTCAACACGGCCGAGATTACCTATTCCTCAACATTCAATGTGGGCTTTACGTCGACGTTGCTGGATATGCAACCACCGTCACCGGCTAATGCGACCCCCACCTCGACGGCGGCGGGTCTGATTGATAGCGTTTTGTCCGGGGTGGGGGGGACCAACTCCAACCTATCATCGAAGAGCGGATACAGCTTCTCGTATACGCCTGGCTCCGCTGACAGCACCGGGCGCATCAACACCTATGGATTTATCGCCGTTCCCATCAGCAGCTCGACTGGCACCAACTACTACTTCACCGACCAATCCGGCGTGATTCGTCAGAATTCGACGACGACCGCCTTTTCCACAGATTCACCGATCGCTGGCTAAGTCTTTCAGGAGCAGGAAAGCTTTCCCGAAGGGGAGTCGCGTGACTCCCCTTTTTCTTTGAGGAGACAGCCCGTTCCTGAATTACTGACTTCCCCTCACTTGAACTTTAATTTAGGCGGGCTAGCGCTGGGCTGGCGCAAGGCGCGGGCGTCTACCGCGATGACCCATCCTCCCCGGTCCTATCGTCCAAACCACCTATTGCCGCGAGCGATGCGGGCGAACGAAACGCAAGAAGTCGAGGGGTGTTGCAAGATTTATAGTTATTTCCTTGACATCCAGTTTGACTTACAGCAAACTTGGATTTGAAAGGGCGCATTTTCCCAAAGAACCTAAAATATCACTGACACCGGGATCATCCCGGCGTAACGGAGGCACCAGTGCCACTTCCTATACCTACGACCATCGCCACCGGTTTTGCTGATCTGACCGGTAGTTCCTATCGCGTTAGTACCGACCAACTGTACGTTGCCGACAGCGGTGCGGGCAACATCAGCGCCGTCACCGCCCACACTCACGTCAAGACCGTGCTGGGCAGCGGGTTTAACGCTCCTTCGGATGTTGAACTCAGTGTCGACGGCCTCCATGCCTATGTCACGGAGAATCCCGGCACCCTGCTTCGCCTCAGCTTGACCAACATGAACCGCGCCGCCGCCACGGTGGTGGCTAGCGGAATGAATGGCGTGGACCAACTGGCGTTGGACGAAGCGCATGGCGTCGCCTACGTGGCGGAGTTTACCGGCGGCCACATCCAGCAGATCCATTTGGCGACCGGCACCAAAACGGTGGTGGCAACAATTGCCAATCCCCGCGGCGTTCTGGTGACCAGCGACGGCCGTTTCATTTATGTGAGTAGCGACGCAGGCACCATCACCCGTTTTGACCTCGTGGCGAACACCAGCGTCGTGATGGCGAGCGGCCTGAACGGCCCTCGCCATCTCACTTGGGCGGACGCCGGCGAGAGTGTTATCCTGTTTCCTCAACCCAACCCCACGGGGACCGTGCTCAAGGCCGCCCTTACCACCTCCCCGGCGACAGTCACAGCGATCGCCGGACCGACGTCACCCGCGCCCTACAGTGTCGCCGTCCTATCGTCCAATCAACTCCTGATCGCCAGCGCGACCGTCGTCAGCGAGGTCGATCTGACCGCCTCCGTGTATTCAGCGGCCGGCCCGATTCTCCTCGGCATTGGTTTCGTGCCGGCGGACGCCACGCACCTCCCGAACGGCTATGCCGACACCACCATGGACCCAACGTATTTCTTCCAGGTCAAGGATTGCCCCTTCGGAGGCACCCTGCCCCTGATGATCAACTGGGAGGCCGCCCGAAGTGCGGGTGCCAATTTCTACCAGGTATTCATCGACGGACCGGGGGGGCCGCCCGCGCCGGGAGTCATGGTGACGCAGTCCTTCAGCGACTATCTCTGGAGCGTCGCTCTTAAAGAGTTCGAATTGCAAACCACGGTGCCGACGAGCGGCTACTATCTCCTGCGTTCCGCCGGTCAGATCTGGCTTAACAACTGGCTGGGGCTTCTGCTGGATACCACCGGCCAACCCAATGGTCTGAACAAGATCAGCATCAAGCTGTTCGCCAGCGAAAGCCCGGGTTCCGAGATTGGGCACTATACCGACCCCGGCCGCTCCGCTACCCTGATGATTGATAACACCGTACCCGTCGTCAACATCCAGCAGATCCTCCAGCAACCCGGCAACGTGCCCGTAGGCACCTGCGCGATCGTCAACACGGGTGCACCGACGTTTACATTCCAGGTGACGGCCTCGGCTCCGCAGTCCCATCTGCTGGGATGGAGCCTGGCGTCCTACTGGGGAAACAACCAGTCCAAGGCGGTGTCGTCGGATAGTTACAGCAACCACATAACGCCGTCCCGCTTATGGGCCGGGATCACGGGGGTTGTCGTCCCGCCTCCGGGCCCCGCGCCGTGGAATGCCACGGTGTCCGGCGACCCGACCTCCACCCACTGCGCCCATTCGTTTATCCTGGATGCCTGGGACCGGGTCATTAACGGCTGGGGATACATACACGGCGTGGCCAGCTATCAGAAGTTCATCACGCTGTATTTCTAGCCCTCGCACTACCGTGACCCGCATCGCGTCTCAGGAACCGAGCGCCATCACTACAGCCCCGAGCAGCGCAAAACCGCTTGCTCGGGGCTGTTTCCGTTTTAGGTAGGGAATGAACGACGTTGTTTTCGGGAGAGCGTAGCCACGGTGCCGCCGTGGCTGAAAGCAAGCGTAGTGCGGACCTGTTTGTTAAGTCCCCGGCTTTTTTGTTGTCAGTTCGGGACGAACCGCAGACCTTCATTACCGGCACTACCCAGCTTGTCGCGACCCAGTCACTGCACCCCGGTGGCGCGGTTGGCCCGGATTTCCTGCCGGACCTGGCTCTTCCATTCGGCATTTTCCCAGTAGGTGAGCCAGAGGTAAAAAGTGGCATAGCTTCGCCAGCCTTGCCATGCCCGAGCCATTTTTTGCACGCGTTCGGGGGTTGGCCGCTTGCGCAGTCCGTAGAAGTATTGGATGACTTTCTGCAAACCCACGTCCGCGGCGGGCAGACAATCCAAATGCCCCAGCGCGCGCAGTCCCACGTACTGTGCCGTCCAGTGCCCGACGCCTTTCAGCTCCAAGAGCTTTTCGTGGGCCAATGCCGGCTCAAGGGGTCGCAGGTTTTCCAGGTCGAGCGTGCCGTCGAGGGCGAGACGTGAAATAGTGATGATGTAGCGGGCCTTGGGGCCGGAAACCTGAAGGCGCAGCATTTCGCCCGGGGTGGTGAGGGCCAGCGTGGCAGGCTCAGGAAACGCGCGGTACCGGCGGCCTTCGAAATCCACCCCGCGCCCGTACGTGTCAATCAGCGCCTTCTTCACTTTGTGCGCGAAGGAGAGGTTCACCTGTTGCTCGATGATGGCGGAAATAAGAATCTCAAAAACTCGCGGGGCTTGTGGAACCCGCATACCGCGGAAGTGAACAATGAGTTGGCGAAGCACCGGATCCCTCTCCGCCAGCGCATAGAAGGGCTGGAGGTCAAGGCCGGTGGAGAATTGACGCGCCACCTCGCGGGCGACGGCCCGCCGCGCGCGATCATGGTCCGGCCCCGCCAAAATCCGGACCCGCAGCGCGGGGTCGAGCAGATGGCCTTCCTCGCGCACTCCGTAAAGAATCAGTTGCGTGCCGAGTTCCATCACGCGGCGGTATTCGCCGTCTACAAAGTGATCCAACAAGGGGGCGAACTGCCGCCCGTTGAGCAAAGCGGGAGGGCACAGGATAAACCGCAGCGTTTGCGTAAAGTTGAAGGGCGCGAGCGGATGAATAATCATATCCCTGAATCAGCCGCGCTCGAAGGGCGACCGGAGATCTCCCGCGGCGTCGAATTCGGCGTCGAAGGGGTTATCAGCCAAACGCCAGTGCTGGGGAGAGTCGGTCTCATCTCGCAGCAACGGAGAAATGGCAATACGGTTCAGGCTGAGGGTGTTCCGAATCCAAACGCAGCGCTGGGCGTCGGGTTCGGGGCTTCCCAAGTGGGCAAGGGCAAAATCCAGCGCGGCGCGGTCCGAGGGCATGTGCATGGGCAACCGCCCGCCCACGGGGTTCAGCGCGGTTATGGCGTTGACATAGGTCTTCTGGAGGTCGATTTTCCGGTAGAAACGCTCGTGGATGATATCGGCGTTGCCCACGCCGACGGCGTTTCCACCACTCTCGCGGGTGAGATCGCGAGCGAAAATAACGGAGATGGCGGGACCCTCGCCGGGCGCCATGCCGCGGGCCCGGCCCACCACTTTGGTGTCCATCCCCGCGCCGCTGATGTTCTTCCCCATCTCGTCCTCGATCAGCAGATCGAGGCGGCGGAAAGGCAGCCGAGGCATCAACGCTCGCGCCAGCGCCAGGGCGGATTCTTCCGCCGCGACCATGCCCTCGGGCAGAGCCGCGCGCACGTCCGCAACGGCGTGCATTTCATTCTCGACGATCGCGACTCCGAACAGAACTTTTCCGCTCGCCAGTATACTCGCGGAGACGGCGCGGATGGTGGGTTCAAACCCGTACTTCACGAATTGCTTGTGACCTTCGGTGGCGCCCTCACGCTTGCCCAGTCCGATGGCCATCATTTTCAAGATGCCGCTTTCGATGCCGCCGATCAGGTCGGAATGGGGCTTCACGCGGTTGACCACCACGATGCCGTCGGACTCCCACGCGTGGCGGTCGGCGAAAACGGGGAACCCCTGGGGCGTCGTTCCCACCCGGAGCGTTTCCGTCGAGGAGCGGATTTCCGCGCCCACGCCCGCCTCGGTGATTCCATAGTCCGCCAGAATCTGGCGCTGGCCCTCGGCCGTTCCTCCCCCATGACTGCCCATGGCGGGGATGATGAAGGGTTGCGCCTCTTGCGCCTTCAACCAGCCACAGATGGCGCGAACGATTTCCTGCAAGCTGGCTATGCCGCGGCTCCCCACGGCAATCGCGATGCGCCGGCGCCGAAGTTTTTCCGCCACGAGGCCCAGCCCGGCCAGGTGAGCCTGAACGGTAGCACGCAGATCGTCAAGCGGCGGGCGGCTCGGCTCCTTTCGCTCCAGAAAGTAGAAGCTGGATAACGGGAGATGTCGATTCTGGTTCATCGCTACAGCACCAACGTAACTTGCCGCAAGGTTTTTGTAACCCACGATTCGAATCCTTCAGAAAACGTGGCGTGCGCCTGTGGCCGCGCCCGTGAATTTCATGGGGCTGGTCATAACGCTGGAGGCAATACTAGCGCTTTCGCCGGGGGCGGGCCAAGCGCCGATGCTTTGTGGTAGTGGTGCACTTTCCGGTTTGCCCGTCATTCGCCCACCATCTACTGTGGGCCAGGGCAGGTGTCTTTCAGTGTGTCCCCCAGATCTTCCTTCTGGATTTCCAGTGTGGCTTGCGGAGTCCCGTCCTTGCCTGACCTTGTGATGTGGAAGACATAAATGGTTTCATAATCGCTGTTCGGCCAGTCAGGCACCTCTGCTGGACCGGTCCCGTAGGACTGGAGCATCTGCCGGGCGAACTCGTACAACATAATGTGTTCCCAGGCCACAAAGATCAGCGAGTGGGCATAGGCTGGCTGTAGCAATGCCTGCTGGAGTTCATCAATCTGGTCGAACCCGATCTGAGTATTCACCGGCATCCCGAGACGGATTGCAATGGGCTCAATGGTTGCCAGCGGCCTCACATAGGAGTAAGTCGGCTGACGGTGACCCTCATTCACTTGCACGCTGGGATTTGGTGCATAGATGAAATCCGGCTTTCCATAGCGTCCGATGAGCAGGGAGGGCAGCGCGAGCGCCCGGTTAAGTCCCTTGCAGGTCAACTGGCCGAGTCCCGCTGCCGGTTTCTCGCCATGCCGTATGAGAACGACGGTCTCTCCCTTGACCTGCGGCATCTGCGCGGCAAAGGAGGGGAAACTTCCGGGTAAGCAGGCGACCACAAAACTCATTCTAAGGAAGAGAAAAGCTGATCGTTTCACTGGGTATCTCCTCATGCTGGTTTAGCCCATCAGTTTACAACAGTAGTGGTGCACTTTCCATGTGGCCCGTTACTCCGTAGTGTCTCAGTTTGAATTTTCTTTTCTCGAACCGACCGTGGTCGATTATCACTACCAGGAACAAATCGTAGCTTCAGTTGACTCACGCTGTGCCTGTCCTTCTCTGGTATCGTCCGCAGGCTTGGATACGGGCTCTGGAGGTTGGTCATCGAAACCTGGAAACGTGGCGCCCGGAAGCTGTGAAAAAATC
>Ga0326727_10010552_pt1 | contig 21969 bp, 16 predicted proteins | sample MB2enrmetagenome_FD_207643 | JGI IMG/M metagenome (GOLD analysis project Ga0326727, IMG submission 207643) | Lab enriched peat soil microbial communities from McLean, Ithaca, NY, United States - MB29MY | ecosystem: Environmental > Terrestrial > Soil > Wetlands > Peat | place: USA: New York...
AGCAAGCGTTGTTCAAGCCTTCTTCGCTTCCTTGTCGAGAACGCCCTCGATGGCCGCACCGAGCACCTGCGGGAACGCGATCTCGGCATTGACGTTTTCGGCCGAAGCCAGGACTACGACACCAATGCCGATCCGATCGTGCGAGCCACGGCCGGCGACATCCGCAAGCGCATCGCGCAGTACTATCACGAGCCCAACCACGAGAACGAGATTCGCGTCCATCTGCCGTCGGGCTCGTATGTCCCGGAATTCCGGTCGCCGCCCGTCAAAGAGCCGGACCCCGTCACCCGCGGCACCTGGCTGCGGCGGTGGAAGCCATTGGCGCTTGCCGGCGTCCTGGTTTCCGCCGCAGGGGCGGTGGTGCTCCTGAGACCGTCGATTTTCCATAGCCCACTGGAGCGCTTCTGGGCGCCCGTGCTGGATTCATCGAACACCGTCCTGATCTGCGTGGGACCGGCCGACAAGCTGCGGGTTTCCGCGCAGCTCGAAGCCCGCGCGACCTCCGGCGCGGCGCAGGCGATGTCCGACACCGCCCCATCATTGCAGGACCTGCTCTCTATTCATGACGTGGCGCTGCAGGATGCCACCACTATGGCGCGCGTGGCCATCCTCGTCAATACGAGGGGGAGGAGTTTCCGCATCCAGAGCGACGACGCCACCACGCTCTCCGATCTGCGGGCCGCGCCCAGTGTTCTGATTGGCGCCTTCAACAACGCTTGGACTCTGCGGAGCGCCCGCCAGTTGCGCTTCACTTTCGAGATGGACGCGGTGGCGAGCCGCTATCGGATCCGGGACCGCCAGAGCCCGACGCGTGAGGACTGGGAGGTCGACATGGGCCTGCCTTACACGAAGCTGACCGAAGACTATGCCATAGTCGGCCGGTTCATGAATCCGTCCACGGAGCGGATGACGGTGATCGCCTCCGGGATCGGCCAGTACGGCACCCTGGCCGCCGGAGAATTGCTGACCAGCGAGAAGCACATGAAGGATCTCGCCGCGAGGGCGTCCGCCAACTGGGAGCACAAGAACTTCGAAGCGGTGATCGCGGTCCGGGTCATCGACGGCAGCACGGGACCTCCGCGTGTCCTGGCCACATGGTTCTGGTAGAGCGGTATCTGGGCTTGCTCGGGATCGAGCACGCGCCTTCCGGAGTTGCCGGCCTGCAGGAAATCGTACACCGGCATTTGTGCCGGGCACCCTTCGAGAACGTGTCCAAGCTGCTGCTCATAGGCCGGGAGGGGGCGGGCCGCGAGATCACTCTCGCCGAGTTCCTCGACGGCATCGAGCACTACGATCTGGGTGGAACCTGTTACACCTCGAACCCGTTCCTGGCGGGCCTGCTGCGGGCTCTGGGATACGACGCGGATCTGCTCGGCGCCGACATGAGCAAACCGAACGTACATACCAGCATTCGGGTTCGCATCGGCCCGCACCAGTATCACGTCGACGTGGGCTACGCGGCCCCATTTCGCGAGGCCATGCGGCTGGACCGGCTCCCCCACCAGATCCTGCACGGGCCGTATCGGTATGTGCTCGATCGCGGCAGCCGCGCCGGCGAGTACGAGATGGCGGTCTTCTCGGGTGGGGAACGCGTTCACGGATATGCGGTGCACGGCCCCGCGCGCGACCGGGAGTTCTTCCGCCCGATTGTCCACGATTCCTTTCGCCCTGACGCGATGTTCCTGAGCTGCCTGCGCATCATGCGCTTCTTCGACGAGCACGCCGCGGAGTTGAAGAACGCGACTCTGATTCGCTACCGCGGGAGCGAGAGCAGCCAGACCACGCTGCGCACCATGGCCGAGCTGCGGCGCGCCGTCGAGAAGGACCTGGCCATGCCCCGCTGCCCGGTGGAGGAGGCGGTGGAGATCCTCGAACGGCTCACCGGCCAGAAGTTCTTCGAGGGCCCGAGCTACCCGGGCTATTGAAGGCTGGCGCCGGTGTATACTAACTCCCCATGGGCGGCGGCACCGTTCCAGGGAACTAAGAAAGGACTGAGCGGATGAGTAAGGTACGGGTACTGGTTGGCACACGCAAGGGCGCCTTCATCCTGGCGTCGGACGGCAAGCGCGAACGGTGGGATATCAGCGGTCCCCACTTCGCAGGCTGGGAGATTTATCACCTCAAGGGATCGCCCGCAGACTCGAATCGGTTGTACGCGTCGCAGTCCACCGGCTGGTTCGGGCAACTGATCCAGCGCTCCAATGACGCTGGCAAGACGTGGGAGCCGGTGGGCAACAAGTTCGTGTACGACGGCGTCCCCGGCACGCACCAGTGGTATGACGGCACGCCGCACCCTTGGGAGTTCAAGCGGGTCTGGCATCTGGAACCTTCCCTCAGCGATCCCGACACGGTCTGGGCCGGCGTGGAAGACGCCGCCATATTCCGAACCAGCGACGGCGGGCAGACCTGGCAGGAACTTCCCGGATTGCGCGGCCACGGCTCGGGACCCCGCTGGCAGCCGGGCGCCGGCGGGATGTGCCTGCACACCATCATTCTGGATGCGAGCGACCCCGGCCGTATGTACATTGCCATTTCCGCTGCGGGCGCCTTCCGCACCGACGATGCCGGCGCGACGTGGAAGCCCATCAACCAGGGTCTGCGTTCCGAGTACATCCCCGACCCCGCCGCCGAGGTGGGCCACTGCGTTCACCACATCGCCATGCACCCCTCGCGCCCCGGCGTGCTGTTCATGCAGAAGCACTGGGACGTCATGCGCAGCGACAATGCTGGCGATTCGTGGCAGGAGGTGAGCGGGAACCTGCCCACCGACTTCGGGTTCGCGATCGACGTTCACGCGCACGAGCCCGAAACCATCTATGTGGTGCCGATCAAGAGCGACTCCGAGCACTTCCCGCCCGAGGGCAAGCTGCGCGTGTACCGCAGCCGGACCGGTGGAAACGAGTGGGAGGCGCTCACCAGAGGCCTGCCGCAGAGCGACTGCTACGTGAACGTGCTGCGCGACGCCATGGCCGTCGACTCGCTCGATTCGTGTGGCGTGTATTTTGGGACCACCGGCGGGCAGGTGTACGCGTCGGCCGACGCCGGCGACACCTGGGCGCCCATCGTCCGCGATCTTCCGGCCGTGCTTTCCGTCGAGGTGCAGACGCTGGCATGATCCGAGTGGTGCTCCCGGCGCATCTGCGGATTCTGGCGCGCGTCGGCGGCGAGGTGCGGCTCGATATCGAGGGGCTGGCGACGCAGCGCTCGATCCTCGACGCGCTGGAGGCCCGCTATCCGATGCTGAGCGGCACGCTTCGCGACCACGTCACCGGGCAGCGGCGGCCGTTTGTGAGGTTTTTCGCCTGCGCGGAAGATTGGTCGCACGAGCCGCCTGAGGCGCCGCTGCCCGAGGCGGTGGCATCGGGGGCGGAGCCGTTTCTCATCGTAGGGGCCATCGCCGGGGGGTGAGGAAGGCTCATCCTTGCAATTCTGGCACGGCATGCCATAATTACAAGCATGATCCCGCGCCGCATCGAATCGGTGGTTCAGGACCGCCTCGGTCACATCCCGGCGGTGGCGCTGCTGGGCCCGCGCCAGGTCGGCAAAACCACGCTGGCGCAAACGGTTGCCGAGAGCCGCAAAAGCGCCTACCTGGACCTCGAATCGCCGCTCGACCGGGAGAAGCTCGCCGACGCCACGTTCTACCTTTCCGGGCACGAAGACGAACTGGTGGTTTTGGATGAGGTGCAGCGCATGCCGGAGCTGTTCGCAACGCTGCGCGGCCTGATCGACCAGGGCCGGCGGCGCGGCAGGAAATCCGGGCGCTTCCTGCTGCCGGGCTCCGCATCCACCGATCTGCTGCGGCAGTCGGAGACGCTCGCCGGACGCATCGCCTACATCGAGCTGGCGCCGTTTGACGTCCTGGAAGTGCCCGTCGACAAGCACACCCAGTTGTGGGTGCGCGGCGGTTTCCCGGAAAGCTTCCTGGCCCGCGACAACTCGCGCAGCCTGATCTGGCGCCAGGACTTCATCCGCACTTACCTCGAGCGCGACATCCCGCAGCTCGGCCCGCGCATTCCGGCCACCACGCTGCACCGTTTCTGGACCATGCTGGCGCACGTCCAGGGAGGCCTGTTTAACGCCGCGCAGCTTGCCCGCGGGCTCGCCGTGGACGGGAAGACCGTTGCCCGTTATCTCGACCTGCTGGTGGATCTCATGCTGGTGCGGCGCTTGCAGCCTTTCCAGGCTAACGTCGGCAAGCGCCTGGTCAAAGCCCCGAAGGTGTACGTGCGCGACAGCGGCATTGTCCACGCGCTTCTCAACATCGCCGGCTACGAAGCGCTGCTGGGCCATCCCGTGTCGGGCACAAGCTGGGAAGGCTTTGTGATTGAGAACCTGATCGCGGCCGCGCCGCCGGGCACCGAGCCGCTGTTCTATCGCACGTCGGCGGGCGCGGAGGTGGACCTGCTGCTGGAGATTCCCCGGCACGGCCTGTGGGCCATCGACATCAAGCGCGGCCTCTCGGCGCGTCCCGAGAAGGGCTTCTTCATCGCCTGCGAAGATCTGAAGCCCGCCCGGCGTTTTGTGGTCAACTCAGGCAGCGAGCGCCGCGCGGTGAATAAGGATATGGAGGTGATCGGACTGCTGGAGCTGGCGGAGATGCTGGGGGGGCTGTAGGAGTGCTCGAAGAGGTGCGATCCGTGAAGTCCGAAGGTGTGGCCATGCAGCCTGCAAAGTAAAGGAACCAAAGTCCCGCAGCCACCTTTGTCGTTGCGTCACATCACTCGATGCCCTCGCAAACGCACCATTAACCACAGTTAATCTCCACACACACATGATGCTTGCATTAAGGTGTATCATGGCCTATGCTTGTTACATGCATACAGAAACGCTTCGTGCCAAACTGCTGGACCACGAGATCGTGCAGCGCCTTATGAACAACCCGAATTGGAAGCCGGCTGCCGTCGCAGCCGTGGCCTTCCTGGTGGATGGCAAGAGATGCCCGGTTCCGTCATGGCGACGGTCGTCCACATGGGCACAGGTCCAGATGGTCTACGACGAACTCAGCCAAAACGAGAAGGGCAGTAAGTGATCAAAAGGCGGCGCGGACTTCGGAGGATTCAATGAGACTGCAAGTATCGAATGAACGAGCTACTCAAATGCTCGAATCGATCCCCCATAAGACCTGCCAGAGAGCAATTCAGACTAGGTGGCGGGTCACCCCGGATGGCAATGTCACGGCTCAGAGCACACTCTGGCTGTTCTGCTGGGCGAAGACTGGGAGGAACAGTCCAGATGCGGCGGTAGTCTCAAGGGAGGTATTCAACCGGCTTTTCCCTGCTTCATTCGCCGATTTCGATGCTCGCGTGGAGCACGAATACGCGAGGGTCAACCGATACGCAACCGGCAACATCGAGTGGGAGCTGGCTAGAATGTTGGCCTAATCCCTCCACCATCACTCCTCCCGCAAAACCTCCAGCGGCTTCTGCCCAAGGATGCGGAAGCTGGCCAGCCACCCGGTGACATCCGCCACCACCGCCGTCGCGACCATGGCCACCACAATCACCCACGGGTGAAAGCTGATGTGCACCGCCTCAAATCGCCGGCTCAAAATCAGATTCGCGAACCCATTCGCCAGCAGGCCGCCCATTAATCCAGCCACCAACCCAATAATCAGAAACTCCACCGTGAACACATTGGCGATCTTCCGCCGCGTGCCGCCCAGCGTCTTGAGAATCACTACTTCGCGGATGCGCCGAAACCGCGTGCCGGCCACGCTCGACGCCAGAATAATCACCCCAGCCAGAATCGCGAACACCGACAGAAACCGCATCACCAGCGCCACCTGATCGACCACCTCCTGCACCACGCTGAGCGCTTCGGCCACGCTGACCACGGTGATGGTGGGGTACGCCTCGTAGAGCGCGCGCTGCAGCTTGCCCACGTTTTCCGGTTTCACCTGCACGCCGCCGTAGTCGATGGCGGGCATGCCGGCCAGCATGGCGGGCGTGAAGGTGAACTCGGTGATGCCGCCCATGCGAAACCTCTCGGTGCGGTAGATGGCGGCAACGCGCACCCGCAGGGCACGGCCGAACGAGTCGAAATCGAGCACCGCCCCCGGCCCGACGCGCAGCACCCGCGCCGCCTCCTCTTCGATGGCCACCAGAGGCTCCGTACTGCCGTCCTTCCACCACGAGCCCTTCCGCACCTCCACGCCAGGGGGAAGACTGGCGGCGGAAGTCACCCCGCGCGTGCGCAGGAAACGGCGCTCGAATCCCTGCAGCTTGCGAGACGCCAGCGAGACGCCATTCACCGCGGTGAGCCGCACCTGCGCCACGGGGATGATGTCGAACGTATCGTTCCTCCCCTGCAAGTGGCGAATCACCTGCTCCACGCCGGGAACCTGGGAAGGCTGGATGTCGATGAGGAACACGTTGGGCATGCCCGGCGGCGCGTTCTCCATGATTTTCGTGACCACCGAGTGCTGCACCAGGTACACCGACGTGATGAACATCACACCCACCCCGAGCGCCACCAGCACGGACTGCGCCTGGTTCCCCGGCCGGTACAAATTGGCGATGCCGTGGCGCACCGTGCCCGGCAACCGCAGCGAAGCGCGGCGCTGGAACCACCGCAGCCCGCGCAACAGCACCCACGCCACCACCGACAACGACACCAGTCCGGCCACCAGCGCGATCAGGAAAAGCACACCCACCTGCGGCGAATTGCTCAGCCAGGCGGCGATGGCGCCCATGCCCGCCAGGATCACCGCGCCCATGGCCAGCGCCGCGCCCGATTCCATCCAGCGCCTGAACCAGGGCGGGCGGCCTTCCACCATGTTGCGCCGCAGGATGACGCTGGGCCGCACGCGGCGAATGCGCAGCAGCGGAGGGAGCGTGAACAGCATGGTGGTGAGCAGACCGATGGCCAGCCCCTGCACAATGGTGCCCCAGCCAAACGCCAGATCCACGTGCAGCTTAAAGTAGCGGTCAATCAGGTGCGGGAAGATGCGCTCGATGCCGTATCCGGCGATGATCCCCAGCACCGCGCCGGCCGTGCCCAGGATGGCCGTCTCGAACGCGTAGATGCGAATCACCTGCGACGACCGCGCCCCCAGCGACTTCATCACGGCGATCCCGTCCAGATGCTGCTGCAGGTGCGCGTTCATGGCCATGCCCACGCCCAGCGCGCCCACGATCAGCGCGATCAGGCTGACGATGCTGAGAAACGTGGTGGAGTCGTTGAGGCCGCGCGTGACCGTGGGATTGGTTTCGCGGTAGTCTGTCACCGGGGCCTCCGTGAAGATCTTCTTCAGCTCCTGCTTCGCCTGGTCGACGGTGAGCCCCTGAGCCGGCAGCCGGAACAGATAGCGTTCGGTGGCGCGGCTGCCGGGGATGATGAGGCCGGTGCGGTCCAGCCCGCCGCGGGTGATCATCACGCGCAGGCCGAAGTTGAAGCTTCCGTTGACGGTCATGCGGTCCGGCTCGGAAACCACCACGCCGGCGATGCGGAACTCCTGGCCGCCGATGCGCAGCGTGTCGCCGAGTTTCGTGCGGGTGCGAATCAGTACGTCTTCGCCTGCCACCACGGTGTAGTCGTTCAGCAGTCCGGCCAGCGGATGGTCGGGCTCCAGCTTCACGGCTCCATAGAACGGATACGCGGCCGGGTCCACGGCCTTGATGGCCATCATCACCGGGTCGAGTCTGCTGGGCGACGAGCCCATGGTCAGCACGTGCGTGATACGCGTGAGGCGCAGGCCGCGCGCCTCGAGCCCTTCGAGTGCGGCCGTTTGCGCCGCGCTGGGGGAGCCGAACTCGGTCACGCTGAGGTCGGCGGCCATCAGCGTCCGCGCCTTCTCCAGCAGCATGCCGCGGAACGATTCGCTGAAACCGCGCACGCCGGTGAGCGAGCCCACGCCCGCGGCCACCGCCAAAACCACGAAGACGAACTTCGCCGGCGAGGCCCACAGCTCGCGCCACGCGATTCGCAGCGCCGTGCGCGAGAACCCGGGTCGGCCCTCAGCCGGCACTGGCGCCTCCCCGCGAACACAGACTAAAGTCTGTGCCACCTTTCATCGGAAGCTTGCCGGCAAATGGTGGCACAGGCTTCAGCCTGTGGAGATTACCCGGCATGAGTACCTCGCAGCTCGTCGGAGACGATCAGGCCGTCGCGCAGCGTCAGGATGCGGTCGGCGTGAACGGCCAGGTCGTGGTCGTGGGTTACCAGCAGCAGCGTGGCGCCCTCGTGGCGGTTGAGCTCGATCAGCAGGTCCAGCACGAGCTGGCCGTTCGTCGAATCCAGATTGCCGGTGGGTTCGTCGGCCATCAGGATGGGCGGCCGGACCATGAACGCGCGGGCGAGCGCCACCCTCTGCTGTTCGCCGCCGGAGAGCTGCACCGGGTAGTGATCCCGGCGCTCAGCCAGGCCCACGCGGTCCAGCAGCTCGCGCGCGCGGGCGATTCCGTCGCTTCCTCCCGCCAGTTCCGCGGGCAGCAGCACGTTCTCCTCCGCCGTCAGCGTGGGCAGCAACTGCCAGGACTGAAACACGAAGCCAATCTTGCGTCCGCGCAAGCGCGCCAGCGCGTCTTCCCGAAGGCTGGTGATGTCTTCGCCATCCAGCACAATACGGCCGCTGGTGGCGCTGTCCAGACCGGCGAGCAGACCGAGCAGCGTACTCTTCCCGCTGCCCGACGCTCCCATGATGGCCACGAACTGGCCGGCCGGGATCTCGAAGTCGATGCCGCGGAGGATGTGAACCTGGTGAGTACCGCTGTCGATCGTCCTCGTCAGGCCGGAGACCTGAATGATGGGGCGTGTCGGCATTATCGGAAGGCCACTGTCTATATTATGGCTGGTAGTGAGATTCTTCTCTGTCATCGCGGGTTGCCTTCTGATTGCCTCCTGCGGCGGCCCCGCGCCGGAGCCGCAACAGCGTGCCCGGCCGCAAGCAACGGCGTCAGCCCCACCTCAGGCGGCCGCCCCCGCCGCGGACACCCGTCCGGTGATCATGGCCCTCGGCGACAGCCTCACGGCGGGCTACGGTGCCGACCCCGGCCAGAGCTACCCCGACTACCTGCAACGCGAGCTGGACAAGCTGGGCTACGCGTACCACGTGGTCAACCTGGGTGTCAGCGGCGAGACCACCTCGGACGCGCTGGCCCGAGTGGACGTCGTCATAGCCCAAAGGCCGCGCATCGTGATTCTCGAGTTCGGCGGCAATGACGGCCTCCGCGGACTCCCGATTACCGCTGCCCGCGCCAACCTCGACCGGGTGATGGCGCGTCTCCAGGCCGCGCATATCCGCATTCTGCTGGCCGGCATCACCCTGCCCCCCAACTACGGCCAGGACTACATCCGGCCGTTCCAAACGATGTACCACGACCTCGCCGTCCGCTACCACGCGCCGCTGATTCCTTTCCTGCTGGAGGGGGTCTTCGAACACGGCCTGTTTCAACAAGATGGGATCCATCCCAATGCACAGGGATACGCCATGGTGGCGCAGACGGTTCTGCGCTACTTGAGGCCTCTTCTGGGGCCCATGGCGAAAGGTGGCCGTTCGGCCACTCCCCGAAATCCCACCGGCTGCCGTGGGATTGCCCGTCCCCGAACTGGACTCCAGGGACTTCTGCCATGGCTTCCTGGGTCGGTCCCCTACTCCCGGGCACGGGCGATCACCCAGGGTGGGGGAAAGCACCCAGGCTGTCCGCGAGCCCCACTGTGTAAGATGTGTTAATACAAAGGGTTTACTTTGGCCGGGCGCGTGCAGCGCAACCGCTTGCGCTTTTGCACTCTGGACCGGAGGTGACCTGTGCCCGCTACCGAGATGACGCATGCCCTTGATGGGAAAGGCCTTTGCAGCAGTCTGGCCCAATCCATCCGGCTCGATCGCAACCTGAACCGCGTTCACGACCTGAGCGACGCGGAACTGGAACAACTGAACGCGGACGTGCTGACTCATCTCGGCCGCTGGATCAACGGTAAGGAGCGGGATGTGCAGCCCTGCACCACCAGCGTCAGCGGCTTCTGCGCGGCGCACTCCGTCCCTCAACTCGAGTCGTGCTATTACCTCTACCTGATTCGCGAGGGCGTGACCGAGTTCCTCCGCCATCAGGACTTCGACACCGGCGGGGAGCTGGAATCGCGGGCCAGCCGCTTCTTCGACAAACTGGTGTGCGAAGTCCTGCGGGCCTGACGAGCTGTGGAAGCCCTGCGGTATCCCATCGGCCGCTTCCAGTGGACCGGCAAGTCCACTCAGGAAGATCGGTCGAAGTGGCTTCAGATCATCGCGAAAACACCTTCCGTGCTTCGCGACGCTATCGCCGGCCTGACGCCGGAGCAACTGATACCCCTTATCGCGAGGGAGGCTGGACCGTCAGGCAGGTGGTGCACCATTACGCCGACGATCATCTGAACTCGTATGTTCGATTCAAACTCGCCCTGACCGAAGAAGCGCCACTGATAAAGGGATACTCCGAGAGCGCGTGGGCGAAACTGTCCGATGCCCGTTCCGGTCCCGTCGAACCCTCTCGCCAACTCCTGGCCGCGCTGCATGAACGCTGGGTGACGGCCTGGGAATCTCTAACGGAAAAAGAGTGGGAACGGACCTTCGTTCACCCGAAACGCGGTCCTGTGTCGCTCGATGAACTTGCCTGCCTCTATGCCTGGCATGGGCGGCACCATGTGACGCAGATCACCCGCCTGCGCGAACGCATGGGGTGGATTGGCCCTGCCTGAGGGCCGGGTCGTGTGGACACACAGCGGCAGCCACTTCCAGCGAGTCCCTCCGCACCAGTTCGCTACAATTGGATAATCTTCCGGGGCCACGTCAACCGCCCGCCATATGTGTAGCGACCCACAGCGTGAGGAGCTGATCCGCCAGGAGCTGGGCCGCATCGTGGCCAGCGATCTGTTCTCCCGCTCCGAACGCCTCTGCCGGTTTCTCCGCTTTTCGGTGGAGCACGCGCTGCGCGGCGAATCGGACCGCGTGAAGGAATACGTGGTGGGCGTGGAGGCCTTTGGCCGGCCGCCGTCATTCGACCCCCGCGTAGACCCGGTGGTCCGCGTCGAAGCCCGCCGCCTGCGCGACCGCCTGAAGGTCTGGTACGACGGCGAAGGCCGCAACGCGCCCGTACGCATCGAGCTTCCGCGAGGCGGTTACGCGGCCGTGTTCCAGCAGCCCTCCGCCAGGCCGCCAAAGCAGCAACCAGCGCCGGCCCAGCGCACCATTGCCGTTCTGCCGTTCGCCAACCTGAACTCCGGCCCCGAGGGCGACTACCTCTGCGACGGCCTCACCGAGGAATTGATCCACTCGCTCACGAAGGTGCGCGAGCTGAGGGTGGTGGCCTGGCAATCGGCGGCGCGCATGAAGGGGCGCGAGCAGGACCTCGACGCCATCCGCGAGCAGTTGCGGGTGGAGACCATTCTGCGCGGTAGCATTCGCTGCTCGGGCGACCGGCTGCGTATCACCGCGCAATTGATTGACGCGGCGAACGGCTACTATCTCTGGTCGGAAGCGTGGGACCGTTCCGCCGCCGACGTGTTTGCCATCGAAGAAGAGATCGCACAGGCCATGGTGAACACGCTGCGAGTGCGGTTGTTGCCCGCGTCGCCCACACGCCTGACGCCCAAAGCTACCAGCGTCGAGTGCTACAACCTCTACCTGAAGGGCCGCTTCCATTGGAACAAGCGTTCTCCGGAAGGCCTGCGGTTGGGGCTCCGCTGTTTCGAGGATGCCGTGGCGCTGGATCCGGACTGGGCGCCGGGATGGGCCGGCCTCGGCGATAGCTTTGCAGTCCTCGCGGAAAACGGGCTGCTCCCGCAGGAGACCGCTATCCCCGCGGCGAACCGTGCCGCCGAGCGAGCCACCAGTCTCGATCCCAATCTCGCCGAAGCGTATGCGACGCTGGGCCTTCTGCGCTCCCGGTACGACTGGAAGTGGGATGAGGCGGCCGTATTCTTTCGCAGGGCCATCGACCTCAACCCCGGTTACGCCACAGCGCACTTCTGGTATGGATTTCACTATCTCGCCATGACCGGCCGTCTCGAGGAGGCACTGGCCGAGGCAGACCTTGCTGTCTCGCTCGATCCACTGTCGGCCATCGCCCAGGAAGGCCGTGGCTTCGTTTTGATGGTGTCGCGCCGCTACGAGGAGGCAATCGAACAATACCGGTTGCTGTTGGAGTTCGAGCCGTCCTTCTACAAAGCGTGGACATCGCTGGGGCGAGTGTATGCCCAAATGGGCGACTACGCCAGGGCCATCGAGATGTACGAAAAGGGTCTGCAACTAGGCGGCACGATTCCTAATATACTGGCTGCGCTCGGCCAGGCGCACGCGCTCAACGGAGAGACGGCTCGCGCAAGGGAGTTATTGCAGCAACTGCACGAAATGTCTTCCTCGGCGAGCCGGACCGGCTCCGGGACTTCGGCCGTTCCGGCCACCTGCTTCGCCATCGTTCACCTGGGCCTCGGGGAAAATGACCGCGCGCTCGAGTGGTTGGAAGCGGGCATGGAGCGGCGTCAGATGTCTATGTCCGCGCTGAAGGTCCACCCGGTCTACGACCCCCTTCGCCACGAACCCCGGTTCCAGGCGCTGCTGCAGGGGCTGGGTCTGGCCCCCGCCGTTTACCGTAAAACCACACCGTAACCACACCGCGCCATTACTCCCTGGTGGGCGTCATCCGGCCTCACTATGGCTCCATGAGAACCCGTGATGTTTGCTTTGCAAGTCTCCTGGTGCTGGCCGTGACGGGTCTTCGGGGCGAGAGCGTATCTCCCGCCCCGAACCCCGATGTGGCCAGAAACCTGAACAACCTTGGCAGTTTTTACTTCGATCGCGGTGAATTCGCGCGAGCCGAAACGGTCCTTTCCCAGGCTGCGGCCATGGGGGAACCGAATGCGTCTTTGAACCTGGCCGCCACGCTGCGCGCCGAAGCGCGCTACGCCGACGCCGAGAAGTTCTACCTGCGCGCTCTTGCGATTAGGGAGAGCGAACCGGCGCCTTCGCCGAAACGGATCGCTTCCGCCCTCTATGGCCTGGCGCTGCTGTATCGGGACACGGCGCGGTATGCGGAGGCGGAGCAGTTCGCGCGGCGCGCTCTTGAACACGAGGGCGACGTCGCCTCTACCCTCAATGTGCTGGGGATGGTGGTGCAAGCCGAAGGGCGCACGGCAGAGGCGGAGGCTCTGTTCCGGCACGCTCTTGAGGCCGCTGAAGGGTCGTCCACTCCCGATGCCCCGATACTGGCCGAGATCCTGATCAACCTGGGAAACGCCGACCGCCTGAAGGGCAATCTGGCCAGCGCGCAGGCGCAGCTTGAGCGGGCCGTCAGTCTGCTGAACGGCACGGGCCCCAATTCCACGCGGATGGCTGCGGCGCTGGAGGGCCTGTCCGTGGTGGTGCGTGCGCGCGGCGATGTGCAACAGGCCCGTGCGATAGCCACCCGGGCGCTGTTGTTGTTCCAGGCGTCGGTGGGCACGGACCATCCCGACTACGCCGCAGCTCTCTCGAACCTTGCACTGATTGACCTGGATCTGCACGACGTTCGCAAGGCCCGGCAGCTATTCCTGGAGGCCCTGGGCATCGACGAGCAGAAGCTGGGGCCAACGCACCCGCGCATTGCCACCGATCTCAACAATCTGGGAGTGGCTTCCGCCGGGTTGCACGATTATGCTTCCGCCGAATCGTACTTCCGCCGCGCCCTGGCGATGGAGTCGAAGACGGCGCAAGCCGCGTTCTGGATGGCGAATCTGGCCAGCCTGTACGCGCATGAGGGAAGACGCGCGGATGCGCTGGAGCTGTACCGCCACGCCACCGCCATCCTTCGCGATGCCAACGCCCCAGGTGACCTCCGGGTTGCCAAGATTCTCGACGAGTACGCGACGCTGCTCCGTGCGGCTGGATCGTTCGCCGAAGCCGAAGACGCCCAGACCCGGGCGATGCGCATCCGGGTGCGCTATGCGAATACGAACCCGGGAGAAGTGAAGCAGTCGTAGCTGTTCGCGGGGCAAGGCGCGTCTTGCCCCGCTCAATTCCGAGCCGCGCGCGTCAACAATCGGTTCCCGGGCGTTTCCAACAATCCCTGGCGGCCGAGGTCAATGCGCAGAACCTTGATGGGGTTCAGCCGGGCATCGGGCTTGACTTTGCCATCGGCCACCTTGTGGAGCTGAGTATTCGCCATGAAATACAACGCCCCCTCCGCAATGGCGGCTGTCGTGGGCACTTCAAAGAGCGGATTGCGGCGTTCCAGTACCTCGAATCCATCAATCGAGTTGCGGTCGCGAGTCAGGCGATAGCGGACCACTCGATGGACCATGACGCCGTTCTGAATCGCCAACAGATTGCCGTCGAAATAGTAGAGACCGTCGATGGTGGCCAGGCAGAGATCCGCCGGATGCGGGATCGCGCGGAAGGATCCGGATGCGACATCCACCACCGTGATCCCGTCCGGGAACCCCGCCACGTAGAGTTTGGTCCCGCCTTGCTCGGCGATCGCGATCCCGTTCGCGGCGGCCACCTTCAGCGCCGGATTGAAAACCTCGAGATGGTCTGTCGCGTGAGACACCCAGTAAACCGTGCCGGCCCGCGTGTCAGTGACAAACACATCGCCGCTGGGATCGACCACAAGGTCGTTGAACTCATGCGGGCCCGATTCCTGGCCGATCGTGTATTTGCGAATCAGCCTGCCGGAATCGCCGTAGTGGAACAAGCCGGATTCGTTCGCGCCGTTGCTCGCGGCCCAGAGCGTTCCATCACTCGGGTTAACTCTGAGACCGAGCACCTCGCCCAAGCCGTCCTGACCCTCCTTCACGAACGGTTGACACTCGCCCGCGAAAGTACACGCAACAATCTTGTGCTTGAGTGTGCTTCCGAGGAAAAACCGTTTCCTGCGCGACTCGTAGGCAATGCCTTCGGGGAAGAGGTCGTCCTCATCCACCGTGAAGGCCACGCTTGCGCGCGCCACCGGTGGCGTGTCGTCGCGGATCTGCCGGAGGAGCCGCTCGAACTCGCTACTCGCTCTGAGCTTCGCAAAGATCTCGTCGTCTGACGGGTCGAGCCCCACCTTAAGGCCGGCCACTTTCTCCAGGACGCGCATCGCCTCCTGGTACTGGCCGCCGGCCGCCCACGTTCGAGCCAGCGCGTACATGACCGTGCATTTGTCGCCGGCCGTGTCGATTATACCCTCGATCCGGCGAACCTCATCGTGAAATGGCTTCACATCGGCGGGCGCCAGTTGTTCTGACGGCGGAATCTGGCATAAGACCATAGTCGAAACCCCGCCGGCGAGAACAAGACGTGCAGCCGCATTCAGGATTCCCCGGCAACCGGGCGAAGCGGGTATCCGCCGAGCCCGGCGAGCGATGATGGTCGGGAGCATAGCGAGATCGTAGCAATTCGCATTCCGCGTAAGCGCGGCTTCGGCCGAGGGCCTACGCCGCAGAGCAGCATGGCCGCAACCTCATCGGCAGGCGGGTCGGCGACCCTGGCCCACAGGGCACCCAGGCGTGGGCGCCTGCCCCACTTCGAATCGTCGTGGGCTGCGAGGATTCTCTGGTGTAGTAGTACAAGTTCCTATGAAAACTGCTCTCGATGACCTCTACGACATTCGCAGCCACGCGCCCGGCCCCCAAGGCTCGTTGCCGCTCACCGCGGAGATGTTGCGCCATCGCCCGTCCGGCGACCTGTTCGGGTTGTCGCAGGATGCCGGCATGGGCTGGGACCCGGCCAGGCTGGGCGGTCCCGAGTATCTCATCCTCAGTACGCATGGTGGCCTGCGGGGGCCGGATGGAACACCGGTGGCGCTCGGTTATCACACCGGCCACTGGGAAGTGAACCTGCTGGTGGAAGCCGCGGCCAGCGAGTTGAAGGCCGCTGGCGCCGTACCGTTTGCGGCGTACTGCACCGATCCCTGCGACGGCCGCACCCAGGGCACCACGGGAATGTTCGACAGCCTGCCGTATCGCAACGATGCCGCCATCCTGCTGGGCAGGCTGATTCGCTCGCTGCCGACAAGACGCGGCGTCATCGGCGTGGCCACCTGCGACAAGGGTCTGCCGGCCATGATGATGGCGCTGGCCGCCAGCCGCGATCTGCCGTGCATTCTGATTCCGGGCGGCGTGACGCTGCTGCCCGAGGATGGGGAAGACGCCGGCCTTATCCAGTCCATCGGCGCCCGCTTCGCGCAGGGAGAGATCACGCTGGAGCAGGCGGCCGAGGCGGGGTGCCGCGCGTGCGCGTCGCCGGGTGGCGGCTGCCAGTTTCTAGGCACCGCCGCAACGTCGCAGGTGGTTGCCGAAGCGCTCGGCCTGGCCCTGCCGCATGCCGCGCTCTCGCCGTCGGGCCATCCCATCTGGCTGGACATGGCCAGGCGCTCCGCGCGGGCCGCTCTTGAGCTCGCCGGGCGAGGCATTCGCTCGCGCGAGATTCTCACGTCCGCCGCCGTCCGCAACGCCATGGCGGTGCACGCGGCGTTCGGCGGCTCCACCAACGTCATCCTGCATCTCACCGCGGTGGCTCACGCGGCCGGGTTGCCTCGCCCCTCGGTCTCCGATTGGACCGAAGTAAACCGGGCCGTGCCCCGGCTGGTGGATGCTCTGCCCAACGGCCCCCGAAACCACCCCACTATACAGGTGTTCCTGGCCGGCGGCGTACCCGAGGTCTTGCTGCATCTGCGCCGCATGGGCCTGCTGGATACCAGCGTCCTTACGGTGAACGGCGAAACGCTGGAGCGCGTTCTGGACTGGTGGGAACACTGCGAACGCCGTGCGCGCCTTCGTCAGGTGCTCCGGGAGCGCGATGGCGTCAATCCCGAAGACGTCATTGCCGACGCGGAGTCCGCGCGGCGCCGCGGGTTCGCGTCCACGGTCTGTTTCCCGCGCGGCAACATCGCCCCGGAAGGCGCGGTGATCAAGAGCACGGCCATCGACCCGGCGGTCATCGACGGCGATGGCGTCTACCGCAAAACCGGAACCGCGCGCGTTTTCCTCACTGAACCGAGCGCCATCGCCGCGATCAAGGACGGCGCCATTCGGCCCGGTGACATCGTGGTCCTGATCTGCCGCGGTCCGGCGGGTGCGGGCATGGAAGAAACCTACCAGCTCACGGCGGCCCTTCGGTATCTCGAAAGCGGGAAGCACATCGCACTGATCACCGACGCACGTTTCAGCGGAGTCTCCACGGGCGCGTGCATCGGCCACATTTCTCCGGAGGCTCTGGCCGGCGGGCCCATCGGCAAACTGCGGGACGGCGATATTATCGAGATCGTCGTTGACCGGAACCGTCTGGAAGGAACCGTGAATCTGGTAGGCGGCGACGGCCTGGTGTTCGGGGCCGGGGAGGGAACCCGCGTTCTCCAGCAGCGAAGCTCCCGGACCGATCTGCGCGCCGACCCGGCGCTGCCCGATGCGACGCGTCTATGGGCGGCGCTCCAGGACATCAGCGGAGGAAGCTGGGGTGGCAGCGTGTACGATGTCGAGGCGATTCTGCGGGTGATCGAGGCTGGCCGGCGCGCGGTTTCTACGGCGCCGCCGGCGGCGTAGAATAGATGAATTACCTCGACGGCACAACCGCCGGGACGGAGGCCAGCGGAGTGTCTCTCCCCGGACTTCCCGAAGCCGTCCAGGAAAGCAAGGCGACCGTTTGAGCCGGTCTGGCATGCGCCGTCGGGCAAGGCGCACCCGAGCGCGCCGCAACCGGCGATGAAGTAATCGGGCAGCGGCCCGCGAATATGGGACGGATGGCACACCTCGCAGGTTGGGCGTTGATCGCCACCGGGCTCGCGGCCCAGCAGAACCCGGGTCAGGCGCCCCCTCCGAACGACCACGGCCCCGCGGTGCAGCCGGCCGCCGCCGGTGAGCAGCCGGTCGTCGGCACGCCATCTTCCCCGCTGGATCAGCCTTCCGCGCTCCCGCAGCCCTCTAATCATTTCACCGCAAAGTGGCAGGCGAAGATCCTCCCGGAGGGGCTTTCATCGTTGCCCGCCATTCCCCTCGTGATTCCCCGGTACGAGGGCAAAGTTCTGTGGAAATGCCGCGTTGACCACATCTTCGGGGATGGCAATGTAGTCTACATCGTCGAACCCGGCGATATCCTCAGCCCTCCCGATAGCAGCGCGGGAATCCCGGACGACTGCCGGGTCACCATCCGGCTGGAGGGGTACGAAACCGCCGAGGTCACCCTCCATCACCGGGCCGTGGTCGCCTTGAAACGGATTGGCGCACACGCAGGATCCACCGTCTCCGTTCCGTCTCTGGATGTGCCGGAGGAAGCGCGGAAGGCCTGGGAGAAGGGAGTCGAAGAGATCAACAGGGACAAATGGGACAAGGCCCGGAAGGACCTCGAACGGGCCGTTGCCGTCTGGCCGGATTACGCGCCGGCGTGGACGGATCTGGGCGAGGTTTACAGGCAACAGTCCAAGGACCACGAAGCGCGCGACGCATTCGAGCGGGCTTTGCAGGCCGACCCGAAGTACGTCAGAGCTTACGTGCCGGCGGCCCGGCTGGCGTTGGATGAGGGGCGCCTGGAGGATGGCTTGCGCCTGAGCGAGCAGGCGCTGGCAATCAATCCCGTTGAATTCCCCGAAGCCTGGTTCTACAACGCTGTGGCGAATTTCAATCTCAAGCGGCTGGACGCCGCCGAGACGAGCGTCCAACGGGCCATGGCCCTCGATACCAGGCACGTGCTGCTGCCGCGCGCGGAGCACCTGCTCGGGTTCGTACTTGCGCAGAAACACGAGTACCAGAAGGCGCTGGTGCACCTGCGCAACTACGTGCGGATTTCTCCGCTCGCGACGGACGTGCCCGAAACCATCAGTCTGATCGCGACGCTGGAACATATCGCTCCGGGCAAGTGATGAGTCGGAAGCCTCTCTGACCCAAAACTCGCTACAGCCAATGGAATCATGAAGTTGCACATGAAGGTGGACATTATCAGCGATCACCGCCAGGATTGCCCTGCAAGGACGCGCGGCCATGGTTGCGTCGTTGCGGCGCCAGGCGAGTGCGCGGCTGACGCCGCATGGCCACCCTCCAGCAGGCACACCCTCCTGCGGAATTCGAGAAACGCCGATAATAACTTCGAGCGTCTCAACTGGAGTGTGGTATGAGTTGCGTGTCGCGCTTGATATACGGATTTGTTCTGTTGGTCTCAGTGATGATGGTCTGTTCGGCGGCGGACCGGATCGATCCTAATCTTCGGACCCTCGCCGCAACCAAAGACCGGCTGCAGGTTCTGATTGTCCTCAGCCAGCAGCCTCAGCGCGACGTCGTTCTCCGGGTGGAAGAGGGCGCGCGGATGGAGAGAAGCGCCGCCCGGATGCGCCTCGAGGAGGCCATCGGCGCACCGTTTTCGTTCGATCAGGACGTGAACGCCGCCCGGGCGGAGTTGAACCGGATCGACCTCGAAATCCGCCACGAGGCGATGGAGGAGATCCGGCGGATCATCCAGCCGCAGCAGGACAGCGTCATCCTGCTGCTGCGATCCTACGGGGCCACGAACATCCGCCCATACAGGGTGACCAACGCCATTTCCGCGGAAGTGCCGTCGGCGATTCTCACGGCGCTGGAAGCTGACTCCAACATTGCCGGCGTGTTTCCGGTTGCCAAACTCCACCCGCAATTGAAATTCAGCGTGCCCGCCATCCTGGCGCCTACGTTCTGGAGCGCTTATTCAAAAGGTACCGGCGAATCGGTGGGCGTGCTGGACTCCGGTATTGACAGCACCAATTCGGGGTTTACAGGCGTGAACATCGTCGGTCAGGTTTTTCTCAGCGAGGGGTCCACCGATCCTTGTTTCGCGGATACCCTCACGCCCGCCGACAACCTCGGACACGGGACTCATGTCTCCGGTATCGTGGCCAGCCAGGGCGGGGGTTCGTGCCCCACCTGTGTTGGCGTGGCCCCGGGACTCGACACCCTGTACGCCCTCAAGGTCGGCTGGGTAGTGAGCAATGCGCAGGGATGTGCGGGCGGTGGAGAGGCGGATTCCGACGATGTCATCGACGCGATGGACTGGGCGATCGCGAACACTACGGTAAAAGTGTTTAACTTCAGCTACGCCGGGCCGGCCAGTGGCGACGACGACCCCTTCTCGCAGGTGCTCGATCAGATCGGCGACGCGTATGGGATCAATATCGCCTTCGCGGCGGGCAACGCTGGCAATGGCTCCGCGACGGTCGAAAGCCCGGGAATCTCCTACAACGGCGTTACCGTCGCCAGCATGGACGATCAGGGCAATCCTTCGAACCGCAGCGGCGACGTCATCTCCAGTTGGAGCCTTCCCGGCCCGACTGCAGGCGGTCGTTACAAGCCCGACATCTCAGCTCCCGGCAACCACAACAGCACCGTCGGGGGCATCCTCTCAACCTGCCTGACGGTGTACTGGTCCCCGGGGGACTACTGCCAGATGGAAGGGACCAGCATGGCCTCGCCGCATGCGGCGGGCTCGCTGGCGCTGATTCGATCCGCCGGCGCCCCGGACGGGATGGCCGCAAAAGCGGTGCTCCTGAATTCGGCTTTGGCCTACAAGAGCCAATCGGCGTGGCGAACCGACAGCGGTTGGGGCTTTGTGGACCTCGCCGAGGCATCCCTGCAAGTGGCCAACGATCTGACGGGTTCGGTGACCGCCGCCGGGCCTGCGTTCTACGCGGGCGCCGTGAGCGGCACGCTCAAAACGACGCTGGTCTGGAGCCGTCATCTGACGGGTAGCGGCACGCTGTCATCGTCTTTGAGCAACCTGGACCTCTATGCGTACGACGGCGCCAGCGGAAACGAGATCGGCAGCTCGACATCCACCATCCAGAACGTGGAGCAGGTGATTACCACCGATACCGGCACGGTGGTGCTGGCAGTGGAGCCGGTCAGCATCGCCGGAGTCACGTCCGAACCGTATGCGCTGGCCGTCTCAGCCGCGGGTTTCAGCGCGAAGAAGGGCCCCGCACTGGCGGTCTCCTGCACGGGCCCTTCCGGCGGTGTAGCCGTGAACGCGACGTTCACTGTCCCTTGCACAGTTACGAATACAGGCGATCTGACGGCGTTCACGGTCAGCGGCACGCTGAACTGGCAGGGCTCCTCGGGCGGCCCGACGAATCAGTTTGGCAACGCCGGAGCGGGACAGCAATCGGGCGCGCAGTCCTGGCAGATCACCGCTCCTTCCAGCAGCGGCGAGTATACGCTCGAAGCCAACGTGAGCAGCGCGTCGTACGGTCAGACCTTCACCGCAGAGACCACCGTTGCAGTGGTGGTTTGGCAGACATACACGTTGACCACCGCAGTGTCGCCACCCAGTGCCGGCGGGATCATCGCATCGCCACTGCCGACAAGTGGAGTCTATGCTGCCGGCACGCAGGTTTGCCTGACGGCCACGCCCGCCACCGGCTGGCTGTTCAGCTACTGGAGCGGAGCAACGGTGGACTCGTCAAACTGCCTCACCCTGAACAGCAACGTTTCTGTCACGGCGAACTTCGTTTCCGCCTCGGCGCTGCACTTCGTCCCCATGACGCCATGCCGGGTGGTGGACACGCGTTACGCCAACGGCGCCTTCGGCTCGCCCGAGCTGGCGGCCGGGAGCACCCGCGATTTCGTCATCCCCGGCGGCAGTTGCAACATTCCTGCCACCGCCGCCGCCTACTCGCTGAACGTGACCGTGGTGCCGAATGGCGCGCTGGGATGGCTGACCGTCTGGCCCAGCGGACAGACGCAGCCTCACGTCTCCACGCTGAACTCGGCGGATGGCCGCATCAAGGCCAACGCAGCCATCGTTCCCGCGGGCGCCGGCGGGGCGGTGAGCGTGTACGTCACCGACGCCACCAATGTGATACTGGACATCGACGGCTATTTCGTGCCCGCCAGCGATTCTGCTGCGCTGGCCTTCTATCCGCTGCCGCCGTGCCGGGTGGCCGATACCCGCTATGCCAGCTTCGGCGCGCTGCTGGGGCCGCCGTCGTTGAGCGCCGGCCAGACGCGCAGCTTCCCGATTCTCTCCAGCTCCTGCAACGTGCCGGCGAGCGCGGCTGCCTACTCGCTGAACTTCACCGC
>Ga0326727_10010554_pt1 | contig 21967 bp, 19 predicted proteins | sample MB2enrmetagenome_FD_207643 | JGI IMG/M metagenome (GOLD analysis project Ga0326727, IMG submission 207643) | Lab enriched peat soil microbial communities from McLean, Ithaca, NY, United States - MB29MY | ecosystem: Environmental > Terrestrial > Soil > Wetlands > Peat | place: USA: New York...
ATCGATGGATTGCATCACCTCGTAAGTTTCTTCGAGGAGAAAGGGTTTGATGGTGTCGAAGGTTTGTTCCCGGTCCCAGGGACAGCCTCCCGGCGCGCGTAGCCGCGCCATGAGGGACACTAATTGCTCAAATTTTTCGCCAGCGTTCATGGAAACTTTTACTGTAGCAGCCGGTGGAGAGGCTACCGGGCGCATGGCGCTCAGACGCTTATTTCAGAGGGATTTCTATCTCAGCAAAGCTCCCCGGCGTTGCCGCGTCCACGGCGGCTGCCACCTGCGCGATGCATCTTTTGATGAGAGTCCACCGGCCTGCACCAAGCACCACGATAGCAATTTTGCGATGCTTCAAATTCTGTTGATAGCCAAGATTCTTGGTGGTGACCAGTACTTCGAATCCCGCTGCCTCGGCTGCGTTCAACAGGTCGCCATTTCCCACTTGGTCCCAGCCTTGCTTCTGTTACGGTGTGGCGCTCGATCAGATAGCGCGCCAGAGTGCGTGGGGGTGCCATTGTCAAAAAGGACGAGCATCTTAGAGGCGTGAAGTGGACCCCTCTGTGCTGTGCGCGGCGAATTGCAGAACTGCGTTGACCTGTTCACGGGTCACGCCGAACTCTTCGACGACCTCATCGACGCTCATGTCCTGAAGATTTTCAAACACGGTCGACACAGGGGTGCGGGTTCCGCGGAAGACCCAGGCTCCGCTACGCTTACCAGGAACGCTTTCCACGGCTGGACATTGAGACCAATCGAGAGTCGCCATATCTATGCCCTCTCTTTTATGGTAGCCGCTTTTGAGCAGATGGGTCTTACTCGTACAGCAACTCGGCGTAGCGGCCTTCCGACACCAGGCGTTCGCGCAGTTCGCGCCAGGCCAGTTCCGAACCTGCCGCCACCGACATCGCCTTGTAGAATTTATGTTCCACATCGATCAATCCCGCCACATACACGTACGTCTTGGGATTGCGGATCAGACTCCAGACTTCGGCCGAATTCTCCTCGAGCAGACGATCCATGTCCGGCGGGACATCAAAGTGCGGACGCGGGCTGACCGTCTCGAACGCCTTAAACGTTTCGTAATCGTAGTAGAGGCCGAGATCCTTGTTGTACTCGTTGCGATAGATCAGTTCCATGCCGGTGTTGGCGCCGAAGAAGAGGCGGACCTGTCCCTTCCAGCCGCGGCGCTCTTCGTAGATATGCCGCATGAACGCCCGGAACGGCGCGATCCCGGTGCCGACACCGACCATCAGCATGTTCGACGAATCGTCCTCGGGCATGGAGAAGGCAGAGTTGTACGGACCGGTCATATGCACGGCATCGCCGGGCATCAGGTCGCACAGATAGTTGGACGCCTTACCCGGATAGCGTTCGCCGCTCACCTGGTCGATATAAAAGCAGCGCCGCACACACAAGGAGAAACGGGCGGCGCGGCCTCTTTCGCCGCAACGTGGGCTGGCAATCGAGTAAAGGCGCATGTGGTAGCGATTGCCGAACTCGTGCGGTCCGGGAACGAGGACGCCGAGGCTTTGACCTTCCACGAACTCGATTTTCTGGCTGGGCGGCATCTCGAAAACGAGGTGGCGCACTTCGGCCGCCGAATCCGGATCCGTTATGCGCTCGCTCGAGACCAGCACCGGAGAAAATTGTCGACTGATATCCAAATCACGTAAGTTCATGGTGTTTTTCTTCCTTCGCGCGGTTGTGGCAGGCGCCGCTACCCTGACAGCCGGCGCAGCCGTGCTTCATAAAATCCAAAACGTCCTGGTTGGAGCCGCATCCCGAACGGCGCCGGACAAACGTCTGTATGGCGAACCAGATCACCAGTACGACCGCCATGCCGACGATTGCTTTCAGAAAACTGAAGACGGTTTCCATGCCGGTCTACCCTCCGCTTCCCATGCCCGCGAATCCCATGAAGCTCATGGAGAGGATTGCGGCCAATATCAGCGTCAGCGCGGTGCCTTTTGCCAGGCTGGGGATGTCGGACAAATCCGTTCGTTCGCGAATCAGTGCCAGCAGACAGATGGCGAGGCAATACCCGGCGCTCGCGGCAATCGCGAAAACCGTGCTCTGGAGCAGATTGTAGCGCCGCGAATCCTGGAACAGCGGCACCGCCAGGACGGCACAATTGGTGGTGATCAGCGGCAGGTACACGCCCAATTCGCGGAACAGCGCGGGACTGGTTTTTTTGATGAACATCTCGGTCAACTGCACGGTGGACGCGATGATAATGATGTAGACGATAATGCGCAGGTACTCGACGTTGAACGCGGCGAGCAAGGCGTGGGCGCCGAAGGAGAGAACGCCGCTCACGATGATCACGAACATCACCGAAACGCCCATGCGCCACGCCGTGGAGAATTTCTGCGACAGGCCCAGAAACGAGCACATGCCGAGGAAAACGCACAGCACGAAATTGTTGATCAGCAGCGAGTCGACAAAAATGTGGGTAAGTGAATCGTTCATGCGAGCACCGCCATTTGGGTTTTTTCCTCTTCCGCGCGCGCCGCGGCAACGGCCTTCTTGGCCTTGCGTTCGCGCCAGGTGGCGAAGATCAAGAGCCAGATGGCCATCGAAATAAATCCGCCCGGGGGCAGCAGGAATAATACCCAGGGCTCAAAATGGGGACCGAAGACGGAAAAGCCCAGAAACGTTCCGGCGCCGAGCACTTCGCGAATGGAGCCGAGACACGTCAAAGCAAACGTAAAGCCAAATCCCATGCCCAAGCCGTCGAGCGTGGCTTTCACCACGGGTCGGCGCGCCGCATAAGATTCAGCCCGTTCGAGAACGATGCAGTTGGCGACGATCAGCGGAATGTATGGTCCCAGCGCCTTCGACATCGAGATACTGATGGCTTTCATCAGGTAATCGACGATGGTCACCATGGTAGCGGCGATGGCGATGAAGGTCGCGATGCGCACCTGTTTTGGCACGATCTTCCGCACACAAGAGACCAGGCAGTTGGAGCTGGCCAGCACGAATGTCGTGCACAGGCCCATGGCGACAGCATTCGCCACGCTATTGGTCACCGCCAGTGTGGGACACATGCCGAGCACTTGCACGAACACCGGGTTTTGTTTCCAAAGCCCGTTGACGAACGGATTGTCCGCGCCTTTGGGCGGGGGAGTGGCCGGATGGCAAGCTACAGCGTTATCGCTCATCAATTTCCTCGTTGAATCCTGTCCATATTCTTTTCGATTACCGGGACCATCTCCTGTACGCTCTTCGCCAGCATACGGCCCACGGCGCGCGACGAAATGGTGGCGCCGGAAATCGCGTCGATTTCCCAGGGATTCTGCTTGGTTCCGTGCTTGACGGTCTTAATGGGGTGAGTGGCGTCGAGCGCGGTGAAGTTTTTAGCGAATTCGGGATCGCTGGCGATGCGGCTGCCCAAGCCCGGCGTCTCGCGCATGTCCACGACCTGGAATCCGGTGATGATCTTGCGATCGGGCGCGTAGGCATACATGGCCGAAATCAGGTCTCCGTAGCCGCGTTCGCTGGCTTCGACGACGATGCCGAGGAGTTTGCCCGAAGCATCGTAGCCGGCGAAAAAGCGTTTGACATTTTCCCCTTCCACGGTAGGGAGAATCTTGAGATCGCCAGAATCTTCCACGCCGTAGACGATCTGTTTCTGGAGCCCCGGGAGGAGATGCTCGACGGACTCGTGCATCACGATCTCCTGGTTCTGGTGGATCTTTGCCGACGTGCTGATGTTGGTCGCGACAATCAGCAGGCCGCAGACCAGCGACACGGTGCCGAGCACTTTCATCATGGGAAAGGTAGGTGTCATCGGGTAACTCCGTGGGGCAGACCATCGTTGTTTGTGGTCTGCCCGGCTGCGCAGCAGCCGCTCTTTCTGGTCCAGAGCGGCAGACCACGAAATGCGATGGTCTGCCCCACGATCGGAGTGTTAGTCATTGCGCGACTCCTGCTTTTTTACTGGACAGACTAAGGTCTGTCCTACGTCGCTCTCCGTACGTACGCGGCTGCGTCAGGTTATCGATTAGCGGCGAAAGCGAGTTGCCCAACAGAATGGCGTACATCACGCCTTCCGCCAAGCCGCCCTTAAAGCGAATCAGCACGGTCAGCACGCCCATCAGGATTCCATAGATCCACATGCCGCGCGGCGTTACCGGCGATGCCACCGGATCGGTAGCCATGAACATCGCACCCAGCATCAAGCCTCCGGAAAGCAGCACGAACAGCGCTCCGGGATAGACTTTGGGGTCGACGAGATGGAACAATTCACCCGTCACCGCCGCACCCAGCAGCATCGCCGCGGGGATGCGCCAATCCATGAATTTGCGATAGATCAGATACAATCCACAAAGCAGGATGAGCGGGATGCATGTTTCTCCGGCCGATCCGCCATGGAAACCGAAGAACAGGCCTCCCGGATCGGCGAAAACGTGATCGAACTTGGCCTGCGCCAGCGGAGTCGCGGCGGAGAAGGCGTCCGGCGCGGGCCGCATGAGCGGCCAGGCCAGAGTCGAAGCGGCCAGTTGCAAAAAGCGATGCGCGTCGAGCGGCGGATAGTAAGTGCTGATGGCGACAGGGAAAGCGGCTTGCAAAAATGCCCGTCCGACCAGCGCGGGATTAAAAACATTGTGGCCGATGCCGCCGAAAATCATCTTGCCGGGAAGAACGGCGACCAGGCTGCCGAGCACACCCATCCACAGCGGCAAGCCCGGAGGCAAGACCAGGCCGAGCAACAGTCCGGTGATGGCGACACTATAGTCGTTGACCGTGGTTTCGCGATGCAGCAGAACGCAATAGAGGTGTTCCGCCAGCACGCAGGTAAAGGTGGTGGTCAGGATCAACACCAGCGCGCTCCAGCCGTACAACCACACGGCGTAAGCGGCGATGGGCAGCAACGCGTAAATCACGTTGCGCATGATGATGTCCACCGAGCGCGGCGAATGTACGTGGGGCGAGGTGCGGACTTGAATGATGGGTGACGCGGTCATCAGTTGCGCGCCTTTCTTTCACGGTTCATCTGTTTCGACACGCGGAAGTATTGCACCAGCGGAATATGCGACGGGCAGATATAGCTGCAACAGCCGCACTCGAAGCAATCCATCAGGTGAAGGCTCTCCATTTCTTCGTAGCGATCCTTGCGCGCCAGCATTCCCAGGCGCGAAGGGTTGAGCGACATCGGGCAAACGTCCACGCATGCCCCGCAATGGATGCAGGGATAGATCTTGCCGGCGCCGTCCGATTCCGATTGGGTGAACACGAGAATGCCGCTGACGCCCTTGGTAATGGCGACGTCGAGCGAACTGACCGCGGCGCCCATCATGGGTCCACCCAGAATTACGGACGCGGTGTTGGGATCGCAGCCGGCTTGTTCTATAGCAAAGCGAATGGGCGTACCCAGCGGCGTCAAATAGTTGCCCGGCTTCGTAACGCCCGGTCCTGCGATGGTAATGACGCGCTCGATCAATCCGCGGCGGTTGGGAAGCAGATCGCCGATCTGCGCAAGGGTCGCGACGTTGAACACCGCGAGTCCCACATCAGCCGGCAATCCGCCGGATGGGATTTCGCGATTCAAGAGCACCTGCACCAGGATCTTTTCGGCGCCTTCGGGATACTTGGTCGGGACCGCCTCGATGGTGATGTCGGTGGCGGAGCCGTTGGCTTTGCGCAACGCTTCCACCGCATCCATTTTGTTGTCTTCGACGCCTACCACGGCGCGCGGCGCGCCCACCGCCCGCATCGCCACGCGCGCCCCGTGCAGGACCTGCGCGGGCTGTTCCAGCATGATGCGGTGGTCGGTCGTCAGGTAAGGCTCGCACTCGCACCCGTTGACGACTACCGTGTCGATTTTCTTGCCGTCCGGAACCTTCATCTTGACGTGGGTCGGGAAGGCCGCACCGCCGAGTCCCACGACTCCGGTCGCCTGCACGGCCTTCACGATCTCTTCGGGGGTCATCTGTTCGATGTCCTGAGGCGCGCCATAGAGGATCTCCTGGCTGGCGCTGGGATACGGTTTGATGAAGATGGCTTTGGTCAGTTCGCCGCGCGCACTGGGTGCCAGCCCGATGCGTTCGATGGATCCGGTCGCGGGAGCGTGCATTGGGACCGAGACGAATCCGCCTGCGTCCGCGATGGGCTCGCCGCGCACCACTTCCTGTCCCTCGCGAACGATAGGGATCGCGGGAGCGCCGGTATGTTGCGAGAGCGGCACCACCAGCAGCGGAGCAAAAGGCAGGCGCCGGATCGGCAGATGGCTGGTTTGGTCCTTGTGTTCGGGAACATGAACGCCGCGCCAGAAATGTTTGCCGGGTATGAGGCCTAAAAGAGACATGGTGTTTTGCCTGGTCTCGTAACACAGACTTCAGTCTGTCTTGCGGCTTCGAGAGCACAGACTGAAGTCTGTGTTACGGTGTTGAGCACGATTCCCATTAGTTGTACTTTGCCGCCCGCTTGATGAGCTTGTCGAGATCCTTTTCCTTGGGATTCCAAGGGGTTCCCGGATGAATCACCTGCGCGGTGCACTTCTCCGCCGCACGCACCAGATCCTTGTAAGGACCGCCCTTCGGGTCCTTCACAAAAGCGTGTTTATCGGCGTCGTAAGCGAAGATCTTGCCGTTAATGTTGATACACTCGTTGCACGAAGTGCACATCGCCGATTCGATCCAAGGCGCGGTAGAATCGCCGTCCGACCCGGCCTTCGCCGGGGGAGCAGCGCCAGCCGCGGGAAGCGCCGGCAGAACTTCCGGTGTAGCGGTCTTACCGTTCACCGGTAGCTCGCCGCCTTCGCCGACCATTTTCAGCAGCTTGGCCGCCAGCGACTGCGCGAATTCCGCTCGCGCCTGTTCCGCAATGGCAGCCACATCCACCGCCTCGTGCTTGGTCGCCAGTGCTTTCAGCATGCGCCAGTAGCTGCGGCGGTCCTCGCACGATTTCACCAGCGGCTCGGCGGGAATCACGCGCATCAGGCGATTTTTCTTATCAAGCGCCCAGATATAGGGGAACTTGTCTTCGCGATCTTCGGCGCTTAAATCGAGGAACTCCGCCAGCGGAATCAGATTCTCATTCCACGCATCCCGCGGGACGGTGCGGAACTGCTTGCGGAAACGGCCCTCGGTAATGGCGAAATCGGCGAAGGTCAACGGCACTTCCATGGACGCTGGTTTGCCGTCGTCATCCGTGTATTTCAATGTGTAAGTGGGCCAATCGGTGTCGGGCGAAGGATTGCCGTCCAGATCGAAGCATTCCTCGGGAAGCGTGCCCTTATCGGGGTTGTAGCGGATCAGCGGGAACGCCCGCGATTCCACTGCCAGCTTGCTCTGGTGCTGTGCGGAGTCGTCGCCAATGCCATGCTCCGGCATGCAGGGGCTGTAGATCGTGAATACCGCCGGACGCCGCGCGTTCAAGCCTTCGATGAAGCTCTCGATCAGGTGCGTCGGGTTAGAACTCGACCCCTGCGCCATGTAAGTGGTGCGGTGCGCCATGCCGATCAGCGTGATTTCCTTGCGGATCTCTTCCTTGCCCTTGATGGCCTTGCCGTATTGCGCCATATCGGAAACCTGGCCGGTAAAGCCGGACGTACAGGCCTGACCGCCGGTATTCGAATAAACCTGCGTATCGAGAATGACCACCTTCACCGGCTTGCCCGACATCATCATGCGCGAGAGGTTCTGGAAGCCGATGTCGAACATGGCGCCGTCGCCGCCCATCGCCACCACCGGCGGGCACAGATGGAACTCTTCGTCGGTGAACTGCTGCCAGTTGAAGTAAGTGAAGAACTCGGCATCTTTCACCGGATGGAAGCCGCCGTTCAGTTCTTTTTCCGCCATGCGGACGGCCTTGAAGCCTTCCGCCATGTGGGCCATGTGACCTTCGAAGATGCCCATCGCGAGCGAAGGCGAATCCTGGAACAGGTGATTGGTCCAGGGGAAGGGATACGGATTGAAAGGATAGGTCGAAGCCCACACCGAACTGCAACCGGTGTTGTTGCAGATGCCCATGCTGCTGCGGCCGCGTTGGGAGACGCCTTCGGTGTACTCCCAGCGCAGGTGCTTCAGCCTGGCGAGCAACTGGTTGGCCCAGCGCAGCCAATCGGCGTCGAGCGTCTGGCCGGCGTGGCGCTCATCGAGCTTCTCGGAAAAACTGGCCAGCGTTACATCGCCATGCTGCAACTCATCGAGCGCGTGCAGCACCTTGGCGCTGTCGTCGAGATCGATGGTGCCAGCCAGCTTCAGCCGGATATGCTGATCGAGCCGCGTGATCAGATCGTCGATCTTGCGCACTTGCCGGGCGACCCGCGGCTGCATCAACGCCTCGACCGTCGCGGTGAACAAATGGACAACGGTCTTTTCGCCGCAGCCCAAACATGCGCCATCGCCGCCGACCATGCTCAGGTAATTGTTTTTGTCGAGCAGCAGCGTCTCCAGCGCGCCGATCCGCTCATCCAGATTCTCGATGCGGATGAATTCGCCGGGCGTGGTGGGGAGGCTCAGCCAGAAATCCCAATGGCGCCGCAGCGTATCGAGACTCTCGGGAGTTTGCCGCATGGGGCGCAGCGCGTCATCATTGCAAACCTGCACGCACTCCATGCAGCCCTTGCAAGTGAAGGGGTTGATGTTGATGGTCAGGAGACCGCCGCTGCCGCGCTGTTTCTTTTCGCGCAAGCTCCAGTAAGGTTGGGTGATGGCGAATTGGAAATCGCCGAGAGCCTGGCGGAAAAGCTTGAATTCCTGCTCGAGTTCAGCCTTTTCGGGAGAGGCATAGCTACTGAGCACTTCGGCGATGCCTTCATCAATCACTTTGGCGACATCCGGCCGCGCACCTTTCGCATCCGAACCGGCGTTGATCTTAGCGCGAACCTTTTGTTCCAGCGTGCGGATGGCCCGCGACAGATGTTTCGGCGCCGCGCCATTCTTCGCGACTTGCTTGCTGGCCGTTTCGAATACCGCGAGGACTGGCTGTACGAGAGCCGGAATGGCCGTGTCGGGGCACAGCGTGTAGCAATTGCCGCAAGCCGTGCAATTCTGCGCGATCCATTGCGGATGGTCGAAGCGGATGCCGCTCATATCGCGGAACACGCCCGTGGCAGCGGGGATCAGGCTCAATGCGATGAACGGATCGGTGAGGTTGTCGTTGCCTTGACCGGTGATGTAGAAGTTGCCGGTCTGCTCCCAGAAGCGATGGATATCGGTCGAGGGCGTCAAGCTGCCGCTCAACTGCTTCAGCATCACCGGAAGCCCGGGAGCCTTGCGCAGCGTGAGAGCCTGCGAAGTGGAGACCACTTTCTCCGTGATTTCCTTCGCTTCGTCGAAGCCACGGCGCACCACGCGGACGTTGTCTTCCACGATGCGCGCGCCCTTCTTGCCGAACTTATGTTCAAGCTGCTCGCGAATGGCATGGAACAGCGTCTTCTCGTCCAGCTTGGCGTCTTTCATCACGCTGGACGCCGCGAAGAATGCGCCCTGGAACGCGTTGCCCTGCATGCGCAATTGCAACTCGGGATCGTTGGCCTCTTCGCGCGCAATCTTGAACGCGTCCATCGAGAAGATCCGGATGTTGTTGTCGACGATGATCTGTTGGAATTTCGTGGGGATCGAAGCCCACACTTCGGCCAGCGTGGGCGCGGCGCTTTGCAGAATGAACACGCCGCCCTTTTTCAATCCGGCGAGAGGGTTGGAGTGTTCGAAGACATTGGGATCGGCCGACAAAACCACGTCGACGTAGAAGTAATCGCAATTGACGCGTATGGGCTCCGGAGCGGCTGATAGATAATACGTCGTCGGCTGGCCCTTCTTCTCCGAACCGTACTTCGGATTGGCCTTGATGTGATAGCCCAGCAAATCGAACAAAGCCATCGCCAGGTTCTTACCGGTCGTGATGGCGCCCCATCCGCCGACCGAATGGAACCGGACGGTGATGCTGTCCTTCGGCATCAGGTTGGGATTCTCGCTGCCGCGCACCGAAAGCTCCTTGGCTTTGGGATAGCCGTCGGCGACTTGCACCTGGTAGATTTCCTGCTTCGGAGTGAAGGCTTTCTCGCGCGCGAAGTCGATGGAAAGATAGAAGAATTTCTTTTTCGGCCCGGTGGGCAGCATGTTCTCGACGGCCCCGATAATGCCTTCCGGCTGCAAGTCGCGGCTGCCCAAGCCGAACGAACCGGAATAGAGCGGCGGCAGGTCTTCGACCTTCTTGTAAGCCGGATACTCGGGATACGGCAACGTACCGTTGGCGAAGCGGCCGTTTTCCAGGCAGCGTCCGAAGGCCGCGCGAATTTCCCGAACCAGCGGCAGATCTTCGGCGAGGGGCTGATCGACGCGCTCCAGCACCGCGACACCCTTGCGTCCGCGCAGAATATTGCCTAACAGGTCGCCGGGGAAGGGGCGGAACATCATCAGGTTGACCACCCCGACCTTGATCTTGCGGGTCTCGCGCAGGTAATCCGCCACGGCTTCCGCCGTGACCACCATGCTTCCCTGCCCCAGGATCAGATACTCGGCATCTTCGCAGCGATACGTCAGCACCCGGCTGTAACGCCGGCCGGTGAGCTGGTAGAACTCCTCCATGCATTTGTCAGTGATCGCCGCCACGTGATCGAAGAAGTACGGACGCTGCGCCGCGACGCTCTGCATGTACGCGTCCTGGTTTTGCACCGTGCCGATCATGACCGGGTTGTCGACGGTCCAGAGCTCAGGAATGCGGCGCCGCTGCGGACCGTAGAGAATCTGCTGCGCAGGCGTAGGCGTCTGGATGATGTCTTCCGGCTTTCCCAGGTACTCTTCGATCAGTTCGCGCTCCGGCAGCACCAGCGATTCGATCAGGTGCGTAGTGAGGAAGCCATCCTGCGCGCAGACGCCCGGCGTCAGCGAAAGCTCGGCGATTTTGTGCGAAATGATATTGAGGTCGCAGACTTCCTGCGCGCTCTTACCGAAGAGCTGGAAGAAGCCGGTGTCGTCGATGCAGTGGTAATCGTCGTGACCGCAGTGCACATTGAGCGTCGCCTTGGTCATGGCGCGGCAGCCCATGTTGAGCACATAGGTGAGCCGCTTTCCGACGGCCGCGTACAGCGATTCGTGCATGTACGCGATGCCCTGTCCGGAAGAGAAATTGGCCGCGCGTAATCCGGTCATGGAAAGGCCGGCGGTCACCGCCGCGGCGGCGTGCTCACCTTCGGGCTCGATGAAAATCAGCGGACGTCCGGAGATGTTGACGTGTCCCTGGGCCGTTTCCTCCGCCCAATATTCGCCCATCTGCGTAGAGGGCGTGATGGGGTACGCGCCGGCCGCATCGGTCGACTCACGCTCACACATAATGACGGCGGTGTTGCCGTCCATAGCCTGTCTGACACCCGGATACTTAAAAGTTTGTTTTGTGCTCATTGATTTTCAATCCGCTAACGACTGCTGATTACGGCCTCGCCGATGACGGCGGCTCCGATTACTGCCTCCGTGACCGGCAACGGAGTCTTGCGCGTGATCTTGCGCGCGTCAAGACCCTTTTGGGGTCCTTTCTTCTCATCGATCCAGACGATTGCGCCGGTTGGGCAGCGCTGGATCGGCGCCGAACTCGCGAGGTTGTTCCTGGCATAATCCACCACCGCGAGATTGTTTACGATTGTGATAAGCCCCTTGGGCGCATCCGCCTCGCAGCGTCCGCACGCCGTGCAGGCCACCGCGCACTCCGCTTCCGCCGCGTCGCCATTGAGCAGATTGCGGCACTGCACCCACAGCCGGTGGCTGACTTCATGTAGCGAGAATAGCTGTTTCGGACAGGCCGCCACGCAGTCACCGCACGCGGTACACAGCGTTTCGGTGACCACCGGAAGCCCGAATTCATTCATGTGGATCGCTTTGAAATTGCACGAGCGCTCGCAATCCGCGAGCCCCAGACAGCCCCACGTGCAACCCTTGCCGCCGCCCGACACCAGCGCCGCCGCGCGGCAACTTTCCAGGCCCTCGTAATTAGCGCGCTGCCGCGCTACATTGGTGCCGCCCGCGCACGCCAGCCGTGCCACGCGCTTTTCGTGGCCGCCGACTTCGACTTGCAGAAGCTCCGCAATCAAAACGATGTTGTCCTTGCTGTTGACCGTGCACTTGCCAGGCGCGATGCGGCCCGCCACCGCCGCTTCGGCAAACGACCGGCAGCCCGGCTGTCCGCACGCGCCGCAATTGGCCTTGGGAAGTAGCGCCTCGACTTCGTCGATGCGCGGATCTTCATAGACATAAAGCTTCTTATCCGCAAATGCCAGGAGGGCGGCCAGGAACACGCCGATCGCCGCCATGAGCCCGCCAGCAATCAAAAACTCAGTCATGCTCTGGCCTGCCTGCCTGTGTGTTGGGTGAATTGACGCTGCGCGGTGCGCTAACGCGCAAAATGACGCCCGCCGAATTCGCGCAAGTTCGGCCTATGTAAGGGAAATCAAACATTCGAACCTTGGGTTTCGAGCGAATTATTGGCAATTGGGGGGCCATTAGTGGACGCAAGATTTCGCTTGGCAGAGCACGTGCTTCCACCGGGAGTCGAGCCATGAAAAACCTCCTGCTGCGCACCCTGTTTTCCCTCGCCATTGTCGGTGCGCTGCTGGCCTTGCGTTTCACTCCCCGCGCCGCTAGCAGCGGCGTGCTTCGGGTGCAGCAGACGGCTATGGGTACGGTATGGAATATCGAGGTGATGGACCATGGAAAACGCGATCAAGCGCGGCGCGCCATCAGCCAAGCCTATGGCGAACTGGAGCGGATCGAGGCCCTGATGAGCGAGTGGAGGCCGCAATCTCCCATTTCTCAAGTGGATGCCGCTGCCGGGGAGCACCCGGTCGAAGTGCCTGAAGAATTGCGCGCCATCCTTCAGCGCAGCATTCGCTACAGCCAGCAGACCCAAGGCACCTTCGACGTGACTTGGCGCGGCATGGGCAATATCTGGCATTTCGACGATTCATTCGTCGTCCCCAGCCCAGCCCAAATCGCGGCGGCCCGCCGCAATATCGATTACCGGGCCATACAGATCAGCGGGAATTCGGTTTATCTACCTGAGGGAAAAAACATCGGTTTGGGTGGTATCGCCAAAGGATATGGGGTAAATCGCGCAGTTGAGGTGCTCGTGAAGGCCGGTTTCCCGGATTGTCTGGTCGACGGCGGGGGCGACGTCAAAGTCTCGGGAACCCATGAGGGCCAGCCCTGGCGCCTGGGAATCCAGGACCCGCGCGGCGAACATGGCAAACTGCTCGGGACCGTCAGCGTCTCCAATCTCTCCGTCGTCACTTCAGGCGACTACGAACGCTTTCGCATGGTCAACGGAGTCCGCTACCACCACATCATCGACCCACGCACGGGCTGGCCGGCGACCGCATCGACCTCGGTCACCGTAATCTGCGACGACGCGGAGAAGGGTGTCGTGCTGGACAAGGCCATCTTCATTCTCGGCCCGGAAGAAGGCTTGGCACTAGCGAGGACGCAGGGCGTGGAAGCGCTGCTGATCGATCCTCAGGGGCACCAACACACTACGCCAGGGTTTGCGCGGGTCTTCTCCGCGGATTGATTCCGCGTCACTTCCCGGTGATCTGAAAATAGTCGTAGTCGACAGCCGTCTCGGCTCCTTTGGTCAGCGCGCTGATCCCGACTTGCAGCGGACCTTGGACGCTCATCTCCACCGAACCAGTGGCGGGTTGGAACTCGAAGTCGTCTTCCTTGAGCAAGTCCAGGTGGTCCCAGTCGATGCCGCCTCGAGACCCCCTGGTGGCGATGTACGTCCGCGACGTGGGATGCCAATCGGTTCCGTCCGCGCTGTAGAACGCGCGATAAATCGAGCCGGTACGTTCCAGGCGCAGCCATATCGGATCGCCCGCAACGTAGTCCATCGCGCGCCGCAAGAACTTGCCGTTGACCGCGGCCCCGAAGAAAAGCTCGTTCCTGAAATGGACGCCGCTCTCGAACCGGATAAAGTGCCGGTAGTCCTTCCAGACCAGGAGTCCACCCTCCGCGTGCGGAGACCCGGAGCGGATGAGCTTGGTTTCTATGATGAAGTCGCCATCTACTTCCCGTGTCAGGCGGGGCGCGGAATAATTATCCACCGGGTTGAACAGGTCGTACCTCGATCCTCCCGGTATCGCGATCCGCAGATAGCCCTTATGTGCGTCCAGGCTGTGGGTGCAGTCGCCCTTGGGATCCATCCATTGCCAGCCTTGCTTGAGTTGGCCGTCGAAATCGTCGCGAAAAAGCAGGCCGGTCTGCGAACTCCCTTGCGCGTAGAGCACCGCCAACGGGCTAATCATCCAGAGGATAAGCGGCAGCGCCGCCAGCCATCTTGGATCAATTCTGTATTTAGCATCCATTTAACTGATTCTCCGCAATCGCGCCCACGTGGTCAAGATACACTTTGATGTCTGGACATCAACTGATTATGTTATATTGATGTCGTGATGTCATGCGTACCACTCTAACCATCGAACCCGCCATCGCCCAGGAAATCCGCAAACGCATGGCGGAGCGCAACGTGACTCTCAAAGCCCTGATTAACGAGGCGCTTCGCGAAGGGCTGATGGCCATGGCGGGAAAGCCGAAGAAAAAAGATTACCGCTTCAAGATCAAGCCTCACGATTTCGCCTTCCGCCCTGGCATCGATCTCGACAAACTCAATCAGTTTGCTGACGATCTGGAAGATGAAGAGCGGGTAGCGAAGATGGCGCGATGATCATCCCGGATGTGAATGTCCTGGTGCATGCCTATAACCGGCAGTCGCTCCAGCACGATGCCGTGCGCGCGTGGTGGGAGGATACGCTCTCGCACTCGCGTCCCGTCGGGCTTCCCTGGATCTCGATTCTCGGCTTCATTCGCATCTGCACCAATCCGAGAATCGCGCTGCATCCCATGACGGCGGCCGAAGCCGCCGGGCATGTGAAGAGCTGGCTGGCCGCACCGCACGTCGATCTCCTTCATCCGGGAGACCGGCACGCCGAAATCTTCTTTGGTCTGTTGGAAAATCTCGGCTTGGCCGCTAACCTGACCACCGACGTCCATCTCGCGGCCCTGGCGATCGAGTATCAGGCGGAACTGGCCTCCACCGATTCCGATTTCACGCGCTTCAAAGGCCTGCGCTGGATCAACCCGGCGGGGTGAAGTTCTCCTACGCGACTGACAGGCTGAAACAAGCTTCAAACGCGTAACTCGTGTCGTCGGCAATTTTAAGCGGCGGGATCCGCCGATGCGTCATCTCCAAGGCTCGCCAGCAAATCGAGCGCGACCCGCCGGTCGACTCCCTTGTGAAATTCCACTAACAGCTTGGGATGGTCCTGTAGCAGCATTCGCCGCATGCCCTTCAGGACCTCGATTTCCATCCCCTACACGTGAATTTTCACCCCATCCACCCGGCAACCAGTCAGCGACGGCCAGGTGCGCTGCTATCTAAAAGAGTTAGGGGATCTCCGCATTTTGTATATTTCCCAATGGAGATATATCGTGGAAATTCTTGCAAATTCGTGAGACCGGGCCAATCAGGCTTCTTTGTCGAATACGGCCATGCCTCTGGCCACTTGCGACGCACCGCTTTGGAAGGAATAGATCAAGGTGAGCACCTTGCCGGCGGGATCGATGGACAGCGTCTCAGTGAGAACCACTACTCCGTTTCTCTTACCCATTCCGGAGAGGTTGTGGCTGTCGACCCGCTTGTAAGCCATGAAGTCGGCAATCGGCAAACCGCTGATGGGGTAATCCGTGCCATCGAACCTCGCCCAGCATCTGACTTCCGTTTGGGAGCCGTCGCTTCTCACGATGTTTTCCCGCACCACGATCTCCTCGCGGGTGGCGACAATCGATTGCATCCAGGTTCGCGGCAGAGGTGTGCTCAGTTGGGACAGCCCGGGGTTGAATCTCCACTTGCCGGAGAAAGGTTCTTGGAGATCGGCCATGGCGTCATCTGATTCTAACGAATGCTCACCACCCCGTGGTGCGCTTAACCGTTTTGGTCAGATCCCCGTGAGGCCGACCATCGTTGTTTGTGGTCAGCCAGACTGCGCAGCAGCCGTTCTTTCGCGGGCGAAGCAGGCGAAACCGCGTCCGCCACCAAGGCAAATCAATGACTTACAACTGACTCGCAGGCCAAAGGCCCTTGCAGGCTGAAGCCTGCGCCACGGAAACGTCAAATTTCGAGGATTACCGGGATGATTAACGGGCGCTTTTGGGTTTGTTTGTTGATATAGCGCTTCAGATCGGCGCGAATTTTTTCTTTCATTACGCCCCAGTCGGTCTTCTCTTCGCGGTTGGAGTCTTCGAGGGTCTTGGAGACGATCTGGCGTGCCATCTGCATGAAATCGGAATCGCCGTCCATATCGGTGAAACCGCGGCTGACGATTTCCGGTGACGCTTCCACCTTGCCGGAGTGCTTGTTAATGGCCAGGATAGGCAAAACGATGCCGTCTTCCGAGAGGTGCCGGCGGTCGCGGATAACGGTGTCGCCTACCACATCGCCGACGTTTCCGGAATCAATGCAGACGCGGCCCACAGTAACGCGTCCGGCTTTGCGCATTTCCTGTCCGTCGTACTCGAGAATGGCTCCAGTTTCGAGGACGAAAGTGTCCTTGAGCCCGGAATGGCGCAGGTGCTCGGCCAGCCGGGCGTGCTTGGCGAGCTGGCGATATTCGCCGTGGATGGGCACGAAATACTTGGGGCGCACCAGGTTCAGGACCAGGCGGAGTTCCTCCACGCTGCCGTGCCCGGAGACATGCAGCGGGGGGTTCATGTTGCCGTAGAGGACGTCGGCGCCGCGCCGGGCGAGGTGGTCGACCATGCGGAAAATGGTTTTCTCGTTGCCGGGGATGATGCGGGAGCTCAGGAGCACGGTGTCGCCGGGCTCGACGGTGATGTGCTTGTGGTTATCCACGGCCACGCGGGAAAGCGCCGACATGGGTTCGCCTTGCGTGCCGGAGATCAGCACGGTGAGCTTTTGGCGGGCGCAGGCGGGGGCGTCCTGGGCGCGGATGAGGATGCCGTCGGGGATGTCGAGGAGGCCTAGATTATGGGCGATTTCGGTGACGCTGACCATGCTCCTGCCGACCACGACCACCTTCCGGCCGAACTCTTCGGAGAGATCGATGATCTGCTGAAGACGGTGGATGGAGGAGCTGAAACAGGAGACCAGGAGGCGGTTCTCGGCGCGGTTGAAGACGTCTTCGAGGCGGGGGCGGACGGCGCGCTCGGATTCGGAATAGCCGGGGCGGTCGGCATTGGTGGAGTCGGAGAGGAGCAGCAGGACGCCGCGCTTGCCGTAGTCGGCGAAGGTATGGAGATCGAAGAGCTCGTTGTCGGTGGGGGTGGGGTCGACTTTGAAGTCGCCGGTATGGATGATGACGCCGAGGGGGGTGGTGATGGCCAGGGCGACGGCGCTGACGATGGAGTGGGTAACGTGGATGAACTCGATTTTAAAGGGGCCGATTTCCTCTATTTGCCGGGGCTTAACGGTATGGAATTGAACTTCCCGTTCAAGGTCGAACTCCTCCAGGCGGCGTTCCACCAGGGCGCGGGTGAAGGCGGTGCAGTAGACCGGGACATCGAAATCGCCGACGAAGTAGGCGACGGCGCCGATGTGGTCCTCGTGGCCGTGGGTGAGGATGAGGGCCCGGACGTGTTCCTGATTCTCGCGGAGGAAAGTGAGATCGGGGGTTACGACGTCCACGCCCAGAAGCTCGTCCTCGGGGAACATCATGCCGCAATCGATGACGATGATGTCGTCGCCATAGCGCAGGGCCATGATGTTCATGCCGAATTCGCCGAGTCCGCCGAGGGGGATGGCTTGGAGTTTTTTGTCTGTATTCACCTTTAGGAATCGTAGCGCAGATGGGGGGCGTGGGGGGCAAAAGGGCGCGCTCCGCAGCCGGTGGACAGACTGAGGCCTGTCACCCAGGGAGCAGGCCAAAAGGCCTACTCCACGCTTTTTTCAGAGCTTTGAAAAGTAGAAACTGAAGGCGGCTGCTCCGCAGCCGTGTCCCAGGGATAGGGGTTGCTGGGAATTACAGGCTCGCCAAGGGGTCCGGCGGCAACAGTTAGGGGTATAAGTCCTAAAATGCAAAGGAGCCGGGATTAACCGGCTCCTTGCTCGCCCTGTTTCGCAGGGTGATGTTGATGGGAGAATCATTTTCAACGGCTTCGCAACCGCCAAAAACTTTAGTGATTGGATCTTAAATTTTTCGGGGTGCTTGAGTCAAGTAAAAACGAAGGGTAAAAATCTCGCTTGTAAAATCCTGATATGGAGCACTTTACTGGTTACTCACTTTTCCACACGGTGAGTGCGATGAGCAAAACGCGCCCCTTCCGCACCCTTCCATTTGCATGTAAGCGGAACAAAACTGGGGGCTTTAGCGATCCGAGAGATGGAGCATCACCATGGATTCTCCCTCGTCCGCAGGCACGAAACGGCGGAAAAGCTGGCGCAGCCCGCCGAACGCGAGTCCTGAAATCGCGCAGAAAACAATCAAGATACCGATCAGCAGGAGGATGTTGAGCAAAAGGTTTACAGGGTTGTCTCTGGGAGTGGGCGGCTTTTCAGGCAAAGTGACGGCAGCCTGATATTTCACACGGGAGAGCACCCGCTCGGCCTCGTTTGGGTCAGACGGATGTATAGTGACGGCCACGAGAGGGCCGGTCCGCTTGGCGATGGCGCCGGGGATTTTCTCGAATTCGGGAAGCCGTTTGCGGGCGATCTCGAAGGTCGGATAGGCGAAAATGGCGAGTTTCACGCCGCCGTCCTTGCCGAAAACGGCGGTTTCGGCCTCAGCGCTCAGATGGAAGGCAGCCGTGGCAGGAGGTATCTCAGGATAGAACTGCTGGAGCGTGGCCGGACCCACGATGTATCGCTCGGAATTGGGCCGCAAGCCGGTGGAGGGCAGAAAATCCGGAAGGGTCGGGAGGTTGCCGCCCTGGTACCTGGGAACCGTGAGAAGGATGTGATTCAGCTCGGCACCTAACTGTTCTGACGTGGGATGGTGGTTGCGCCAGACGAGAAGGTAGTTTCCGGAAGCGACGATGGTAGTTTCGGCGTCCTTGGCGGCAAGCGGGGCGATTCTGTCGGGTTTGGAGTCGGGCGGACGCTGCCAGTCGAAGGCGGCGAGGGCGGAGGTGGGGTCCTGAACGCGGTAGAGGGTCAGGGTGTATGTGCCTTTAGGGCCTTCGTAGGTTCCCTGGCCGGACTCTTCGAGGCCCAACTCGGTCCAGACAGCCTGATCGGAGATGGGGGCCGGAGCTTTGGCTTTAAGCTGGTCAGCTCCAATGCTGCCGGGCAGGAGTTCGGCCGCGGCTGGGAGGGCCAGGAAGAGGAGGAGCGAGCCAAATACTTGTGGGGCGGGCAATCTTGCCCGCAGCCGCCTCTTAGGCGGCCCTTTGCCGGCTGAAAGCCGGCTGCAGCCAGAATTGGCTGCCCCACAAGGAGCCGGCCTGCCCCACAAGGGTTCAGCTGGATTTGGAATCAGGCGCCGTGACATTGTTTGTACTTTTTGCCGCTGCCGCAGGGGCAGGGTTCGTTGCGGCCGACTTTCTTACCTTTAATGACGGTTTTGGTGGCGCTGGCGGTTCCATCGCCGCCGCCGACAAATTGCAGATCCGCCATCTGTTTGTCTTTCTTCTTTTCGATTTTGCGGGTCATGTCGGTCAGCAGGCGCTGGGCTGCCGCCTTCTCTTCCTCGGCTTTGCGGGCACGTTCCGCAGCTTCCCACGCGGCGCGCTCGCGTGCCTCGTCTTCGTCGTCCTCCCCGTTCGACATGTCGTCTTCGGTATCGAAGGGGATCTCCGGCTGGCCCTGCGCGACCCGCATGAAGAAGAGGAACCGGACGGTTTCGTCTTCGATGCGGTCCATCAGCTCCTGGAAAAGGATGTAAGACTCCTTTTTGTATTCGACCAGCGGATCCTTCTGGCCGTAGCCGCGGAGATTGATGCCCTCCTTCAGGTGATCCATGGAGAGCAGGTGATCTTTCCACTGCTCGTCGATCACGCTCAGCATGACCATGCGCTCAGTCTGCCGCATGGCTTCGGTGCCCACCAGGTCCTCTTTATCCTGGTAGTTCTTTTTCACGCGCTGGTTGATGTGATCTTCCACCTCCTGGCGCGACATGCCGAGCAATTCGGAGGGTTCGACCTTGGCGCCGAACTGGGTGAGCAGGTCGGTCTTAAGGCCCATCAGGTCCCACTGTTCGGGATGCTCGTTTTCCGGGCAGCGGAGGTCGATGAAGGAGCCGACGATGCCTTCGGCCATCTCGATGACGCGGTCCTTCTGTTCCTGGCCTTCGAGCAGCGCGCGGCGCATGCCGTAGACGGCCTGGCGCTGCTTGTTCATGACGTCGTCGTATTCGAGGAGGTGTTTGCGCGCTTCGAAATGCTGCACCTCGACGGCCTTCTGCGCGGCCGCGATGCGCCGGGTGATGAGCTTGGATTCGATGGGCACATCCTCTTCCATGCCGAGGCGCAGCATCAGATTCTGCATGCGCTCGCCGCCGAAGATGCGCAGCAGGTCGTCCTGTAAAGAAAGATAGAAGCGCGAACTGCCGGGGTCGCCCTGACGTCCGGCGCGGCCACGGAGCTGGTTGTCGATGCGGCGCGATTCGTGGCGTTCGGTGCCGACGATGTGCAAGCCGCCGAGCCTGACCACCTCGTCGTGATCCTTGTCGGTTTGCGCTTTGTGCTTCAGGTAGACTTCGTCCCATTCCGCGCGTTCGGGCGTTCCCACCGCGGCGGTCTGGAGCTTATCGGGATCCTTGCCCTGCTTACGGAAGATCTCCTTGGTCTGGAATTCGGCGTTGCCGCCGAGCAGAATATCGGTACCGCGTCCGGCCATGTTGGTGGAGACGGTCACGGCCCCTTTGCGTCCGGCCTGGGCTACAATCAGCGCTTCACGGCTGTGATTCTTGGCGTTCAGAACTTCGTGCGGGACGCCATTGCGTTTGAGCAGCGCGGAAAGTTTTTCGGATTTTTCCACCGAGATGGTGCCGACCAGCACGGGCTGCCCGCGCTGCTGGAATTCCTTGATTTCCTTGGCGGCGTTGCGGAACTTTTCTTCCTCGGTGCGGTAGACCACGTCCGCATTCTCGATGCGCAGCATCTGCTTGTTGGTGGGGATGACCGTGACATCGAGATTGTAGGTTTTCTGGAACTCGGCGGCCTCGGTTTCGGCGGTACCCGTCATGCCCGAGAGCTTTTTGTACATGCGGAAGTAGTTCTGGAAGGTGATGGTGGCGAGCGTCTGATTTTCGCGCTCGATACGCACGTTCTCCTTGGCTTCCACGGCCTGGTGCAGACCATCGCTCCAGCGCCGGCCGGGCATTGTGCGTCCGGTGAATTCGTCGACGATGATGACCTGGCCATTCTGGATGACGTAGTCTTTGTCGAGCTGGAAAATGACGTGGGCTTTGAGGGCCTGCTGGACGTGATGGTTCAGCTCGACGTATTGCGGGTCATAGAGGTTGGGCACGCCGAGGAGTTTCTCGCAGCGCAGCACGCCTTCTTCGGTGAGGGCCACGCCGCGGTGCTTTTCGTCCACCGTGTAGTCGCCGGTGGTGTACTTGATGCCGGGTTCCTTGCCGTCGATCACCTCGCCGCGTTTGAGGTACGGGATGATCTTATTCACCTTATAGTATTTGTCGGTGGATTCCTCGCTGGGTCCGGAAATGATAAGCGGGGTGCGGGCTTCGTCGACGAGGATGGAGTCCACTTCGTCGACGATGCAGTAGTGGTGGCCGCGCTGCACGCAATTCTCCATGCGGAACTTCATGTTGTCGCGCAGGTAGTCGAAGCCGAACTCGTTGTTGGTGCCGTAGGTGATGTCGGAGTTGTAGCTGGCCTGGCGCTGGTGATCGTCGAGATCGTGCACGATGATGCCGACGCTGAGGCCGAGGAAATTGTAGATGCGGCCCATCCATTCGGCGTCGCGGCGGGCCAGGTAGTCGTTGACGGTGACCAGGTGGACGCCCTTGCCTTCGAGGGCGTTGAGGTAGACCGGGAGGGTGGCGACAAGAGTCTTACCTTCACCG
>Ga0326727_10010556_pt1 | contig 21966 bp, 15 predicted proteins | sample MB2enrmetagenome_FD_207643 | JGI IMG/M metagenome (GOLD analysis project Ga0326727, IMG submission 207643) | Lab enriched peat soil microbial communities from McLean, Ithaca, NY, United States - MB29MY | ecosystem: Environmental > Terrestrial > Soil > Wetlands > Peat | place: USA: New York...
CAGGGAGCATGGACTCCTGTTCATCGCGGACGAGGTAGCGACAGGTTTCGGCAGGACGGGAGAGATGTTCGCCTGCCTGGGGGCCGGTATCAGCCCTGATTTTCTCTGCCTTTCCAAAGGCATTACCGGGGGCTATCTTCCCCTCGCCGCTACACTGACGACCGGGGAGGTCTTCAAGGGCTTCCTCGGGGAATTTGCGGATTTCAAGACATTCTTCCACGGCCATACCTATACGGGCAACCCCGTTTCTTGCGCGGCTGCCATAGCCAGCCTTCAGCTCTTTGAAAAGGAAAGGCTGTTGGATCGCGTGGCTGCCGCCTCCGGCCTGATCAAGGCCAGGCTTCAGGGGTTTTACGAGCTCTCCCACGTGGGAGACGTACGCCAGAAAGGCTGCATGGTGGGCATCGAACTCGTCGCGGACAGGAAGAAGAAGCGACCTTACCGGCCCGGGGAAAGGGTGGGCCAGCGGGTAGTCCTGGAGGCGAGAAGAAGAGGAGTGATCGTGAGGCCCCTGGGAGACGTGATCGTTCTCATGCCGCCTCTGGCCACTGAAGATGAGGTGCTGGAGGAGCTTCTCTCCGTGACGTACGAGAGCATTCAGGCGGTCACGGACGATAGGTAGTCATGTGCTGGAAACCGGCGCTACAGGTTTTCGCTTCACTTTTTCCAGCTTTCTTTTCTCTTCGTCCCTGATTTCTCTTCGGAGGAGTTTGCCGACCTTCGACTTTGGCAGCATATCGCGGAATTCTATGTAGTGGGGTATCTTGTAGGCGGCGAGGCGGTCCCTGCACCACCTCGTCAGCTCGCTGCTTCCCACACCCCTCGCGTCTTCCTTGAGCACCACGATGGCCTTGATCCGCTCCCCGACGCGCGGGTCGGGGATGCCCACGCAGCACGCGCCTATGACGGTGGGATGGTCCTGGAGGACCGCTTCGATCTCGGAGGCCGATATGCGATAAGCTTTGTACTTGATCGTATCGGCCGTCCTCTCCATGAACTCCAGGTCCCCATCCTCGTTCATTCGCATGAAGTCGCCCATCCTGTAGTAAACGTCGCCGTCGATCTCGACGAAGGATCGGCTCGTCTCGTCAGGTTTGTTCCAGTAGCTCTTAATTGTATAGGGGGACGTGACCAGAAGCTCGCCCACTTCTCCCGGGGCCACGGGATCCAGGGACTCCTGTGCGGCAAGGATGCACTTCCTTGACCTGAGGGGCGTTCCTACCACCGTCGGCTTCGGCTCCTTGTCGAGAAGGCTGTAAGTGATGTGGCCGACTTCGGTGGAACCGTAGACCTGGTAGATAGGGACCCCGTACTTCTCCCTCCACGTCTTAAATACCTCCGCGGGCAGCACGTCGCCGCCGCAGTAGCAATACTTCAAGGAACTCAGGTCGTACTGGTCGAGCCGGTCGTTTTCCAGAAACATCCTGTAAAGGGCGGGGACCCCCAGCATCCAGCCCACCTTGTACCGTTCGATGGCCTTGAGGGTCGCATCGACCTCCGGCGAGGGCATGAGGATCACCGTGTTGCCCAGGTTGAATCCAAAAGCGATGCTGAAGCCCTTTGCCATGATATGGAAGAGGGGGTTTACCATGAGCACCACCTCTTTACTCGGTGTCATGCGGCCGTCGATGACATCGGTCATGACGTCCTTTATATAGGAGACCTCACCCATATGGTTGCCCGGCACGCCCTTCGGGAAGCCGGTCGTCCCCCCCGTGTACATGATATAGGCGAGGTCGCGGTACGCGTCGATCTCCACCTTAGGGGGTTTCGGCCAGTTGTCCTTGATGAGGCCCCAGAAAGAATAGATCTCCTTGCCCCTCTCGACCTTTCCCTTGGGTATCTTGTCGAAGAGCCGGCCGATGGCCTGCTTCCAGGCAGGGATCAATTCAACGAGGTCGGTGACGATGACGCGCTCGAGCTCCGTCCTTTTCATGACTTCGCGGATATAGACAAAGTTCGTGTCAAGGCATATGACCGTCTTTATATGCGAGTCCTCTATCATGTACGCTATCTCGTAGGCCGTATAGATGGGCGAGACGGGGACCACGACAGCCCCTATCTTGTTTATGGCGAAGTTCGCGATGATCCATTGAGGGCAGTTCGGGATATAAAGCATGACGCGATCGTGGGGCTTTACCCCTATCTTCACGAGTCCCGCGGCAAACCTGTCGATGAGCATGGCGAGCCTGCCGTAGCTGTACCGCTCGCCGAGGTAGTAGAGGGCGGTATTGCCCGGCTCACCCTCGCACATCGCCTCGAACCCGGAGAACGTGTACGCCTCTTCATAGGATTCCATGATCGCTCCTTCCATAGCCTAGACGCCGAAGTAGGCGGACCTCACGTCAGGGTTGTCGATGAGCTCCTCCTTCGTCCCGGAGAGCACGTTCGACCCGTTTTCCAGTATGTAGCCGCGGTCGATGATGGGGATGACGGGGCGGGCATACTGCTCCGTTATGATGATGGAAATGGACTTTGTGTCGCGTATCGCCTTTGTCCCGTTGATGACGATGTCCTGGTACGCCGGGCTCAAGCCGAGGAGCGGCTCGTCCAGAAGAAGCATCCTGGGCTTAGCCATGAGCGCCCTTCCAATGGCGAGCATCTGCTGCTCGCCGCCGCTCAGGAAGCCTCCCTGTCGCTTGAGGTGGTCCTTGAGCCGTGGGAAGAGGTCGAGGACGTAGTCGATGGTCTCCTTCGATTCCTTCCTCCCGGAGAGGTAGCCCCCTATCTTCAGGTTTTCGAGGACCGAGCTCTCGGGGAATATCCTCCTTCTCTCGGGGCAGAGAACGATTCCCATTTTGGCGCGAAGGTGAGGCTTCACCTGCGTAATGTCGACGCCGTCGAAGAGGATGCTGCCGTAGAGGGATATCCTCTCGCCGCCGCGCATCTCTTCCTTTTTCTTGATGTCGAGGATAATGCCCGAAAGGGCGTACATGAGGGTACTCTTACCCGCGCTGTTGGAGCCAAAGATGCCGATAATCGTGCGGTCCTCGCACACGAGACTCACGTTGTTGAGGGCAAGCATGTTTTCGTAGAACACCATAAGCTCGCGGCCTTCGAGCATGTCTATACCCCTTCTTTTCCGAGATAGGCTTCCCTCACGCGCCTGTCCTCGATGACGTCGGTGTAGTCGCCCTCCGCGATCTTCTCGCCGAAATTGAGGGCCATAACCCTGTCGGCCACTCTGAAAAGCTCCCGAAGCCTGTGCTCCACCATGATGAGCGTGACCCCTTCTATTCTGAGCTTCTCGATAAGGGGAATCATACCCGCAATTTCGCTCATGCTGAGGCCCGAGAAGACCTCGTCGCAGAAGATCACGTCGGGCCTCAGGGCCATGCAGCGGGCCAGCTCAAGCCTCTTCTGATAACCCGTGGGGAGGGTGGAGGCGAGCTTATAGGGGACCCTCGAATCCCTCTCGAAGCCGATCTCCTCGAGCAGGTCGACGGCTACCGTGTCCCTGTCCCCGTGCCTGCCGCCCCCGCGCCAGCCTCCCAACTTCTTTGCCCTGGGCGACCAGAGGGGTATGATAAGGTTCTTGTAGGCGGGGAGTGAATAGTAGGGCCTCATGATCTGGAAGGTCCGCGCGATGCCGACACGGGCGATCTTGTGGGCCGGCCACCGCGTGATCTCTTCATCCCTGAAGAAGACCCGGCCGGTGTCAGACCTGATGAAACCCGTGATGCAGTTGATCAGGGTCGTCTTGCCGGAGCCGTTCGGGCCGATGATGCCGTAGATCTCTCCCTGGTAGACGTCGAAGCTCACGTTCAGGAGGGCTTTCAAACCACCAAAGGACTTGCTCACGTCTTTGATCGAAAGAATAACGGTTTCAGTCATGTCTTACCGACCCTCAAACTCGGATCGAGAAACGTGCGCAGATTCGCGATTCGAGATCCTCGATTTCTCTTCTCTCTTCTCTTGTCCCTCTCACACCTTCACCCATCTCTCGAACTGATGGTATTTGCGTTGAAGATAGACCATGATCCCCTCGCTCTTGAAGACGATGAAAGCGGTGAGGGCCGCGCAGTAGATGACGATCCTAAGAGTGCCGAAGAAGCGGAGGAATTCCGACAGAGGCACCAGGATGAAACAGCCGATCACCGCGCCCACAAGGGTGCCTCCGCCCCCGATAACCACGGCCGCGATGGGGATGATGGAAAAATCGAGGGCGAAGAGGGAAAGGCCGGCCCACATGTAGAGGTGCGCGAGGTAGGCGCCCGCGAAACAGCCCATCAGCGAGGCGATGAAGACCCCAATCGCTTTCATGTAGGTGATGTTTATCCCCGAGGCCCTCACGGCCTGGTCGTTATCCTTGACGCCCCGGAAAACAAGACCCACGTCCTGGTTGACGAACCGCCTCATGGCGAAGAGGGCGGCGAGCATGGCGATAATGACGGCATATTCCTCCACGTATTCGTGCGGAAAGCTCTCGACCCCCGATATGCCGTTGGTGCCGCCCAGTACATTGAAGGCCTCTATGATCCTTGAAAAGAGGATAGGATACATGAGCGTCACGATGGCAAAATAGACCCCCCGGAGGGGGAGACAGGGAAGAATGATAATGGTGCAGATGCATGCGCCGCACACGGTTGCAAGGGGGATAGAAAGGTAGACGGGGATCGATAAATGGACGTTGAAAATGGCGGTGAGATAACCTCCTACCCCGACAAAGAGCGCCCCTCCCAGGCAGACGAGACCCACGTAATTGGCGAGAAAATCGAAGGCCAGGGCGAGGATGGCGTAGACGCACATGATGTTGACGACCCTCTTCCAGTAGGGCGCGAGGTCCAGGATAAAGGGGAGGAGGAGCACCCCGACGATCAGAAGCAGGCGCGGTCCCACCAGATAGGCGATCTCCTGAAAGGAAGAGACGGCGTAGATGCCCTCGGTCCTTACCTTGAGCCCCCGGTCGATCCTTTCCTTCCTCGTCATCTCCATGGTTACACCCTCTCTTCCAGTTCTTTCTGCTTTCCGAAGATGCCGGAAGGTCTGATGAGGAGCGTGACGATGATGGCAAGGAGTGCCACGACCATGAGGAAATGGGAGGAGATAAAGGTCTCCGTCAGGATCTGGGCGAATCCGATGATGAATGAGGCGATTATGGTGCCGCCCCAGCTTCCGAGGCCCCCTATGACACAGACGGCCACGGCGAAAATGAGCACGTTGTATCCTTGCTCGACCACGATATTGCCAAGGGGTAACACGAGAATGGCGGCGAAACCGGCGAGGCCGGAGCCGAGGGCCAGAGAGATGATGGCGGTCGTGTCCGAGTCGATGCCCAGCATCATGGCGGCCCTTTCGTCCTGCGCGATACCCCGGAGGGCAAGGCCTATCCTGTTGAACCTGGTGAAGAGGAAAAGGAGAACGAAGATGAGGACCCCCGACCCGACGATGATCAGCCTCTGGTAATCCACGCTCACACCTGCGATCCTGGTTGAACCGGCCACGAAAACGGGGAGGACGTAGGTCATCCCTCTGAGCCCTCCCCACCTGAGGCCTTCCATGATGGCGAGGCCGATGGCGTAGGTGCCGATGATCTCGGAGATCTCCATCCCCCTTATTCTTATGATAATGAACCGGTACATGATCGCGCCGATGGCGGCAGTCGCGAGTATGCCGAGCACTATCGAGGGGATATAGGGCAGCCCTGTCTCGTTGACGAGGAGCCACACGATGTAGCCGGTCGTGAGGTAAAGGGCGCCGTGGGCAAAGTTGGGCAGCCTGCTGATGCTATAAACAAGGGCAAACCCCAGGGAGAGCAGGGAGAGCACAATGCTGTTGATGGTGCCGTAAATCAGGATTTCCACACGCCCTCGCTTTAGCCTACTTCATCCAGGGCGGCTGCATGATTTTCCCTTCCGCAACCTTGGGAGGGAAGATCTGTACCCTTTTCCCTGCCTGCCACTGGATGATGCCGGTGACGGCCCCTTCCTTCGGGTCCATGGACGGGATGATCTGGTGTGACTTCTTATCGAAACGCATTCTGCCGTAGACGCCCATTATGTCGCTGTTCTCCAGACCGGTGACGACCTTGTCCGTGTCGATGCTGCCGGCTTTTTCGATGGCATCCTTCAGTTGGTAAACGGCCATGTAGCTCGACGAAGTCCCGTAGCCTTCCGGCTCAAGACCCCACTTCTTCTTGTAGGCGTCGACGAATTTCATGGTCCACGGCGTGATCCTTGCCGGGGCATTGCCCCCGTTGACAAGGTCAACGATCAGGTACTCTCCCTTGCCCGCTGTCGCCTTCCAGAAGCCGGGCTGCTCAGCCGCATTGACGAACCCAATCGGGATCGATTTGAGCTGCAGGTCGCTCCACTGCTTCAGAAGAATGGCGCTCTCCGGCATGTCCATCCAGAGAAAGAGGACCTGAGCGCCCTTCCTGCCCGCGTCCATGAGTCCCACGGAGTAGTCGGTCGTGCCTGTGGGATATACCTTCATGTCGATGACGGTCCATCCCTTCTCGGTGAGGGCCTTCTGCATGGCTTGCCCGCCGCCGCGCGCGTGAGCCACGTCCTGAACCATGATGCAAGCCTTGTCGAATTTGAAGGACTTTCTCATGCTTTCGAGGAGCGTGACGAGTTCACCCATCATCACCCCTACGTGACTCGTGTTCCTGAAGCAATACTTGTACTTGTTGTAGTCCTCTTCCACTTTTTTCGTGTAAGCGGGGGTGAGGACCCCGCTGGTGAGAATGCTCACCTTCTTGTATTTGCTGAGAAGGTCCATGGCGGCGAGAGCGGCCTCCGAACGGACGGGTCCGCCGATGATGAAATCGGCTTTCTTCTCGAGGATGAGCTTTTCCAGGGCGAGGAGGGCATCGCTCACGGGTACGCCCGGCTCCAGGTCACGGGTATCGATCACCTCGACCTTGAAGGGACGCTTCTTCCCCGCTACGCTTACCCCACCCGCAGCGTTGATCTCGTCGACGGCAAGCTTTATACCTCTCTCCGCATCCCAGCCGTAGAGAAAAGCCGTCGCGAGGGGAGCACCGATGATGATCGGTTTCTCGGCAGCCCCAGCCGAAAAAGCCAAGCCAAGAGCCAGACATAAGGCTACAACAATAGCGCACACAATCCTTCCCATATTGCACCCCCCCTTTGGTATGGGCTGATTTCTGTTTTTCAAAAGCAACATGTGTGCCAGAACGGGGGGCCCCTCAAATAGCCGCCAAATAGGGACGGAGGGCCGTCTCCGGCAGGATTTGAGGCACCCGCGCCCGTTCGAGTGAATTGAAGGTTTTCTTCTGTGGTGAAAGTTCTTTTCACTTCTCCCCCCCTTTATACCCGCGTGAGCCCCCTCCTTTTGGATTCAATGTGCCGGGCGCTTTTGTGAGCTTCCTCGCCTCCGTCCTGAGTCGTCTTTCCGGTATCTGGAGGACGCGGCTCGCCTTCTTGATGTCCCATCCGGTCTCTTCAAGGACCGTTCGAATGTGTTCCTGTCTTACTTCTTTGAGCGTTTTCACGGGTAACCTCGACGGCTCCGGCTTAAGTGAAATGCAAGGAGAGTGCCGCCGGTTCCCGAGCCCCTTTTGGAGAGGAAGGGAGAAGGCAAAGGTCAGGTCATTTACTCTACGGAGTTGCGGTCGAGGGCATACTGCCTGAGCTTCTGGCGAAGCGTGGGCCGGGATATGCCCAGGATTTGACATGCCTTCCCGAGGCGACCTCCCGTTTCGTTGAGGACGGCCACGACGTAATCCCTCTCGACCTCGGACAGGCTGCGGGAAGTCGCGGTAGTCGGTTGGTTCTCCGCCGGGATCGAAAGTCCCGCAAGCAGGGGACTCACAGACTCCTCAAATATGATATCCCCCATGGTGTTGATGGCAGCCCTGGTAAGGATGTTCTCCACCTCCCTGACATTGCCGGGCCAGTCATACTCGATCAACATCCTGAGTACTTTATCCTCCACCGACCTGATGTTCTTGTGCAGTTCGGAACTTATTTTCTTCAGGAGATGTGCCACGAGCGGCTCGATGTCCTCCCTTCGCGCCCTCAAGGGAGGGACCCTTATGGTGGCCACGCTGAGCCGGTAATAGAGGTCTTCCCGGAACGCGCCTTGCCGGGCCATCTGCTGCAACTCTTTGTTGGTGGCGGCGATAACCCGTGCGTTGGAGTGCAGGGTTTTTCCACCTCCGACGCGCTCGAACTCCTTCTCCTGGAGAAACCGGAGCAGTTTTGCCTGAAGCTCCATGGGCATGTCGCCCACCTCGTCGAGAAAGATCGTCCCCTCGCCCGCGAGTTCGAACCTCCCCTTCTTCTGAGCGGTGGCACCGGTGAAGGCGCCTTTTTCGTGGCCGAAGAGATCGCTTTCGAGCAGGGTTGGGACTATGGCGGAGCAGTTGATGGCCAGGAAGGGTTGGTCCTTATAAGGGCTGTTGCAGTGGATGGCCCTCGCGATCAACTCCTTGCCGGTCCCCGTCTCGCCTTCTATGAGAACGGTGACGCGGTTTTCTGAAAGGGCGCCGATAGCCTTGAAAATCTCCTTTATCTCCTTGCTGTTACCGACGATCGTGCCTTTCCTGTAGCTGACGGCAGGGACGGACGGGCGCCGGCTTTCCGGCAAGGCACCGGTCAGCCGCATGGCCCTGAGGACGGCCTTTTCCAGCTCATCCACATCAATAGGTTTGGTGATGTACTCCGTGGCGCCGAGCTTGATGGCCCTGATGGTAGTATCCATATCGTGAAAGGCGGTAATCATGATCACCGCCGCTTCGTCGTTCCTGCTCTTCAGCTTTTTCAGCAGGTCGAGGCCGTCTCCATCAGGAAGGCGTATGTCAAGAATGACGGCGTCCGGCTTGAAGCCGTCGATCTTTTCCAGACCCTCGGCCATGCAGAGTGCGCATCTCACCTCATAGCCTTTCTCCGTGAGGAACATGCCGAGCGACTCAAGGATCACCTTCTCATCGTCTATGATGAGAATACGCCCCTTCTTCACGAAGTCTCCTCCTTTGCCACCGGCAGGGTGAGGCGGAGGATCGTCCCCGCCGGCTCTTTGGGGAACACGTCGACTCGACCGCCGTGGGCCTCCATGATCTTCTTTACATTGGTGAGGCCGAGGCCCGTCCCCTTTTTCTTGCCGCTGAAGAAGGGGTCGAAGACATAGGGCAGGTCTTCAGCCGGGATGCCGGGACCGTCATCGGCGATCTCCAACCTCAGGCTCCTCTCTTTTTCACCGAGGACCCTCGTGGCGATCTCTATCGTGCCGCCGGGGCCGAGGGCATCGATGGAATTGATGAGGACGTTGATGATGGCCTGCTCCATTTTCTCCTCATCGAAGACGAGGGAACGGAGACGGTGGTTGGAGTATGCCCGTTTGACCCCGATTCCCATTTCCCTGATGCGCACGTCCATCGTGTCCAGGCAGGAATCGATCACCTTCACGATGGAGCCCCTCTGCATCCTGAGGTTCAAGGGTTTGGCGAAGTCGAGCATTTCGTCGAGGATCCTTTCGAGCCTCGATATCTCATTCACCACGATCTCCATACGCCTCTTGTCGTTACCCTTGAATTCCGTATTCTTGAGGAGTATTTGGCTGTTCATCTTCACCGAGCAGAGCGGATTCCTGATCTCGTGGGCCAGGGACGCGGTCAGCTTGCCGATGTAGGCAAAGCGCTCGGCCTCCCGAATACGTTTCTCTATCTTCATCCTTTCCGTGATGTCCCTGCAAATGCCCGCCACCGCGTATTCACCCCGATAGAGTATGCGTTTCACCTTGTTCTCCGTCGGGATGGCTTTGCCGTTTTTGTGGCGGCGCAGGTAGGCGTACAGGTCTTTTGAGTTTTCGCCCGCCATCCGCTTCTCATAAAGCCTTCGCACTGCGGCGACCGATCTGGGGGCGACCGTTTCGGTATAAGGCATCCCGGCCATCTCCTGGAGCGTGTAACCATGGAGGTCGCAAAACGCCTGATTTGCAAAGACGATCCTCCCCTTCTGATTGACGAAGTAACCGTCGTTGATCTCTTCCACAAGGACGCGGTATTTCGACTCCGATTCGGCAAGCTCCCCGGTCCTTTCCTCCACCTCCCGTTCCAGGTTTTCAGCGTGAGTCCGTATCTGCTCCTCGTGGAGGGACTGGAAGTAGTTGCTGAATCTGGTGATCGTGTAGAAGAGACACTCGTTTAGCCTCTCCATGGTGTTCACGCGTTCTTCTCCGCGAAGTTCCTTGAGAACGATGGGGGTGAGAATCGTCCGGTAGAGCTCGTAGGCGTTCTGGACCTCCGAGAGGGAAAAGCCACCCTCCAGGCGGAGCCTGGTGATCCATTCGATGTGGGCGTTTATCAGGGAATAGTCGCCGCCGACAAGGACCGCACAGCTCGCCTCGTTCGCCTTTGACACCGTGACGAAGAGCTCCTCGAGGGGCCGTTGACTATACCGTTCACTCACCGATGCGTGAAGACGGCGAACCCACTCATCGATGATGTCCGGTTGACGTTTCCTCAGAATCGAGGCGAGCGGCATGAATTTATTGTAGCAAGCTGCCGGCCTTTCTTCAATAGCGTTCAGAATTATGATTACCACATGCCTGCGCCCTCCATCAATGGCTAAGAATCTTGTAAAGCGCCGTAAAACCGGCTAATCTTAGGAAGATCGCAAAAGGTAACGTGGTGATGCCTTCCGTGAAGAGTACCACGCCGATTGGCTCCTCGGCCCTTTGCTATGAAAAAACCCTCGCGTATACTATGCAGGAGAATACGTGGGTTTTAAAGAGATACAGGATGGAAAACACTCGATTACATCGTATTTACAAAAAATTACGGAAATTCTTCACCGACCCGGCAGAACTTTTCCTCGTCCAATCGATTGAGACACAAACCCTCCTTGTCTGCGAGAAGGAGACCATTATCGAGCGATACGACGCCTCTACCTCCCGTTTTGGCAATGGCGTTCGAGAGAACTCGTTCAAAACACCCCTCGGTATCCATCGAATCAAAGAGAAAATCGGATACGGCGCTCCTGTGGGACGCATTTTCAAAGAACGCAAGGATACGGGCATTAACTGGGATCAAGGTCCGACCGAGGATAATCTGATACTGACCCGTATTCTGCGATTGGAAGGTCTGGAAGAGGGAATCAACAAGGGCGCCGCGGTAGATTCCTATGAGCGCTGCATTTATATCCACGGCACCAACCGGGAAGATCTGGTCGGCACCCCCCTGTCCCGCGGATGCCTGGCTTTGAGGAATCAGGATATCCTTCGCCTATTTGACCGTGTCAGGGAAGGTACCCTCGTCTGCATCGATCCTCCGCCCATAACTATCGGCGAAAACCGGTGCCGGAGTGTCCATTTTACCGGTATTTTCGGCTCCGGCATGAGTGCCCTCGCGCAATATCTGCGCTTTCAGGGCATCACGGTCTCCGGTTCCGATCGTTTACGTGCCAGTGAGGATACCGCCTCCATCCGGCAATCCCTTGAGGGGCTCGGCTGCACTATCGTCAATCAGGACGGCTCAGGCGTCGGCGAGAACACCGATGTCGTCTGCGTCTCAACGGCAATAGAAGAATCGAACCCCGACATCGCCGCTGCAGTTGCCCGTGGTCTTCCCATCGTACATCGCTCTGATCTGCTTGCCGCAATCATCGCATCAAGCAGGGCGATTGCAGTCGCCGGTACAAGCGGTAAGTCGACAGTGACGGCAATGATATTTGAATTCCTGACCGCGTGCGGGAGATCACCCTCTCTCATAAGCGGTGCGGCCTTGCTCAGGCTCGAAAAACAGGGACTGATCGGTAATGCCTTCAGCGGCGGCTCCGATCTCCTGGTCGTAGAAGCGGACGAGAGCGATGGAACACTTGTCAAATATGCTCCCGAGGTCGCGGTTATTCTTAACATTTCCAAGGACCACAAGGGCATTGACGAGATAAAAGGGCTTTTTGAAACGCTTGTATCGAACGCCCTGTGGACTGCGTCGAATTCGGACGATCCGATCCTCGCAACCCTACCGGCAACAGTGGGCTTCGGCCGAGGCAACTCGGCCTCATGGCGACCGGACCATGAACAGCTCTTGCCTGCCTCGGTGAAGCTTTTTCGCAAGGGTATTGAATACCATTTACCGCTTCCGGGACACCACAACCTTGAAAACCTGCGTGCGGCACTTTGCGTCTGCGAACGTTTCGGTTGCGAGGGGCCCTGCCTTGCCGATGCGGTAAGAACGTTCGAAGGTGTGGCTCGACGCTTTGCGGTAACCGAGACGGAACAGCACGTGCATGTGGTCGATGATTTTGCGCATAATCCGGCAAAGATAGCGGCTGCGGTGAGCGCGGCACGGGGTTTATCTGCGCGCATTATTGCCGTATACCAACCGCACGGGTTTGGTTCGACGCGATTCTTAAAGGATGAATACATTGCAACCTTTCGAGCCGTCTTCGGGCAGAATGACTCGTTCTATCTCTTACCGATCTATTATGCCGGGGGCACCGCCCAAAGAAATATTTCCTCGGAAGAGATCATAAACGGGCTCGGTCCCGTGTCGTTCAATGCGCAGGCGGTAAGCGGTCGCAATGAGTTACTGACCACACTGAGGCTCGACGTGAGACCAGGCGATTGCGTTCTTATCATGGGAGCACGGGATCCGTCGCTGCCAGCCCTGGTGCGGAAAACCGTGGAGTTGTTCGGCGGGGAAACAAGGAAGCCATAAGGCAACGGGGGAGTCGTTTCGCGCGCGGTGCATGAAACGTTGTGCGGCGCATAATCGGGTGCCCTCATGAGGTTCACCGGATGGTCTCACCGCGAACGATAAGGATTGGGGGCGTTCTTGGCGGATGCCGGAAAGCTACTCAGCTACCTCGCCGACTGCCTTGATCACCACGTTGGCAACTTCCTCCACCCCTTCTTCGATGCGGTCATCCAGGGTTTTCGCCTTGAGGTGATCGAAATACCCGCTTTTATCCAGCAGCTCGATGAGCTTGGCGTGATCGATACGCGTCCTGTCATAATGCATAGTTGCGCTGCCGATATCCACCTTCATCTCCACCGACGTGACACCTGGAATGCTTTTTACAAACGCCTCGAACTTTTGTGCGTGTGCCTCATTGTTTTTGAGCACCGGGCTCTCAATCCTCAGCCTGCCGGGGATATCATGAATATAATAGTCCATAGTTTTCCTCCCGCCCTATTTTACCCGATCTACCCGGACACGTCCAACGTAATTATCCAGCCAATCTCTCTGAGTTGTGTCGAAGCAGAGTGTAGTGCGGGACGTTGCCAAAGGAGAAGAAACGGTCTTCGGCAACGATTTCTTGACGTGACCTTGCTCCCGATCATAAAATAGAAGCGAGACCTGATCGTCGCGACGGTCGAGACACGAGGAGATAAAATGGACCAGGAAGAACAGGTTTATCAGAACCTTCAGAGGCACCTCAACAACCAACCTGTCGGTTATCCTGCCACGAAATCGGGCGCCGAAATTCGTATTCTCAAACGGTTTTTCACTCGAGAGGAAGCCCGCCTTGCCATGCACTTGACTTACAAACCGTCCTCTCTCGATTATATCTACGAGTCAGTGAAAGGCAGCGGAATATCACTTCATGACATGGAGAGCATGCTCGATGGGATGTTAGGGAACGGGGTTATAGGTCACCATGAAAAGGAAGGCACGCGGTATTTCTACACTATACCGTTCGTAGTGGGCATGTTCGAGGGCCAGTTGAAAAAACTCACGCCGGAGTTCCTTTCAGATGTGGAGGCATACACGACCGACAAGGCTTTCGGACTGGAGTTCCTGAGCACAAAATTGCCCCAGATGCGGACAATTCCGGTGGGCAAGAGCATTGCCGTCGATCACCATGTGACGACCTACGATCACTTGGTAGACATCATCAAAGGCACGGACGGTCCGTTTGTCATTCATGAATGCATATGCAGGAAGATCGCTGCCATGAAAGGAAACCCGTGTCAAAAGACTTCTCGGAATGAGACCTGTATGGCTATTGGCAATACGGCGAAAAACTCCATCGGAAACGGAATGGGGAGGGAGATCAGCAGGGAGGAGGCGCTCGATATAGCAGCCCAAAATGAAGCCGACGGATTGGTTTTCCAACCCTCCAACACGCAAAAGGTGGATTTCGTGTGCGCATGCTGCGGGTGCTGCTGCGGTATGCTCCGCGTTCAGAAGATGCTCTACAGACCAGTCGATTTCTGGTCAACCAATTATTACGCTTCGGTCACTGCCGAGAACTGCAGCGGTTGTGGGACCTGCGTCGAGAGATGCCAGGTAAATGCCGTGAGTATTGACGACGGTCCCGGCGTCTCTTCTGTCAACCTCGATCGCTGTATCGGGTGCGGGAACTGCGTGGTCTCTTGCCCGTCAGAAGCCATGAGCCTGCTAAAAAAAGAGAAAGAGATGGTTCCTCCCGCCAGTTCGGAAGCGCTTTACGACATCATTATGGCCAACAAGAAAGGGAAGCTCGGCAAGATAAAGCTCGCAGCCACACTGATGCTCAAGAAATGAAACACCTCCTATTTTTGTTGAATTCGCACGGTTCCGGTGGTAATTGACATGCGGAGCCGCAACGTCCCTACCCCCCCCATGGACAGCCTCTTCAACATGGCAAAAGACGGCCGAACCGGAGAAGCCACAGCGATCCTCCAAAGGGGGGACACCAAAGTCGGGCGAGAACGACCTTCTTACCGGTGACCCTTCCGGTCTTCTTCAAAGGGACCCTCCTCAATGCCCAGGCTGAGATCGTTCGCGTCTTTCCATTCTATGTCATATTTCGTGAAAAGGTCGTCGGCCACGTCCCAACCGATTAGTTCGAAAGGAATGTCGGATGCGCACAACACTCGGCCGGCAGCCCAATCCCCACTGCGAAGCAGGAGGTCGAGAAAAAAGAGGAGTGATGAAGCGACTTGAAATTGCACACCATTGATGCCCCATCGTTTCCACGTCGCGGCGTGATCGGTTGTCCAGGCGAGGGTGCGGCACTTTCCGCTCGATTTCTCAATCACCTGGACCGCAAGGGTGTCGGTACCGGAAACGGGAACACCAGGACCCGGTATTATGAGACGACGGCTCGCGACCTCCGGGTCATCGTTCAAGACGTCCATGACCTCCTCACGAAGGGCGTAGGCAAAACAGGAGTTCCCTATGGTCATGCCCTTCAGCCGCTGCAGGTTCCATATCTCTTCGTGCCCCACGAGGCGCGCCTCTAACGTAGTGCTGCCCCAGCGAGTTCTCGCCTTCAGAGCCGGAGGACTATCGGACTCGACGACTCGACTATCCTTGATGCAGAAGGTGGGTGTGAGGATGACCTCATCAACCAGGGTCCCTGGGGACCAGCTTACGCCGACCTTACCGTCGTTGAGCCGGGCACAGAACCGGTCATTCTCAAAAAAGTGGACGTCCAAGCTCGCGCCTCCGGGAAAGGTTTCGTTGATGATCTTTCTCGTAATGATCTCCACCATTCCCGGATTCACCCCACTGCAGGTAAAGTGGGGCTCACTGTTCCGGGTGGGTTGGAAGGTGTGAGGCATGAGTCTGCTGTACCGGTGCTCGTCCTTACCATGAATGGTACTGCAGGAGGTGTCGATGTATGCCCCGCCCCACCTTGAGACGGTTGTGCGAATACGATAGCTATCGGTGAAAGAGCAGAGATTGACAAAGACAAAGCCCTCGGCATATGCAGAGAGCACTCCCGAGAGAAACGATTCATCCTCGATGTCGCCGCGAAGAAAAAGTACGTCGCGGGCGCCGGAGAGTCCCATCTGGTGCCGCTCAATAAGGACGATACGGTCGAAAGAGGCGAATAAGGAGGAGCCGAGGATAAAGAAGGCCCGTCCTATGCTCCCATGACCGCCGAGGATGAGGGTGGGGTACCTCCTCACGTTATTCAGGGCGTCACGTCCGTAAGCTGTGCGTAGTAGGCGGAGCGCACCCAGAGGTCACTGGTCGTGAGGGACTGTCGGGTAAGGGCCTTTTCTATCTCCACCACGTAGTCGCCCACTATGGCGACGTGGAGGCGCATGAGCTGACAGTATTGAACCAGCCGTCCGACCGTGCTCGTCAGCGCCTGCACCGGGCACCGGCCGCCGCAGTAGGAATGGACCCCGCATTCGTAGCACCCGAGCTCGTGCTTGTAATCGACAAGCATGAAAAGCTCGTGCTCATGCAGCACCGGCTCTCCATCGTGATCCAGATGACCGAGGACGTACTCGGGCGGAAGGTCCGCACAGGGACGAACCTGTCCTCCCATGATATCATAATTGTGGGCCAGCTCCACCCCGCAGGCCGAAGAACCCCTCTTTTTGCCGGTGAGATGATAAAGAATCAACTCGTTGATGTGCACCAGGGAGAGAAGCTGCCCACGCCGGAGCCGGGCAAGATAGGTCTCCATGATTTCCCTGAGGGCACTTTCGTAGGAATCGGCAAAAACCCCCAGATCGGCCATCGGCTCGCCTTTCTCTATCCAGTGCCAGAAGAAATGGTCGATCACCCCCTCGTCGTGCAACCGGATGAACTCGTCGAAACAGTCCTTGAGCGACTGTTCTTCACGGAGGGTCGACCACATGAGGACCTCCCCCTTGTGACTATGCTTCAAGGCGCGGAGGTTCTCCCTGATTCTACGCAGATCGGTGCCCCGGCGAATCCCATTGTGCTGCTCCACCCCGCCGTCTATGGAGACCGAATAAAGCCAGATGTCAGTAGCCAGGATCGGGAACGCGTGAATCGCCTCTTTGATCAACTCCCCGTTTGTATAGATCATGAAACGGATGATCCGTTCCGGGAGGCGTTCCCGAAGAAGGGAGATGACGCGGGCAAGTTTGTCCGGAACGAGCAATGGCTCGCCGCCATAGATGCAGACGGTCACAGGGTCTGCGTGATCCCTTTCGACAAGCCGCGCAATGCCTTCCACATCTCTCTCAGGAAGCGTGTCCTCGACCCCGGACAAAGAGGAATTCCTGAAAGTGACCGTAGAGCTGATGCATCCCTTGCACCGGGCGTTGCATCGCATAGTGGCGGTCAGGTGGACGTAAAGAGGATCGGCCACTTCAGGGTACGAGAGGCTGCCCGTGGAGGGCAGAAGGACCGAGTCGAAACAACTCAAGTCACCGTACATAGGGTGGCGCAACGCCAGGGACCCCAATGCTTCCCGAACTTCTGCGCGGGAGAAACGTCTTCGGACGTTCATCAATCCTTCACCGGATATTCAGGGGTTTTGCATGATTCAAACGACTACAGCCCTCAATCTCTCATACAATTTCGATAGAAGTTATGCCTTTCACAAGGCTTTGTCAATCGGGTCGTGCTCCCGAAACTACTTGAAACGCACATCCGGAAAGGTCTGGAGGTGAGTCAACGAATCCGTGGCGGAAGCCCCTGTAGTGATGAAAGACCTCCCTCCGGATGGCGAAGGGAGGCAGGAGATCGAGGTGTTTTGAAGCCGGGGGGTGTATCACAAGTGAACCGGAGAACTATTTACAACGCGTGCTACTCCTTGTATACTCAGAAGGGGCTATGACTCCAGCAAGATCCGGCGGCTTCCGCTTACCGTCTGAAGAATCCCCCGGATGAGACAGGCATCGGGGTCCTCGAAGGGGGTATATATCGCACATCCTCACTACACTCAGCGCTCTGTTTCTTATCGACACGGGTTCAGCGTCACATGGTTGAGGCGGACGAGCGGCCGAACTGGAGAGTGGAAAATGGGTTTGCCCCTGCAGCCAGAAAGTTTGAGGCCAAAGCGTCTCTCGCGTAAAACAAAAATTTGATTGACAAAGCACATGTAGGTGGTACTTGTAGAAGTATAAGAAATTGGAAACCGATCTCCTCCCTTTGACGGAGGATTTCTCAGAATTGGAGTTAAAGGAAATGAAAGGGGGACATTATGCACGGATTAGGTTCGCGATTTATGGGTAAGGTTCTCATGTCCTTGTTCCTAGTCTTCGTGGCAACGTCCTTGGCACATGCACAGACCGATATCCTCTGGAGAAACACTTCTACGGGTGAAGATGTAGTCTGGTACATGAATGGGGTAACCCTGACCGGCTCGACCGACTTTTATGAGGTTATGGATCAAACCTGGACCATTGTCGGCGTGGGTGATTTCAATGGCGACGGCAATCCCGACATCCTCTGGCGCAACATTTCCACCGGCAACAATGTCGTCTGGTACATGAACGGCGCGAACCTGACGAGCTGGGTAAGTCTTCTTACCATTACGGATCAAACCTGGACCATTGTCGGCGTGGGTGATTTCAATGGCGACGGCAAGCCCGACATCCTCTGGCGCAACATTTCCACCGGCAACAATCTCGTCTGGTACATGAACGGCGCGACAATGACCAGTTATGCGAGCGTCACCCCCACCGTCACCGATCAAGCCTGGACCATTGTCGGCGTGGGTGATTTCAATGGCGACGGCAAGCCCGATATCCTCTGGCGCAACATTTCCAACGGCAGCAATGTCGTCTGGTACATGAACGGGGTAAGCATGACCAGTTGGGTTGCTCTTCCCGCCAATACTGATCCAAACTGGAAGATCGTAGGTACCGGTAACTTCACCAGTGGCGCACCCATTGGCACAGCACCATCGGCGCCCACAGGGGCGACGGCAACTGCTGGAAACGGACAGGTCATCATAAGCTGGAATGCTGTTTCAGGAGCAACATCCTATAACATTTATTGGTCAACCACATCAGGAGTTACAAAGAGTACGGGCACAAAGATTTCCAGCGTTACCAGTCCTTACACGCTTACCGGCTTAACTAATGGCACACCCTACTATTATGTGGTGACGGCCGTAAATAGCTATGGGGAGAGCGCGGAATCATCGCAGGCGTCAGCTACTCCCTCCGGCTCCCCGGCGACGGCACAGACATGGATTTTGAACTTTGGAGAAGGCCCGTGCAGCCAGGGGCAGGAGACAGCTACGGTAGTAGTAGAACCCTTCACCTATAGCGGTACGTTCTCCGAAACCAGCAACAGCCCCGGATTGTGGGTCTGGGACCCGAGCTGCGGATGTAAGTATCGGCTGCTGTTTATTTCAGCAAGCATAGCCCACAATAGTCCGGGAGATAGCTGGAGTTTTACTCTTGGAGGTGCGGGCTGCGGCATGCAAAGTCAGGGCAACGGCAGCGGGACAGCCAATGGGAACTTTCCAAATGCGACGTTTGTGAATGGAAATGCGACCACTACTACTCAATCGCCACTTGGCCAAACCTCAGGCAGTGCTGCTTGGCAGGGGACAAGGCAATAGCAAGAGAGAATAATGAAACCCTTCCGGTGAAAAATATCGTGGTAAGAGTGAGTAGGCTGGAACCGGGGCAAGGCTGATGTAGCATGGCGGGCATAGGAGCACCGTCAGCGGAAGCGAAGGGAATGAAGAATGTCCTCCTCGGTCCCCTTATGCGCGAGAGACGTCAGATGGAGGGAACATGAGTGCACTCCCAGGTTACAGAAAGTGTTTCTTCTGCGGCCATGACGAGCCGACAGGCGTGAGACTCCGGATGCGCTACCAGGACAGCTCGGTGATGTCCGAATTTACGTTGGAGCGGAGATTCCAGGGGTTCGATGGGATCGTACACGGCGGCATCATAACCGGGATTCTCGACGAACTCATGTGGTGGACCGTTGCGGTCGAAGCACGACAGGTTTCAATGACGCGAAAGATGGAGGTTGAGTTCTTGAGACCGCTGAAGGTCGAGACACCCTATACGGCAAAGGGAAAACTGTTGAAACACGAGCATACTAATTATTGGCTTTCCTGTGTGATAGACGATGGTTCGGGAAAGGTGGCAGCCAAGGGAACGGGCATTTACAAACTGGCAAGGGGAATTACGTTCCGTGACCTGATGAGCGATTTCGATTTTACGCACGTCGATCCCCGGGTGAAGGAGATGTTTACGTCTGCCCCTTAGGTAGTTCTCAGTTCCACTACCCGCGGATGAAGATATCTGACCGCTATTGATGGTGAGGAATGGCGGAGCGGCCGGCGGCCGCCGCGCTATTCTTTCTCCTTATTCGCCGCCTCAATCACCTTCTGCCCGATATGCGCCGGCACTTCTTCGTAATGGGAAAACTCCATGGTGAACGTGCCGCGGCCGCCCGTCATCGACCGGAGGTCCGGCGCATACTTGAGCATCTCCGCCATGGGCACCACCGCCTTGACCACCTGGTTGTGCCCCTTTGCCTCGACACCCATGATCTTGCCGCGCCTTGCGTTCATATCACCCATGACATCGCCCACGAACTCCTCGGGGATGATCACCTCGACCTTCATGATGGGCTCGAGCAGGGTCGGCTGCGCCTGTTCCATACCCTTCTTGAAGCCCATGGATGCGGCGATCTTGAACGCCATATCGGAAGAATCGACGTCATGGTAGGAGCCGTCGTAGACAATAGCCCTGAAGTCGGTGACCGGAAAGCCCGCGAGGATGCCGTGGTTCATGGCCTCCACGATGCCCTTTTCAACGGAAGGGATATACTGCCTGGGGATCGAGCCGCCCACGATCTTATCGACAAACTCGAAGCCCGTGCCGTGGGGAAGCGGCTCGAATTCAAGCCAGCAGTCTCCATACTGGCCTTTGCCGCCCGACTGCTTCTTGTACTTGCCCTGGACCTTGGTCCTGCCCTTTATGGTCTCTTTATAAGGTACCTTCGGCTCGCGCAGCTCCACGTCGACACCGAATTTCCTCTTCATCTTCGACACGAGCACTTCTATGTGTATCTGCCCCATGCCGGAGATGATGAACTCTTTCGTCTGCTCGTCCCTCGAATACCGGATGCTCGGGTCTTCCTCGATGAGCCTCTGGAGCGACGTGTTGAGCTTGTCCTCGTCGCCCTTCGATTTCGGGTAGAGGGAAAAGGAGATAAGGGGGGGAGGGAGAACGACTTCCTGGTACTCGATCGGCGACTTCTCATCGCAAAGCGTGTCGCCGGTAGCCGCCTCTCTGAGCTTCGCCACCGCGGCGATATCACCCACCGACACAAAACCCGCGGGCTTCTGCTTCTTGCCGACCAGGTAGAATATCTGGCCTATCCTCTCCTTTTCGTCTTTCTTCACGTTCAGCACAACGCTGTCGGGGTGAAGCTCCCCGGAATAGACCTTGAAGAGGGTCAGCTTCCCGGCGAAGGGGTCGGTGATCGTCTTGAATACGAAAGCGCTGAAGGGCTGACCCACCGACATCTGCCTGTCGACCGCCTTGCGCGTCCTCGGGTCAAGGCCCTGGGCCACACCTTTGTAGAGCGGATCGGGGAAATATTTTACCAGGTTGTCGAGAAGCGGCTGAATGCCGATGTTCTTCGAGGCCGCTGTCACCATCACGGGCACGATCCTCCGGTCCCGGATGCCTCCTTTCAGGCACTCCTCGATCTCTTCGTCCTTGATCTCCTCGCCGTTCAGATAGCGCTCCGTTATCTCGTCGTCCATCTCGACCGCCGACTCGATCAGCTTCTCCCTGTAGCGCGCCGCCTCTTCCGCCAGCTCCGCAGGGATATCCACCCGCTCGAAGGCCCCTGACTGGTCGTCCTTATTGTAGATATACGCCTTCATGGAGATGAGGTCGACCACGCCTTGAAACGCGTCCTCCTTACCGATCGGCAGCTGCACCGCCACGATGCTCTTGTCCGTGAAACTCTTCTGCAGGTCATCGAGGGTCCGGCTGAAATCGGCCCGCTCCCTGTCTATCTTGTTGATGAGGAAGGAGACGGGCACGCCGAACTCGTTCGCATACTCCCACACCTTCTCCGTCTGGACCCTGACGCCCGATACGGCACTCACCAGGATGACCGCCCCGTCCACGACCCGCATGCAAAGCTTGGCGTCGTAGATGAAGTTATCGTCACCGGGGGTGTCTATCAGGTTGATCTTGTATTTATTCCAGTCAAAACAGGCAAGCGATGCAGAAATGGTGGCCTTTCTCTCTATTTCCTCGGGCTCGTAGTCCATGAGCGACGTGCCCTCATCGACTTTGCCCAGCCTCGTATTCTCGCCGGCAAGAAAGAGCATGGCCTCGACTGTCGTCGTTTTGCCCTCCCCT